>VFQP010005800.1_pt1 | contig 10535 bp, 9 predicted proteins | sample 3512351 | NCBI WGS metagenome assembly VFQP01 (sample SAMN10412372, study PRJNA504923) | tailings metagenome | isolation source: Relicate 1 Philex TSF1 revegetated site | place: Philippines: Tuba, Benguet | collected 2017-08-29
GTGGCCCGGCGCCTCGATGGTCTTCCCCTCCGAATACCAGGCGCGTCGGCAATACCTGGGAGCGACCGCCAAGAAGCAGACGGGTGAAGGCACAGTCACGGAGGTGCGCAAGGGCAAGGCAGCGGACAGCAAGGACGACGACCTCTTTCGACCCGATCCGACATACGAAGTGAAATACGATCCCAAGGCCAACGTCGATGTCTACGGCGCCAAGATCGAGGTCGATCCGCCACGCCCGCTTCTCGAGCTCGGTCGCCAGCAATACACCTCCGGCCAGTACGACGAGAGCAGCACCATCCTGGGCCAATTGAACCCGCTGCTGCCGGGCCTCTCCGTCTACGGCGACTTGCGAACGGCCGTCGCCTACAACAGAAATGGCGGCAAGGATGTCGCCCAGATCGCGACCCGTGCGAACGTCGACGTCGACTTCAAGATCACGGCCACCGAGCGCATCCACGCCTTCTTCACGCCGTTGCAGAGGAACAATCAATTCACCCGCTACGAGTTCGGCGGCAGGGACGGCGACGGGAAACTCAGCGGCGAGTTCGACCTCAACCCGCAGACGCTGTTCTTCGAGGGTGACCTCGGCGCCCTCTATTCCGGTTTCTCCGGCAAGCGGGCCGGCTTCGACCTGCCCTTCACATTCGGTCTCTTCCCGCTGTTCCTCCAGAACGGCATCTGGGCGAACGACGCGATCCTCGGCGGCGCGGTGAGCATCCCTGCCAGGAACTCAGCAGCGCTCGGCCTTGCCAACTTCGACATCACCCTCTTCGCCGGGTTCGACAATGTCGACAATCCCGGCATCCTCGGCGCAAACAACAAGCGCAACGCCAACATCTATGGCATCACGACCTTCATCGATGCCTTTGGCGGCTATATCGAAGCCGGCTACGGCCTGCTCGAGGGCACACGGGAACGGTCCGGCCAGTACACGAACTTCGTGACCGCTGCCTACACGCGGCGCTACGCCAACACCTTGTCGAACTCAACGCGCGTGTTCGCGAACTTCGGAAACGGCCCGAACGACGACGGTTTTGCCATCATCTCGGAAAACAGCCTCATCACGCGCCTGCCGAGCACGCTGATCCCCTACGCCAACTTCTTCGTCGGATCCGGCAACCCTCAGCCTCTGGTTGACGGTTTCAATGCAGGCATTCTGAAGAATGTCGGCATCAACTTCGAGACCGACGCGCTGACGGGCTACCCGAAACTCAATGACACTGCCTCCAACGCCTGGGGCGGCGCGATTGGCATTCAATATCTCTTCAATCTGGATCAGCAGCTCATCTTCGAGGCGGCGATGGTGCAGCCGTTCGGCAGCGGCAGCACTGGCGTCCAGGAGGCACAGTATGGCCTCGGTGCTCGCTATCAGATCGCTCTCAACCATTCGTGGATCTTCCGCGCCGATGCGACCTACCAGTTCATCGAAGGCAAGGAAGATAACTTCGGCTTCCGCACGGAACTCCGCAGGAAGTTCTGACCGATCGCAGACGACGGTTAGGACCGCGAAGGAACAATACGAGGTAATCCTATGAGCAACCCAACTTCACCGACCGAGATATCGTTAGTCGCTCGGCTGTCTTCATCGAGCAGGATGAAGCTTCGAGGTTCCTCCGCAATACTGATTGTGGGTGCCGCGGTCTTTCTGCTTGTTGCAGGGATCGGTGCAGCAATGTCGTACCTGGGCGATCGACCCGATGCGAGCCGCTCTGCCCGATCACAATCGCAGGGCGGCACACTCGAGAACCTCCAGGACTATGCGCGTTCTATTGGCGCTGAACAACCCGCGCACGCCTCAGCACCAAAAGAGCTCCTGCCGGATGTGAACACGATGGTCGACCGTCTGGCGGCTCGACTCAAGGCCAAACCGGACGACGCCAAAGGCTGGCGGATGCTAGGTTGGTCGTACTTCTACATAGGCCGCCACAAAGAGGCAGTTTCCGCCTATGCGAGAGCCGTGGAGCTCGATCCTAACTCTCAAGATCTCAAGTTCGAGTACGAGGAGGCCAAAGCCAAGGCGTCCGAAATCGACACTGGTGCTACGGCTACGCCGGCGCACGCCGAGGCCACGCCCAAGAGTGGCGGCGAACCGAGCGCTGACCAAGTCGCCGCGTATCAGGCAATGCCTGCCGAGGATCGTGCGGCTGCAATCCGGTCGATGGTCGATGGCTTGGCAGCGCGACTTGAGAGCTCCCCACAGGACGTGGAGGGCTGGACGCGTCTCATGCGCTCTCGCGTCGTGCTTGGCGAGAAAGAGGTCGCGGCGACGGCATTCCGCAAGGCGCTCGACATCTTCAAGGACGACAAGGCCGCAACGGAAAGAATTGCGGCAGCGGCGACCGAACTCGGCCTGAAAACCGAATGATCGACTTACACGCGGTCGCGGCGATCCACCTCTTGGTGCTCTCAGAATGCTGAGCGCACGACTGCGCCCTGTGCACGCGTAGCGCCTCACCGGGCGCAAGCAGTTGCTGCGGCTGCCGGAAAACCAATCCCCGCGCGATGAAATCCGACGGGCCGCAAGCCCTCGTGACGGCGCACAGTTAGCGATCGGGATCACCTTCGATCCTTGCGGCTTGCGCCGTTCAGGAAGGTGGGATCGGCGAACTCCAATACATTGATTTCGACCGTGGCCGGGCGGATCGCCGCTGCAGCCGCTCGAGCGCCAAAGCGTGCCACGCAGCGCATTGCCCCCTATCTGGCAGCAGGGCCGCCGCAGCGGGCCAATACGATTCCAGGCCTTCCCGCGAGGCTGCAGATGGCAAAGCTATGTATTGATGCCCTGACATGTTCGTAATATATTATTGTTCAATCGAAGCCGGGAGCAACCCGGATACGAACGGGGAAACGTCATGGATTTTACACGTCGTAAGTTGTTGAAGTCGGCCGCCGCGGCCGGTGCCGTCGCCACCGTACCGGGTGCAGGAATTTTCGCGCCGGCCATTGCCCAGAACAAACCTTTGAAAATAGGCGTCCTGGCGCCGCGTACCGGTCTCGCAGCCAGTCCGGGCATTGCCGGCATCAGGGCTGCCGAGTGGGCGGTGGAGAAGATGAACGCCGCAGGCGGCATCGCCGGCCGCAAGGTGCAGCTCGTCATCGACGAAGAAACGTCGCCGAAAGATACGATCGAGCGCTTCTCCCGCATGGTGCAGCAAGAGCAGGTCGATCACGTGCAGGGGATCGTGTCGACCGGCGTTGCCCTGGCGCTCGGCCCTGTCGTCGAAGAATCGCGCGTGCTCACGATTTTCTGGGACGGCACCACGCAGGACGGCGTCGTCGAGAAACTGCCGAACCCGAAGTACCTGTTCCGCAGCACGGACAACGAATGCGAAGCGGTGATGAGTTCGCTGCTCGCGATCAAGTATTTCAAGGGCCAGTTCAAGCGGATCGCGGGCATCAACCCAGACTATTCCTATGGCCGCAACAACATGGCGGCCTTCATCGCGATCCTGAAGCGCTTCAATATCGAGCATGAGGTCATAACGGAGCAGTGGCCGAAAGTCGGTCAGATGGACCTCACCAGCCATGTCGCCGCGTTGCAGGCCGCGAAACCCGATCTGATTTTCTCTTCGCTTCTGTTCGCTGATCTGCCGGTGTTCATGCGCCAGGCGAATGCCGCGGGTCTCACCAAGAGCGCGAAGCTCGTGTTTCCGGCGGCGGGCTGGCAGCACACGTCGATGAAGAAGGATTTCACGCCGGAAGGCATGCTGTTCGGCCACAACACGCTTTACTTCAACAATCCGAACGCAAACGCGACCGCGAAGGAATTCGTGGCCTGGTACGAGGACAAGCACAAGGACTACCCCAACTGGGAAGCGGACCGTGCTTACTTCTCGATGATCTCCTACAAGGCTGCTGTCGAGAAGGCGCAGAAGGCCAAGGGCGGCTGGCCCAGCGTCGATGACATCGCCGAGGCGATGGTCGGCCTCGAGGTGGAAAGCCTTGGCGGCAAGGGCGGCTGGCGCAAGGACAAGATCGCCGACCAGACATTCATTCAGGGCCTGACTACGCACAACAACAAGTACGACTTCGTGACGCTCGACAAATTGGATTCCATGTATTCGACCGAGCTCCAGAAGCCCGCAGGTGCGGATTTCTGGGAATGGATCAAGACTGCCAAGTTCAGCATCTGATCCGTCGCAATGACAGCGTCAGCACTAGCGAACATCGCGCTCGGCGGTATATTTCATGCCGCCGTGCTCTTTCTCGTCGCTGCCGGGCTACAGCTCGTCTTCGGCGTCCAGAAGATTCTCAATCTCGCCTGTGGTTCCTTCTACGCGCTCGGCGCCTATTTCGGGATCACGGCCACGACATTGTTCGCGCAGTACGGCATGCCGGCATGGATGCTCTTGCCGGCGCTGATCGGATGCGGCCTTGCGCTTGGGGTCATTGGTCCGCTGATCGAGCGGGTCCTGCGCACTGTCTATAATCGCGACGAGAGCTTTCAGCTGCTCCTGACCTTCGCGCTGCTCTTGATGTTCCAGGACGTGCTGCGCTTCTTCTGGGGTGCCACGCCGCGCTCGGTCAGCGTGGATTATCTCGTTTACGGAACGGTCACGATCGGCGACTTCCGTGTCCCCGTTTACAACCTCCTGGTTATCCTCGCGGCGCTTGTGATCGCGCTCGGGCTGAATTTGTATCTGAAGCGCACGAACTACGGCCGGGTGCTGCGCGCGACCGCCGAGAACCGCGGCATGGCCGAAGCGCTCGGCGTCAACGTCAAAATGGTCTATGCCGCGGTCTTCACGGCGGGAACCGTGCTTGGCACGCTTGCCGGCGCGCTCGTTGTTCCGACTGCCGCGGCGTCACTCGATATTGCGGTTGAGCTCGTGGTCGAGGCGTTCGCCGTCGTCGTGATCGGCGGCCTCGGCTCGATGCCCGGCGCACTCGTCGGCGCACTTATCGTCGGCCTCATACGCGCATTTTCACTTATCATCTATCCCGAGTTCGACCTACTCGCGACCTATCTCATCGTGATCGGCGTGTTGCTCTGGCGGCCCACGGGACTGTTCGGAAAGCCCGTCACATGAGCCGGAAGATTTCATGGATCGCCGTCGCGCTGCTCGGTGCGATCGGGCTCGCGCTGGTACCGCTGCTCGCACCGCCATTCTACGCGAGTTTGCTGATCTCGTTCTTCGCCTACGGCATCGCCTTGCTGGGTTTCAATCTCCTGTTCGGCTATGCGGGCCTGCTCTCGTTCGGTCATGCAATGTTCCTCGGCATTGGCGCCTACGGGACGGCGGTAGTCGCCGGGGTCCTTGGAATAAAGAGCTTCGAAGTCGCTCTGCTATTGTCCGTGCTTGCCGCAGTCGTCATCGCGCTTCCGATCGGTTGGCTCTGCGCCCGCTACACCGGCATTTTCTTCGGCATGCTGACGCTTGCGTTCGGGATGCTGTTCCACTCATTTCTGTTCAAGTTCTATTTCGTGACAGGCGGCGATAGCGGTATGCGCGTGCCGCGCATGAACTTCCTCGGGATGGAGTTCGCGCAGTACAGCAAGATCGGGCTGCTGTCCGGACCGTTCTACTACTACTGCCTCGGTCTGCTCGTGATCGCAGCCATCATCATGTGGCGGATCGTGCATTCGCCGTTCGGTCTGCATCTGCAGGCGCTCCGCGATAACGCCCGCAAGGCCGAGTACCTCGGCGTGCGTGTCCGGCAGGCGCGGCTGGCGGCCTTCGTGATATCCGCAGCCTTCGCCGCCGCAGGCGGAGCGATCATGGGCTTCCGCGTCGGTCTCGCCGATCCCGAACTCGTCTATTGGACGCATTCGGGTCTCCTGGTGTTCATGACCATTCTCGGCGGCTTCAACGCCTTCTTCGGGCCCGTAATCGGCGCGCTGGTCTACGTTCTGCTGCACGACCAGCTGCAGACGCTGACACAGTACTGGCGCTTCGTGCTCGGCGCCGTGCTCGCGATCCTCGTCATCGGCTTCCCATCCGGCATCGCGGGTCTCGTTGACCGGCTGACGTCTCGCAGGAAGGCGGTGACATCATGAGCGCGGTGCTCGAAACCCGGAAGGTCGGGAAATCCTATGGCTCCTTCCGCGCACTCGACGACGTGAGCGTGACGGTCAAGGAAGGCGAGCGGCTTGCTGTTGTCGGCCCGAACGGCGCCGGCAAGACCACGCTCGTCAATCTTCTGACGGGTCTACTGACGCCGAGCGAAGGCGAGGTATTCTTCAAGGGCGAGGACATCCGCGGTGCCGACCCGGTCGATCTCGCCGAGCGCGGACTGGCGCGAGCGTTCCAGCTCGTTCACATCTTTCCGAGGCTCACGGTCGCCGAGACCATAGCGGCTGCGATCGTCACGCGGCAGAAGAAGCGCTGGAGCATGTTCTCCAGCTTCTTGAACAGCCGCGAAACGCAGAGCCGCGTCCGCGATGTGGCGGAGATCTTCGGCTTGGCCGAACGGCTGGAAACCGAGTCGCAGTTGCTGTCGCAGGGCGAGAAGAAACTGCTGGATGTTGCATCCGCTTTTGCCCTCGTGCCGCAGGTCATTCTGCTCGACGAGCCGACATCGGGCATTTCCACCGCCGACAAGCACCGGGTGATGACCACCCTGATCGCGGCGGGAGAGAAGGCGGGCGTTAAGGCGATGATCCTCGTCGAGCACGACATGGATCTTGTCGCGACCTATTCAGATCGCATCGTCGCGCTGGCCGAAGGCCGCGTGCTTGCCGACCTGCCGCCGAAGGAATTCTTTGCTGATCCGAAGGTTGTGGAGACCGTCGTTGGAAAATTGAGGACCGTCTGATGCTCTCGATCAAAGACCTTGTCGTCGACATCCAAGGCAGCCGCATCCTGCGTGGCATTTCGCTGGAGGTGAAGGCTGGCGAACTGGTTTGTCTCGTCGGCCGCAATGGAGCAGGGAAGACGACGACATTCCGGACCGTTATGGGCTATCGCAAGCCGGTGTCCGGCAGCGTGGCCCTCGACAGCAAGTCGCTCGTCGGCTTGCAGACCTTCGAGATCGCCCGCAGCGGCGTCGGCTTCGCGCCCGAGGAGAGCGAGGTATTCGGCGAACTGACGGTCGAAGAGAATATCGCGATGCCAAGCTGGAAGGAGGTCGGCGCGAAGCCCGACCAGAACCGCATCGCCCTCGCCTATGAGGTGTTTCCCAAGCTGGAGCGCTATCGCAAGCGCGGCGGGCAGGAGCTCTCCGGCGGCGAGCGCAAAATGGTGTCGATCGCGCGCGCGCTCGCTGCCAATCCCAAATTGCTATTGCTGGACGAGCCGACCGAAGGCCTTTCGCCTGCGATCGTTCCGTCGATCGTCGACGGCATCGCCTCCATTCGGGCGCTTGGCCACTCGATCTTTATTGCCGAATCGAACGTCCATCACGTGCCGTCTTTTGCCGACCGGCTGTATGTCATCGAGCGCGGCGAGATCATTTTCTCCGGGCGGCCGGAGGAGGCGACCCGGGATGCCACGGTAGCGGCGGTCATCCAGGGCGGGAGCCTGGCCGCGGCACATTGAGCTCACGTCCGCGCCGCTTCGTAATAGACGATTTGAGGCCGCGGAGAAGATCCCTACCTAATCTTTGACTCTGTGCCGCAGATAGTGGACGAAGTTGGCGGCGCACTCTGCATCGCGAGCGCGCAGAAGTCCGCTTCTTGTTACTCAAAACGGAAGAGGTCGCGGACTTCGCGCTCCACGGCATCGACGAACTCCGGTTCGTTGATGTGGTGCGGCACCCTTATCAATCGGTGCGTATCGCTTTGGATGAAGTAGTTCTCGAAGGCTGCGAAGAGTGCGGCGTTGGCCTCGGGATCGTGGAACTTCTGCCCGGGCGCATCGAGCATGGAGACGCCACCCAAAGGCAAGAGCAGGCGCACCGGCCCGCGCGAGGCATTGAACTTCGCTGAGATCCAGGCAGCAATCCCCTCGAGCTCTGAAGCCGTCGTGCGCATCAGCGTGACATCCGCATTGTGCGCGTGAAATAGGCGTCCCCGATACCGCTCTGGAATGGTCTCCGCCGCCCAGAAGTTGACCATGTCGAGCGCGCCGCATGAGCCGATCCACGGAATGCCTGTCTTTGCGACGACGTCGAAGCGTTCGGACCCCGCCGAACACACACCGCCAAGGAGGTGGTCGGCGGCTTCGGTCGTCGTGATATCGACCATGCCGCGCAAAAGACCGGCGGCGGCGATCGCTTCGAGCGCCCGACCACCGGGACCATTCGCGTGAAAGACCTGGCACTCGAAGTCCGGCGTGAGCCGCTGCGTCAACTGCTGAATGCAGGGCGTCGTGACCCCGAACATGCTGAGGCCGAGAGCAGGTCGCGCATCTGTGCTGGCCGGCGGCGAGCGCAGCATCATGCCGGCGAGCGCGTGCGCCGCATTGGCGAGGACGACGCGGGAGAGCTTGTTCAGACCGGCGATGTCCGTGACCGGGAACATCATTATGATGTCGTGCACATCGACATACTGGCTGACGTTCCCCGCCGCCATCGTCGAGACCATCACCTTGGGTACACCGATCGCGAGCGAGCGCATGGCCGGCGCAATGATCGCCGTGCCGCCTGATCCGCCGAGGCCGATGATGCCGCCGACGTCACTGCGCGAGGCTATAAAGGTGGTGAGCGCGGTCGTCATCGCCGTAACGGCGGCCCCCCGGTCGCCGACATCGAAAACGGCGCGCTCACCTTGGGGATGAAAGGCTGCGATTGTCGATGCGGAGAAATCCGCGTCGTCAGCGGGGATCGTGGTGCCGACATCGACCGTCAGCACCGCCAGTCCTGCTGCGCGCAGCAGCCCCGCAACGTAGCGCAGCTCTTCAGCCTTGGTGTCGTAGGTCCCGACGACATAGGCGGTGCCGGCCATAGCTAATCTCCGCTCAACGGCCCTTCTTCTGCCGCGCGACCTTGACCGCGCCTTCGAATGCCAGGCGGAAAGTGTCACTCACGACCTGATGAACGCTCACTGCATCATTGTCGGCGACATCGTACTCGGCCCACCACTCGCCGAAGGTCTTGTTGCCTTCGGTGATGGTCTTGAGGCGCATTTCAGCGACGTAGTTCTGAACGGGCAGAGTCGCTTCCAAGATGCGGTAGCAGCAGACGTGCTCGCGATCGGAGAGTGTCAGGAGCTCTTCGCGGATATGGCCGCCCTCGTGCGTGTAGAAATTGCGCACGCAGCCGATCTGATCCGAAGGCTGTCCCCCCTCGATCTCGCTTTTGGAGAAAAAGGGATGATAGATCGGCAGCGCATTGAAGTCTCGCAGGACTGCCCAGGCCTCGGCCAGAGGAATGTCCATCACGGCGCTGATGTAGACGCGTGCCATTATCTCCTTCCTCCCTGCTCCCTGAGCGATGTCAGGCTTTTGAATGTCTTGATGTGATTTGTGATGGCCGTTTCGACCGGCAGGCGCTCGACGCTGCTCGCGCCGTAGAAGCCGTTGCAGTGCGCGCTGTTTTTTAGCACGTAGTCGACGTCAGTTGGCGAAGAGATCGGACCGCCGTGCGCGATGATGATGATGTCCTTGCGTATGCGGCGCGCGGCTTCCGCCCATTCGTCGATGAGCATTACGGATTCCACTAGTGACTTCGCCGTCGTGGCGCCGATCGAGCCGCCCGTGGTCACGCCCATGTGCGGCACGATCAGGTCGGCGCCGGCCTTCGCCATCTCGACTGCTTCGTCGGCCGAGAAGACATACGGCGTCGTCAGCAGGTCGAGCTCGTGCGCCTGACGGATCATATCAATCTCGCTCGAGAAGTTGATACCCGTCTCCTCGAGGCTGACGCGGAACGTGCCGTCAATGATGCCGATGGTCGGGAAGTTCTGGACGCCCGAGAAGCCGAGCTCCTTCAGCTCCTTCAGGAAGACCGGCATGATGACGAATGGATCAGTGCCGTTCACGCCGGCGATAACGGGTGTCTTCTTGCATACCGGCAGAATCTCGACGGCCATCTCTTTCACGATGTCGTTTGCGTTGCCGTATGCAAGCAGGCCCGCCGAGGAGGCACGCCCGGCCATCCGATAGCGCCCGGAATTGTAGACGATGATGAGATCGATGCCGCCGGCCTCTTCGCACTTGGCTGATATCCCAGTCCCTGCGCCGCCGCCGATGATCGGCTCACCTCGACGGATCATGTCGTGGAAGCGTTCGACGATGGCCTTGCGTTCAAACCGAGGCATTGGTGCTTTCCCTGAGGCGAGGAGTGGCCGAGGATGAATTCGCTGATCGACGCTGTTGAAGCATGTGGGTGAGCTCGCCGAGGATGCCACGGCGAAACATGAGGACACACACGATGAAGATGAGCCCGACGACGATCGTGACCCACGCTCCCAATGCATCGAAGTAGTGGTGGAGCATCGAGATCAGGACGGCGCCGATGGCCGGGCCGAACACAGAGTTCATGCCGCCGAGGAGCGTCATGAGAATGACGTCACCCGACATGTGCCAATGCACGTCCGTGAGCGCCGCGAGCTGAAATACGATGCATTTGAGCGATCCAGCCAGTCCCGAGAGACCTGCGGAAAGCGCGAACACCAGGATCTTGTAGCGGTTCACGGCATAGCCGAGCGAGCGCGC
>VFQP010005801.1_pt1 | contig 10532 bp, 13 predicted proteins | sample 3512351 | NCBI WGS metagenome assembly VFQP01 (sample SAMN10412372, study PRJNA504923) | tailings metagenome | isolation source: Relicate 1 Philex TSF1 revegetated site | place: Philippines: Tuba, Benguet | collected 2017-08-29
CCAGCAAAATGATATCCCAAAACCACTTTCGGTGGCGACTGCTGCGTTGAGAGTTGAGTGATCAGCGTCTGTAACCGTTTAGCGTGAGCGTCGCCGTCCCCACCCGGTTCCATCCACGGATCAAGAAAATTGGTCGGCATTTCAAAATCATCCCCTGCCGCCGCCGTCGCTGCTACTGCGGTTGTCTGCGCGTCGTCCGTACCGGTACCGGTATGATCACTGACGCCGGTGTCGTCAACCGCGGCTGCTGCAACCGCCAGATCGGTTGGATCAGCACCCCAAATCGATGTCACCCCGACCTGTCTGTCGTCACAAATCATCCCAAAACGTCATCGTCACACACTGCATGCGTAGACAGTTCTGGATCAACGAACACGCCAGTACAGGACAAACAGAATCACCGTATCGTAAACGGATCGAATCAGCGATGTTATATTGTGTGGTTACGAGGAGGAGTTCAGAATGCGAGCAGCTCAAGTTTTGCCGTTCGTGGATCAAACGAATAGACTGAATGCGTTATCAGACAGCTGAGCAGGAGGAGACCGCTTGCGGTGGTCGCGATACCCCAAAAGTCATACCAACACTCGTTGTGACACGTCATTCGAGCCGGTTCGACCTCAAATCGCCGAATCCCGCGCTGTGATGTGATGTACAGCACTGCCGGTTCCGCCGGTGTCAGCGGTGTCGTACGACGGGCAAACGCGAGCTTTCGAGGTCGGAAAATCGCACGGTCCAACCCAATCCCATCCACGAATCGTTGAGTGCCATCACCCGCCACCGTCGTCACAACACGTGATTTCACGTCCACCGCGTGCAATCGATTCCGGCGGTAATCTATAGCGTAAAGAGTCGAACCGTCGCTCGCGCACACCAAACCATACACCACATCAAAACTTGCCTCCACCGATCCGGCGAACCAACTGACGGTGTCGCTCTCAGTATCAACATATCGAATAATACTTTTCGCGTCGCCAGCGTAGAAATTGCTCGGACGAATCGGATCCACACACGCAGCGTAAGGAGATGAGAATTGGGCTTCACCCAAACATTTGCCCTGCGCGAAGCCGTGTACACCCGTCCCACAAACTGTAATGACCACATCTGCAGGGCAGACCGAAAGATCAGACACGACGTGTGTGGACGAAAATCCATGGAGCAGCTGTCGACAGCAGCAAATCGCCTCCGTCCGTACTGTTTCCATTCGCAAATTCGAAGATAATCGAAATCAGTTGAGATACGGCGAGTGCGCCGCTTTCCAATAAGCATGCATTCAGAGCTTGCTTGAGTTCGATCACCGATTCGTTTGTGCGTTGTCGCGTATAACCGACGAATTCCAGGCATGTCGTGCTCTAATATCAGCGGTGAATCAGTCACTTCAGAGTAGCAAACTACCGGGAATAGGAACATACACACGTCGGTAACGGTAAGAGCGCCGGGAGTGTCGGCGGGCAAGAAATACTGTACCTCCTTCCATTGCATTGAACGCAGCCTCCGTTCCAACCCCGTCACGACACATCATTTTACCTATACCCGTAATTGTCGTTACCACAACCAACCCCGACTCAATCACTCTGCTTCGAACGAACATCATCACATCAATCAGTGTGAATGCAAACCGAGATTCGGCGACCAGCAGCGTAGCGCTCGAAGCACAGTACCTCTCACCGGACGCTGCGCGTGGTGTTTCGAACCCGTCGAAGCATGTATCATCGCCGCTATTGATACCGGCGATCGTCCTTGCAAAAAACGATTCCATCTACCGGTACCGGTACCACCTGTATCCACGAATGAATGAGAAATCGAAGACAACGAACCAGTCAGATATCAGACGGGAGCAAACAGCCAGTGAAATTTGCACTGATTTATTCCAGCCGACAGCCAAACACAAGAACCATCACAGCGTATCACAGAGATCACACACAGATCGAGAGCAGAAGCAGTTTGTTTTATTGTTGGTTGTTTACGAGGAGCGATAAACGAATAGTGATTCCGGCAGCGTCACACACCGGACGCGACGGTTTCCGCTATCCATAACGTATGTAACACGTTCGCTGTCGACCACCGCCAGATCATACGGCTTCCGAAATTTTGCCGCCGTGCCCGGTCCATCCGCGAATCCGATCGACCCGGTACCTGCGAGCCGCTCAAGTTTTGTTGTGCGCGGATCGAATGAATAGATTGATTTCGTTATGAGACAGCTGATCACGAGGTGACCGCTTGGAGTGGTCGCGATACCGGAAAAGAAATATTGAGAGTTGCCGCTGCCAGTGCGATAACACGTCGTCATTCGACCCGATTCGATCTCAAACTGCCGAATCCCGTCCTGCGATGTGATATACAGCACTGTTGGTTCTGCCGGTTTTGCCGCTGTCGGCGGTGCCGTATGAGCCGTAGGACGGGCAAACGCGAGCTTTCGAGGTTGGTAAATCGCACACTCCAACCCAATTCCATCCGCAAACCGCTGGGTGCCATCACCTGCGACTGTCGTCACTGCATGCGATCTCACGTTCACCGCGCGCAATAGACTCTGCCCGCAATCGGCCACATAAAGCTGTGCGCCATCGTTTGTACATGCCATTCCGTAGACGTCACCGAAAGTAGCGGCTGCTCCGATCCCGTCCGCGTCGCCGGCATACCTCGATCCAGCGATCACACTGATCACATCGCTCTCAGTATCGACATATCGGATCAGTTTCGCATCTCCGATATAAAAATTGCACGGACGAATCGGATCCACACATGCCGCGTACAGCGTTAAGAAATTGACCTCACTCGAACTGCATGCTCCGTAGTTACTCTCGGATTCACCGGTCCCACAAACTGTAATCACCACATCTGCAGCGCCCGCCAGCCGCCAGCCGCCAGCCACCAGCCACCCGGTACGAGTACAGGTGCCGGTACATGAAAATCGTTCAGTTTCCATCATCACATCAGCACACTACTGCCGCTGCCGATACACACACCCGATATTACGACACATCTTGACAGCACGTACTGTTTCCGTTCGCGAAATCGACGATGATTGAGATCAGTGGAGACACGGGGAGTGCGCCGCCGTCAAATAAAACGGCACTCAGAGCTTGCTTGAGCTCGATTTTTCGTTTAGGCGTTGTCGCATACAACCGACGAATTCGCGGCATATCAGTTTCCAGTATCAACACTGAATCGGTCGCTTCGGAGAAGCAAATTCCTTCGGATGGATTGAATTCTGCTTCTGTTCCAATCCCGTCCCGACTCCCCATTTCACCGCTCCCTGCAAGCGTCGTCACTTCAACCGACTCCATCTATCAAGACATCAATCAAAAGAACGGCAGCGGCGCGGCTACCGGTAAACCGATCAGTGTGTGTGGGTGTGTGTGTGTTTGAATGTAACAGACAGAGATGAAAACAACAGCACCACCAGCTGCAACTGATGCCGGTACTGGTCTTCGATAAGATGATATCAGACATCACACAAGAGAAATGCGCGAGCGCGCACACGGTAGAGTTAAGCGGCGCTGAACAAATATGATTGTCGTAGAGTGGTACGGAGTGGAGTCGGCCTCAGCGGAATAGTGACCGGCGGGAGTGCTTCACCGTGAACGTTTAATTGGTACCGGTACCGGTACCCGTACCGGTAGAAGTGAAAACAAAGCCGTTGCAGTTTAAACAAACAGCGACGACGGAAGAGTGATGCGTGTGAGGTATTTACCCGTATCACACACATACACGCAGCGGTCGAGCTTCACCAACACCAAATCAAACGGAAAACTAAATCTCGCCGCCTGACCTACTCCGTCCGTACGAGTAGTCGGACCGTATACACCGCTACCAGCAAGCAGCGAACGCTCGCCCGTATTAGGATCGTACAAATACACCGATCGAGTCGTCACACAACTCACGATCAGTTGTCCGCGCGCCGTGCAATCAATACCCCACGCATTATTCAGCTTCTCAGTATTGGGACACGGCGTGGCTGTCAGCGTGTCCAAATCCAAACGCACGATACCGTCCGATGTGATGTACAGCGCTGATTCCGGTTTGACGGAGGGCGCGCGATCGAAAGTAAATTTGCGCGGTGCTCCAATCGACGCGCCGGGAGAGCCAAAACCAAATCCGAGATTCGGATCTGTTGTGTCAGTCGTGGTGGTGACAGCACCTGATTTCACATCCACTGTTCGAATGCGTCTGTTACCGTGATCGACAGCGAACAACCGGCGACTCCCGTCACCACCACTCCTGGTACACAGTAGATCGTTGACATCACGGAAGGCAGCGGCCGATCCGACGCCATCCGCGTATCCCGACCTTGCGGAGCCAGCGACCAGACGCGTCGCATCGGTTGTGGTGTCGACGTATCGAATCGAACACCGATCACCCACCCAGAAATGAGTCGGTCGTAACGGGTCGAGACATACGGCGCAGGGAAGATCGAACTCCGTTTCAGTCAAACATTTACCGTGTTTGAATCCCTCTGCTCCGCTCACCCCACAGATTGTAAACAGCACATCTGAAACACAGAGCGTCGTAGCAACAGAGCACAACAGAGCACATCATTTGTTCAGAGCCATCATTCCATCGAGCTGATCTGAGTCTGAGTCTGAGTGCGTTGACTCAGAACGTACTGTCGCCGATGACGAAATCGAAAATGATAAGAATAAGTGGAGTGACCGGTAGCGCGCCGCTTTCAACCAACACAGAATGCAGGGCTGTTCTGAGACCGGTCTTTCGCGCGTCGGTGGTCGAATACACGCGAGAGATACGATTTAGATCCGCTTCAACCAGCACCAACGACTCATCCGCGGCGGAGTAAACCACACTCGTCACACCCTGTAAGAGCACAGTCCTTCCTCCTTTACCCGAAGCGGTGTCGCTGAACGCGAGAGTTGTCACCGTCACCTCATTCGAGCTCATCTGCCGTACACGTACAACACGAGGAGTCGTGACAGGTCGTCAGAATCTGGACTGACCGAAAATGTCGGCTCCACCACCTCTAAAAAGTCACGAAAAAGAATTTGCGAATCAAAAAGAAGTTAATCCAAGAGCGACTGTGCAATAGTTACGCAGCGAATACGACGGTTTCTGCGATCGCAGACGTACACACAGCGATCGGGCTCGACAAGAACTAAATCTGCGGGCCAGTCAAATCGCGATTCGCCGGCGGCACCGTCAGCGAATCCTTCGCTGTGCCGAACGTGACCACCACATCCGCCAATCCGCTGAGCATGAGCAGCAGTAAGCCCCGTCGGAGAGAACAGATAGATCGAGTGTGTCTGTTGACAACTCACTATCAGATGACCGCGCGATGTGATAGCGATCCCCCATACATCCAACCAACCACTGCCATCACTCAGATTGAACGGTAAATCGTTCCAATAACTAACACTAACACCATCACCACTACCGGTAGTATCAATCGCATACCGCCGAATAATCCCATGATCGGCTGTAACACACAGTCGTGACTCGAGCACGAACTCCCTCACGCCATCATCGAGCGCGGCTCGCAAACAGACATCAAACGCCATCTTTCGCGGGTATTCGATTTGACCGCCGTCGAGTGTCGTCACTTTCTGACTTTCAATATCAATCGATCGAATTCGGCCATTGTGATGGTCAGTAACGAATAAATGACGTCCGTCGCGGGTGCACAACAACCCCATCACACCATAAAACGACGCCGAAACCAGTGGACCGTCCTTGAAATTTCGACTCGGGTGAGCGCTACCAGCGATCACAGAGACCGTATTACGCACTGTGTCGACATATCGAATCGAAGACCGATCGCCAATAAAATAGCTCCCCGGACGTCGGGGATTCATACAAATCGACATCGGATATTCGAGCATCGTTTCAGTCAATGGATGGCCCGACCGAAACCCGGTCTTACCATTCCCACATGCTGTGATAACGATATCTGTTGCGAGAGGGTGCATGCAAGTGAGGGCGTGAAGAAACCACCCGGTACGCGAGGCATCGACCGCGCGTACATACTGTTTTCGATTGCAAACTCAGCGATGACCGATAGAAGCGGGTGAACCGGCAGCGCACCGCTTTCCAGCAGCACGAAAACGAGTACGTGTTTGAGTCGCGTTTTGAGTTCATCGCTCGGTACGAGAGAAACGCGTCGAATGTGATGTGCGTACTGATCGGCGACCAGCAGTGAACGATCAAATTTGGAATAACACACACCGCACGGCTCACGAAACGTCGCGTCCATTCCCGGACCATCTGTCGAGCCGTATTCACCGCTACCCGCCAGAGTCGCCACTACGACCGATTCCATCTGTGCACACAGATATTATAAAATAACAAATCAGATATCTCGACTGAACTGGTCACCTGACCAGTACGACCGGTAGAAGACAGACAAAAGATGTATATAACCTCCTCCAACACAGTTCACAGCCACACATGGCAAACAAACAGAGTACGCGATCGCGATCGCGCGGTTTAAGGGGGGTTCAACAAAGTTTGCGGCAGCGTGATGCGTCTGATGCGTCGATTCCCGGCATCTGTTATATACACGCAGCGTTCGTGATCCACCAATACTACATCATATACACAATGGAAGAGTGCGTCGCGCCCAGAACCATCCGCGAATCCGCGATTGATGATACGGCTCATCGTGCCCGGTCCTGCCACCACTTCGTAATGACCGCTGGGTGGATCGTACAGATACAACGAACTCGTACTCCGACAACTGATAATCAACTGACCGCGTGTCGTGCACGCCAGTCCCCACGGTACGAGGCTTTCTGAATCACTCTGTCCGTTTTTATCACGCCAGAGGCATAGCGTCAGTTTACTATTGTTCCCGGCAGCGAGGGTGGTGGTGGCGGTGGTGGTGGTGTCGTCAGTTTCGGTGAGTTGTAATCGCCAAAGGCCGTCGCGATCGGCTGTAAAATACAGAGTCGATTCGGGTTTACCGGTACCGGTACCGGTAACTGAACGATCAAATACGATTTTGCGTGGGCGGCACAGAGGGTGTGTCGTCGTCGGTTGAAGCGGGTCATAACCTGCAACCGTCGTGACACGCCGTGTTTTCACATCGACTGAACGAATTTTAGAATTTTGACAGTCTGATACATACAACCGGCTCCCATCACTCTTACACACGATATCGTACACGTGAGTAAATCCGGCCTCTGCTCCAACCCCGTCAGCGAACGCCGAGCGTAGTGCGCGCGCTCGACCGGAACCAGCGATTGCGGTCACGGTATCAGTCTCGGTATTGACGTAACGGATTGAGGTGAAATCACCGACGTAGTACGATGTAGGATGGATCGGATCGATACACAGACACGATGGACCGTCGAATACCGCATCCGCCAAACTCGAGGTTTCACAGAAATCACGTTCACCCGAAAAACCGCAGACAGTTACTACCTCAGCTGCCGCGGTATCAACACACCAAACATCAGGCCACCAATTGGAAAACGCCAAGCTTTGCAGGAGAAAGAAGCGCGGACCGTACCTTCTCCAATCGCAAAATCGAAAATGATGAGAATGAGCGAATGTACGGGCAGTGCGCCACTTTCATTCAATGCTGAATTGAGTGCGTGCTTGAGCGCGGTTTTGCGTCGTTCGGTCACGGGATAAATTCGTCGAATGCGATGAGAATACAACCCAGATTCAGCCACAAGCAGAGAATCACTCACACCACAATACCGCATCCCCTCGATATCGCTGAATGTTGCGTGTGTACCGAACCCGTCGATACACGCCCGATCGCCGTTACCGGCAACGGTCGTTACAACCACCGATTCCATTTGCCTACGAGAGTCGAAGCATATAAGAAAGCAGGAAAACCAGTGTCGGATGTCGCAACAGACGAGGACGAGGGGCAGTGCAATTTAATCCATCACTAAAACAACGTATCGCGGAGGGGAAGGGCATACAACAAACGATCACACCTCACGCGCTGTCGCACGCGCATCGTTCGAATAGTGCCGATGACAGCGTCAGAGATACAATACGAAAATGTCCGAAATCAGAGATATACACACAGCGTTCGCGATGCACCACCACCACATCACAGGGCCAATTGAGTTGCAGCGTGTCGCGACCGCGACCGCTGTCTCTCGCCGCCTGCGCCTCTTCGTCGATCGTTCGCAAACCGCGACCTGTCAGCAGCTGCACGAACAGATAAATCAAGTCTGTACTGATACAGCTCACTCTACCAGCGAGCCGGATGGTGTAATGGCGATACCGGACGGGTCGAAAGAACCGCCGAATGAGATACCGGTAATTTTGATGTCGGTACGAGGCGGAAACCAGCGCTCGAGCACGGTGGTTATTGTGGCGGTAGGGAACTCAAACCGCCAGATTTTCGCTGATCCGGTGATGTAAACTGCTCATTCAAAGGATGTCCGATCAAATGCGAGTTTGCGGTTGATACATCGAACAATCCACACCCACTGCATCCATCGACAACGCACGACCACCGCGACTGCCGCCACCACTACCGCCGGCACCGCCTGTCGCTTTGCTGATCAATCAAGTACAGGCTATCAGCACAGTACATACCAAACTCTTCACACCGCGAAATCTCGCAGCCGCTCCGATCTCATCTCCATCTACCAAGTAACCGTCGAAGAGTAATCAACGATCATTGGAATGATGGGTTGAATCGATAGCCCGACACTCAATGCAGCTTCGATCGTCGCTCGGCGCTCGCTAAATACAAGCAGCGAATTCGATACATGCCATTTTCCGCCACCAGCAAAATCGGAACCCCATCGCCGCGACCGGTGGGTGAATAGCAAATCGAACTCGGAACGGAAAATGATGCGGAGGTTCCAACACAGTCTTTACACGCTATCTCACTACATCCGGCCACCGTCACCGACACAGAATTCCCTCACACGTTTCTGAACGCCATGTCATGTGGTCAACTCAACGATTTAGAACACAAACAAACACCGGCGACCATGGGATGAACAAGAATGAGTGAATGATGAGTTTACGCACACACGAGTGATCGCAAAATGAAGAAATGGGTTTGAGTGCTGTTTATCATTGAAAGAACGAGTCCGGAAGTGTCATTCGTCGAATGCGTTGATTCGAGTGATCCGTGATATAAATGCACCGCTCACCGTCATCCGCAACGAGAGAATAGGGATGCCAAAAGCGTGCTGTTTTGCCGGTGCCGTCCTCGTATCCTGCCGCCGTGGCGCCGAGATCGACCACGCCGGCGCCGGCGAGGAGCTGAGATGTACCGCGATACGGATCAAACAGATATATCGAGTGAGTACCAAAACAGCTCACAATCAATCCAACCGATATACTGCAAACACCGAGCGGCGTCAGATGAGCCGGTTTGTCCAACCACTTACAAGTGGTCACTTCACCGCTACTGACGTGCAGACGACGGATTGCGCGATCGGTTGTGATAAACAGATAGGATTCAGGTTTGACGCTCGGATTTCGATCGAAGGCGAGTCTTCGCGGATTGGAAATTGAGCTCCGCTCACCGATTCCGTCGCGATTAGCGCCGGGTCCGCTACCGGCCAGTGTTTTCACACGCCGGGATTTCGTATCGACCATTCGAATCTGACAGTTTAATGAGTCACACACGTACAATCTATCACCGGCACTCGTTACCAGCAGATCGCACACGGATGCAAACTCCGCCTCTTCTCCCACTCCATCCCTGCGACCGTTCTGAATCGAACCAGCAAACAAACTGACCACTCCTTTCGTACCAGCAGAAGAATCAACCGATCGGATCGAAGTGCTATCACCAATAAAGTAACTCCCCGGATGTAGCGGATTAGCACACACCGAGTACGGCGTTCGTAGTTCTGCCTCTGTCAGACACTGGCCCTGTTTGAAACCACGCCGATTCTGGTCACCGGAGCCACAAATTGTTAGCACCACATCTACGCAGAGTCAGCAGCGCCAAAAGAGATGAGTTCACTGTCGTGGTACAACATGATACGAGGAACAGACGGCACGATCGACACAGTACTGTTTTCGATGGCGTAATCATAAACCATTGAAATGATCGGCGCAATCGGTAGTGCACCACCATCGAACAGAACAGCGATCAACGCTCGATCGAGTCGCGCTCGTTTTTCAACGCTGAATGGATTCACCGAACGGATTCGACACGCCGACACCTCAGTCACTAGCAATATCGGTGTTCCATCCGTTCCACCACGCTCTAAATAACAGATCCCGCCCGGTGCATGCACTGAAGCGGCTGTTCCGATACCGTCCTTACTCGCCAGCTCACCACTCCCGGCGATCGTCGTCACTACAATCGATTCCATCGTTTCTATCAACAACAGCAAAGCACGTGAAAAGGCAGGTACCGGTAAGTGAATTGGTCACTGCGCGCGCAAACAACCCAAGCATGACACACGGATGCGCATGACAAAGTGAAAGAGATCGTTTCACCGGTGTCATACGACAGGACTGGTGAGCGGCGCACCCGCAGCGCGTCGCTTGTATTTGATATACACTCGATTCGACGACATGTCCGATCTGCTTGACAAAGGATGAACAGCGAAAGTGGGTGAGATTTTCGATTGATCGAGACAAAATGG
>VFQP010005802.1_pt1 | contig 10529 bp, 10 predicted proteins | sample 3512351 | NCBI WGS metagenome assembly VFQP01 (sample SAMN10412372, study PRJNA504923) | tailings metagenome | isolation source: Relicate 1 Philex TSF1 revegetated site | place: Philippines: Tuba, Benguet | collected 2017-08-29
CGCGCACCCGGGCGACCCACGCAGCAAGATCGTGGCGGTGGCTGCGGGGAGCGTCGCCTACAGCGCAGTGCTGCTGGACACGGGCGTTGTGTGGCAGTGGAAGGCGAGTCAGGCGGAGGAGCTCTGTTGGTGATGGTCTTCGCACAGGGCATCGCACTCAGCGTCACACAGCAGCTCCTGTGCACGCAGGGTGACGCCGTGGACAGGGCCTTTGTGCCGCGGCGCGCGCGCGCCAACGTGACGACCATTGCTCTGGGGGCCACCCACGGGCTCGGCATCCTGCGGGGCGGGCTGGTGGTGGCCTGGGGCCAGGACAACTCGCGCGGGCAGGTCAGCGTGCCGGTAGAGGTGCGGCGCAGGGTGGCGGTGGCGGTGGCGGCGGGCGCGGCGCACTCTCTGGCGCTGCTGTCCCCCGAGGGCCGGGTGGTGGGGTGGGGAGCCAACGACGCGCTCCAGGCGCGCGCCGTCCCCGACGCCTGGCACAACGTGACGGCCATTGCGGCGGGCGACTGGCACTCGTTGGCGCTCAAGGCCGACGGGTCGGTGGTGGGGTGGGGCGAGCCCAGCTACGGACAGATGAAGCCGCCGGCGTCGCTGCGGGGCCACCGGGTGGTTGCGCTGGCGTGCGGCGCGCTGCACTCGCTGGTGCTGCTGACCAACGGCACCGTGGTGGCCTTTGGGGACAACCGCGCGGGGCAGAGCGCCGTGCCGGCGGCGGCCAGGGCAGGGGTCAAGGCCATCGCCGCCGGCTCCTTCCACAGGTGTGCGTTTGCCCTGCGTGCATGCCGCTGCACCAAAACGTGCTTGCGGCGCCGAGCTTCATGACGCCTGAAATCAATGGTGCCCTGCTGCTGGGTGCCGCAGCGTGGCGCTCAAGCGGGACGGCACGGTGGTGGTGTGGGGCGACGGACGGTCGGGGCAGCGGGACGTGCCCGCGCAGGCCAGGCGGCCGGGCGGCGTGCTGGCCGTGGCGGCGGGGGGCTCGCACATCATCGCCTTGCTCAAGGACCAGCTTCCGCCGCCGCCATCGCCTGCGCAGAGGCGGCCCCCGCCTGTCCCCCGCAAGCGACCGCCCTCGCCTCCTCCGACACGGCAGCGCGGACGTTGAGGTCGCACCCAGGGTCGCATACCCTGGGCGTGGGGGGGAAGCGCGGCGCCACACACACCGCGGCACACACGCAGATCAGCAGCACATTAGAGCCGTCTCCGGCGCATCCAGACAAGCACGATGCCGCGCGTGGCGATGCCCGCGTCCCCTGCTGGCCGCGACCGGCCAGCCACGGTCATCTCGCCCTCGATCCTGTCCAGCGACTTTGCGCGGCTAGCGGACGAGTGCAAGCGGATGGTGGACCTCGGCGCCGAGTGGCTGCACGTCGACGTGATGGCGAGTGACTGAAGAAGCGCCGTGATGCCGTGACGCCGTTCGCGGCGGCGGGTCGCCTCCTGATGAGCAGCGCCTCCATCCACTGGTGCACGTTGCGCACGCTGTGCAGGACGGCCACTTTGTGCCCAACCTGACGCTGGGCGCCCCCGTGGTGGCGTCTTTGCGGCAGCACACCAGCGCCTTCCTCGACTGCCACCTGATGGTCAGCAACCCACGGCAGTGGGTGCAGGTGCGCCTGGTGCATCCTGGGTCCGCAACATTGGTGGAGCGCAAGAGGTGCATCGACCGATCATGACGGCGGGCGGGTGCGCGTGCCGCGCGGCTTGCAGGACTACGCAAAGGCGGGCGCAGACATGTACACGTTCCACCTGGAGGCAGCTCAGCCCGACACGGGCAAGCTCAGCAGCACAGCCGCCGACCCCGCCGTGCTCGAGGTGCGACGACGGGCGGCAGGGAGGGGGCCGGTGCCATTGCGGGCAGGTTGGGGTGGTGCAGCAGCGGCGGGCATCATCCCCGGACTGGCGTGCTTGAGCACACACGCTGGCGGTGACCTGGCGCAGGTGTGCCAGGCCGTCAGGGCGTCAGGCATGCACTGCGGCATTGCGCTCAAGCCTTCCACCGCGCCCGAGCTGGTCTTCCCCTACGTGGAAGCAGGGCTGGTGGACCTGGTGCGCCTCGCGCAGCACGGCCGGTGGAGCAGCTGGCGGCAAACGGAGCGGTCAGCAGTCATCACCCTGCACGCTCGCTCACGCACGCTGCGCCGCGCAGGTGCTGGTGTTGACGGTGGAGCCTGGGTTTGGCGGGCAAAAGTTCATGGCGGACAAGGCGCCAAAGGTCCGGGTGCTCAGGGACAAGTTCCCCGCCCTCACCATCGAGGTGAGTGCATGGGTCACGTGCAGGCACCAGCCACGCCGCGTGCGCCTGGGTGCTCACGCCCCTTTGGCTGCGACTGTGGCACCCCCAGGTGGACGGGGGCATCGCGCCATCGACGGTGGATGTCGTGGCGCACGCCGGCGCCAACGCCATCGTGGCAGGTTCGGCCATCTTTGGGGCGGCACAGCCGGGCGAGGTGATTAGCGCGCTGAGGGCCAGCGTGGACAAGGCGGCTGCCAAGCAGTAGCCAAGCAGTAGTGCTTTTCTCGCTCTTGACGGAGTTTTGCAACGGTGCGGTGGGGCAGGACAACGAGCTCAAATGTCCTTGTTGGCGATGCGGTAGACGGCCCTGTTGATCTGCACCAGCTGCGCTTTGAGCGCCGCCGCTTGCTGCGCCGCCTGCAGCCGCACACGCATGCAAGAGGGGCAGCACCAAGAATGGCCTCGCGTGCGCGGCAGCAGGCTGCAGGTCGCCCTGCGCCAGCGCGCTCACCTCTCCCCGCAGCGCCAGGCTGGCGTCCACCTTTTTGATGGCCCTCAGGTCCCGCACCACGCCTGCGCAAGCCACGTGTGGGTCCGCACACACCATGTATCGCAGGCCACAGCCAGCACAGCAGCCCACAAAAAGCAGCTGCCGCGTGCGCCGCTCACGTTCCGCCGTGGCTTGGCTGGAGGACACCTGGCCGGCCAGCCTCTGCAGCTCCAGCCGCGCTGACCTGGGGGGAGGGGCAGGGCGCGCGCACAAGAGCGAGGCACGTGGTTGAGAGGAGCCGCCCACCCGCACCCCCACCAGCAGCAAGAGAGCATCGCCCCCCTTTTCCCAAATCCCCTGCGCTCTGCTGCTGCTCACTTGAGTTTGGTGAGGCCCCGCTGCAGCTCCTCTTCGCCCGACAGCAGGCGCGCCTGGGCGTGGGTGTGTGCAGCGCCGGGTGTGTGCAGGTGAGGGCGGGCAACATGATGAGGCACTGAAGCGACGCGCCAGGCCCCTGCTCGTGAGCACCCTTGCCAGTGAGTCACCTCTAGCTTGGAGACCTGGGCCGAGTAGTCCTTGGCGCGCGCCTTGAGCTCCTCCACCCGCCCCTCGCTCTTCTTGATCACGCTTTGGGGGCTGCTGAAGCGACCCAGAGTCAACCACCACAGCAACCGCCGCGTGCCTGCGTGCGGCCCAGCAGCCAGGCAGCTTGCCGGGGTGGTGGGCGTCCCGGCGCTCTGGGGGCGCCCGTGCCCGACCCACACCACGGACGACGGGGGGGGCAGCGCACCTGGCAGGGCTAGCAGCCCCAGCGTGGTGGCCGTGGGGTACGCCGTGTAGGGGTTGGCGGCTGCGTAGGAGATGACGCCTGCGCACAATCGCGCTCGCGCACACTGCGCGCTGAGCCTCGCGAGCCACGGTGATCGCCCGGCTCCGCCCACCCCGAGAGCACCTGCGCGCTCACCCTTGATGCCGGTGACTGCTGCATCCTCGGCTGCCCTCGCCGTCTCCACGGCGCTGTCCACGTACGCCTGCGGCGGCGCACGCGGATCGCGTCCCCCGCCCCCGGAGCGGTGTGCATCTGATCCGTGTCAAGCCGAGATGAAGGCAGCGCTTGCGATGTTCCGCGAGCGCGAACTGCACAGGATCATCATCAGCGAGGAGAGTCCATCGACAGGGGCACCTGGGCCAAGTCGAGGTGGAAGACCGCCTTGGCGTAGGCGCTCTCCGCTGTCGCTTGCGTCCACGCGGCCCCTTGCGCGATGCCCCTCGCCACGGTCGTAAATCCCTCGTCGACCTGCTTGCCTACCTCGGCAGCGGCCTTCTGCGCCTCCTCCAGGGAGCTCTGCGCCATTCTCCTACGCTGATGGCGTTAGGCTGTGTGCAGCTTGCCAAAGCAGCCCCTGCGCAGCTGCAGCTGCGGAGCCCGCATGGCATGCCCTCGGAGGTGCGCGTGGAGCGCCGTAAGGGCGCTCCACGGCCCCTTCATTGTCTTCCAGACAATGCTCATCGCCAAGCCAGGCACCAACAGAGGAAGCAGCAGCGGCAGCAGCGGGGGAGGTGGCGGGGGGGCTGCTCCTCCGCATGTCATTGCCACGCCTGCACCGCTCAAGCGCACCGCAACACGGCCGCGTCGAGGCACCGCAGCGCGCAGCTCCACCAGTGACGTCGTGCGCGCGACGGCGGGAAGTGAGTGGCAGCGGCACGCCCGGCCTCTCCGGGCGATCCCACCCATCGAAGGGCGATCACCAGATCTGTCGTGCTGACGCGCGCACACGCCTGCTCCTGCTGCTGCAGGCACCGTCCAGGCGCCATCAGCGCCACCACCACAAGTGGCGCCACAGGCGGCGGCGGCCCAGCACCTCCTGCAGGCGGAGGACGGCCCGCGCACGCCTCCAGGCGCGCCCCTGCCCGTCCCAGCGGTGCTGGCGCCCAACGTGACCAGCCACGCGCTGCAGGAGATCACCAGCGCCTCCTCCTCCGCCTCCTCGAGCTGCCCAGCCTCTGACGCCGAGGCACCGGGCGCCGACGAGCAAGCCGGGAGCACGCACGCGCCCAGCGGGGCGGCTCGCCTGGTGCGCGCCTTCAAGACACCCCGGGGCCGCGCCGTGCACGTGGCCAGCTCCAGCGCAGCAGGCGCGGCGCCCCGGCAGCACCCCGTGCGCGTGCCCAGCGCCACGCGGCCGCCGGGCGAGGGGGAACGGCCCTCCACCAGCGGCCGGCAGCACCTGGAGGACCCTAACCGTCCACAGGCCCCACGTCGGCGGCAGGCCCCCGCCTCGGTCCCCGCCGCTCCCACCTCCACGGCGCCTTCGCCGTCCCCCACCGCGACGAGGGAGCTGCCCAGCGGCCCGCGGCAGGCTGCCCCAGCGGCGGCGGCACGCGCACGGCGGCGGCCCTCGTGGCGCAAGTGGGGTCAGGCCGCGGCCGTCCTGCTGGCCAGCGTGGTGGTTCCGCTGCTGGCGCAGCGGTGCGCCCAGTGGCTGCGTGCGGCCAGCATCGGCACCACCGCCACCACCACCACCACCAGCGGCCTGCTACCTGCCCTGGCCCTGGGCCACAGCCACGCCGCGCCCGGCGGCCACGCCCTCAGCAGCGACCTGACGCCTCAAGCGCCTGGGGCTAGCCAGGTGCCGCTCGCTGGGCGGCGCAGCGCGGCAGCAGGCTCCCAGCCGCACGCCCATGTGTCAGCCGCGGCCTCCTCGTCACCGCTCTCCCTAGCGTCCCGCCTCTCTCAGCGCGTGGCCCAGGCATGGCGCGCGGGCGCCCCAGCGCCTCCACCGCTGCACACGTGGGGCTGGCTGGGGCGCGGAGGGGGCGGTGTGGGGACGGGCGGCGGCCACAGGGGGAGCGTGCGCGCGCGCAGCAGCAGCACGGCGGACGCGGGCGTGGGCGGCATCGGCGGTGGAGGCAGCGGCAGCGGCACGCCCGCGACGTTCCCGCGCACGGGTGGGCTGACGCGCCAGTGGGAGGCGGGCGCAGATGTGCGCGTGCTGGCCGTGGTGCCGGCGGGCGTGGCCAGCCCGTACCGGGACGCGCCCTGGGACGAGGTGCGCGTGGTGGTGGTGGGGCCGGGGGGTTGAGGGGCCCAGGCTCAGGATCATGCTCTTCGATCGATCCAGGTGTTGCGCTGCTGGGGTGCGTGTGTGCGTGTGTGTGTGCGTGTGCGCAGGTGCTGGCGCACGTGGGGCGCCGCCTGGCGTGGACCAACCCCGCCTTCCAGCTGCTGCTCTTCAGCGAGCAGGAGCTGCTGCACAGCCAGGGTGAGGCACCTCACCAGAGGGGGGGGTCTTGTCACGTGCGCGTGACGGGCTCCTGCTCACCTCGCCTCGCCTGAGCCGCCTCGCCTTCGTCTCTGCGCAGACACGTGGAAGGAGTTTGTCTCGCTCATGGAGCAGAAGTGCCAGGTGCGCGCGGTAGGCAGGGGACCGCTGCGCGGGCTCACAGCCGTGGGAGGCGAGCATGCTCCAGGTTGCGTGTGCAAGGCACGGCGAGGCACACTGTCGACAGTTTGCCCCCGCGCGCCCTGCTGCAGATCCTGCTGGGTGGCGCTCTGAGCAGCCCGGCGCTGGCGGCCAAGCTGCGGGCCGCCGCCGACGAGGGGTGGACGCCCGCGCTGCGCGTCTTTTTGCCCGGCGCCGGCGCCGAGGCGGCCAGCCAGGGCGCCCTGGACTTTTTGGCGCTCACCAGCCTCAAGGGGCACACGCCACAGGTGCGCACAGGTGGGACGTGAGCGTCCGCGCCAACGGACCCCGCAGGCAGGGACTTGTCGTCACTAACCCTTGCCTGGGTGTTGACTGGCGCACTGGCAGGCGCCCTCCCCCGTGGACCAGGCGCTGGGCAAGCTGCTGCCCTGGAGCGGTGCGGCCAAGGCGGCAGAGGTCTGGGCCACCCTGCAGGTCTGTGCAGTGCGGGTTTGTATCAGAGGCAGGCGGGCCGCCACCTGCATGCTTTGAGCCGCCCAGCCCCAACGCGAGCTCAAGGCGTGCGGCGTTGACTGCGTGTGCGTGTGGCCGTGCGCAGGACCTGTGGTCGCGGCACACGAGCGACGACGCGCTCTTTGTCATCCTGGTGCTGGTCAACTCGTGGATCACCGACGTGCCCCAGGTGCGGGCAAGACGTGATGAGGAGGCGCACTGCACCTGGGGAGGGCGCCCCGCCACGCCACGCCACGCCGCGCAGCAGCACACACGGCTTGTCTCCCTTGCACTACTCTTGTGTGTGCACACACACACACGCGCACGCTGCCCACGACGCAGGTCTCCATGACGACCAAGGGCTTTGACCTGCCCTCGCTGCAGTGCATGCTGATGCACTGCCGCGGCGAGGTGCTGGCGTGCGTGCGGGACCCCACGTGCAAGACGGCGCTCGACTGCCTGCAGGCCTGCAAGTTCAATGACCAGACCTGCGCGTACAGGTGCGTAGGCAGGGCACGTGCACAAGATAGGGAGGGAGGCGCTCTGGCCGGTGGGGGCCCTGGTGCGCACGCAGGGATGCAGCACGGCCGTCAGGACTCCCTGGCGTGTGTCGTGTGCCTCACCCCCGGGCGGCCAGTCCCTGATGGTTTGCGTGCCTGCCCTGCCTCCCCCTCTCCCCCTCCTGTGCCGCTCAGGTGCATCGTGAGCTACGAGACGCCCAAACTGACTGACTTTTCGCTGTGCATCCTGGAGAAGCACAACTGCCGCTCCCTCTCGATGGGCCTGCCCGCGCTGCCCGACCCCCGGCCCATGGGCAGCTTCCGGGGCGCGCCGCTCACGCACGAGGTGGCAGAGGTGAGGCGCATGGGGCGCTGCGTGTGCGACTCGCCCGTGCTGACGATGCCAAGCGCCCTCCCTGTGTGCGACCTTGAGTGTGTGGGGACGTGCTTGCACTGCACTGCAGGGCATGCTGCTGGGGTGGCTCGACAGCACGGGGGCGCCCCTGGTGCCGGGCGGCGCGGGAGGAGAGGCGCTCAAGCCCTTCAGCTGGCTGGTGGCGGCGGGCAAGAACCCGGCGTGAGTCCTGCCCGGGGCGTGACGTGGGCGTCTGCGCAGTTCGTTCTCATGGCGTGGTGCACCTGCGCAGTTCGGTCTCATGGCCTGAGTCCTGACGGGGCTGAGCCGTGGGCGTCTGCGCGCTGCGTAGTTACGACTACTTCCCGTGCCAGCACCAGCTCTTCTTTCGAGGCAAGGCCAAGGGCAGCCTGTGGTACGCGCCCGTCTTCAAGGTGAGGTGGGCGGGCTGCACCGGAGCGTGCGCACTCGCGCTTCGTCCTCCTGCCTAGCGCGCTGACGCTGAGCCTACATGAACGGTGGCGTGAGCAGGTCATCACGGTGGACGGGCGCACCGTGTGGCGGGAGCGGCGCTACCGCGTGAAACGCGGCCAGGCGCCGGGCAGCTTCCACCTGTCCGTTCTCGATAACGGCGTCGTGAGCCAAGAGTTTTGGAGGGTGCTGGACTGCGCCGAGGACCTGTCCTGGGTGCTGCTCTACTACTCGGGCGCCGCGTCGGCGGCAGGTACGTGCTTGCTTTGGCGGGGGGGGAAGGGGGTGAGCGCCCTGTGGGCCACCCAGACGTGTCCTCCTAACGGTCCCGTGGGGGTTGCCACCTGGCCTGATGGTGCCTGCAGGCCTGCAGTACAGCGGGGCGGTGCTGGGTACGCGCACGGGCGCCATGCCCAGCGCGCCTGCCACCCTCCAGCGCTTGGAGGCCGCCCTGGACCTGGCCGGCATCAAGCCTTGGGAGCTGAGCCTGGTGAACAACAACGACTGCGCCGGCGCGCCGCTCGAGGGCGTGGCACGCGCTTGACTCAGCTTTGGATGCGAGTGATTCCATCCTGCAGTGCCCTGCGGAGTGTGCCCCCCTGCAAGGCAGATGCTGCTTCTGCGCGGGACGGGCTCAAGCGCCACCGTCACGAGCGCGCGAGCAGTGGAGAAGCTGCGCGGGGTTGCCGCAGCTGTTGGGCCCACGCTGCCCAGGTGCACACCGTCAGCGTGAAGAGGCCCGGGTCGTTCTTGCCCATGCAGTTGCTCCACGCCGCCGCCCGTGCGCCCGTGAGCGCCGCCGCGAGAGCCAGGAGCAGCGCCCCGACGCGCGTGCGCTGCTACGGGCGTGCCAGGGGACGCCAATGAGCAGCAGAGGTGCGGCGGCTTGTGCTCGCCATTGTGCCATGCACCTGCTCCCCCCCTGCTGTGCCGCGGCGCTGGAGCCGAATCGCAGCATGCGGGCAGAAACGCTCGCCGAGGAAGGACCACCCCTGCAGCGCCCGCGGGAGGGCGCCAGAGTGAGCGGGCGCGGCACGCTCGCCGCCAAGCACACAGCCACCAGCGTGGAGAGGGCACGCCGTCACGCCCGCCCTGAAGGTCCTCGCCGATTTGCAGAGCAGCGCACCTGGGGCAATCCCGGCCAGCACTCGGCGACCAGACCCACAGCAGCAGCAGCAGCGCTCCGCGGGCACGCGTGCTGAGCACGGGCGACACGACACGGCTGCAGCAGCTGGCGCGGCCGAAGCAAGGACGGGGAGGCTCCTCTGAGTGTCGGGGCGATGCGGCAGGCGCACCAGCACGCCATCGGCAGCGCGCGCAGGGCCGCCACCTTTAGGTACGACCACCACCCCTGCGCCAGTCGCTCCAAGGGCCTGCCCTGCTGCGCCCGGTGATGGCGTTGCCCCTCGGAGGGGGATTGCGGAGCAGAGCCGTGACACCGAGAGGAGTCCTCGCGCATCCGGACGGCGGCCTGTCACGCGCAGGCCTTTCGTGAGCAGCTTCGCCGCGCCATCTGCGCGGAGGAGGAGCAGCGCGGGCGGTCCTGGGGCCCCCCTGCAGGCGCACCCGGACGCAGCCGGCCAGACGCAGACGCAGGGCCTCGGCAAGCTCGACCAGGCGCCGCCATTGGTGAGGAGCAGCATCCTCGTGCCCCTCGGCGCTGCTCCAATCTGGGGAAAGGGCGCCTTCCGTCGGGCCCGCACTCACGCTCCCCCCGAGAGCCGCACGCGCTCGCAGCGCCGCGCGCAGCACGCTGTCAAGGAGGTGGAGAGTCAGGGGCGTGCGCGCACGCGGTACAGGGATCTCGATGAGGCTCTGGCGCAACGCGGGAGCGCAAGATTGCGAGAGCAGCCTCGCTGCAGCACGCGCTGTGGCTCTCCAACACGGTGTTGAGCGTGCGTCTGCCTGTGGTGCACCATGCAGCTCTTCTCCGAGGCGGTGGGCGGTGGGCTGGTGGCGCCCGACCTGCTGGCCGACGTGCTGCCGCACCTGACGCCCCAGCAGCTGGCCGATGCCATCTGGGGCTTTGCCAAGCAGGGCAGCCGGCCGCCGCGGGACGTCATGGACGCCATCGCCTCGGAGGTGAGCTGCAGCGCTGGGGAGGATCTGCACGATGGACCGCCTCGCTCGCGACGCCGTTCAACCCACCGCAGCCGTCACAGGATGGAGGGCAGCAGATGGTTCACCAGCGCCGCTCCAGGGCTCACAGCAGGGCGGTGTCCTTCCTCACCTGCTGCCCCGCCCCACGCCCCCCCTCTTCGCAGGTGCTCATCAAGCTGGAGCAGTTTGGCTCCCCCGACCTGAGCAACACCATTTGGGCGCTGGCCGTGCTCAAGTACCAGCCCAGCGCGCCCTGGTGGGCCGCCTTTGAGAGGCAGGTGTACCAGCACCTGACGGACTTCAGCGACCGCGAGGCGGCCAACCTCATGTGGTCGCTGGCGGTGCTGGACCACCGGCCCACCTGGGTGCTGGAGCCGCTTCTCACCTCGGCGCTCGACGCGCTGCACCACTACAGCCCCAACGCGCTGCACCTGGTGGGCTGGTCATGCGGCAAGCT
>VFQP010005803.1_pt1 | contig 10529 bp, 11 predicted proteins | sample 3512351 | NCBI WGS metagenome assembly VFQP01 (sample SAMN10412372, study PRJNA504923) | tailings metagenome | isolation source: Relicate 1 Philex TSF1 revegetated site | place: Philippines: Tuba, Benguet | collected 2017-08-29
TGTTTCTGCTCAAGATACTGGGACTAGCCAACGATATTTACGCGCAGGTCGGCCTGATTATGCTGATTGGTCTGCTGGGTAAAAACGCCGTGTTGATTGTGGAATTTGCCGTGCAGAAACATGGCCAGGGCATGTCTATCCGCGATGCAGCGATTGAAGGCGCCAAAACCCGTTTCCGCCCTATCCTGATGACCTCGTTTGCCTTTATTGCAGGCTTGATTCCATTAGTGATTGCAACAGGCGCAGGCGCCGTGGGTAACCGCACCATTGGTACCTCAGCCATGGGTGGCATGCTGTTCGGCACCATCTTCGGGGTGATTGTGATTCCAGGCTTGTACTATATTTTTGGTACCCTGGCTGATCGTAAATCACTGATCCGCAAAGAAGAGACCGAACCTCTGACCGAGACCTACAAATACAACTCCCATCAGGATGATGATGACGATGAAGAATAAGCATTTAACCTGGATGGTCGCTGCTGCAGTGTCGTTGATGCTGCAATCGTGCGCCATCCCATTTATCACCAGCAAGCAGGCTGACACCACGCTGCCTACGCAATACCAGGAAACAGCCACCCCGGCGGGCAATAGCGCCAGCGTCAAATGGCAGGACTTTTTCGATGACCAGAACCTGGTGGCGCTGATTGATACCGCGGTGAACAACAACAAGGAAATTCATATCATGGCGCAACGGATCACTGTGGCGCAGAATGAAATCCAGGCCCGTAAAGGTGAATATTTGCCATTTGTCGGCATCGGCGCCAGCGCCGATAAAGAGAAGGTTGGCAAGTACACCCGCAATGGCGCCGTTGAAGAAAACCTCGATATCAAGGAAGGCCGCTCCAACCCCAGGTTCCTCGGCAACTACCAGTTTGGCCTGGTGGCGTCGTGGGAGCTGGACGTATGGAAAAAACTGCGTAATGCCACCAAAGTGGCGGTCATGGAATATATGGCCACCATTGAGGGAAAAAACTTCCTGGTCACCAACCTGGTGGCCGAAGTTGCGCATGCCTACTATGAGTTGATTGCGCTGGATAACGAGCTGACCACGCTGGATCAGAACATCCAGATCCAGCAAAACGCGTTGGAAGTGGTGAAGCAGTTGCAACAATATGCACGCGCTAACTCACTGGCGGTGAAACGGTTTGAAGCTGAGGTACAAAAAAACCAGAGCCGCCAATATGTGTTGAAGCAAAGCATTGTCGAAACTGAAAACCGTATCAACTACCTGTTAGGACGTACTCCGCAACCGATACAGCGCGCCTCAGCCGATTTTATGCACATGCAAAACAAGGTGATGCAAACCGGTGTGCCTTCAGAGCTGTTAGCCAACCGTCCTGATATCCGTCAGGCCGAGCTGGAACTCTCTGCAGCCAAGCTGAATATTGATGTGGCCAAGGCTAACTTCTATCCATCGTTCTCGATCCGGGCAGGCCTGGGCTTTCAGGCGTTTGATCCCAAATACCTGCTCAATATCCCGGCTTCGGTCATGGCCTCCTTCGGCGGTGAATTGGTGGCACCACTGATCAACCGGAACGCGATTGAAGCGCAATACAAGAGCGCCAATGCCGTGCAGATTCAGGCAGCGTATGACTATGAGCAAAAGATTATCAATGCTTATATGGAAGTGGCGAACCAGATTGCCAATATCGACAACCTGGATAAAAACTACCAGTTGAAAAACAAGCAGGTGGAAGCATTGACGCAATCGATTGACGTCGCCAACCAGCTGTTTAAAGCGGCACGTGCCGATTACATGGAAGTGTTGCTGACACAACGTGATGCGCTGGATGCCAAGATGGAGCTGATTGAAACCAAGCAGCAACAAGTGGCTGCCGTGGTGGATTTATACCGCTCGCTGGGCGGTGGCTGGCAAACACCTGACGCAACGCCAACCAAGCAATAGTAGTTAAGTAATACCTAAAAGGGAGAAGTGCCAATGGCCTTCTCCCTTTTTTGTTTTTAAGGCGGTTAATGTGCTTCTGGCGTTTGTAAATAGCGCAGCAGCCAGCGCTCAATCACCACCACGATATACGCCTGCTCTTCCAGCGTCAGCGCACGGCCTGCAGGCAGCCGATGCCATTTAGCGAGACAACCGCGGCAACAAGTCGCCGTTGCATGCTGTGCCACAAATACCGGGTGGCCGCGCATTGGCGTTTGCTGGCCATCATTGGCCACCACTGCCGGTGCCAGCCTGTCAGCGATAAAGCTTTCAGCATGATCCAGTATCGTAGGCAGGCCTTTTTGCTGCAAATAGTGCAGGTCTTTTGCGTTTAAGCGGAAACTGGTACGAAAGGTAGAGCGTTGCAGAGCTTGAAACAACGACTCCAGATCGCGCATGATTTTTTAATGCAGATGAGAAAGATGCAGGTCGCGCAATTTAGGCGCCTTGATGGCGGTGACACCGACCACGGCAATCGTCATGCAGCCGCCAAATATGACGGACGGCACCAGGCCCATGAGCCTGGCTGTGAGGCCGGACTCAAACGCCCCTAGCTCATTGGATGAACCAATAAAAATACCGTTGATCGCCGAGACACGGCCACGCATATTATCCGGCGTGGCTAATTGCAGAATGGTTTGCCGCAAGATCACTGACACCGCATCCATCATGCCGGAAATCGCTAAAATCACAATCGCCAGCCAGTAAGTATTGCATAGGCCAAAGGCAATCATGCATACACCAAACCCGGCCACCGCCAATAATAACCAGCGGCCACTGTGCTCATGAATCGGATGTTTTGCCAGCCAGAGGCCAGTCACAATCGCCCCCAGCGCAGGCGCCGCACGCAACACACCCAGGCCTTCCGGGCCCATCTGGTAAACATCATGTACAAACGCAGGCAACATGGCGACCGTGCCGCCAAACAACACCGCAAACATATCCAGCAATTGCGCACCCAACACCACCTGCGTGCGCCGTACAAAACGCAAGCCTTCGCCTATGCTGGCAAACACGTTCATGGGCTCATGGTTGTGATGTTCTTGCACGCGTAATGTGGTTGCGGCAATAGCCGCCGCCAGCGCCAGGATGGCTGACAAGCCATACGCAATCGACTTATCGGCAAAGCCAATGAGTAGACCACCGATGGCTGGCCCGACAATCAAGCCAATCTGGAACATGGAGCTGCCAATGCCTGAGGCTTTGGCAATGGAGGCACGCGGAATAATCAACGCAAACAGGGTGTTGTAACTGGGAGAAATCAGCGCCCGCGCAAAGCCGGTAAGCGCCACCGTGCCATAAATCCACCACTCGGTGTGCTGTGGATGATGCTGTGCAATCAACACCAGCAAACCCGCATTCATCGATAGGAATAAAGCCGAAACCATGGCAAAGCCACGCCGCGAGAAATAATGATCGACCGCATGCCCGGCAAACAGGGCGCTGCCCATATAAGGGATGACCTCCGCCAGACCGATCAGGCCTAGCGACCAGGGGTCGTGGGTGATTTCATAAATATGCCAGCCGATGGCAACCATCATCATTTGGTACGACAGCACCATAAAAATACGATAGGTCAGCAACTTGGGGAACGCATAGCCCTGATGGGCAAGAATCTGACGAACGGATAAGGACATGGCGTCTATTATACGCTATCCCTACCAGCGGCCTGTGTATTGGCATCTTGCCGCAGAATCCCCTAAAATAGCCAGGCGGGTGCAGTGAATCAGGCAGTAGGCGGTCACGCTGATGAGCCGTCGTTGACCTCGTGCGACCCTGCCGATATAGATGAGGCGCACCCGCCTCAGTCAAACGAAGAGAATAGGCGCACCCGCCCGGACCGCTTGTCAGGAACGCTACTATGCGCCACCTTTATCACTGTTTGCTAAGCACACTATTAACCGTAATAGCTCTCGGCTTGCCAATGCCGGTGCAGGCACAAGAGGTGATGCAGGTGTGGGTGACGGTCGACTGGGAAGGTTTGTCACTAGAAGACGACAACCTGCAAGCCATACAAAAGTTTAGGCAGCAGTTTCCGCAGGTGCCATTACTGCACCTGATTAATCCTGCTTACTTTATCCAGCCAGGCGTCAACCGCGCGCAAATTGGCAGCCAGATTCGCAGCACCTTGTTGCCACACGACACCATCGGCCTGCATATACACCCCATGCGCACACTGGTGAAATATTGCGGAATCAGCTATCAGGCCGAGCCTTCCATTTCCGGCGCGGACGAGCACTGCACACAGGCCAGTTGCGGCCACACCGTCAGCCTGGAATATGCTTATAGCCAGACGGAACTGACACGCCTGGTCAGTTGCGCCAGCGAGTTGATGGTCAGCAACGGCTTCAAATATCCGCGCCATTTTCGGGCAGGCGCCTGGCAGTTTGGCCCCAAATTGCAAGCGGCACTGGAAGCCAATCATTTCTTATGGGACAGCTCGCGTATTGATGCCAACTTGCTCACCACACGCTGGCATGCTGACAGCCCCTTAGTAAAACTGCTACAGCAATTGCACCCGCAAAGCACGCCCTTCGACCAACCCTATGCGCTGGGCTATCAGTTGATGGAGTACCCGGATAACGCCGCCATGGCCGATTACACCAGCACCAAACAATTACTGAGCCAGTTTGAGCAATTACTCAGCACCCAACGGCCAGTGATGGTGATGGGCTTTCACCAGGAATCTGCCGCGGAGTATTTATTGCGCTTGGAACGCACCATCCCACGTATGGAACAGTTGGCCAAACAGAAAAATGTGCGTCTCGAATGGATGCCTTAAGCCATGGATTTGTTTTCTGAACAAGCGGCAGCACGCATCCCTCTCGCCGAGGGGACTGTCTGGTTACCAGGCTTTGCCTTGCCCTATATGCCAGCGCTGTGGGCTTGCCTGCAGCAACACCTGTCTGCACATCCGGCACAACAGATGATGACGCCTATGGGGCATCCCATGTCCGTCAAGACCAGCAGCATGGGCCACTGGGGCTGGGTCAGCAGCCCGCAAGGTTATGGTTACAGCGCACATGACCCGGTAAGCCAACAACCATGGCCAGCGATCCCCGCTGTCATCATGGCCCTGGCTGCAGCCGCTGCCGAAAAGGCAGGCTACCCAACATTTACCCCCGATAGCTGCCTGATCAACCTTTATGCGCCCGGCAGCAAAATGGGCTTGCACCAGGATAAAGACGAAACAGACTTTTCACAACCCATCGTTTCGGTGTCACTCGGCCTACCGGCGACCTTTATGTTCGGTGGTGCCAAACGTAGCGACAAATCAGTGCGTATTCCCCTGCAACATGGCGATGTGGTGGTATGGGGAGGCGAGAGTCGGCGCTTTTACCACGGCGTTGCCGCTATCAGGCCTAACCAGCACCCGCTCGTAGGCAACAGGCGTATTAACCTGACATTAAGAAAAGCAAAGTAACCCACAATCACCGCCCCACAGACGCTCATGCGCTCGCAAAAAAGTCTGCACAACTTCTGATTAACATCAAAAAACCGTTTCACTTCCGGGTTGCATCTGTTTCTCAAAAGAGTAAACTGAAACTGTCTTATCGAACTTTCACTTCTTTTTTATAGGTGAAAAAATCCGATGGGATAATTTCAGAAAAAGGAGTTTGTCATGAATTTACAACTTACAGGACATCATTTAGAAATCACTCCGGCACTGCGTGAGTACGTGTCATCCAAGTTCTCCCGCATCAGCAATCACTTCGATCATGTGATTGATGTCAAAGTCACCATGTCTGTTGAAAAGCTTGCCCAAAAGGTTGAAGCGACACTGCATGTACCAGGCAACGATTTGCACGCGGCTTGCAGCGACGAGAATATGTATAGTGCCATCGACATGCTTACTGACAAACTTGACCGTCAGGTATTGAAACATAAGGAAAAAAACGGTGACCACCATAAATCTGGTGGCGCAGTCAAACACCAGTTAAGTTCCTAAGTCTTGCCTACGATTCTCTACCCGTACGGGTAGAGAACTCACCCCCCCCCTCAGCACATCACTTTTACGTCGTTTCACCGCTTTTACGTCAATTCACGCCCGACACACCACATTCAGTTGTAAAATGGCTGTCAATTCCATGTTTACATGTTGATAACGCGTATGGCGCAAATCTCAGTCGCTGATTTGTACAAACAGATTCGCAGCAAACTCAAATTGAAATGGGTGGCAGGCGAGTCTGGCAGTCAAAAAATACTGAATTCCGGCACTGTCACCAAACCTTCATTGGCATTGGTCGGGCATTTGAATTTTGTGCACCCTAACCGCGTGCAAGTGCTAGGCTGTGCCGAAATGGATTACCTGGCGGGCCTGAGCATCCTCGCGCTGCAACAGGCGGTGAGTAATTTATTTTCAACTGACCTGGCCATGGTGGTCATCGCCAACGGTGAAAAAGTGCCGCCTATCATGCTGGAAGCCGCCCAGCAAACACAAACCCCTTTATTTACCACGCCCATGATCAGCCCGCAGCTCATGGAGTTGCTCAGCCATTATCTGGCGGTGTCCACCGCAGAAACCACCAGCATGCACGGCGTGTTTATGGAGGTGCAGGGGTTTGGGGTGCTGATTACCGGTAGCGCGGCCATTGGTAAAAGCGAACTCGCGCTGGAGCTGATTTCACGCGGGCACCGCCTGGTGGCAGATGATATTGTCGACTTTTACCGTATCTCCCCCGAGCGCATTGAAGGGCGTTGCCCCGAGTTGTTGCAGGATTTTCTGGAGGTGCGCGGCCTGGGCATTTTGAACATCCGCGCACTCTATGGCGATAATGCGGTCAAACCGACTAAACCGCTGGATATGATGATACAGCTGGAACTGGCCGATGAAATGAAGCCGCAAGACCTGGACCGTTTGAGTGCAAACCGGCAAACCCAGCATGTGCTGGATGTTGAGGTCAGCAAGGTCATTATCCCGATTGCGGCTGGCCGAAACATTGCGGTGCTGGTTGAAGCCGCCGTGCGTAACCATATGCTGTTGCTGCGCGGCGTCAATGCCACCAAGCAGCTCACCCAGCGGCAAAAACAAATCATGCTCAGAGAAAGCAAATTACGATGAACAAAAAGTGGTCACGCGCATGCAACTGGTGATTGTCACAGGCTTATCAGGCTCGGGTAAAACCATCGCGCTGCGTGTGTTTGAAGACAGCGGTTATTACTGTATTGATAACCTGCCCGCCACCCTGCTGCCGCATATTCAAAGCCACGTTGCCGACCGCGATGCCGCCAAAGTGGCAGTCAGCATTGATAGCCGCAGCATTGCCATTGAGTCTTTGGCCGACATCGTACAAGCCCTGAAAACACAAGGCATTGCCGTGCATCTGCTGTTTCTGGATGCCAGCCTGGAAACCCTGGTCAAACGCTTTTCTGAAACACGCCGCAAACATCCACTCAGCACGCCTGATCAGGCGCTAGCTGAAAGCATTAACCACGAACGCGACCTGCTCTCTGGCCTGAATAACCTGGGGCATCATGTAGACACCAGCAATTTGTCAGCCAATGCCTTGCGCCACCATACGCGCGACTGGATGCTGCAAATTGAGCAAGGCTACCAAGAGGCACGGCCGCACTCGCTGGTGTTATCGTTTATTTCGTTCGGCTTCAAACATGGCATCCCACTGGATGCCGACTTTGTATTTGATGTGCGCAGCCTGCCTAACCCGCATTACGACCCGATTTTGCGTCCTTACAATGGCAAGCAGGCGCCAATTCAGCAATTTTTACAAAACGAAGCCATGGTGCTTGAAATGCAGCGTGACATTCAGCACTATATAGAAAAATGGCTACCAAGCTTTTATCACGACCATCGCAGCTATGTCACCATCGGCATTGGCTGCACAGGGGGGCAACACCGTTCCGTCTATCTGGTGGAACAACTGGGGGCATATTTCAAGCAACAGCATCAGGTCATGATCCGTCATCGTGAATTACAGGATGCCCATGCCACGGTTAGCCCTTAAATTACGGAGTCTGAGAGCAAAATTATGATTGGTGTATTGATTATTGCACATGGCAGCCTGGGCCCCAGCCTGATCGATTGCGCGACCCATGTGATGGGTAATCGCCCGGCACAGCTGGATTTCCTGGAAATTTCCAAACATGACGACCCGGCCAGCGTATTGCCCAAGGCGCAGGTACTGGTGAAGCAACTGGATAGTGGTCAGGGTGTACTGGTCTTGTCAGATATTTATGGCGCGACGCCCTGCAATATTGTCACTCGCCTGCTAACGCCTGACGAAATTGAAGGCGTCGCCGGGGTCAACCTGCCCATGCTGGTACGTGTGTTGAATTACCGCCATGAAGGCCTGCATTCTTGTATCCAGAAAGCCCTGAGTGGCGGTCGCGATGGCGTCGTCCACTTTACCAAAACCACTTGTCACCACGCCCAATAACTTAAACATCTATGGCAAAACTCTCTCTCGAAATTATCAATAAACTCGGCTTGCACGCACGTGCCTCCACTAAATTCACCCAAACCGCCAGCCAGTTCAAGAGTGAAGTCTGGGTGGAAAAAAACGGCAGACGCGTCAATGCCAAAAGCATTATGGGAGTCATGATGCTGGCTGCCGCCAAAGGTAGCATCATTGATATCGAAGCCACGGGCGCAGATGAAGCGCAAGCAATTGCGGCGCTGCAGGCGCTGGTGAACGACTACTTTGGTGAGGGCGAATAATTGACCAGTTTCAGCATGCACGGTGTGGGCGTGTCCAGTGGCATTGCCATTGGCCATGCACACCTGATCTCCCATGCCTTGCTGGAGGTGGTGCATTTTAAAATAGATGCCGATGGCGTCGATGAAGAAATCGCCCGTTTTGAGCGTGCCATTGACCTGGTCAAGCAGGACCTGGAACAGCTCAAGTCCCAGCTTCCAAAAAATGCTCCTGCCGAACTGAGTGCATTTATTAATACACATTTGGCCATGCTAACGGCTAAGTCACTCTCCGAGGCACCCAAGACGATTATCCGCAATGAGTTGTGCAATGCCGAATGGGCGCTCAAGCAACAAATGGACGATATTGTTGCCCAGTTTGACGCCATTGAAGACGCTTATTTACGTGAGCGCAAACAGGATGTGGTGCAAGTTGTTGAGCGCGTGATCAAGGTATTGCTGGGCCGCGACCAACTGGCTGCCAGCGAAAAGAAACTGCAAGCGCGGCAAGAGCGCGCCATGATCCTGGTCGCACATGATGTGTCACCAGCCGACGCCATCCAGTTTAAACACCACCAGTTTGCTGCGTTTATTACCGATGTCGGCGGCGTCACCTCGCACACCGCCATCCTCGCACGCAGCCTGAATATTCCATCCATTGTGGCGCTGCAACGTGCCCGTGATTTAGTCAACGATGGCGAGCTGATGATCGTAGACGGTGCCGCAGGCGTGGTCATCGTCAATCCAGACCCGGAAGTCCTGTCCGAGTATCAACTCAAACAAAACCAGTGGCAACTGGCGCAACAAAAACTGCAACTGATCAAAACGACCAAAGCAGTGACGGTGGATGGCGTGGCGATTGATTTATTCGCCAACATTGAAGTGCCGGAAGACGTGATTAGCGCCAAAGCCTCCGGTGCGGTGGGGGTCGGTTTATACCGGACCGAGTTTCTGTTTATGAACCGTGCAGAAATGCCAGACGAGCAGGAACAATTCGAGGCCTACAAACACGTGGCCGAGGCCATGAAAGGCCACCCGGTGACTATCCGCACTCTGGATATCGGTGCCGATAAACAACTCAACCCGGATGAAGTGGTCACCGCCACCAACCCCGCACTAGGTTTGCGCGCCGTGCGCTATTGCCTGGCCGAGCCACATATTTTCCATACGCAGTTCCGCGCGCTGTTGCGCGCGTCGCATTACGGGCAAGTTAAAATCCTGATTCCCATGCTGTCGACGTTGGCTGAATTACGCCAAACAAAACTACTGCTGGAACGAGCCAAAGAGTCGTTACGCCAGCAAAAAATTCGGTTTGACGAGCAGATCCAGCTCGGCGGCATGATAGAAATCCCTGCTGCCGCCATTAATGCAGACGCTTTTGCACAAGAACTGGACTTCTTATCGATAGGCACCAACGACCTCATTCAATACACGCTGGCGATTGATCGCGCGGATGACGCCGTCGCACATTTGTACAACCCACTGCACCCGGCAGTGCTGCGCCTGATCCAGATCACGATTCAGGCCGCCGCCAAATATGGCAAATCAGTCTCGGTCTGTGGTGAGATGGCGGGCGATATCAAATTGACGCGCCTGCTGGTCGGCATGGGTATGCGCCAGTTGTCCATGCACCCGGCCCATATCCTGAGCGTGAAATCGCAAATCCTGCAAAGTGAAGAGAATGTGCTGGCCAAGCAGGCCAAAAAAATCCTGTCATTCAATGACCTGGAAAAAATTGTCCCACTGATTAAAAAATATAACGGCGAGCTGCTTTAGCAAGAGGTGCGCAGCCTCTTGCATTTAGTAAACTCATCACCATCATCAATATATACAATCACCCAAACGCGAACATTTGGCCAATAATAGGCCTCTATCAGATATTGCAACCCTCAAAGGATACCGTTGTGAGCACTAATCCATTACTCGTTTTTAACGG
>VFQP010005804.1_pt1 | contig 10527 bp, 14 predicted proteins | sample 3512351 | NCBI WGS metagenome assembly VFQP01 (sample SAMN10412372, study PRJNA504923) | tailings metagenome | isolation source: Relicate 1 Philex TSF1 revegetated site | place: Philippines: Tuba, Benguet | collected 2017-08-29
GCTGCCGTTCCCGCGCCTCAGGTACATTTACAGCGAGGAGGGGCAGCTGGGGCTGTCCGAGTACGGGCTCGTGCCGCTGCCCGAGGTGCTCACGAGCCTCGGCCTGGTGCGTGCGACCTACACTGCAGTTCCTTCCTGTCGCCAACAGCGTGCATACTGTAACGGCTCACTTGGTAGCCACGCTCACAGCTCCACCGGAGTCGCCGTGATCCTCGGCTCGGCCCGGCCTCAGCAGTCCGTGGCTCTGCCGTGCGCTCTGCTCCTGCTGAGCCGGGGGCTGCCCCGTTGGGTGTCGGTGCTTCCCCGCGCGGCGCAGGCGGGCATCCAGTCGGTGCGCGTGGCCGCCCAGGTGGCCGAGTGGACCTTTGAGAGCGTGACGGACCCCTCGGCCGCCGGTGCGCGACGCGACGCGACGCGACAAGTTGGCCTTCTTTCTGTGCACGCAGCACCCAGCGTGACGCATGTGTTGTCCTTTGCGCCGCTTTTCGTTCGCCCTGCCCGCAGGCATGGCGCTGCAGTCCTTCAGCCCGCTGCGCGTGTCGGCGACCCAGGCCGCCATCAACCGCGTCGCCGACAACGTGACGGCGCTGCAGGCGCGCGTCGACACGGGCCTGGTGCTGCGCGTGGCCGGGCCCTCGTCCGGAGAGCTGCTCTCGGTGGGCCACGCCGTGCTGCACCGACTCGCCGCGTTCGCCACGTACCCGCTCCGCGTGCTCTACGAGGTGAGCAGAACACAGCGGTCCACCGCAGGCGACCGTGGCAGCCGTCCACCGCAGGCGTGCAGAGGAGTGAGCGCTTCTTGCTTCGTCGCAGTCGCTGCATCGGACCCGCGCAACTGTTGGCGCTTCGCTCGCATGCGACACGGCGCTTTGCATGCGACGCGCAGGACGTGTCGGTGGATGTGGACTCGCTGTACCTGACGCTGCAGCGCAACTCTGAGCTGATCAAGGTGCGCGACGACCTGGGTCGTTTCGCGCTCACATCCCTCAGCGCATTCTGCCTCGCCAATTCCCCAATGCACGGCTCGCGCACCACCTCGTTGCGTGTCGAGTCTCGCCCGCCGCCCGCCGCCCCGTCTGCAGACGCGCGTGCTGCTCATGGACCGGCCGCTGAGCCAGGCCGAGTGGAGCGACCTCGGCGACAAGGGCGTGCAGGCACTGCAGATGCCGTTCGCCGCGCGGCCGCTGGCGCTGGTGTACTCGAACGGCGCCAACGCGACGGTGGCGGGCGCCGCCAGCATCCCCACGCTGCGCATCTCGCCCTGCAACCTCGCCTTCATCATCTCGGGCCGGATCACCAAGTGAGAAGTGGAGGGCTGCATCGTCGTTTGCTGCTTGCGGTCGGGGCGCATTGAGCGCGCGGTTGGCAGGGACCCTTTGACCTCAGAACGCCACCTTCCCTCCCCTTCCTGCAGGTGGGACGACCCGGCGCTGCGCGGTGACAACCCCGGCCTGAGCCTGCCCTCGCGCGACATCGCCCTGTACGCCGCGTGCACCGGCGCGTCGTGCGGCAGCCTGCAAGGTGCGCTCACGCCAACGAGCTGCTGCGCGCCCGGACTTGCCGGCACTCGCAAACGCGCTGTGGTCAGTCAGACGCTGTCCACGGCAGGGGGCCTAGGTGACACGCGTTGCTTGCTTGGCCTGGCTGGCTGCGTGCCCGCAGCTGTGATTGCGTTCGTCCAGGACCAGTGCAGCGGCTTCACCATTGACGCCGCGTCCGTGGTCGCCATCAACACGACGCTGCAGGGCAGCGGTGCGTTGTTGGTCCCGGTGTTTCCGCGCTTGCTGGACAGTCTGGCGCAGGGCCCCCACCCGGCCCTCACCCGCCGTGTGCGTGACAGCGTGAGGGCGGCAGCGGTGCACTCCAAGAGCGCTGATGCTTTGTTCCTGCCGTCCGTCCTCCGCAGACCTGGTGCGTCAGGTGGTGAACCTGGGCGGCTACTCGGCGCTGGCCATCGCCAGCCCGGACTGGGCGTCGCAGTTCTCCAGCCTGGGCGCCCGGGAGGCGTCGCTGCCCTCGCTCGACAACTCTGGCTACGTGGTGGCCTCCAAGGTGAGCCGCCGCGCAGCCGCGGGGTCGCCGTGCGTGGGCTGAAGCGCGGGCTGATGAGACGCCGTGGTCGGCGCAGCGCGCCAAGGCCCCGTGTGCAGCGCGAGCACGGATGGCCGGTCGGCGAAGGTCGACCTTGCGCCTCGCCATTCCTCATGCCGCGCCTCGCTCGTTCGCTCGTTCGCGCAGGTGAGCGCGCAGTCCTACACGGACCTGCTGCTGTCCAAGCTCAACGCCGACAGCGCGCGCCTGACCAACCTGTGGGCCGACTGGTCCGACTTCAACCTCGCCGGCGTCTCGGCCTCCCAGGTGCGACGACGCCCCGTGGGCGCCCCTCGACTCGCTGCGCCAGCGTCGACGCAGCCTTTCCCTTTGCTGCGGTCGTTCCGCCTGCCGCACGTCGTGGCTGCCGCGCTGCGCTCCCCGCCGCGCCGCCCGCAGCCCACCTACCCGCTGGTGCGCGTGGACTTCCTCGTCGTGCCCGCGGACCTCGCCGACGCCGGCGAAGTCGGCGGCCCCATCAAGGCGCGTGCTCCCCTCCTCCTCTTCCCCCCGCCATCACCCACACAGGCTGCGACTGGATCCAAGCTGCACCCTGCAAGGATCGCGTGCTCATCCAGCAGCACCAACCAAAGAAGCGCTGCTTTCGTGGCGCGCAGGGCTTCCTCGAGTACCTGTACGGCACGTGGCAGTCGAGCGCGTACGCCGCCTCGCTCTTCCCCGAGCTGGTGCCGCTGCCCGCCAGCGTCGCCGCGGCCATCAGCACGTCGGCGCTCAGGCTCACGCGCCTGGCGCCAGCCGTCGCGGCCTGGCGCGTGGTGCAGAACAGCCGGGTGAGAGCCGTCTTGTGGCGCACGGCCCGTGGGCGCATTGGATTGGATTCACTCCCTGGGAGAATGAGCGTGGGGTGCGCTCGGGCTGGTCTTGTGGCTGGTGCAAAGCAGGAGCGTGTGCGTGCGCGACGGTGGTGGCCACGCTTGCTTGCCGCTTGCTTGCAGAGCGTGGTGGGCAGCAGCCGGGCGTTCGTCATGTCCTACTCGTCCTGGAGCACCTTCATGAGCAGCACCCCGTCCAGCAGCAGCGGCACCAACACCGACGCCATCACGCAGCTGGTGAGCGCGCCCAGCGCGCGCACCGGCGCTGCTTTCCTCGCTCTCTTTGCGCGTTGCCTCGCATGCACAGCAGCGGGGCCCACTCACGAGCAAGCGCTGGCTCGCCCGCAAAGGAGTGACGATGGAGTGCTGCCTGGTTGCGGCGTGCTGTGCAGGTGATCCAGCAGGCGACGGCTAGCGCGGAGCGGGCGCTGGCCAACGCGCAGGCCGCCTCGTCTCAGAGCAGCAGCAACGAGGACGACACGCAGACGGCCTGGGGCATCGCGGTGCGCTCGCCTGCCCCTGCCCCCCTTCATAGCCACTGTGCAATGCTGTGCACCTTCCCAGTGCTGCACAGACCCCTCGCGGCAAACTCGGGGCGGCCGGACAGCAACACGACGACGCGTGTCGTACGTGCGTTTGCGAGAGCAGGTGGCGGCGCTGGTCATCGCGCTGGTCCTGGCGCTGGGCGGGCTCGTGCTGTCGGCGCTGGCGCTGTACCGCGCCGACCGCGCGCTGCGCGCGCTGTCCGAGGCCAAGAGCGCGCCGCTCTCGGGCCCCGGCGCCGGCAGCAGCAGCGCCACCGTCGCGCCGCCGCCGGCCGGCACGACGTACGACTTTGGCGTGTCGGCGGCGACGCCGGCGGGCAAGGCAGCGGCGGTGGGCGGCGTGGCCGTCGTCACGGCGGCGGCGGCGACGCCGAGCGCAAAGAGCCTGTCGCCGGCGTCGACGATGGCGCAGAAGATCCAGAGGGTGCTGCCCAGCAGCGGGAACAAGTACGAGGTGAGAGCGGCCAGCGGCGCGTCGGTGGTCTGGTGGCGGCCCTCTCGCCCTACTGAGTGTGGGGAATGACGCGTGCCGTGCCGGTTTTGTGGCCAACGCAGGTGTTCGTGGACCCGCCCGGGCAGGTCTACGTGGACGCGCCGGCCGCCGTGGCCATTGAGATGGGTCCCGGCGGGTCGCCCTCGTCGCCGGCCAACGGCACCTCGCCCGGCGCCAAGCAGCCCTAGATGGGAGCGTGCGCTGTTTTTGCAAGTGGCAGAAAGTCCATGAGGCTGTCTGCGTGCTGCGGCTGTCATTCTTTCGCCTGCCCTTCACCGAACTCCACCGAACTCTGTTTCCCGTGCAACCACCTCCCCACCCACGCGCTCCCCGGCCCCGTCCGCGAGAAGAAAGCAAGAGAGGAGCAGCAAAGCGAGCAGAGAAGCGCAAGCGGAGGGTTGCTGCTGTCGGAGGGTTTCGGCTCGTACGCGAGATGATCACGATGGCGGGCCGGTGCGCCATCGGAGTGCTGCTGGTCTTGGCGGCGCTGGCAGCAACAGTGAGGGCAGCGCCTCTGACCATGTCGAGCGTGCAAGTGGATGGCAGCGGGACTCCGACGGTGGCGCCCTTGCTCGACCAGGTGCGTGGCTGCAGCACCCACGGCGACAGAAAGGCCTGCCTGGCGCGCGCACACACGAGAGAGATACAGAGCGATGGCTTGCACTTCGGAAGCAAACGTCGGCAGCAAACGTGGCGCGCGGGATCGCGACATGAGCATCGAGCTGGCCCACAGCGAGCTTGCAGCCAGCTTGCATTTGGCTGCTGCTCCAGAGCAGCAGCAGCACGAGAGCAGAAGGAGCCCGCAGGAGCAACTTGTTCCAGCTACTGCGCGAAAGGTCAGGGCACGACAGAGTGGGACGGTATGGATCACCGCGCCCGACACTGTACGCAGGCGATGGCCATCCTGGAGGCGCGCACCAAGCCCGCCGCCTTCCTGACTTACCGCAGCACCAGCACGGCCGACGGCCAGAGCGACTTTGTCACTGACGACGCGGCCATCAACACCATGTTTGCGGTCGGCGACGTTGGCCTCCGGGCCTCCGACTTCGCGCGGACGCAGGCACAGGGCAACCCGGCCGTGACTGTGCCCGTGGCGGTCTCCAGCGTCTCCATCTTTGCCAGCTTCCCTGGGCTGCTTCCTGTGAGTTTTTGCGGACGTCAGGACCACGCCGCAGCGCCGCACGCCCTCTCCACGTGCACCTGCCCTCACGAGACGCCGTGTGCCACGGCGCCATGTGCTCCGATACGAGCCGCAGGGTCAGCTGCGCCTCCAGCCGTGCACGCTCGCCAAGATCTTCTCCGGCAGCATCGTGACGGTACGCCCTTGCGAGCGCCTCAGGGGCGACTTTGTGTAGCTCCTGCCGCTTGCCTGGTACGCCACCCGTCCCCGCCGTCACCACCCGTGCTCGCTCCCCCGCGCCGCAGTGGGACGACCCCGCCATCCTGGCGGATGTGGCCGCCTCGCTGGCCAACGCCTCGTACCTGAGCGTGGACCTCACGCCCGGCGCGGGCCAGCGCATCCGCATCGCCGCCCGCTCCTCGGCCAGCGCCACCTACGCCCTTGCCAAGTACCTCGCGCTGTGAGTCGCGGCCTTCCCTGGCAGGCGCACCTGCCCTCGCAACACTCGCAGCAACGTCAAGTCGCCCGCGCCCGGCTGCAGACTCTGTGGGGTGCTAGCGCCAGATGGCCCTTGGCCCAGGGCACCGCAGGTCTGGCGTGCTCAACGTGTGCGCCTGGCCTGCGCCCCCCCAAACGGCTCCATGACGCAGGGCCGCGCCGAGCGCCACCTGCTGGCTGAACGGCCGGGTGCCCACCGAGAGCAGCTACCTGCAGGGCGCCTTCTTCCCCCTGGGCACCACGTACCTGGGCAGCACGCAGGCCGTCGTCACCACGCTGCAGCGGCAGCCCTTCTTCCTGGGCTACGCCGAGTCGTCCGCCGGCGCCGACGCGGGTGCGCACCTATCCTCTATCATCTGCTAAGGCCAGAGATGGCTCCACCAGACGTAAAGCTCAGCACACACCTGCGTGTGCCAAACGCATGTGTCGAGCGCGTTGAGCTCTGCGTATGCTGGTGCAGCCATCTCTGGCAAGCAGATGCCGTGCGGTCAGCGCAAGCGCTGGCATCTGCTGAGCCAAGCCTGTCCCCACGGGCGCAGGTCACAGGTGCTCCCTGCGCGCGTGTGCGCGGTTGCTCTGCAGACCTGGCTGAGCTCCCGCTGCTCAACCGCGACGGCGACTGGGTGGCCACGGGCGACGCCAACGTGTACATCACGCCCAGCACGCTGCCCTTCCCCGGGTCCCTCACGGACGCCGCCTGGGCCAACTCTGACCTCATCTACAGGTGCGGCAGTGCCCGTGACACGTGGATGCACATGCAAAGCGCCTCAAAGCAGGCGCGGCCAAGTGCAAGGGGTGTGCACCTTGTCGCGCATGCATGGCTGCGCAGGAGCGGCATGCTGGTGTACCCGATGAGCCTCGTCAGCGTCATGTACCTGCGCCAGAACCTGGCGCAGCAAGGCCAGGCCGGTGCGCGCTGGCTCTCTTGCCCCCTTGGTGACGCCTCAAGGACGCGGGACGCAGCTCCCTCACGGGTGGCAAGAAGACGACGCTTGCACACTCTTTCTCCTCTGTCGTGTGCAGGGTTCCTGACGCGCTACCTGGCGCAGTTCCTGCTCAGCGACGAGGTGGCCGCCCTCATGCCTGCCTTCGGGCTGGCGCCGCTGGACAGCGAAGTGCGCAGCAGGTGAGCCACCCACAGCAGCAGCACAGGCTGCACCCGGCATGTACGCTGCGCACATGGGTGCACGTGTGTCGTGCGTGATGTCGGCGCAGCCTCGCGAGCCAAGTCCTCAGCACCGTCAATGTGACTGAGAGCACGCCGTGGGCGGTCGAGGGCGCCGCGTCCGTGCTGGCGAACGCGACGGTGCGCCCGCCCAGCGCCTCTCCACCCGGTCCTCTGCCAGCACCTCGCTGGCCATGCGCTGCCGCGACCAAGCAGAAAAAGTCCATGCACCGTGTGCTGTATGTGGACGCAGGGGCAGAAGGACTATGTGATCTCTGCGCGCCGCCAGAGCCACGTGCTGAGCACGCTGGGCTCGCTGCAGACCAACGTGGCGGGCAACACCGAGGTGCTCAGGCAGGGCGGCAGCTACCAGGTGAGGCGGGGGCGCATGCCGCACGGCTTGCCCTGCGGCTGCAGGCTGTGTGCTTTTCGTGGCCACCATGAGGCGCTTGCTCGTGGCTGCGTTGCCTCGCAGCTGCACGGCGGCGGCTCGAGCCAGGCGGCCAGCTACATCCGCGACGTCATGGCAGAGCTGCAGTCGCAGGCGCGCGCACCCATCCAGGCCACCTACCGGTGCGGCCGAGGGAGCCCATTGCGCCCTCCCAAGCGCATCCCACGCTTGCATGCCCAAGTGGCAACGTCCCTGCCTGTCCACTTTTGAGTTTATGCAGGGAGGTGGGCACCATCGAGGCACAGCAGGAGTTTGCGCTGTACCAGGTCAGCATCGACAACCTCAACGGCTTCAAGGTGCGCGGCCATGCAATCCATGCACGCAGACGCTGTCCCGCCGCGCGTGTCGGGCCCCAAGCCATACCCGCGCTCCGTGTGCTGTGGGACCTCGCGCTGCGCAGATGGGCGACATCCCCATGCCACGCGACCTGATTGACAGCGTGGGCAACGTCCCCGGCGGCCCCATGCTGCACCTGCCCATCGCCGTGGGCTCCGTGTCAGTCTTCTACAACCAGCAGGTAAGGAAAGGTGTTAATAGCTGATGCATCTTTGCCTCTTTGCTGCGGCACCCCAACGGCGTGGCGCATGCTGTTGTTTGCTGGGCTGATGAGGCGATTGCTGGCCCCTGACGGGCGCGCGCTCACAGGTCCCCTCGTCGTACCTCCAGCTCAACGGCTGCCTGCTCAAGCGCATGTTCACCAGCAACCTGGGCACGTGGAACCTGCCGGACCTCGCGGCGTACAACAAGTGAGCGGCCAAGCGCGCTCCCACGGGCCAGCTGAAGCAGCGCACGTTGGCTGGTGCGCAGTGCGAAACGATGCGTCGCTCTTGCTTTGCTTCGCCGCACGCAGCTTCACCGTGAGGACCGAGATGCCCTACCTGAACCGCATCATCCAGGTGCGTGATGGATCGGGGTGGCATGGCGCCACCTGGACCCCCCCACAAACTCGTGTCGTCGCTGGGCGCCCAGGCCCCACCGCCCGCACCCTGGCGCGCATGCACCACGTGATTGCGTCGAATGGTGGGAGCAGGTGTACGCGTACGCGTCCCCAAACAGCGCCACCAACGTGCTCGTGGGGTGGCTCAACAGCGCCTGCGCCACGCTCCCGCCGCTCGACCCCAGCAAGCCCACCTGGAAGCCCACCGTCATGACCAAGTACAAGGTGAGGCCCTGTGTCTTTCTGTGCTGCTTGGCGCACAGCGCTGGTCCGAACCATCTCTCACCGCTGTGCGTTGCCGCCACGGTCTCTGCGCACAGGGCGTCAACATCACTACTGCCGAGCAGATGGCCGAGGCCATCGCCAACACTGAGAACTCTATTGGCTACATGCCAACGCACATTGGCGCTAGCTACGGTGCGTAGGGGTGACCTTGGTACGCGCAGGGCATGAGACGCCTGATGTGTGAGTGATCAGCGGAATGTGCCTCGTTCTCGGTTGCAGGCCTGGAGGAGGTGCGGTTGGAGAACGTCGCGGGCAAGGGCGTCGCCGCCACCAGCTCCACGCAGGGCCTCACCAACACCGTCCTGGTGAGCGTCCTGGCGGCGCAGCACCCTGGGCGCACAGCCGCCTCGCACAGCAATAGGTGTGCGCGAACAGTCCAGTGCGGAGTGAGCGTTGCCACACGATTGCTCACGCGCAGAACGCCGCCCGGCCGCCACTGAGCGTCGTCCCGGGCAGCGCCAACAGCACGCTGTGGGCCGCCGTCAACTTCACCGCCGCCACCAACGTCGACGCCTTCCCGCTCACCACGCTGGTGTACGCCTACGTGCTGTCGGACCTGAGCGGCTACGGCACCTCGGGCCCGCTCATCAAGGCGCTCTTCCAGTGAGTCGCTGCTGCCTGCTGCACCAGCTGGCGTCCCACTGGCATCAGCTGCACCCAGAACTCTGCAGAGGCCTGCGTGCCCACAAGCACACCTGGTGTCCGCACGCACCGGTGCACGCTGCGCGACGTGCTGCAGGTACGTCTACAAGCCCAGGGGCCAGGCTATGCTGGCGGCGCACGGGCTGGCGCAGCTGCCCGAGAGCCTGCGCGCCAGCTTCGAGGCAAGCCGAACGTTGTTATTGTCCCTTGACGTGTTCCCAGCCCAGAGTGCTTGCTGCCAGGCTGTCAGGCTCATGCGTAGTGGCCTCCATGCTCCACGTGCCCTGCAGGACCAGTTGGCTGACTTTGTGCGCGTCGCGCCCGACCTGACTGAGTGGACGTTTGAGAACGCGACCACGCCTTCGCTATCGGGTGAGGCGCGGTGCACAGCACAGGCGCAGCACAGGCGCCAGCGGCAGCTGCTGCCGCACAGGGTGCTGGCAGCCACGTGCACCCTGCGATGCCTTTCATCAGGCAATTGTGCGTCGCAATTGTGCGTCGCGATGCTCCCGGCGCCCCCCCCCCCCCCGCCCCCGCAGGCATGTCGCTCCAGTCCTTCAGCGCGCTCCGCGTGTCGGCGACCCAATACGCGATTGACGCGCTCTCCAGCAACCTGACGGCCCTGCGGACGCGCGTGGACCAGGGCACCGTGGTGCGCGTGGCCGGCCCCGTGCCCGGCGAGGTTGCCTCCTTGGGACACAGGATCCTGGACAGGCTCGGCACCTTTGCCTCGGCGCCGCTGCGTCTGCTGTGGGAGGTGAGCGCTTGCTATGGGCTGCGTTCTCGATTTGGGCCTGCCATCGTTGCAGCACGTTGTGGGCCGTTCGTGCACCGGCACGCCACGGTTTGCACAGTGTGCAGCACAAGGGCTGCTGGGGAGCGCTGCCTGCATCACCGCAGGACGTGACCGACGACCTCGACACGCTGTACACGGTGATGGACCCCACCAGCACGCAGGACGGCGTGCAGGTGAGCGCGTGATGCACGTTAAGAGGATGCCGCGCGCAACTCACCTTGACGCCAAAGCCTGTGCCCACACAGCTCAGGCAGCACTGCCGTCCGCCGCGCGATGAGGGCTGTGAGCTCACGGGGCGAGCGTGGCGGCGCCACCGTGCCTCCGCCTGCAGACGCGCGTGCTCATCATGGACCAGCCGCTGACGCGCGCGGCGTGGCGGGACCTGGGCTCGCGGGGAACGCTGGTGATGCAGATGCCGTTTGCCGTGCGCCCGCTGGCGCTGGTGTACTCCAACGGCGCCAACGCCACGGTGGCGGGCGCGGACGCCATCCCGCGCGTCAAGCTGTCGCCCTGCAACCTGGCGAGGATCATCAAGGGCGAGATCAGCAGGTGAAAGGGGAAGCAGGCGGGTGTGGCCTGCGACTCCAGAGTGAGTTGGCACGCTGCGCGGGAGACAGGTGCGTGTGGGTCTCATTGAGTCGTGAGGCGTTGCTGTTGGTGTTTTGCATGTG
>VFQP010005805.1_pt1 | contig 10527 bp, 15 predicted proteins | sample 3512351 | NCBI WGS metagenome assembly VFQP01 (sample SAMN10412372, study PRJNA504923) | tailings metagenome | isolation source: Relicate 1 Philex TSF1 revegetated site | place: Philippines: Tuba, Benguet | collected 2017-08-29
CGCCCTGTGACGGCGCAGCGCCAGCAGCGCACCTGGATGTTCTCCCCGATGGCGGCAATGGTCTCCTTGATGATCTCGGTGACCGTCTTGTTGGGGTCGCGCAGCGAGGCCTGGTTGACCAGCGCCATGTTGTCGCGCGTCTTCTGCAGGCGGCCCTCCACAATCTTGGCCCTGCGCGCGCCCAACCGCGCCCGCACGTGCCGCAAAATGGAGCCCCAACCGTCCATGGTTGTGCCGCAAACGACGCACAGGACGGGCCGCTCGCGCGTGGGCGGCAGCTGCGCATCAGGCCGTGGCCGTGCTGGCGAGGGCGGCGGCGCCGCAGCGCACCTGACGGCCTCTGGCTTGTTCTTGAGGTCCTCCTTGCCCATCTCCACCTCGCGCTCCTTGGCCAGCACCTCGGGCGGCACCTCGTCCGCGCTCACCACCAGCACGTCGGGGCAGCTCGCCACAATCATGCCCAGCTCACCCACCTGCCGCGCCACCACACCGACACAAGACAGGGAGGACCTGCTCTTTCCCACTGCTGCCCCGAGCTGCGCAGGGTGGAGGGCTGCCTGTGCGGCGTCTGGTTTGCTGGCTGCCTCACGAGAAGCTGAGTGTGAGGCGGACAGCAGCTGGACGCACCAGGCTCTGGAACTTCTCGCTGGCGGCGACAAAGTCCGTCTCGCAGTTGACCTCGAGCAGCACGCCCAGGCGCGAGCCCGGGTGGATGTACGAGGCAATCACGCCCTCGGCAGCCACGCGCCCGGCCTTCTTGTCCGCACCAGCCAGGCCCTTCTTGCGCAGCCACTGCACGCATAGAAAGGCGTGTGCCAGTGGGGGGCAGGTGAGGTCACTGACGGGCAAGGGCAGAGAGGGAGCGGGGCGGGGCGCACGGCAGGGGGAGGGGTTGCGGGGGCCACGCCGCAGCGCCGACGGCGCCCGCACCCTCAAAAATGTTCAAGAGGCTGGCGGAGGTGTGCTCGCGTGCACAGGGCCACCCCCGTCCCCCGTGCGTGCGCGGCAGACGAGAGAGAGAGTGCACGCGGGTTGCAGGGCGCTGCAGGGCACGCAGACCGAGCGGCGAAAAATGTCTCTACACGGCGCCGCAGCAGCGTGCCCACGCAGCACCCGCCCACCGCCGCGCGTCACACACGGAGCCACTCGCAAGCGCAGCGCGATCAGAGCAGGCGGGCGGGCACCTCGATGGCCTTGTCCACGTCGCCGCCGTTCTCGGCCAGCGCCTTCTTGCAGTCCATCATGCCGGCGCCCGTCTTGTCGCGCAGCGACTTGACCACTGTCGCCGAAATGTCTGCGCAGCAGCAGACGACACGCCCGCAAGCTCCCATCAGCATGATCTGCGATAAGCCCCATGCGCCGGCCAGGACCGACTGCGAGTCATGGCTGCCAGCACAAAGAGCCCCGCACGCTCACTCTGCACGGCGGCGGCCAGCACGACGGGGCGGCGCGCGGCGCGGGCGGGCAGCTCGGCCTCGTCCTCATCCGCCGCCAGGATGTCCTGGACGAAGGCCTTGACGCGCTCGTTGTGGCTCTTGCGCGCGGCGCGGCCCACGCCCCACGCGCCCGCCTTGGCGCCCTCCTTCTCCACCACCTCGGGCTCGCCCGCCTCGTTCACCTGCGCACACCAAACGCACCACCAGCACCGCGACACCTCGCGCCCACGACCCGCCACCGCACGCAATGGCCCTGTGAGCGGTCGCCAGTGCCCCTCTCCTGAAAGAGAGCACGGCCCTGGCGCACCTGGATCTTGAGGCCCAGGCGCTTGAGCGCGGCCTTGGGCACCACGAAGGTCTCGGACCAGTAGTCGTCCAGCTGCACCTCGTCGCCGTCAAAGTCCACCTCCTTGAGGCCCAGCCCGCGCCCGTTGAGCGCCACCGTGTTGACGCGGCTCTGCGACCGCCGCGCGAGGGCAGGCAGCCCGCGCCAGGTCAGCCGCGCGGTCACGGGCCCGCACCACACCCCCGCCAGCAACCAGGCGCGCTGCACCAGGCGCCGGCCCAAGCACCTGCCCTGCTGCGGGCTCACCAGCGGGCGCGAGGGGAAGGAGAGCAGGTCGCGGTTGGTGAGGGGCCGGCTGAGGCGGCCGCTCAGCGCGCCAAACTCAGAGCGGAGGCCGCCCTCCACCGTGCCCTCGAGCGCCGCCTCGGCGGCCGCCGCCTCCTCGGACGCGTCCAGGTCAGCGCCCGCCTCGGCCAGCAGGTCCAGCGGGTCAGCCGCCAGAGGCTCGCCCTCGCCCTGCGCGCCAACAACACGGCCACCACGCCACCACGCCCACCATGAGCGCGGCGCACGAGCCACCTGATGGGCGGCCACACGCCCGACCCCGTTGAATGGCCACTGCTGCCCTGCTGCGCGCTGAGCGGCTGCTCGTGCCGCGGCCGCCAGGCACCCTCTGCACGGCTGGGCGCTGCGACGAGCGAGGCGCTCACCGCGGCCAGCAGCTCGGCCGCCTGCTCGCCGTCCAGGCCCTCGAGCTGGGCAGCCGCCTCCTGCAGCTCCCAGTCGGCAAACTGCGTCAGGCTCATCTGGTTCTTGGCGTTGTACTCGAGCACAAACGCCGTCACCTCCTGGCCTGCAGGCAGGAGGCACGAGGAAACCACCACGCGAGCGCACAGTGAACTGCTCAATCCCCCGACGCGAGCACGCCGCAACCAAGCTGCTGAGCACGGCCGCGCCAGCGTCCCAGCGCTGCACGCGGCACGAGTGCCGTGGTGCCAGCGCGCAGTTCCTTTTCCAGCGCCTGCTCAGCCCACGTGCGCTGCACCTCCCTGCCCCAGCTACTGCGCTGCGCTGCCGCTCACCGACAGGGTAGAACTTGGCCAGGTTCTCAATGTCCCACTCCACAAAGGCGGGCGCGCTGCCCTGCGCGGCGTCCTCGCCCAGCGCCTGCGACAGCTGCTCGGCGCTCAGCCGCGAGCTGGGCACCTTGGCCTCGTCACGCTCCAGCAGCGCCGTGTGTGTGCGGCCCTTGTAGCTGAACTCGACGAAGGCGCCGTACTCCTCCACGCGCGTCACCTGCGCGCAAGGACGGCAGCGGCAAACACGCGTCACGTCCTTGGTCCCGTCATCCCGCCCCCCCGGCGAGCCCCCTGCGCCGCATCCCCGCCAGCCAGCCAGCCAGCCGCTGCAGCTGAGAGCTCCGCCGCCCAGCAGGAGCGCAGCCAGGCAGGCCCCACCTTGCCGGAGATGACCTCGCCGACGGGCACGGGCATGCGCTCCAGGATGACCTCGCGGTCGATCTGCTCGGGCTGCAGCGCCTCAAACGCGGCCACCGAGTCAAACGTCATTTCCTCGTCGTCTTCGGCCATGAGGAACGTGACCTCGGACTCCTCAGGCACGCTGACGAACTCAAAGCCCTCGGGCGCCTCCACCAGCAGCTCCTCGCCCTCCTCGCCATCGTCGTCCGCGAACACGTCCTCCTCCACCTCCTCGGCCTCGGCCTCGTCGACAGCCTCGGCGTCGGCAGCTGCGTCGACGTCGAGGCGAGGCGAGGAGCGGGCACAGCGGGCACGCTGTCGGCTCGCCGCGTCGCACCCGCCGCCGCGACTTGCGGCGCTCCCCGAATCGACTCCCTCCGCCACCCCCACGCACCAGCAGCAGCGCCGATGCCCTTCATGGACAGCGCGATGCGGCCAGCGGCGGCGTCCACGCTCATCACGCGCACGCGGACCGTCTGGTTGGGCTGGACCACGCTCGAGGCGTTCTTGATGTACTTGTCCTGCGCGTCAGGAGGGCCGCAGCGATGGTGCAGCGGCGCTGTGGCACTGCATCAATCGTCAGCTCCTGCTCCGGCCTTGCTGGGCGGTGCTGCTCACCGACAGCTGCGAGATGTGGACAAGGCCCTGCTTGGCGAAGCCGAAGTCGACGAAGGCGCCGAACTGCTCCACCTTGACCTGCGGCAGAGAACGCCCATCATCACCCATCGCGGTGCACTGCTGAGTGCGTGCCGCAGTCTGCTGGGGGAGCGCCCGATGCTCGGCCCGATGGTCGGCCGGTGCCATGATGGCCGCTCGAGCGCTGCTCCTCACCACGCGGCCCTCATACTCGGCGCCGACCGTGACCTGGTCCAGGGGCAGCCTGCTCTGCTGCGCCTTGCCCTGCGTGGGCGTGGCGCTCTCCGCAGCGGCCTGCGCCTTGACCACAGGCCCCCTGAACGCCTGGGGCCGCTTGCTGGCCGGCACCCTGCGCGCGCAGCCGCAACGCGGCGAGAGCACGGCGCTGTGGCCACGCTGATGCGCCCGCTGTGCTCCCCCGGGCTGCTCCACCGCGGGCAGCCATCATCCTCATCGCGCCACCACACGCTGCTCGACCGCCCCCACCTGGCGTGGAGCAGCGGGCTGCGCACTGGCGCGCCAGCGACGACGGCCGCCTTGCCCTGCAACCCATGCGCGCAGCACCGAGGCGCAAGCTCGTGGATCTGAGCGGCTCCCAGACGCTGCGCCTTGCTCGTCCGCAGGAAGCCGCAGAAGGGCGGCTCACCGCGGCGGCCCGCGACGCGTTCATCTCGAGGCCCTTGAGCATCGTGTCCTGCAGCCGCTCCGATGGACGGCTTGCCTGCACACGTCTCTGCAGGGCGCCGGGACACACCAGCATGGCAGTACACCTGAGCCCTCGAACTCGGAAAAGCGCTGCACCATCCCCGAGCGCGCAATTCGGCACGCGGAAATCTCCAGTCGAGCTGCATTCTCCGCGCTCGCGCCCCAGTTTCCCCCTCTCTCTGCGCGTCCCGCGTGCCGTGCGCGAGATGATGCAGCTCCACGGCGCCATGAAGGCGGAGTGAGCACGCTTCAGGGGATGCTGCAGCTCCTGGCCACGCTGCTGCTGCTGGTGCTGCTGGTGGCTCAGCCTGGGCACTGCAGCCCCACCACTGACGGGCGCCCCTCCTTGGAGGATGCGTCCGTCGCGGACCGGCACGCCTACTACGCCTCTGTGGGCAGGCTCCTCAGGCAGCAGAACTACGAGCGCCAGCAGTCAGCCAGTGCCAGAGGCCTCCAGGCGGAAGCATCGCCAGCAGGAGGCGAGCCAATAGCAGCGCGGGCGCGACGAGGCCTGCTCGCGACATTCCCAGCAAACAGCACGCTGGTCAGCGGCACCCTCACGCTGACCTGGCCCAGCACAGCCTTTGCGTCGTGGTGCGCCAGCGTGCCGGCCTGTGACGCCCAGCCCAGCGTCAACTTCACGCTCAGCGCGTTGGAGTTCAACGCCTCGACGCAGTACTGGACGGCGCAGACGCTGGCGCTGGCCGTGGCTGCCACGCCCGCCCTGGCGAACGACCCGTGAGCGACCCTGGCGCTGTGCTCAGCATGTTTGCTCACATGCACGCGTGGCGGAGCCACAGCTGAGACTGCGGCGTCGTGGCGTGGTCGCGTGCCGCAGGACCGTGAGCCTGGTGCGTGCCGTGGCCGACGTGGCAGAGATTGGGCTGCAGCCTGCAGCAGGCGGCTTCAAGAACGACACGTCCATCTGCAGCACGGCTCAGCCTTGCGAGGCGCAGCTCAGGTTCACGCTGTTCTGGGGCGTCGCGCCGTCCGACAGCCTGCTGTGCGTGCGCTTCGCGCCCAGCGCCAGCGCGGTGGGCGGCTACGTCGTCGTGGGATACCCGGCAGGCACAGGCGGGGTCCGGCAGGTCGGCGCCGCGGTCGGAGGCGTGGTGACGTGCGCCACGGACCAGCTGGGCCTCCACGCCGTGCTGCAGTACACGCGCGTGGTCTTCTCCCCACCCCCGTCGCCTCCTGCCCCGCCGCCGCCCCCGCCGCTGGCCAGAGAGACGGGCAAGCCCGAGCTCCCAGGTACGAGGTCGCTTCAGCATTGCGCCCTCGCGCGTTGCTGTTGGCACACGCACGACCGGTGTGCGCACCCGGGACGCTGCACCCAAATCACGCAGTGGGCCCGGTGTCCATGGTCTTCAGCATGACGTTCAACCTGGACTTTGCCCAGCTCGCGGCGTCCAACGCGGCTGTGGCGGACTTCACCAACGACACCAAGCGCTACATCTCTCAGGTGGTGGCGCGCCAGGGGTTCAACGCCCAGGGTGCCCGGGCCGCTCAGCTGAAGCACTCGCGCTGCACGCACGCGCTATGCCTGACATGCTGCTGTTGCTGCTTGCTGGGCCTGTGCTGTGTGCTGCGGTGGCGCGTGCAGGGCCTGGCGGCGGCGCAGCCGGCGCTGTTTGCCAACACGTCCAACACGCTGCCGTACTACAATCGGCTCACGCTCACGTCCATCAGCCCAGGCAGCGTGGTGGCTGTGTACCGCGTGGCGCTGCCAGACGCCGTCACGGATGAGCAGGTGAGAAGCACAGCACGCGTGGAGGGCGGCAGTGCGGCATGGCCAAGCAGCACGGCCGAGCGCTCAACGGCGTCGTGCGGCACATCCACGTGCCCGCAGATCGACAAAGCCAAGCAGCTCGTCAATGACAATGCCGCCTCGTTGATAGCCGGCTCGTCGTACCAGCCTGTTTTCCTCTCTGGCAAGGTGCGCCCTGAGGTGGACCGCTTCGGGGGCCGCGCGACGTGCGTGCACACAGCGCCGGGGGACCGCAACGTGCGGCGGCCACCCACCGTGCGCAGGTGCTCTCCATCGACGGCCAGCCCAAGTCAACCATGCCCCTGTGGCTCATCCTGGTCATTGTGGCGTGCTCGGTCCTGGGCGCGCTGGCGTTGGCGCTGGGCATCGCGGCGTACGTGCGCATGCGGCTCAAGTCGAGCGTGCTGCCCTCAAGCACTGACCAGGCAGCCGCTGCGGCAGCGGCGGCTGAGGAGAAGCGCAGCAAGAAGAAGACGAAGAAGCACAAGCGCGAGGACGACGCGCCGCCGCCCGTGGCGTGGCCGGCGACGCCGCACGTGCCGCCCAACACGGCCGCGCCGCCAACCGCTCCGGCTGCAGAGGCACCCAAGCCAGCAGATGGGGACGCCAAGGCCCAGGGGCCCCCGAACGCCATGTACCCACAAGTCCACTGGCCCTCTGGCGACCCAAACGGGGGCGGGTGGTTCATCATGGTGCCGGTGCCAGGCCCTGGCATGATGCCAGGCCCTCCGCCCGGTGTGGCGGGCCCTGCCGGCGCAGCTCAGGCGGCGGCGGCGGCGGCGACAGGGGGGGCGACGGAAGGAACACCCCCACGCCCGGGACCTGGTCCGCCTAGCTGACAGGAGTGCATGCGTGCGTGCGCGGGGAGTGACGATCCTCTTGCAACTCGGGAAACAGAGACGACTCGCACACATTCTCAGATGCCCTTTGCCAAGAAGTCCTTGGCCTCGCCCACCGACTTGAGCACTGCCCTGACCTTGGGGGCCGGGAGGGGCGCGAACCTGCAGCCATGAGCACAGGAAGGGCACAGTCAGATGGTGGCGCGAGCTGAGCACACCAGACGGGTAGAGGCTGGAAGGCCAGCACACGAAGAATTAGGCCGCGCACCCGCTGCTGGCTAGGTGGCCAACCACGCTGTCAGCGGCAATGTACATGCGGCGCGCGCTCTGCGACCGGGCGCTGCCGCCTCGCGCGTACTTGGACACCCAGGCCTGGGCGTCCTGCTTGAGCGTCTTGATGAGCGGGATGCGCTCCTTGGAGTACACGTCCAGTGTGCAGTAGGCCTCGATCTCCTCGCTCAGCCTCAGCGTGGCGTTGAGGTACTCGGTGTCCAGGTTGGAGACGGGCTGCAGCAGGGGTGCGTGGGAGCAGCATGCACGCACTCGTGCAGCAGCAGCGGCAAGGCCTGAATCATGCGCCCCAGATGATGATGCGAGCTGGGAGCGAACTCGCACCACGTTTGGCGCCAGCTCAAACTTGCGCGTTGACACGGCGCCATAGTCCTCCTTCTTGTCCGCGTCCTTGCTGCACGCGCGCACGGCCGCACCTAGAGGCATCTCGTGATCCTGGCAGCACGCTTCCAGGAAGGTTTGGCCAACTGCTGAGCCGGTAGCAGCGGCAAGCAGCAGAGCGCAGGAGGCATGGGGTGCGCACACTCACGCGAGAGCGTTGCGCCGGCACGCAGTGTCTTCCTCTTCCGTCTCAGTGTCCACACAGAGCGAGCCTGCGCAGACAGATACACTTGACTACGTGCAGTGACGGTGGAGTGCGCGGCTCGCACCGGGGGAGGGGCGCATGACCCGCCGTGCTCAACCACCTGCCTGCCGATGTCCCCTTTCTTTCTTTCATTCTTCCCATGGCGCAGGGAGGTGCTGCCTAGTGCTGGTGCCCTGGTGCAGCTGCTGGGGACAGGCCTCGATCTATGCGGCGGCCCCGCACGCACTCGCTTGGTACGCCGAGGCGGGCTGGGGCAGCTGCGCCGCCGCCGCGGTGGCCAGCAGCGCAGACCATCCTAGCACGGCACGCCGGCTCTGGAGCTCACTGTCGTGCCTGCGGCGTGCACGCTGGCCGAGCAGCCTGTGGTCAGAGCGAGCTCAAGTGTGTGGCCAGAGTCGGCGCTGCGAGATGGTGTGCAGAGCCCAGCGTCCACTCGATCACAGCGCACCTGTCCGATGCCTGAGGCTGGCACGACGACGACACATCGGCCGTGGAGGCTGCTGCTCGCTGGGGAGGTGCGACCTGGCGAACCAGGCGCTGCGGCGCTGCGCACTGGGCAGCTGGAGCCCTCGCCGTGCCGCGCATCGTGGAGTGCTTCATCGCTGCTCGGGATCCTCTGCGCAGCTCACTGTGCTTGCTCGTGATCGTGATGAGGGCCATGGTGAGGGCATACCGCGTACGACGCGATGAGGAGCCCAGGACCCACAGCACGCCGCCACCACCACCACCGCTCTATGGCTCAGCAGGCGGCCCAGTACACGTACCTGACTCGGGGGCAGCTCGAGCAGATCAAGGCGTCGGTGAGGGAGCGGGCGAGCGAGCGCATGCTGCTGCGCGGGGCGCGAAGCAGAAGAGCAGCGCCAGCCTCTCGACGCGGGACGCGTGCTGGGCCCGAGCTCATCCGTCGCGGCCGCGTCGTGCTCGTCGATGCAGGTCGCGGACCACCAGCAGGACCACAAGCTCGAGGACCGGCTCCGCCTCAAAGCCTTGAGCGACGAGCGCGCGGCGAAATGGCCCAACACTCTCCAGGCCCAGCGGGCGCGCAAGGAGCGGGCGCGGGTGGAGCGCCTCGCGGCGGAGGAGGCGGAGCGCGTCGAGGTGAGAAGCGTGGGAAGCGCTCCAACGCAGGCCTCCCGTGCCCACGGTGCAGGCGGCACGATACGAAGGGGCCCCCTCGCGGTGGCAGGGCCAGGAAAACAACATGTTCACCATCGCCACTTGGAGTTTGGTCCCCGGGCGCGCGCAGGCCGACAGGGCGGAGGCGGAGATGCGCTCGGAGCACAGGAGAATCCAGATTGAGCGCGCCAACAAGATTTTGTTCGACGAGACCGACCGCGTCAAGGCGCTGCACGGCAAGATGCTGCAGAGCGACGCCATCAAGGAGAACGAGGCGCTCATCGAGTTCAAGAAGCAGATAGACGTGCTCAAAAAGGCGCAGGAGGCCACGTTCGTGGAGCAGCAACGGCAAGCCATGGAGGTGCGGTGCGGCGGGTGGCGGCACACGTGTGCGCATCGATGAACACCGTGCCACACAGCAGGAGCTCTGCACTGCCAGTGGTGCGTGGGAGGGAGAGGGGGGAGGGGACGCCTGGAGGTGATGCGCGCGCCGCGGGTCGTGCGTGCTCCCCCCGCAGGCGGCCGAGGCGGCGGAGCTGGCCAAGTTTGAGGCGGCGCGGCAGCGCGCGCTGGAGCAAAAGGCAGTGCAGACGCAGCAGCTCGAGGAGCTCAAGAAGCGCATCCTGGCTGAGCGGGCAGAGGCCAAGCGCGAGGGCGAGCTGCTGCGCCAGCAGGCGCTGGAGGAGGCCGAGGAGATGAAGGCCAAGGAGGCGTTGCGCCTGGCGCGCGCCAAGCAGCTCAACGCAGACACCAAGGAGGCCAACCGCACGCTGCAGGCCTTCAAGCTCAGGGTGAGGGGCCCGCCACGTGACGTCTGCGCGGCGGCCACGTCTCGTGCGCCTGCTCGTGCTCTGCACCGCCGGGCCAACGCCTGCGTGCGTCCACGCCGCGCCTGCAGGAGAAGGAGCTGGAACGCAAGCAGTAGGAGTCCATTGAGGCGTACTCGCGCAAGAAGTCCGAGCTGGCGGCGGAGCGCCAGCGCCGTGAGGCGGAGCGCAAGGCCAAGAAGGACGCCGAGCGCAAGGCCATCGCCGACGCCATGGAGCGGCGCTTTGTGGACATGATGAACCAGGTGCGCGCGCTCGTCTCGGGGCAGTGGGGTACCTGCTGCTGCCTGCTGCCCATGCTCACTCGGCCCACTGCATTGCGTCGTCACGTCACTCTGGCCGCAGGAGGAGAAGCGGTTGGCGCGCGACGTGGCTGCGGCGGAGGAGCGCAGCGCGGCGGACGAGGCAGCACGCAAGCAGCGCATCAAGGACTCCATCGCCGCCATGCACCGGAGCCACCAGCAGCAGCTCAAGCAAAAGGCCGAGCACCGCGCCCTGCAGGCGGCAGAGGACTCGCAGTTCGTCGCGCAGTGGGACGTGAGTGCGGGGGGGGGGGGGG
>VFQP010005806.1_pt1 | contig 10524 bp, 8 predicted proteins | sample 3512351 | NCBI WGS metagenome assembly VFQP01 (sample SAMN10412372, study PRJNA504923) | tailings metagenome | isolation source: Relicate 1 Philex TSF1 revegetated site | place: Philippines: Tuba, Benguet | collected 2017-08-29
CGCACGCCGAGCTCGCCAAGCTCCTCGAGAGCCCGCGCGAGGTTGGTGACCAGCGCGACCGGTACAACATCGAGACCGCCAGACGCCGCCTTGGCGAGTGCGCCCGAGAGCGGCGGACTGTGGCGGCGCGTCATGATGAGCCCGCCGGCCCCGAGAACGGCTCCCGAGCGCAGGATCGCGCCCACGTTGTGCGGGTCCGTGACCTGATCGAGCACGATCAGCGGTCCGCTTGTCGCGCTGGCTGTGGCGAGTTCCTCGAGCGTCGGCTCGGGGAGGTCCGCCGTCTCGAGCAATGCCCCCTGATGGACGGTGTCGGCGCCGAGCAGGCGATCGAGGTCGCGGGGTGTCACCTTCTGCGGCCTCGCCTTGCGCGCGGCAATGGCGGCCTCCAGCCGGTGCTCGGCATTGTCGGTCAGCAGGAGACGGCCGATCTCGCGCGCGGGATTGGCCAGCGCCGCTGCAACCGCATGAATGCCGTAGAGCCGCACAGGGCCCTGATCGTCATGCTGGCGAGGTGCTGCGTGTCGCTGAGGGTGGGACTTCTGCCGGTTCATGTCGCGAATCGTCCAAGGCGCCGTCCAATGTGATTCGTTTCGGTGCGGCGCCGTCCGAAACATCGAATTTGATGAGAAGTCGCCCGAAACGCGTGGAGTTTTCCACAGGTGCCGGACGCCCGAACTGTAGCGGGAACGGCGGCTACCCCCAACATCTTGTGGAGAACGAAACAGGATGAATGGATGTCAATCGGATTTCTCCGATTCACCAATTTTGCGTCCGGGTGTCGCCACAAAACAACGGTTAAGTGCATGTGTTCGCCGAGCACGGCTGATCGTCAAGCGTAAGCGAGCCGGAAGGAGCATGGGTGTGAGTGAGTCCAAGTCTGCGTCCCAGTCCCGCGTAGCCCCAGGCTCGGTGCTTTTCAATCGTAGCGTTGCGTCAGGGCAGTCAAGTTCGGTCAGCGTTTCGACCAGCGTAACGAAGTCGCCCGAGAGTAAGCGTTCGAGTTCAGTCGCGTCGCGTCGTGTTGCGTCCCAGTCAGCGTCCAAGTTCGCGTCTCAGTTGCGTACGTACCTGCCGAAGGCCACCGCCCCCGGTCGGCCGATCACACCGAAGAGCGTCATCAGTACAGCGCTCCTCAAGGCAAGGCGAGTCGCACGTGTCGAGCTGTTCTCCAGTATTGCGTCGCGACTCGCCGCCTTGAAAGTGCCGGCAGTAGTGAAGTTGCGTCCCGTAGCGTCGCGTCAGCGTTCCCGTCTTCTGTCTTAGTCTCCGCCTTGTTGGCTTAGTTCCGCGTACGTCCCGCAGGGTGCTGTCCGGGAAGGATGTACCATCGTGTCCATGCGTGTCCGTGTCGCCGATCCGAAATCGAGTTCCGTCGCGAGTTCCGAGTGGCGTCCGATCGGCGAAGTGTTTCTCAGCGTGATGTCGAGCGTCGAATTGAAGCGCGGCGAAGCGGGTTTGCCGCGTCCCCTGCACAAGACCCCCCACTGAATTCCATTTGGAGCCTGATCTCCCCCCAGAGGGCTCCAAATTACCGGCGAGCGTGCTGGAGCACGGATCCAGCGGTCCATGACCGCGGCGCGTATCAAAGTTTTGCGTTGCGCCGCACGGCTCTCGTGCGCTCGCCGGCCTCTTTTCCACAAGCCGCTCGCGTCGAGCGGCAACGCGTACCCGCCCCGCAACGTTGGCTAAAGCAACGGACTTGAAATTCACTTGAGTTCGATGCTGGCCGGAGAGTGAATTTCAAGTCCAAAGTTGCTTTAGAACCCTGTGACTCTAAAGCGTCTTTGGACCTTGAATGCGACTTTGAGATCGGCCCAGGCGTGGGTCGCATTCAAGGTCCGACGCTTTAGTCAGTAACCGGCCTCATGACGAGGCCACCTGTACACGGAGGCAACTGCCATGACGATGATCGTCGCCACCAACTCCGACCTCTCCGCGCGACCTCTCAGCCAACACGCCGCGCAGCGTCAGCCCGGCGCATTGGCACCAGTCAGTCGGCTATGCGCGGCAGGCCTGTGCCCGCGTCTTCCGCGATGGCGGGAGCCCGGCCGATGCCGTTGCCGCCTTCAACGTCAAGGCCGAGGGATCGCTCGATTGGGCACGCGCGGTCGAGATGATCGCCGATGCGCTGTGCGCCCGCCCGATGAAGCGCGTCGCCTGACGCGCTCTGCAGCTCGTCTGCGCCGCGCGGCTAAAGCAACGGACGCTTTACCGCTGGTGGCTGCCGTCGGCGCAGACGGTGACGCGGACGCCGCAAGCATTGGGCTGCTTGGACTGCTTGCGGCATTCGGTGAGCGCGTGGTCCGTCGCCTGCCCGAGCGTCGGGCGGACCGAGGCATATGCGCCCCAGTGCTGGCGGCCGCTGATGACGGCGTTATAGAAGCCGAGCGCGCCGCAGATCTTGTTCGCCACGCTCAGCACCTGGCAGGCTGCACCCGCATTCTTCCGGCACGTTGCCAGGGCCTCCCGCTCGGCGATCTCGCGCGTCGGACGGTTCCACACCGTTGCTGACGCGCCCTTCGAGAAGTACGCCAGCGCCCCCCACGTCGTCGGAAGCACGGCGCTGCGCAGGAGCGAGAGCTGTGCGACGGACACATCGCCCGTCACCGGCTGCTTGACGTTGGTCTGCCACTGGCGGATTGCCTCGCGCGTCTGGTCGTTCATCCGGCCGTTCCGCGTGGCGATCTGATAGTTGAGATTGTAGAGGCGGTCCTGCACCTCGCGGATGATCGATTCGCTCGTCAGGGCCGAGGCTGTGGTCGACTGCTGCTGCGGTGGCGTGCTCGTCGCAGGCCCCGGGGTCGCGGCCTTGGGTGCTTCGAGGTTCCTCAGCCGGATGCGCGCCAGCGGAGCGAAGATGCCATTCGGAAACTTCTCGAGATAGCTGCGGACCTCGGCCGGATCGCGCGAGTCCTTCACGCTGTCCCAGAACGCCGTATCGGCCGCCTCGGACGGCGCCTGCGCCAGAACTGGCGGCGCGAGCGCGGATCCGATCGCAAGCGCGAGCCCCAGCATGATCGCGGAGAGCGAGAACCGGCTCATTGTGGGGTGCTCCTGAAATGTGATCGGACGAAGGACGCAAATCCTGGCGCCAAATATGCAAAAGGCACTTTCGGGGCGTCCAGCATCATTTATTCTCGAGATGGCACTATCCGGCGGTGTGTTGCCGTTTTGCGCACCGAGGCACGTACCGTGTGCCGCACTGCGGACCGTTGGTACTGCACCTCAGGCGGACCCGTCGGCATGGTGCCCCGCTTGCGCTTAGCCGTGTGCCCGGATACCGACGGGCACTGAGAGCTGTGGAGTAACCTGGCCGCAAGCCACAACGAGGCTCATCATGTCGATCCCCAACCAGTATCCGACGCTCGACTTCGACCTCGGCGAGACGGCCGACCAGCTTCGCGATACCGTCCGCTCGTTCACCGCCGACGAGATCGCGCCCATCGCCGCCGAGATCGACCGCACGGACCGCTTTCCTCGTGAGCTCTGGCCACGTATGGGCGCGCTCGGGCTCCACGGCATCACAGTCGAGGAGGAGTACGGCGGCTCCGGCCTTGGTTATCTCGAGCACGTCGTCGCCATGGAGGAAGTCTCGCGGGGCTCGGCTTCGGTCGGCCTATCGTACGGCGCGCACTCCAATCTCTGCGTCAACCAGATCCGCCGCAACGGCAGCGAAGCACAGAAGCGCAAGTACCTCCCGAAGCTCGTTTCGGGCGAGCATGTCGGCTCGCTCGCCATGAGCGAGGCGGGCGCCGGCTCCGATGTCGTCTCCATGCAGCTCCGCGCCGAGAAGAAGGGTGACCGCTACATCCTCAACGGCACGAAGATGTGGATCACCAACTCGCCTGATGCGCAGGTGATCGTCGTCTACGCGAAGACCGATCCGGCCGCGGGCGCGCGGGGCATTACCGCTTTCCTTGTCGAGACGAACACGCCCGGCTTCAAGGTCGCCCAGAAGCTCGACAAGCTCGGAATGCGCGGCTCGTCGACGGGTGAGCTCGTTTTCGAGGATTGCGAGGTTCCTGCCGAGAACGTCCTCGGCGGCATCGGCAAGGGCGTGAACGTACTCATGAGCGGGCTCGACTACGAGCGCGCGGTGCTTGCCGGCGGACCGATCGGCATCATGCAGGCGGCGATGGATGTCGTGCTTCCCTTCATCCACGAGCGCAAGCAGTTCGGCCAACCGATCGGCACCTTCCAGCTCGTGCAGGGCAAGGTCGCGGACATGTACACCGAGATGAACGCGGCGCGTGCCTACGTCTATACCGTCGCCAAGGCGTGCGACCGCGGGCAGACGACGCGCAAGGACGCAGCCGGCGCGATCCTCTTCTCAGCCGAGCGGGCGACCAAGATCGCGCTCGATGCGATCCAGCTTCTCGGCGGCACCGGCTACATCAACGAGTCGCCGACCGGGCGACTTCTGCGCGACGCCAAGCTCTACGAGATCGGTGCTGGCACGAGCGAAATCCGCCGAATGCTGATCGGCCGCGAAATTTTCAACGAGACGGCTTGAGCAGGCCCGGCCTGAGCGACCGGTCAATTCGGATCGACAATCGCGATATAGTACTTTTGCAGGGATTGTCGATTTTATCCCCTTTTGACAAGGGCCTTTGCGCGTGTAAGTGTCTGTTTTGTGCGTGAGGGGGAGGATCCAAGCGGAGACTTGGTACCGCCTTCTTTCGTAATGCGAGAGCCAAGAGCTGGACAGAAGCGGGGCCAATACCCGCCTGCAACAACCGGCCGCTCTCGACGAGGAAACGTTAGACCTGGGAGGTCCCTGAATGAGATTGAGAGCTTTGTTCGCCGCGGCTGCCGCCGCGGCGATTGTGATGTCGTCGTCTGCTGAAGCGCAGGACAAGCGCGTCCGATTGCAGGTGGCCGGCGCATTCCCTTCTTCCACTGGTCTGCTCGGACCGACGCAGAATTACTTCGTCTCGACGCTGCGCAAGATTTCTGGCGGATCGATCGATGCGCGCTTTTTCGAGCCTGGCGCGCTCGTACCTGCCAATCAGTACTTTGATGCCGTGGGTAGCGGTTCACTCGATTCCGCCTGGACCGTCTCGGCCTTCTTTACGGGCAAGGACATCGCGCTCGCTATGTTTGCGGCCGTCCCCTTTGGTCCGGAAGCCGGCGAATACATGGCCTGGATGAACCATGGCGGCGGGCGCAAGCTCTACGACGACCTTCACATGAAGTACAATATCGTTGCCATTCCGTGCGGAATGATCTCGCCGGAGGCCTCCGGCTGGTTCCGCAAGGAAATCAAGACCGCCGATGATCTCAGGGGCTTGAAGATGCGCTTCCTGGGTCTCGGTGCCAACGTCATGCAGAAGCTTGGCGTCGCGACGCAGCTCCTCCAGGCGGGCGAGATCTTCCAGGCGCTCCAGCTCGGCACGATCGATGCGACCGAGTTCTCGATGCCGGTCATGGATCTGACGCTCGGCTTCCATCAGGTCGCCAAGCACTATTACTTCCCCGGCTGGCACCAGATGGCGACCATCAACTCGTTCTACATCTCCAAGAACAAGTGGGCGGAGTTCTCCGAAACGCAGAAAGCCCAGATCGAGGTGACGTGCGATTCGACGATGCTCCGCCAGTTCGCCGAGGGCGAGGCCGTGCAGGGCAAGGCTTTGGCTGAGATCCAGTCCAAAGGCGTGACGCTGCACTACTGGCCGAAGGAAATGATCGAGGCCTTCCGGAAAGCTTGGGACGAGGTTGCCAAGGAGCAGGCGGATAAGAGTCCCGAGTTCAAGAAGGTCTGGGAGAGCTACTCGGCGTTCCGCAAAGAGTACTCGGTTTGGAAGCAGTACGGCTACCTGAAGTGACGTGATGTTGGGCGGCGCGCACAGCGGGCCGCCCATTCTCGCAACCGCGGGCGCCCTGAGCGCCATCCGACAGCATGCCAAGCAGATAGGTCAATTCCTGGGGATTGCCGGGTGCTGCGCGTGAACGCGCGTGCCCGCGAGGAGGGGACGTGCGCGCGCTACTCACCATCAGCAATGCGATCGATGCGCTACTACGCGTCATCGCCCACATTTTCGGCTGGAGTTTTCTGGTTCTTGTGATCGTGATCGTCTTCGACGTGATCACGCGCAAGTACGGCTTCCAGCTCAATCTGTTCGGCATCGATCTCGGATCGACGCGGCTGCAGGAGATCGAATGGCATCTTCACGGGATGCTGTTTCTGACATGGATCGGATACGCCTACGTTCGCAACTCGCATGTCCGCATCGACGTCTTCACGGCCACCATGCCGCAACGCAAGCAGGCATGGCTCGAACTCGTTGGCTGCCTGATCTTTGCTCTTCCCTACGTGATCGTCGCCCTACCCTACGCATGGGGCTTCTTCCTCACGTCGTTTTGGCAGAACGAAAGCTCGACAGCACCGAACGGTCTCCCCTACCGCTGGGTGATCAAGGGCTTCCTCTTTTACTGCTTCGTGTCTGTGCTGCTGTCCGTGATCTCGGTCGCGGCGCGGCGCATCGTGTACCTCTTCGGTGGTCCCGGGATCTCTGAGGAGGCTCTTCCCACACAATCTGCTGCGTCGCACTAAAGGGGGATCGGTCATGATCGACTGGATGATTGATCACCTCGCGGTGTTCATGTTCTTCGTGCTCGTTTTCATCATGTTCATTGGCTATCCGGTGGCGTTTGTTCTCGGCGCCATCGGCATCGTCTTCGGGTTTCTGGGCGTTTATTTCGGCGTCTACCAGATGGTGCAATTCGCCAATCTTCTGCCGCGCATCTACGGAACGGCGGTCGAGAACCAGGTGCTTGTCGCCATTCCCATGTTCATATTCATGGGAACGGTGCTCGAGAAAAGCGGCGTCGCCGAAACGCTGCTGAAGTGCCTCCAAGTGATCTTTCGCAGGGTGCCGGGCGGTCTGGCCCTCTCGGTGGTCCTTCTCGGCACGATCATGGCCGCGACGACCGGCATCGTCGGCGCGTCCGTCGTCATGCTGACGCTGATTGCGCTGCCGGTCATGTTGGAGCGCGGCTATCACAAGACGCTCTCTACGGGTGCGATCGCCGCTTCCGGAACGCTCGGCATTCTCATTCCGCCATCGATCATGCTCGTGATCATGGGTGATCTGATGCAGATCCCGGTCGGCACGCTCTTCGCGGCGGCGATCCTGCCCGGCCTGTTGCTGTCGACCATCTATGTCATCTACGTCATCGCGATCGCGTTCGCCCGTCCCGACCTCGCGCCACCGCTCGGTGCGGAAGAAGGGCCGCGCACAACGGGCGAGCTGGCCAAGATGGTCCTCTACAGCTTCGCCCCGCCCGCCTTTCTCATTGGACTGGTGCTCGGATCGATCTTCGCCGGGTGGGCGACGCCGACGGAGGCGGCCGGCGTCGGTTCGGCTGGGGCGTTGGTGCTCGCCTGGAACAGCGGGCGCCTCAACATACGGATGATGAAGGAGATCATCGAGACCTCCGCGCTCACGAATGCGCTGGTCTTCTTCATCATCTTCGGCGCGACGTTGTTCTCCTACGTCTTCAGGGCGCTGGGCGGCGATGACGTCGTTGTCGATATCCTGAAGGTGGTCGGCATCACGACGGGATGGGAAATCCTGATCTTCGTGATGGCCTTGGTCTTCTTCATGGGCTTCTTTTTCGACTGGATCGAGATCTGCCTGATCGTCCTGCCGATTTTCTCGCCCATTCTGGCCAAGGCGAGCTTCGGAACCTTTGTCGAGGGGCCACAACTCATCCTGCTGTGGTTCGCGATCCTACTGTCGGTAAACATGCAGACAGCATTCCTGACGCCGCCCTTTGGTTTCGCGCTCTTCTACATGAAGGGGACCGTGCCGCCCTCCATCACCATGGGTGACATCTATCGGGGCATCGTTCCCTTCGTTCTGCTGCAGCTCCTTGCCCTGGTCTTGTGTATCATCTTCCCGGATATTGTGTTCTATCTTCCCCGAAGATGGGGCTTCATAGACTGATGATCATGAAGGGGGCCTCTTGGCCCCCTTCGCTTTCCAGGGGCAGGTTGCGGGTTCTGCAATGCGGCTGATCGCCGATGATATTTCTCTCGCGCGCGGCGAGCGGCGGCTGATCGCGGGCCTCTCGTTCGCCGTGGATGCCGGAGAGGCGCTCGTCCTGACCGGGCCCAACGGCGTCGGCAAGACGACGCTGCTCAGGGCGCTTGCAGGTTTCATTCTTCCCGAGGGCGGTACCATTCGTCTCGAAGGGGCGCAGGACGATGCGTCGGTCGGCGAGGCCGCGCACTACGTCGGGCATGCCAATGGCGTGAAGCCCGGCCTGACCGTGGTGGAGAACGCCACTTTCTGGGCGCGCTTTCTCGGTGGCGATGTCCGCGCCGTCGAGGGCGTGCTCGAAATCCTCCACCTTGCCGACATCGCCGAGGTGCCGGCGGGCTACCTCTCGGCCGGACAGAAGCGACGGCTCGGCCTCACGCGCCTCTTGCTGGCCGAGCGGCCGATCTGGCTTCTCGACGAGCCGACAGCGGCGCTGGACGTGGCCTCGCAGGCGCTACTTGCCGGGCTCATGCAGCGCCACCTCGACGGTGGCGGGATGCTGGTTGCGGCGACGCATGGCCCCCTCGGCTTCGCAGGTGCGCGCATTCTAGAGCTTGCCGCACCGGTACTGGGCGAGCCTCTGGGCGAGGTTGCGGCCCCATGAGAGCCTTCTACGCCCTGCTCGCGCGCGATCTAAGCCTGGCGATGCGCGAGGGAAGTGCGCTCGGTGCCGCGCTCGGCTTCTATCTCATGGTCGTCGCGATGCTGCCCTTGGGGCTCGGGCCGGACATGGCCCTCCTCTCGCGCATCGCCCCGGGCCTGCTCTGGCTGGCATTGCTGCTCGCAGCTCTCCTTTCGCTCGGCCGGCTTTTTGAGACCGATCTCGAGGACGGCTCGCTCGATGTGCTCGCGACCGGGCCGCTGCCGCTCGAAGCGGTCGTCGTCGCCAAGGGCCTGGCGCACTGGCTGTCGACGGCGCTGCCGCTGACCCTTCTCGCGCCCATACTCGGGCTGATGCTCAACCTCGAGTTCGCCGCCTATCCGCCGCTTCTCGCGACCATGCTCATCGGCACGCCCGCGATCAGCTTCATCGGCACGATCGGCGCGGCGCTGACGCTGCGCAGCCGGCGCGGCAGCCTGCTCATCGCGCTCCTGGTGCTACCGCTCTACGTTCCGACCCTCGTTTTCGGCATTGGCGCCATTGCCTCGCTGCTCGGGCCGGGCGGGTCCGAGGCCTCGCTCATGATCCTTGGCGCGATCTCGCTCGGTGCGCTGGTTCTCGGGCCGATCGCAGCGGCGGCGGCGCTGCGCGCCCAGCTCGGTTGATGTCACGGGTGACAGGAGCGGCGCAGTTGGGCTATCTGCCCGGCCATGCTGCACGTCAATGAGCTGACCTACCGCATTGAGGGGCGCCCGATCCTGTCGGGCGCCACTTGCGCTATTCCGTCCGGGCACAAGGTCGGGCTCGTCGGTCGCAACGGGGCCGGCAAGACGACACTCTTCAAGCTCGTCATCGGCGATCTAGCCCCCGACGACGGCACCATCAGCATTCCGCGCGGCCTCAAGGTCGGCCATGTCGCACAGGAGGCGCCGGGCGGGCCTGAGTCGCTCATCGAGTGGGTGCTCTCCCAGGACACGGAGCGCGCGGCGCTCCTCGCCGAAGCCGAGACGGCAGCCGATCCTCACCGCATCGCCGCCATCCATGAGCGTCTCGGCGACATCGATGCCCATTCCGCGCCGTCGCGCGCTGCGCAGATCCTCGCCGGCCTCGGCTTCGACGAGGTAGCCCAGGCTCGCGCGTGCCGCGAGTTCTCCGGCGGCTGGCGGATGCGCGTTGCGCTTGCGGCCATCCTCTTTCTCGAGCCGGATATCCTGCTGCTCGACGAGCCGACCAACTACCTCGATCTCGAAGGCACGCTCTGGCTCGAGACGTACCTGCGCACCTATCCGCACACGGTCGTCATCATCAGCCACGACCGCGATCTCCTGAACCGCGCGGTCAATCACATTCTCCACCTCGATCGCGGCAAGCTCACGCTCTACGCGGGTGGCTATGACGACTTCGAGGAGGCACGCCGCGAGAAGCAGCGTCTCGAAACGAAGCTCGCCAAACGCCAGGAGGAGGAGCGCGCGCGCATCGAGGCCTTCATCATCCGCTTCAAGGCCAAGGCATCCAAGGCGACGCAGGCTCAGAGCCGCATCAAGGCACTGGCCCGCATGAAACCAATCGCCGCGCAGGTCGATGAGAGCGTCGTGCCCTTCCGGCTGCCGGCGCCGCAGAAGCTGCTCGCGAGCCCGCTGCTCAAGATCGAAGGCGCCGCCGTCGGCTACGAGCCCGACGCGCCCATCCTGACCCGTCTCAATCTCAACGTGGACCAGGATGACCGCATCGCCCTGCTCGGCCAGAACGGCAATGGCAAGAGCACGTTCGCGAAGTTGCTCGCGGGGAGGCTCCAGCCCATGGCCGGGCAGGTCTTCGGCGCGCAGCGCGTGAGCGTCGGCTACTTCGCTCAGCACCAGCTCGATGATCTGAGCG
>VFQP010005807.1_pt1 | contig 10523 bp, 10 predicted proteins | sample 3512351 | NCBI WGS metagenome assembly VFQP01 (sample SAMN10412372, study PRJNA504923) | tailings metagenome | isolation source: Relicate 1 Philex TSF1 revegetated site | place: Philippines: Tuba, Benguet | collected 2017-08-29
CACCGCTGTGAAAACGTGTGGTGGTTCCGGCCCGGCAGGCGTATTCCCATTCGGCCTCGGTGGGCAGGCGGTAGCGCCGGCCTTCCTGCCGCGACAGCCACTGCGCCATGGCCTGGGCGTCGTTCCAGGTCACGTTGGCCACCGGGTGGTCGTCGCCCTGGGCAAAGCCGGGGTCGCGCCACGAATAGCGCGGCGAGCGGCCGGCAAAGGCATCGCCCCGGTGAGCCGGGTCGGTGGCCCGTGTGGCCTCGTAGCCGTAGCCGCCGGTGCCGTCGGCCACCGATTCGGGCACGTGGCCCGAAGCCTCGATGAAGCGCCGGAACTGGCCCACCGTGACCTCGTGCTGGCCCATCAGGAAGGCGCGCGTGATGCGTACCCGGTGACGCGGAGTTTCGTCGGCCAGGTCGGTGTAGCGGCGTTCGTCGTCGAAGGGGAAATCGCGCCGCAGCGCCTCGACGGACTCGTCGCTGCCCATCAGGAATTCACCGGCCGGGATGGTGACGAAGGCCATGCCCAGGCTGTTCACGTAGGCGGGTGCCACCGGGAGCCGGGCGGCGCAACCGGCCAGGGCCAGCAGGAAGGTCAGGCGTACGGTGGTGCCGGCGAGGCGCGTCGATCGCATGTGTTCTCCGGTGGGGGCCAGAAAAAAGCCCCGCCGGAGCGGGGCTTGGTGGTGGGTCAGTGCTGCAGGATCTTGTTGAGGAAGTCCTTGGTGCGCGGCTGTCGCGCTTCGGGGTTGCCGAAGAACTCGTCCTTGGAGCAGTCCTCCAGGATCTTGCCGCCCACGTCGATGAAGATCACGCGGCTGGCCACCTTGCGCGCAAAGCCCATTTCGTGGGTCACGCACATCATGGTCATGCCTTCCTTGGCCAGACTCACCATCACGTCCAGCACCTCGCCGACCATCTCGGGGTCCAGCGCCGAGGTGGGTTCGTCGAACAGCATGACGATGGGGTCCATGGACAGCGCGCGCGCGATGGCCACGCGCTGCTGCTGGCCGCCCGAGAGCTGACCCGGGAACTTGTCCTTGTGTGCCATCAGGCCCACGCGGTCCAGCATCTTGAGGCCACGGGTCTTGGCCTCGTCGGGGCTGCGGCCCAGCACCTTGATCTGGGCGATGGTCAGGTTCTCGGTGACGGACAGGTGCGGGAACAGCTCGAAGTGCTGGAACACCATGCCCACCTTGGAGCGCAGCTGCGGCAGGTTGGTCTTGGGGTCGTTGACCTTGGTGCCGTTGACGATGATCTCGCCCTGCTGGAAGGGTTCCAGCGCGTTCACGGTCTTGATGAGCGTGGACTTGCCGGAACCCGACGGTCCGCAGACCACCACCACGTCGCCCTTGTCGATGCTGACCGAGCAGTCGCGCAGCACCTGCACCGGCCCGTACCACTTCGAGACATTCTTGATTTCAATCATTTTTTCAGCCATGGAAAGCTCCTCTCGGCGGTTCAGCGAATGATGGCGATCTTCTTGTGCAGGCGCTTGACCGCATAGGACAGCGCGTAGCAGATCACGAAGTAGACGACGGCGGCCAGCAGGTAGGACTCGACCGGGCGGCCGAAATTCTTGCCAGCGGTCTCGAAACCCTTGAGCATGTCGTAGGCGCCGATGGCGTAGACCAGCGAGGTGTCCTGGAACAGGATGATGGTCTGCGTCAGCAGCACCGGCAGCATGTTGCGGAAGGCCTGCGGCAGGATCACCAGCCGCATGTTCTGTCCGTAGGTCATGCCCACGGCCTGGCCGGCAAAGACCTGGCCGCGCGGGATGGACTGGATGCCCGCGCGCATGATCTCGGAGAAGTAGGCCGCCTCGAACGCGATGAAGGTGATGTAGGCCGACATCTCGGCACCGATCGGCCGGCCGATCATGAAGGGCACGAGCAGGAAGAACCACAGAATCACCATCACCAGCGGCACGCTGCGCATGCCGTTGACGTAGATGGCGGCGGGCACGTCCAGCCACTTCTTGCCCGACAGCCGCATCAGCGCCAGCAGGGTGCCGAAGAAGATGCCGCCCAGCGTGGCCACGATGGTCAGCGTCACGCTGAACCACAGGCCCTTGAGCACGAAATCGCTGATGACGGCCCAGTTGTAGAAACCGAAGTCGAGGTTCATGTCAGTGCCCCCCTCCGGTGCCGCCGGCGGCCACGAAGCCGGGAACGCGAACCTTCTTCTCGATGAAGGCCATGATGCGGTTGATGGCGAGGGCGGAGATCACGTAGAGCGCCGTGACACCGAAGTAGATCTCGATCGGGCGGGACGTCTCCTCACCGGCCTGCAGGGCGAACTGCGTCAGTTCGGCGATTGACACGGCGAAGGCCACGGACGAGTTCTTGAAGATGTTCATCGACTCGCTGGTCAGTGGTGGAATGATGATGCGGTAGGCCATGGGCAACAGCACATAGCGGTAGTACTGCGGCGTGGTGAATCCCACCGCCATGCCGGCGTAGCGCTGGCCGCGCGGCAGCGCCTGTATGCCGGCGCGCAGCTGCTCGGCAATGCGCGCCGAGGTGAAGAAGCCCAGCGCCAGCACCACCAGAATGAACGGCGGCACGTCGCGCATGGACGTGAAGATGGCGGGCACCACGTGGTACCACAGGAAGATCTGCACCAGCAGCGGGATGTTGCGGAACAGCTCCACCCAGGCATCACCCAGCCGTACCAGCCAGGGGTTGTCGGGCAGCGTGCGCAACACGCCGACGATGGAGCCCACGACCAGGGCGATGAGCAGCGCGCTCAGCGCCACAGACACCGTCCAGCCCCAGGCCGAGATCATCCATTGCCAATAAGTCGGGTCCTTGCCCCCCGGATCCTGCAGGAATACCTGCCAGTCCCAATTTCCCATCAGGGAACTCCTCGCGGTTGAGTGTTCGAGTCGGCCGGATGCACAAACGCCCGCTGGTCGAGCGGGCGTCTGCGCATCTACACCAGACGGAATCGCCGGTCAGCGATCACTTGGTGGCGTAGTCTTCCATCGGTTTGGTGTTGGGGTTCGCCCAGGCGGCCTTGGTGGCGTCCGACATCGGCAGGTTCAGGGCCGTGTTGGTCGGGGGGATGGGCTGCAGGAACCACTTGTCGTACAGCTTGGCCAGCGAACCGTCCTTGATCTGGCGGGCGATGGAGTCGTTCACGGCCTTCTTGAAGGCGTCGTCGCCCTTGCGCAGCATGCAGGCGATGGGCTCGACCGACAGCTCAGGGCCGACGATCTTGAAGCTGGCCGGGTTCTTGGCCTTGGAGATGTTGGCGGCCAGGATGGAGCCGTCCATCACGAAGGCGTCGGCACGGCCGGACTCCAGCAGCAGGAAGCTGTCGGCGTGGTCCTTGCCCATGACTTCCTTGAAGTCGATGCCCTGGGCGCGCTCATTCTTGCGCAGGGTCTGCACCGAGGTGGTGCCGGTGGTGGTCACCACGGTCTTGCCGTTCAGGTCCTTCAGCTCGCTCACGTTGGAGTCGGCACGCACGGCCATGCGGACCACTTCCACGTAGGTGGTGAAAGCGAAGTCCACATCCTTCTGGCGGGTGGCGTTGTTGGTGGTGGAGCCGCATTCCAGGTCCACGGTGCCGTTCTGCACCAGGGGGATGCGGTTTTGCGAGGTCACCGGGGTGTAGGTGATGTTCAGCTTCTTGCCAGCGGCCTTGGACAGGTCGTCGATGACGCGCTCGGCCATTTCGGTGTGGAAGCCGACGTACTTGCCGTTGCCCAGCGTGAAGGACAGGGCGGACGAGTCGCGCACGCCCAGGCTGATGCTGCCGCTGGCCTTGATCTTGGCCAGGGTGTCATTGGCCTGTGCGAACGCCCCGCTGGTGGCGATGGCGGCCAGTGCAATGACCACGGTTTGCTTTTTCATGAATGCTCCTAAATGGTGGACAGCGAAATACGGAATACCTGGGAAACACGCCAGAACGGGGCGCGGCGCACCAGGGTGGCGCGCGCCAAGCCCCGGCGTGTTTCGGGTAGATGGGAATTTAGCAGCCTCCGTGCCCGAAAACCTGAGGGACAGTACGGATGGCGGACGAGCGGAATTCGCCGGGTGCCTGGCCGGTCCAGCCCTTGAACGCCCGGATGAAGCTCTTTTCGCTGGAAAACCCGGCTGCGGCCGCCACCTGCTTGATGGGGCGGTCGGTGCGCAGCAGGGCCTCGCGGGCCACCTGTTCCCGCACCTCGTCCTTCAGCCCCTGCAGGGTGGCGCCTTCGTCCCGGAGCTGGCGGTGCAGGGTGCGCACCGACAGGTTGAGCCGGCCGGCCAGCGCCTCGGCGTTCTGGGCGGCTTCGGGCTGCAGGCGCAGCACCTGGCGGACCCGCTGCACCAGCAGGCGGTCGCGGCGGTACTGGCGCACCGTCAGGGGCAGGGCGCGTTGCAGCATCTGGTTCAGCGCCGCCTCGTCGCGCCGCAGGGGCAGCCGCAGGTAGTCGGCGTCAAAACGCAGCCGCGCCGGGCCTCCGGCGCCGAAGTGCACCGGCGCTCCGGCAAACAGCAGGGGGTAGACATCGGCGTGTGGCGGCGGCGCCACGGGGAATGCGGCTTCCAGCAGCGGCAGCCGGGAGTCGATCAGCCAGCAGGCCAGGCCGTACACGTTGCGCAGTATGGACAGCAGGCCGAATTCCCGCAGAGGGCCCATGTCGCGGTTTTCGGCCAGCGAGAGGGTGGCCTCCCCGCCGGTTTCGGTCACCGCCAGGGTGACACCTTCCGCAATCAGACCGTGGTGGCGGCACCAGCGCTTGAGCGCACGGCCCAGGTCGGTCGATCCCAGCGAGGCGCGCGCCAGCATGCCGTAGCTGCCCCAGGGCAGGCGCCGCTCCAGGCAGCCCAGCGCCTCGTCGTCCAGCTCGCGCATGGCCGCTTCGGACAGCACCTCCATCTGCCACGCCGTCATGCGGGCGTCGGGAAACTGCAACTGATCTGGCGCAATCCGTGCCTTGTGGAGCGCACCCGAGGCATCCAGATTCCGATGCTCATAAGCTAATACGATCGCTTTCGCAAACGCCATCGGGGTGACGGCGGGCTCCCCATTTTGGGGTTGAATGCTGGCACGATTTGCAACCATGGCGACAAGTTTAAACCCGTCAGCCGGCCTACAGTGGCACCATTGGGCCCACCCCGTTTCTGATGCCAAGACCATGATCCTGGAGACACAACTCAACCCGCGCTCTGCCGATTTCCAGGCCAACGCCGCCGCCATGCGCGCGCTGGTGGACGACCTCAACACCCAGGTGGCCGCATCGGCCGCCGGCGGCGGTGAGGCGGCCCGCGCCAAACACGTGGCCCGGGGCAAGCTGCTGCCGCGCGAGCGGGTGCAGATGCTGCTGGACCCCGGCACGCCTTTCCTGGAGCTGGCGCCGCTGGCTGCGCACGGCATGTACAACGGTGACGCACCCTGCGCCGGCATGGTGGCCGGCATCGGCCGCGTCAGCGGGGTGGACTGCCTGATCGTCTGCAACGACGCCACCGTCAAGGGCGGCACCTACTACCCCATGACGGTGAAAAAACACCTGCGGGCGCAGGAGGTGGCCATGCAGAACCACCTGCCCTGCATCTACCTGGTGGACTCGGGCGGCGCCAACCTGCCCAACCAGGATGAGGTCTTCCCCGACCGCGACCACTTTGGCCGCATCTTCTACAACCAGGCCAACATGAGCGCGCAGGGCCTGGCGCAGATCGCGGTGGTGATGGGCTCGTGCACGGCGGGCGGCGCCTACGTGCCCGCCATGAGCGACGAGACCATCATCGTCAGGAACCAGGGCACCATCTTCCTGGGTGGCCCGCCGCTGGTGAAGGCCGCCACCGGCGAGGTGGTCAGTGCCGAAGACCTGGGCGGTGGCGACGTGCACACCCGCCTGAGCGGCGTGGCCGACCACCTGGCGCAGAACGACGCCCACGCCATTGCGCTGGCCCGCGAGGCCGTGGCCCGCATCAACAAACGCAAACAGATCGACCTGGCGCTGCGCACGCCCGTGGCGCCCAAGTACGCTGCCGAAGACATCTACGGGGTGATACCCACGGACACCCGCAAGCCCTTCGACGTGCGCGAGATCATCGCCCGCATCGTCGACGGCTCCGAGTTCCACGAGTTCAAGGCCCGCTTTGGCGCCACGCTGGTCTGTGGCTTTGCCCATATCGAGGGCATGCCGGTCGGCATCGTGGCCAACAACGGCATCCTGTTCAGCGAATCCGCGCAGAAAGGCGCGCACTTCATCGAGCTGTGTGGCCAGCGCAAGATTCCGCTGGTGTTCCTGCAGAACATCACCGGCTTCATGGTGGGCCGCAAGTACGAAAACGAAGGCATCGCCCGTCACGGCGCGAAGATGGTGACCGCCGTGGCCACGGTGCAGGTGCCCAAGTTCACCGTCATCATCGGCGGCAGCTACGGCGCCGGCAACTACGGCATGTGCGGCCGCGCCTACAGCCCGCGCTTCCTCTGGATGTGGCCCAACGCGCGCATCAGCGTCATGGGTGGCGAGCAGGCCGCCAGCGTGCTCGCCACCGTCAAGCGCGACGGCATCGAGGCCAAGGGCGGCAGCTGGAGCGCGGAGGAGGAAGCGAAGTTCAAGCAACCGCTGCTCGACCAGTTCGCCCACCAGTCGCACCCCTACTACGCCAGCGCCCGCCTGTGGGACGACGGCGTGATCGACCCCGCCGACACCCGCCGCGTGCTGGCGCTGGGCTTGAGCGCCACGCTCAACGCGCCGATTGCCGAGACCAGGTTCGGCGTGTTCCGCATGTGAGGCACGCCATGGACGCGCTGCTGCGGCATTTCCAGCTCCAGGCGGCCCACCACGTGTGGGCCACCGACCGGCTGCTGCTCGAACATGTCCAGCCTTTGCCCGAGGCCGATTACCGCGCCGATGCGAAGCTGTTCTTCCGCAGCATCCACCACACGCTCAACCACCTGCTGGTGGCGGAGCGCATCTGGCAGCCGCGCTTCATGGAGGGCGTGTCGCCACGCCTGGCGCTGAATGCCGAGCTGTTCACCGACCGCGCGCCGCTGCTGGCCGAGCTGCAGGCCGCCGCGCGGCGCTGGGGCGAGTGGCTGACCACGCTGGCGCCCGAGGCGCTGGGTGGCGACCTGCACTACACCCGCAGCGACGGCCAGCAGACCGTGGTGCCCAAGGCCGCCACGCTGGGGCACGTGTTCAACCACGGCACCCACCACCGCGGGCAGATCACCGCCGCCCTGACGGCGTTGGGCCATGAAGCGCCCGAGCTCGACTGGGTGCGCCAGTTGCAACAACAAAAAGGCTGAGGAGACACATGGAGAACATCTACCTGACCCCCGAACACGAGCTGCTGCGCGAGCAGGTGGCGCGTTTCATCGCGCGCGAGGTCGAGCCCTTTGCCGCCCAGTGGGAAAAAGACGGCATGGTGCCGCGCGAGGTGCTGCGCAAGATGGGCGAAGCCGGTCTGCTGGGGCTGATGTACGAGGGCCAGTACGGCGGCGGTGACGCCGACGCGCTGACCAATCTGGTGTTCGCCGAGGCGCTGTCGCAGTCCACCTTCGGTGGTTTCATCATCACCGTGCTGGTGCACACCGACATGGCCGGCCCGCACCTGCACCACGCCGGCAACGCGGCGCAGAAGGCGCGCTACATGCCGCTGGTCACGGCCGGCAAGGCCATCACGGCGGTGGGCATTTCCGAACCCGGTGCCGGTTCCGACGTGGCCGGCATCCGCACCCGCGCGCGCCGCGAGGGGGACGAATGGGTGCTGGATGGCCGCAAGCTGTTCATCACCAACGGCGTACACGCCGACCTGTATTTCATCGCCGCCAAGACCGGCCCGGGCAAACGTGAGGTCTCGATGTTCATCGTCGAGAAAGGCACGCCCGGCTTCAGCGTGGGCCGTGCGCTGGACAAGACCGGCTGGCGTTCGTCCGACACCGCCGAGCTGGTGCTCGACGGCGTGCGTCTGCCGGCCGATGCGCTGCTGGGCGAAGAGGGCAAGGGCTTCTACGCGGTCATGAAGAACTTCCAGACCGAGCGCATCGCGCTGGCCGCCATGGCCGTGGGCCACTGCCAGCAGGCGCTGCGCCTCACGCTCGATTACGTGCGCCAGCGCGAGGCTTTCGGCGGCGTGTTGTGGGACCAGCAGTCCATACGCCAGCGCCTGTCCATGTGCGACGCCAAGACCCGCGCCGCGCGCAGCTTCATGTACCACTGCGCCTGGGCGGTCACGCAGGGTCGCGACATCGTGCAGGAGGTTTCCATGCTCAAGGCGCTGACCGGTGAGCTGGTCAACGAGGTGCTGTCCACCTGCCAGCAGTTCCACGGCGGCATGGGCTACATGCGCGAGACACCCGTGGAGCGTCTGTGGCGCGATGCGCGCGTGCTGGCGATTGGCGGTGGCGCGACCGAGGTGATGCTCGAAGAAGTCGCCAAGAGATACTGAGAATGAAACACCTGCTGATCGACATTCAGGCCTTTGTGGCCACCGTCACCTTGAACCGCCCCGAGGTGCGCAACGCCTTCAACGACGAGGTGATCCCTGAGCTGACCCAGGCCTTCACCGAACTGGGTGCGCGCGACGACGTGCGGGCCATTGTGCTCGCGGCCAATGGCCCGGCCTTCTGCGCCGGGGCCGACCTGAACTGGATGCGCCGCATGGCGGACTACAACCGCGCCGAGAACCTGGCCGATGCGGGCGCGCTGGCCGAGATGCTGCGCACCATCTTCCGCTGCCCCAAGCCCACCGTGGCCAAGGTGCAGGGCGACGTGTACGCCGGTGGTACCGGTCTGGTGGCAGCCTGCGACATGGCCGTTTCGGTGGACACGGCGAACTACTGCCTGAGCGAGGTCAAGCTGGGCCTGATCCCGGCCACCATCAGCCCTTACGTCATCCGGGCCATGGGCGCACGCGCGGCGCACCGCTACTTCCTCACCGCCGAGCGTTTCAGCGCCGCCGAGGCGCACCGCATCGGCTTCGTGCACGAGATGGTGACCGCCGACCTGCTGGACGCCAAGGTGGCCGAGATCGTGGCCACGCTGGTCAACGCCGGCCCCGAGGCCATGAAAGCCTGCAAACGCCTGGTCATCGACGTCGCCGAGCGCGAGATCGACGCCGCGCTGATCGCGTCCACGGTGGCAGGCATCGCCGACATCCGCGCCAGCGCCGAGGGGCGCGAGGGTGTCGCGTCCTTCCTCAACAAGCGCAAGCCCGCCTGGCTGCCCCAATAAACCCGGCCCGATGGACACCGCCCTCACGCAGCTCGATCTCGGCGCTTTACTGGCGCTGGCCGCTGCCTTGGGCTGGGCCAGCGGGCTGCGGCTGTACGCGGTGGTGTTTGTGGTGGGCCTGGCCGGTGCCCTGGGCTGGTGGAGCCTGCCCGATGGCCTGCGCGTGTTGCAGCACCCGGCGGTGCTGGCGGTCAGTGGCGTGTTGCTGTTCGTGGAGTTTTTTGCCGACAAGATCCCGCTGGTCGACTCTGCCTGGGACATGCTCAACAGCGTGCTGCGCGTGCCGGCCGGTGCGGCGCTGGCCGCCGCCGTGTTCGGCCTGGACGGTGGCGTGATGACGGTGGTGGCGGCCTTGCTGGGTGGCACGCTGGCCGCCAGCAGCCAGGTCGCCAAGAGCACCTCGCGCGCGGCCATCAACGCCTCGCCCGAACCGTTGTCCAACCTGCTCGCCAGTTTCCTGGAAGACGGGCTGGTGCTGGGTGCCTTGTGGCTGGCCACGCACCACCCGCTGATCTTTGCCGTGCTGCTGGCCGTGGTGGTCGTGCTGCTGGCGGTGCTCACCTGGGCGCTGTGGCGATTTTTCCGGGCCGTGCTGAGCCGGCTCTCTGCTTTTGTCTCTGGAAACCCCAAGGTGGTTTGAATGTTCAAGAAGATCCTGATTGCCAACCGTGGCGAGATCGCCTGCCGTGTGGCCGCCACCGCCCGCCGGCTGGGCGTGAAGACCGTGGCCGTCTATTCGGACGCCGATGCCAAGGCCAAACACGTGGCCGCCTGCGACGAGGCCGTGCACGTGGGCGGCAGCGCCCCGCGTGACAGCTACCTGCAGTGGCAGCGCATCATCGACGCGGCCAAAGCCACTGAGGCACAGGCCGTGCACCCGGGCTACGGTTTCCTGAGCGAGAACGAAGACTTCGCCCAGGCCTGCGCGGCAGCAGGCCTGGTGTTCATCGGCCCGCCCGCTTCGGCCATACAGGCCATGGGCCTCAAGGCCGAGTCCAAGCAGCTGATGGAGAAGGCTGGCGTGCCGCTGGTGCCTGGCTACCACGGCAGCGACCAGGACCCGGCGCTGCTCAAGCGCGAGGCCGACCGCATCGGCTACCCGGTGCTGATCAAGGCCAGTGCGGGTGGCGGCGGCAAAGGCATGCGCGCGGTGGACAAGGCCGAGGACTTTGACGCCGCGCTGGCCAGCTGCCAGCGCGAGGCGCGCAACAGCTTTGGCGACGACGCCGTGCTGATCGAGAAATACGTGCAACGCCCGCGCCACATCGAGATACAGGTGTTCGGCGACACCCACGGCGACTGCGTCTACCTGTTCGAGCGCGACTGCTCGGTGCAGCGCCGCCACCAGAAGGTGC
>VFQP010005808.1_pt1 | contig 10521 bp, 15 predicted proteins | sample 3512351 | NCBI WGS metagenome assembly VFQP01 (sample SAMN10412372, study PRJNA504923) | tailings metagenome | isolation source: Relicate 1 Philex TSF1 revegetated site | place: Philippines: Tuba, Benguet | collected 2017-08-29
TGCAGGTGCGGCCGCTGAAAAACATGATGGAGTACGAGGGCATTGACGCGGCGCGGCTCGAGGCCATGGAGGAGCGCCTCAAAAAGGACGTGCTGGCAGAGGTAGGCGCGCCTCAGCTTGGCGCACTCCTTTGGTGGGCGGCCCACCAGCGGTGTGAGGGGCGGCTGGAGCTCGCACGGAGTGCCGCCACGCAGCGAGGGCGGGCTGTTGACAGGTGGTTTGGCGCGTGCGACGCGGTGTTGCCCCGCCTCACTGAGCGCAGGCGCTGAGGCACGGCGGGCGCATCCTGGTGGCGCACGAGTCGTTCGAGTACGGGCACTACGGCGAGCTGTACGACACGTGAGCTTTGGTCACTTCTTGAGGGGGAGTGCCGGCGGGCCCTGCCGCGCCTGCCGTGCCGCGCTTGACGAGCGCTGCAGGGCCAGCAGCAGCGGCAGCAAGCTGAGCTGAGGCATCACGGTGGCGTGTGGATGCATGCGTGCAGGTGGGAGGAGATTGACCACCCGGATGCGGTGGCCACGCCCGCCGAGGTGTACGCCTCGCTCACCAAGCAGGGGTTCGCCGTCACCTACCTTCGCCTGCCCGTCACCGACGGAGCCGCGCCCCTGGTGCGCTGCCTGGGGCGGTGCTGCTGCTGCTGTTGAGGGGGGCCTGGATGCCTGATCGAGGCGCGCTGGCTGGCTGCGGTGATGAGGTGAATGCTGCTCGCGCCCTCTTTCCTCTCCCCGCCTGCGCAGCCGGCGGACTTTGACAACCTGCTGGCGGCGCTCATGGACATCCACCCCGACCACCCCGTCATCTTCAACTGCCAAATGGGCATTGGCCGCACCACCACGGGCATGGTGATTGCCAGCCTGGTGCACGTGTACCGCGCCGGGCAGCTCGACGCCACGCGGTGCGCCCAGCTCGCTCGCTCGCTTGCGCTTGCCGGGCCTGTGCTGAGGGGGACGCAGGGGGGAAACCGGCTCAGCGCGGGGAGAGCAAGCGCCGCACGTTGCGGCGGCGACGGGGCAGCAAGGAGCGGGCGCGGCAGGGGGGGTCCCGCACCTTCTCTCTCTAGCCCTCTAAACACCGTGTGCGCGTCCTGGAGCGCGCGTGCGCGTGTGTCTGCGTGCGCAGGTCGCAGCCCAGCCAGCTGGAGGCGGCGGGCGACCACACGGCCCTCAGGGGCTACATTGTGTCTGGGCTCAGCCCCCGGTCGGCGCACGACGAGGAGGAGGGCGACGGCGGCGACGAGTTCAGGGACCCCGAGGACAACGAGCCGCCCGTCAAGGTGTGAGGGCTTTATCGGGGGGGCAGGGCTTGGGGTTTGGGCGGGAGTGCTTGGGGCGCGGGGCAAGGCCAGCGCTGTGCTGTGCTGCGTGGGCGGTTGGTGGGGAAGGTGTTGCGGAGGAGCGGTGTGGGTGCAACCATGTGCGTGCGCGCGCCCTCCTCAGGTGTGGGACCTTCACCCCGAGGAGGTGGACGAGCAGCGCGCGCTGGCGGCGGGCGGCTACGTGGGCGTGCGGCGCGTGGTGCGCCTGCTCGAGGTGAGCGGGGAGCCTGGGAGCCCGGGAGCTGGATGGCCCAGCACCGCACCCGGAGGAGTGAGTGGCCCAGGGGCAAGCGGGCGTGTGCGCTCGTCCGCCCGGCCGGCGCGCCTGGTAGCGTAGGCAGGCACCGGTGCGGGGGTTCGCTCACCCTTTGATGCCGTGCTGCGGTGGCGTCCCCGCGCGCGTGCAGGAGGGCGACAGCGCCAAGCGCGTGCTGGACGCCATGGTGGACGCCGCCAGCGTGCTGATCAACCTGAGGGTGGCCATCATGAAGTGAGCTTGCCTGCGGCGTCCGGGCCCCAGCAAACCGCCGCGCGCCCCTCACCTCAATACGCGCCCGCAGCAACCACCTTGGTGCCCGCATGCCCTGGAGCAGCCTGGCTCTCCCTCAACTCCAAGCACCTCTCAACCCTCGCGGTCGCCACTGTCACTGCTGGCCACTCACTGCACACGCCGCGCGCCCCCCTCGACGCCGCAGGTACCGCAAGCCGCGCAGCTCGTACAAGTTCCTGCGGCCAGAGCTGCAGCAGCGCGGCGCCGCCTTCAAGAAGGGCAGCGCCTACCTGGAGCGCTACACGCTGCTCATCGCGTTTACCTTTTTCCTGGAGCACGTGGGCGCCGAGAGCAGTGAGTGGGGCGTGCGCATGGTGGAGGGGTTGAGACGTGTCCGGGTGGCGGCAGCCGGGGTGGGGGCGCTGAGAGCAGTGACGGTGTGCCATTGTTGGGGGCGCGGGATGCCGGGCGTGATGAGGGTGATGAGGGTGGGAGCAATTGGAGTGGCACCGGTAAGAGCAGTGTGTATGCACCACTACTGGGAGAAGGATGAACGGGTGCTCAGCGCGTTCAGGCCTAGGGATGCCAACGGAGGACACGCAGGTGGAGAGCGGGGAGCGCGCTCAAGCCGATTGGGACAGGGAGGGACGGAGGCACAGCCCTTGGGCGCAGCAGCGCGTGTGCGAGCGCGCAGCTAGCTGGGCACTCAACGGGACGCTGGTGTCGAACCCTGTCCCCTTGCTCCTGCGCTGCGCGCGGCGCCTTCCCCCCGCAGTGGCCTTCAGCCAGTGGGTGTCTAGCCGGCCCGATCTCAAGGCGGCCCTGGAGGCCATCCACGTCAACCCGGGCGCCGCGCTGGCGCCCCTGCCCCTGCCCAAGCCACCCGTCGTGCTCGAGGTGAGGCGCCACACCGCGGGCCCGACGCCCCACTGCCCTCACGACTGAGTGCAGCCGTGCGCTGCAGCGCCTTCCCTCCCTCGCCTCCCTGCAGCAACGGCCTCACTGGGCCAGCAGCGGCTGCGGGCGGCACCGCTGGTGGCGAGAGCGCGACCCTTTGCCTGGGGTGGGTGGTTGGTGCGCGCGCGTCGCTTGGTGCGGCACGCAGGTGGAGGAGGGGTCGGACGGCAGCGCGGCGCAGCAGCTGCTGCGGGACCAGCAGCGCGTGCTGAGCCGGCGCAAGGGCCGGCTGCTCAACCGCCGCACCATCCTCAAGTCCTACCTCTTCCACGCGCAGCCGCCGCTGCCGGGCCAGCCGCACGTCGAGCTGGTGAGCAATGCTTTGGGGTGCGGTTGCGGTGCAGTTGTGCACAGGGTGCCCCGCACGGCACCGGCCTGTGCCTTTGGGACTGAAGCTTTGGGCGCCAAGCTTTGGGGTGGTGTCCTGCGTGGCGCGGCCTCGGACACATTGCCTGCCTGCGTGTGGCGCGTGCCCTGTCCTGTCCTGTGTGCGCAGGCGCCGGACCTGCGATGCGCCCTGGACAACCTGCCCATTTACTGCGCGGGGTCTCTCACGCGCGAGGGCCTGCGGGCCGTGCTGCAGTCGCTGGGCGCCGCGCAGGGCGGCCGCCGCACCATTTGCATCAGCGACATCCGCGAGGTGCGGCCCTGCTGCCGGGACCTCGCTGCGGGGGGGACTTGGGCACGGGGCGGCGGGCGGGAGGGTGGACTGGCTACACACAGCTGCACACGCGCTGTGATCGCGTTTGGCGCGCTTCGTGTGGAAGTGCGCGCGCGCGCCTGCTCCCTGCAATTGCACTCCCTGCAAACCTCTCTCTCTCCACAGGAGCTGGTGGTGTACGTCAACGGCACGCCCTACACGCGCCGCGAGCTGGAGATGCCTGCCGCCGCGCTGCACCATGCCGGCGTGCAGGCCACCCAGGTGACTGCGGGGATGGGGCTCACATGCACGGTGCATGGGTTTGGTGGGCCCTGGGGGACTGGAATGGCGGGCCGGCGGGCAGCGGGTGCTGTGCTGCAGCTGCGCTGAGGCTCCCAGGTGTGGTTGCTGTCGTGTTGTGCGTTGCGCGCGCTTGCCTCCCCCCCCCACTCCTGCTGCCGCAGCTGGAGGAGCAGGAGGTCTTGATCCGTGAGGACGTGCAGGACGAGGCGGCGTCCTGGGGCGGCCGCCTGCTGCTGCACAGGGAGATCGACCCACAGGTACGCCGCGCCCCTCATGTGCTGGGGGGGGGTTGGTCCACTGGCCCTGGCAGGCCTTACAGGAGGCACCTGGCGCCAGCGCACTGGTTCAAGCTAAGCTGTCCCTGCACCCTTGCTGTGTGCCGTGCGCAGGAGCTGCTGGCGAGTGGCTCCTCCCCCCGCACGCAGTCGCTGAGCGGCGTGGGCGGCGTGGTCAAGCCGCCGCCTCCGCCCGCCTCCAACGGCGCGCCGGCGCCCGCGCGCCTGTCGGGCACCAGCCGGCCCTCCACGCCGCCGCCGCCGCTGCCGCCGGGCGCCGAGGGGGCGGACGGCCAGCCGGCGGGCGGCGCGCAGCAGCAGGAGAAGGACGACATGACCTACCTGGTGGACAGCAACCCGGGAGCGCAGGTGCGTGGGTGGGACTGGCGCTGTTTTTGCTTGGTGGAGGGCACCTCATCTGGCTCCTGGGCCTGTGCGCGGGTGGGACTGGCGTGTGCGCGTGGACTGGTGCGTGTGCGCAGGTGGCGCCGTTCTGGGCGCCGGTCGAGGTGGGAGACGAGCAGAGCATCCTCACGCCACGCGAGGTGCGGCGAGACGGGCACCGTCCTTGCTCTTTTGGTGAAGAGGGGTGGGGCAATGGAGAGGCAGTCGCCCACTCGGGCCGCAGACGGGGCAGCCGCGCGCCAAGCCTCAGTCGCGTGCGGCCTCAGGCCACCTCTGACCCCAGCGTTGAGGTCAACTCGAGCGGCAGCATTGAGGTCACCTCTGGCCCCGGCGTCGCGCCACGCTGCCGCTCCCCCTCGGTCGTTGCGTGCGCGTGGCAGATGGTCCAGCAGCTCATGGACCACGAGCACTTCCAGATCACGTACCGGCGCATCCCGCTGTCGCGCGAGCGCACGCCAGAGGCCGCAGACATCCAGCAGCTGCACGCGCAGGTCCGTGTGGCGGTGTGCGCACGCTGTTTGTTGCTCCCCCTCCCGCTCCCTCCAGCACCCCGTGCGGCAGTGTGGGCGGGCAGCGGCGGTGGGCGGGTGGGGACTGACGCGCTGTCTGCGTGGGTGCTTGCGTGCGCCTCTTGTTGCACGACAGTTGCTGGAGCAGGTGGAGGCGAGCTTCCGCGCCGAGCGGCGCACCAGCACCGTGCACCTCATCATCAGCCGCACCTCCACGGGCTCCTCGGCAAGGTGAGGAGCAACGCGCCTCCCCCGCACCCCACAACACAACCCACGCCCCACACCCGCCCTCTCTCTCTCTGGACAGCGTGGCGCAGCGCTGGGCGCGCACGCACGCGCCCTCCCGTACCTGTTTGGCGACCATCCCCGCAGCAGCAAGGCAGCCGTGCCGCGCTTTGCTGTTGTTGCTGCTCCAACCCACGCGGCTCATGGCGATCCCCCGCCACCGCACAGCAGAGCAGCGCGCCGCGTTCACGGCGGCCGCCAGCTCGGCACGCGCTGCGAGGAGGGAGGGGACTGCTGCGACGTTGGCGGCACCTCTGCCTTGGCGCGCCCCTTGAGGAGGTGAGGCGCCTGGCGGGGTGTGTCCATGGCGCCCCGCAGGTTCATGGCGGCGGCGCTGGCGGCCTACTACATCCGCCCCACGCGCGCCTCGCTCACCGGCATCCCGCTGCTGCCCGCCGCCAGCCTGCCCAACCCCCCCGCCGCCGAGGCAGAGGCCGGCGGAGAGGGCGGCGAGGCGCGGCCGCGGCTCACTCGCCAGGCGTCGGCCACGGGCATCGCGCCGCTGGTGGAGCTGCCGCCCGTGGTGGTGGCCACGTCCACGCAGCTGCCGCTGGCGCCGCTGCCCTCCACGCGCTCGCTGGACCTCAGCAGCGGCGAGTACCGGGGCATCATGGCGCTTTGCAGGTGAGGAGGAAGGGGCGTGTGCGCGGTGGCGACAGGTGGTGCAGGCTCGCTTGCCTGGGGCCGGGGACAAGTCTGTTTGTTGCGGACAAGTCTGTGCGATGCGCTGCTGCCTGGCAAAGCGCCGTGCAGAGGTGGGGCGCGGTTCGAGGGAGGCGTGGTTGCTCCTGCGCTTGCACACCCCCCCCCCCCCCCCCCCGTGCGCCGCAGGTTGTTGCCGGGCGGTTTGGAGGCCAAGCTCATGGTGGACCGCGCCATCGCGCTGGTCAAGCCCGTGGGGGACCTGCTGGCAGACATCAAAAAGTGCAAGGTGCGCCGCGGCCCTGATGCGCGCCAAGGGGACGCTGCCAGAGCCTTGGTAACCCACAGCACCGCTTGGTTTTGGAGAGCATTTAGTAGAGGGCGTACGCACCTGTGCAGGTCGGGGCGCGCACCTGCTCTCGATGACCCCCGCTCACGCGTCGTGTCGTCATGGTGGTGGCGTGCGCGCAGGACCTTGCGGGCGCGCTGCCCAGCCAGCCCATGGCCAGCGACCCCGAGGCCGTGCTGCGCGCCTCCATGGCGCACCACGCCGCGCGCCAGCTGGGCCTGCACTACCTCAAGCGCTACTTTTTGCTCATCACCTACAGGTGAGGGGGGGTAGGGAGGGGGTGGCGCGGGGACTGGGTGCAGCTCGGACCAACGGGTGCAGCTCTCTGCTCGTTTGCCCTTGGAGGAGAGAGCGAGGCTGGGGGAGGCAGTGCGCCTGAGCGGGGGCGGGTGTCTCCGCTACGGGTGCTGCTGCCGCGGGCGTGCTCAGCGCTTGTGCTTGCGTTTGAATGCGTGCAGGTGCTTCCTGGAGCAGTGCGGCACGCGCAAGCCCGGGTACGCCGACTGGGTGGAGAACCAAAAGGAGCTGGCGCACCTGCTGGAGCACCTCACGCTGGACGCCTAGAGAGGGACGGGTGGGGCCGCGGAGGGAAGGGCTTGCGCTCTATTTGGGAGGCCTTGGGCGGCGCGAGGGCACAATGAGCAGGCAGGAGGGCGGGTTGGGCTCGGCCTCTTGTCGCGGCCCTTCACACCAGAGTGTGTGCCACGCGAGAGGGGGCCGTCGCGCGGGCGCAGGCGTGGGCGTGGGCTGTAGGCGCTGCCTCCTGGGCTGCCGGGCGCGCTGTTGTTGCAGGCGTGGCCCTGGGGAGTGCGGGGTGAGGAGGAGAAGGAGGAGGCGGCCGAGGCGGTGTGGCAGCTGCTGCGTGACTGCCGCCGCATGACGGCAGCTCTGCGCGCAGCTCTTGTGTGCGTATGAGGGCGGTGATGATGGTATTCGCGGTGCGTCACATGTGGGGTCTGTGGGGCTGCTCTTTGCTGGCAGGGCTTTGACGCGCTGTGCTGACACCAGTACTGTGCATATGACTCACACTGGGGGGGGCGGACCGCGGCAACACGCACTGATTTGTGCACGCGTGACAATCCTCTGCCGTGCTCTTGCTGGGTCGCCAGCCCTTCCGTTTCCCCCGCGCTGCCGCACGCGCGGTGCACTGGGCCATGCGCAGCGCGCTCTGGTGTGCAGCTGCCGGACGCAGCGCTGCGTCAGTCAGACCGTTTTCGTTTCCGAGATAAGCGTGGCGCAGGTAGAGAGAGACATTCCTTTCTTCCCCAACCACAGTGCGTCTGCGGGCGTGGGCCAGCTCGTCCACCCGCCCCCCTTAGCACGTCTGTGCTCCTCTGCTCTTCCCCTCTTCTTTTTCTCTTCTCCCCCCCCTACCCCCCACTGCGGCCCCACTGTGGCCTTTGCGACCGCTTCTGCTGCTCCTGCGGTGCGTGTCGGTGTTTGCACCTCTGCGCCGTGGAGTGGCTTGTTGCCGCGTTTGCGCGGCGACCCTGGCGTGCCCCGGACAGAGGGCCGTGGCCCCACCGTGTCACTTGCTGTTGCCTTCTTGCCAAAGGCCATCCCACACAGCGTGCAAAGGCGGTGGCAAAAGCAGGTTCGGTCCGAGGGTTGAGTTCGCGATCCGTTCACCGCAAGTCAGTTTCAGCAAGCCTCAGGCGTCCGAGTCCTCGATGCGTTGCTGGTGCAGCAGTGTGATGCACTTGACCAGGGGCACCTCTATCACGGGCTCGTGCGGCGGCCGCGCTATGGTGAGCACCACCGCCGCAGCAGTATCCGACTCGCCACCAGAGTCACTGCTAGCAGTGATCAAGCGGCCGTCCGCCATGCTGTGCAGCGACACGGCCTCCACTGGCAACCCGTCCTGCTGCGGCGGCGTGCTGAGCAGCTGCTGCGCCAGGGCGCGCGCCAGGCGCTGGCTGCGCGGCGCGTCGCGCTGCACCAGCAGCACCTGGTCCTTGCGCGTGTGCAGCAGGTTGGCCACCACCGCGTGCACGCCGTAGTTGCGCAGCGCGCCGCACGCCTGCAATGGATTTCATGTGAACGAGAGCGAGCGCATGAATTGAAGTGTAGGGGATGTGATGATGTAGGCCCCGCCGCGATTTCGGAACGCAGGCCGCCCAACCCTCATGAGCAGTACCTTTTGCACCAGGATGGCGCTGTCCGTCTCGAGCTTGAAACTCACGACCGTGGCGTGGGGCGCCCAGGCGGAGACGAGCAGGCCCAGCACCTTGGGCACCTTGGACAGCGACAGCTGCAGCCCGCCGCCTGAGCCGTCGCCTGAGCCGCCGCGCTTGCTGCTGCCCTCGGCGCCGCTCTGGATCTTGTGCTCCACCTGCGACAGGGCGCCAGCAGCTCTCGTGCACTACTTGCACCCTCGGCCTGGCCTGCGCGCACAGGGGGGCCTCGGGAAGCTAGCGCGCACCAGGTGGTCCCAGGGCACGTAAAAGTCCGACACGGCGGCCGCCAGGTAGAAGAGCGCGCGCTCCCGCAGCGGCCGCACGCCCTCGGCCACCGCGCGCAGGAGCTGCGGTGCGGCCAGCAGGAGGAGGAGGAGGAGGCGCGAGGGTGGCATTTAAGGACAGCAGCGCCGCGTCAACCCCGGGCTGGCTCCAACGCCAAGAGCGCACCTGGAGGTACTCAAAGATGGTCTCAAACTCGACCTGCAGCAGGCTCGCGTGCGCCTGCTGCGCCTGCAGCACGCAGGCCGCCAGCGCCGCCGCGTGCTCTGGCCGCACGCTCAGCTGCTGCGGGCTCTGGGGGTCCACCGTGAGGCAGGCGGTGAGGCACGCCAGCAGGTGCCCGCCGCCCGACGCGCCGGCGCCGCCCGGCAGGCTGTGCGTGAAGGGCTCCACCGACCCCGCCCGGCGTAGCAGCACCACCTTGTATCCTGCCTGTGACACAGTAAGGGAGGGGGGAAGCCACCGCAGGGAGGCGCGGCGATGATCGCGCGATCGTGCACGCGTGCCGCAGCCTGCCGTGCTGGACACCAGAGTCAAGCAGCAGCAGGATCACGTCACCACCACCCATCACGTCACCAGCAATGAGATGAATCACCTGCAGGAACTGCTCGGTGGAGAGCGCGCCGCGCGTTCCTGCGCTAAAGTTGTCGATGAACCGGACGCATCTCCGCTCCAGGGGCACGGTCGTGCCGCCCGAAGTGACCACCACCACGCGCTGCGCGTCGCCGAGGCCGCCGAGCAGCGCGTCCAGGCGTTGCCGTGCCTGCGCGACCTTGGGCGAAGGCGGGCAGGTGGAGAAGAAGGCCTCCGCGTCCGGTGCCGTCAGGTACTGGGGGTCTGCTGTGCTGCTGCTCATTCTCTGCCCACTGACAAGGGGGCTGCTGCTTCCTGCTCTTCCCTGCGCCAGACGCAAGCCCCTGGTCATGCACATTGCCAGGAGGGAACCTTCCAGCACTGCAGCGCGGCAAGCCCGCGCAGCTGGCGTTGCTCGGCTGCACCTGCCATGGCTGCGAGACCGCCATTGGCGCGCGCAGCTGCAAGCGGTGAAATCGGAGCGTGTTGTTGACTGACCAAAAGCAGCATCGCGAGGATGGCGGAGAACGGCGAGTCCGTGACGCAGCGTGCGGAGGCGCGTGAGCCCCTCGGCGCGCTGGACGCCAACATCTCCAGGGCGCGCGAACAGGTAGTTTGAACGTTCGCCTGCCGTGCTGAGCAATGTGGGGACGTGCAGCAGTCTGCTCTAGCTCCTGTCCTGGGCACCACACGCAGGCGGCGCTGGAGGACAAGCTGAGCGCCGAGCGGGCGCTGTTCCGCCTCAAGGAGTCCAACCTCAAGGCGCGCGCGGATCCGCGCTGTGCAGCACCGTGCAGCTGTGCAGCGCTCCAGTGGGCACACCCTTTCCGCATTGCGTGCCCTACCTGTGCGGACCGCAGGCCAGCTTCAAGGCCCAGCTGCGCAGCCTGCTGGACGAGGTGACGGAGGAGCAGCGCGAGCACCAGCGGCTCAAGGAGCAGCATGCAGACCTGCGCAAGAGGTGCGCGTTCGGGGCACTTGATCGTAGCGTCGCGCCTGGGGGCACGCTCGTGCACACCAGCAGGCACATCAGCGCTCAGGGCTGATGAGCGCCCACCGCTTCACTCGCACAGGTACGAGGAGCTGGGCCAGCAGGCCTCCTCCCTGCGCCTGGAGAACAAGTCCCTGGGCGCCCAGCTGGAGCAGGCGCAGGGTCAGGCCGCCAGCGCCATGCAGGCGCTGCAGTCCGCCGAGTCCGCCGCCAGGCACGTGTGCAGTGCAGTGCGCACACGCCCAGGGCCCCAGTCCACGGGTTGGCAGCGTGCCGGGCAAGCGTGTGCGAGGGTTGGGGTGGCGGGTGGCGCGTCTCACGTGGCAAC
>VFQP010005809.1_pt1 | contig 10521 bp, 7 predicted proteins | sample 3512351 | NCBI WGS metagenome assembly VFQP01 (sample SAMN10412372, study PRJNA504923) | tailings metagenome | isolation source: Relicate 1 Philex TSF1 revegetated site | place: Philippines: Tuba, Benguet | collected 2017-08-29
TCTGCTGCACTTCTTGCGGCATGTTTTGCAGCGTGGCGGCGTCAATAGGCCGTCCCTGCGGCGACAGGATCATGCCGATGAAATCAGACAACGTCGGCGCTTTTTGGCCGTTTACAGCCGTTTGCTGCGGCATTTGCGGCCGGGCATTCGGTGTTGTCATGATGTTGTTGATATCGGTCACGGTAGTGTCCTTAAATTTTTATCCGCAGAAAGCGTTGCAGGAAGCGTGCCAGTTTGCGTACGTGCGGTAAAAATCCGCATAGAAGATTCCATAAGCTGGAAAAGTGTGAGGCCGCTGCCGGGAAAGCAGCGACCTCGTAGGGACTGGTGGGAGACCAGTTTGGGAAAGGGAAGAGAAACCTTCGGGGGTCAAAGGCTCTTGTCGATGGTGAGAGACAGGCTGGACGAGCGCGCGGCCTGCGTCTTGCCGCTGGCGGCATAGGCATGATGGCGGTCATCGGTGACAGTCTGGCGGGCAACGTCGAGGATACGGTCCACCAGACGCTGCGTGCTTTTCTTGACGTTTTCCAGAACGGTCAGGTTTTCTTGCAGCAGGCGGGTGAAGTCGGTGCGGGCACGCACAAGGCGGTCGCGCAGGCTGCCGTCTACGGCGGTCAGCGCATCGGGGCGGGTGGACAGCTGCACGATCATGTCGTGATAACGCTTGGCCAGTTCGCGCTTGTGCGCCTGCATGCCGTCCACTGTTTCAAAATCGCTTTTTTTCAGGGCGGCGGTTTCGGCCGTCAGCAGTGCGCTGAAATCGTCCAGCACGGACAATACGTTCATGACATCACTGCGCAGGGCATCAACAGCGGCGGCGTCTTTGTTATGGGTCAGGGGGTTGGTTGTCATGCGGTTTCTCCTGTTTGCAGGCCTTGTTGAATGTCGATCATGGCTTTCTGGATCTGGTCGGACAGGCCGATACCATTGCCAGATTTGGCCATGATCTTGCCGTATTCCTGGATCATCATGCCGCGGAACATCTGCTCGCCGCTGCCGCCGCCAAACATGGGGTCGACATCGACGCCCGCGAACATATGGTTCATCATCTCGCTCATGTACATCGCTTCGAATTCGGTCGCGGCTTCGCGGATCTTGTCGATGTTCGCGGGGAGCTTGGCTTCGGACTTGGCGCCGAATTTGGCGGTGGCCATGGCGACGTCGTAGCTGCTTTGGGGCATGGTGCCGATGCTGCTCATCACATCACCTCGATTTCAGCTTGCAGCGCGCCGGATGCTTTGATCGCCTGCAGGATAGTGATGATGTCGCGGGGGCCCACGCCCAGGGCGTTCAGGTTGGTGACCAGTTCTTGCAGCGAGACGTCTTCGGGCAGGACGGCCAGCTGTTTGCCTTCGCCGTCGTCTTCGACCTGAATGGTGCTGCGGGGAACAACCACGGTCTCGCCGCCTTCGGAGAAGGGCTGGGGCTGCGATACCTGCGGGGTTTCGGTGATGCGGATGGTCAGGTTGCCCTGCGCCAGCGCCACGGTCGAGATGCGCACGTCCTTGCCCATCACGATCACGCCGGAGCGTTCATCGATCACGATGCGCGCAACATGGTCGGGCGCGATGCGTAGCTGTTCGATATCGGTCAGCAGGTTGATCAGGCCGGCGTTATAGCCCGGCGGCACTTTTACCTCGACCGATGCAGGGTTTTGCGCGGTGGCGGCGGGAAATTTCAGATGCGTGTTGATGGCGGCGGCAATGCGGCGCGCCGTGGTGAAGTCGGGGTTGCGCAGGGCAAGGCGCGTGCTTTTCTGGCCTTCGAGGGCGAAGGGGATTTCACGCTCGATAATCGCGCCTGCCGCAATGCGGCCGGCGGTCGGGATATTCTGCGTCACGCTGGCCGCATCGCCCTTCGCCGCGAAACCGGCGATAGAAACGGGGCCTTGCGCGACGGCGTATACCTGGCCATCCGCAGACAGCAGCGGGGTCACCAGCAGGGTGCCGCCTTGCAGGCTTTTGGAATCGCCAAGGGCGGAGATGCTGACATCAATGCGCGCGCCCTGATTGGTGAAGGGCGGCAGGGTTGCCGTCACCATGACGGCGGCGATGTTTTTGGTGTTCAGCTTGTTGTCGCGGACGTTGACGCCCAGGCGGTCCAGCATACCGATGATGCTTTGTTCGGTGAACGGCGAGTTGTTCAGGCTGTCGCCCGTACCGTTCAAACCGACCACAAGGCCGTAGCCGATCAGCATGTTGTCGCGCACGCCTTCAAATTCGACGATGTCTTTGATACGCGTCATGGCGCCGCTGGCCGCGCTTTGCGCGTCGGCATGGCCGGTGAAAATAAGCGCAGAGAGGGCGACGGCGGCCAGCAGCGATGCGGCGCGGTATGAAGCCTTTCTCAACCCTGTTTGAATATTTTTCATGTCTGTGTTTCCCGAATTCATTCCCAAGATAGTCCGGTAGTTTTCCCGCCTTTCTTCTTGCGAAAGACGTGCCAGATGCAAAAGAAAGGCTTAATTGCCTGTATTCAAAAGGGAAAATAGGGGGGCGCAAAGCCCCGCCGCACGCCGGATCTGCCAAGCAGCCGCGCCGGATGCACCAAGGGCGGCAAATATTGCCGGTTGGTTTCACACGCGAATACTGTCTATATTAGAGATATGAAGATCGACGGCCCCAACAAAACCAGCGGCCCCAAAGGCCCGTCAAAATCCGGCGGCGCAAAAAGCACCGGCAGCACGGCCTTCAGCGGACTGATTGACGATACCGAAGAAACCAGCGGTGCCAGCGGTGCCTCCGGCCCTTCGTCTATTGCGCGTCTGGACGCGCTGCTGTCGCTGCAGGAAATGGGCGACAGCACATCCGAAGAAGCCACCAGACGTGCCAAAAAACGCGGCCTGCAATTGCTGGACGAGCTGGATGTCCTGCGCATGGGCATTCTGACGGGGACGGTCACGCAAGGCCAGCTGAACCAGCTGGACCACATGCTTCAAACCCACCGAGACAAGGTGATCGATCCGGTGCTGGCCACCGTGCTGGATGAGATCGACCTGCGCGTGCAGGTGGAACTGGCCAAGTTCGGCCGCCGTTAAGCGCACAGACTGCCGCGCAATCTTTTTCATATTTTCAAAAACGGGCGCTCAATCCGGTTTTTTCTGGCTTTGGGGGCTGAATATTACTATGACTTCACGCGGTCTTGCGGGGCGGGGCGTTGTTTCCTGCGGCGGCAAGCACTATAATGCGAGTCTCTCGACCACCGAGCTTTTATACATATTTAAGGGATGCACCAGATGTCATCGTTGCCTGAAACGTCCTCCACCATCCTCCCGCCGGATTACAAGCCGGGCGAAAAGGAAAAGTTCATGAACCCGGTGATGCTGGAGTATTTCCGGCAGAAGCTGCTGCGCTGGCGCGCGGAACTGCTGGAGGAATCCACCGAGACGATCAAGGAAATGCAGGAAGACAACCTGCAAAAACCCGATATCGCCGACCGCGCATCCGCCGAAACCGACCACGCGCTGGAGCTGCGCACGCGCGACCGCGAACGCAAGCTGATCTCGAAGATCAACGCCGCGCTCGAAAAAATCGACGATGGTTCTTACGGCTATTGCGAAGAAACCGGCGAGCCGATCACCATCGCGCGTCTTGAAGCCCGCCCGATCGCGACCCTAAGCCTTGAAGCGCAGGAACGCCACGAGCGTAAAGAGCGTACGCAGCGCGACATGCGCGAATAAGCGTCCGTTTGGCACAAAGCCTGCAACAAAAACCCCCGACCGCGCCTGCGGCGGGGGTTTTTGCTAAAAAACCGCCGCAGGGAATTTATTGCGTTTTATATGGGTTTGCAGACCATGACCGACATTCATGACCACATCGCCGTGCTGCTTTTGTTTTTCGTCGTGCATCTGATTTTGGGTGCGGCGCTGATGACGCGTACGGGGCGGCGGCAATGGCTGTGGTCGTTCATGGACAGTGCGGCCGGCGAAATGTCGCGCCGCCTCAACCGCGATGCGCGCAGCGATTCAGACCGCATCGTGCGCGGCATGGTGGTGTTTGTTTTGCTGATGCTCTGCGCCTTCGGCGCGGGATATGTGTGGGAATGGCTGACGAACCGCAACATGGGCTGGCTGTTTGATTTGTTCTTGCTGTCGGGCGCGCTGGGCATCATGACGCCGATTGCGGTGATGCGCGGCGTTGGCCGACGTCTGGGCGAACACAAGACCGACCGTGCGCGCGATATCGTCGCCGCACACGTGCGCGAGGATTTGTCCAGGGCGGACGAACACGCGATTGCGCGCAAAACCATCGAATACGGCATGGAATCGCTCTGCGTGTCGCTGGTGGGGCCGGCGCTGGGCTTCATGCTGTTTGGCGCGACGGGCGTTTTTGTGTATGTCGCGGTGATGTCACAGCAGCGGGTTTTTGGACAGATGCTCGCATCGCAGATCCATTTCGGCGCCGTCGCGCGCGCCGCTGAACGGATGATCAATTTTGTGCCCGCCGTGTTGACCATGGGGCTGATCGCCCTTGGCGCCATGGTGGTGTCGCGCGGCAAACCGGTGATGGCGCTGAGCCTGCCGCTGCAGCAGGCGGGACGGGATGACAGCTATAACCGCGGGCTGGTTATGGCCGCGGCAGCGGGAGGTATGGGGCTGACGCTGGGCGGGCCGCGCCGCTGGCCGGGCGGACAGGTCAGCAAGGCGGAGTGGGTCGGCACCGGCCACGAAACCGCGCGGACGGATGTTGCCGATCTCAAGCGCGCCGGCATGATGGCCTTTGTGGGTTTTCTGGTGCTGATCCTGGCTTTGTCCGGGGTGTTTATGATGCGTGTATAATTTACATAATATATATAAATTGTAATTAAATATCAAAAAATAAGGATAAAGCGAAATGAAACAGCCTTGCAGTGCAAGGTACGCGTACTTGTATTTCGCCTTAACTCATTTTTAACTTTGACCCAATTACAAAAAATGCTAGCCTGACACCCGATCAAAATTGATGAAAAACAACGCCGGAATCCTGAGCCAGAACTTTGGCTGTGTGTGATTCCCAGGCCTTGGGTAGCGCGTTTTGATCGAACGAGTCGCCGGGGGAGGCTTTCCCTTTCGTGCGGCATATAAATGTGTAAGGGCAAGTAACGACATGGACAAAAGGGATCGGAGAAAGATAGAGAATATCCTGCGCGAACCCTTGACGCGCCACCGCCTGTCCCTGAACGGTAAAATCCGCGCGGCGCAGAATGCGGAAAATCCGACGCCCTTCACATTCGACGACCTGAAAGCCTTCATCAAGAATATGGATGTCGATGGCGAGGAATTCCGCAAGGAAACCCTCAACGTCCTCGAGGCCGTCCAAACCGGCCAGGCCCCCAAACAGCCGAAATTCGATACGCCGGAACACCAGCTTCTCTGGGGGGCGGCGCTGTCTTATCTGTCTGTTAATCCGGACCAGATGCAAACATGGGCGAAACCGCCCGCCGAAAAAACACCGCTGACGCAAACGGCGCTGTGGCAGCAGGTCACGGGCACGCGTCAGGCGCATCAGGAATTGCTGTCGCACGCGCACCACGTGCGCGAAGCGCTGCGCGACAAAGATACGCGCTATAGCTGGGGCGCACCGGGCACGGGCTTCTCGTTCGACCGTTCCAAAAACCATATCAATATCGATTTCGTCCAAAGCATGATCGTTGGTTTCGAGCACGCGCGTGCGGACGTGTACCGCGAAATCGGCCACTCCCTGCTGTCGGTCAGCTATCCGAAGCGCATGCAGGAAGTGTACAAGGAAATGCAGCCCCTGCTGCGCAAGTCGCGTCAGGCGCAGGCCAAAAAAGGCCCGCAGCTGAAGCCGGAGGAGTATAAACAGCTCCTCATGCTGTCGACCGAATGGGAACTGCGCCATATGATGTTTGCGGCGGCCGAAGAAAACGTGGCCAACCGTTTTGTGTCCAACATGGGCAAGCAGATGCTGCAGGATTACGGCGTGTCGGTGAACAATACCGCCGTGACGGGCCGTGGCGTCGGTCTGACGCGCCTGCCCAAAGACGGTCTGTCGGATGACCTGCGCCGTTACATGAACCTGTGCAACACGGTTCAGCTGAGCTTTTATCAAAATAACGGCATGTTCGAAAACTCAGATACCGGCTGGTTCAAGGTCGGCATCAACCCGAACCTGGTGCGCAAGACATCGACACTGGCGCGCCGCCCTGCGGATCAAAAAGAAGACAACAACGGTATCGAACATCCCGATTTCAAATTGCTGCGCGAGCTGACGGGCGGGCCCAAGGGGCTTGAAAACCTGCAGCCTAAGCAGCACGAACGTCTGTATGGCTGGCAGAACCTGTCGGGCCGCATCAACGCCGCCGATGGCGCGCGCAAGGCCGTGATCGACGAGATCATGAAGCTTTATGCCGAAGACCTTCTGCAGCGCATCCTGAAGCAGGCGAACGACCAGATCGACCAGCAGCTGAAAGACGCGCAGGAAAAGCAGAAACAGCAAAATCAGGATAAAGACCAGGATCAGGATCAGGACGGTCAAGATGGGCAGGACGGTCAGGACGGCCAAGAGCAAGACGGTCAGGAACAGGACGGTCAAGGCCAAGGGCAGGGGCAGGGACAAGGTCAGGGCAAAGGCAAGCCGCAAAAAGGCCAGAAGAACAAGCAAGACCAGCAGAAACAAAAGCAGAAGCAGCAAAAAGACCGCGGCAAACCGCAGGGCGAGCAGCAAGATCCCGACGACATGGACGGCGAAGACGCCGACGGTCAGGACGGTCAGCAAGGTCAAAAGCAAAAAGGCGACAAGCAGCAGAAGCAAAAAGGCCAAAAGGGCGAAAAAGGCGAAAAAGGCGAGCAAGGCGACGAGCAGGACGCTGACGGTCAAGAAGGCGAAGGCCAAGAAGGTCAGGACCAAGACGGCCAGCAGCCGGATGGCGAAGGCCAGGACGGACAAGGCCAGCAAGGCGAAGAGCAGGACGGCCAGCAACAAGGCAAGCCTGACAAAGCCGAGGGCAAGCTTGGATCCGACGACGAAGATACCGTACCGGTCGAAGGTGCGGGCGATCTGCCTGCGCCCAAAGCGCCGACCGAAGCGCCGTCTGACGAACTTGATCCCAATGGCAGCGATGCCGATGGCGACGGTAATGACGCGGACGGCGACGGCAACGACGCCGATGGCGATGGTCAGGATGCCGACGGCAACGACGCGGACGGCGATGATGCCGATGGCGAAGGCCAGACCGTAGACGATCTCGAGAAAGAACTCGAGAAGATGGAAAAAGAAGAGCAAGACGCTCAGGAGCAGGACGGCGAAGGCCAGGATGCCGATGGCGATGGTCAGGATGCCGACGGCGACGGCCAGAAAAGCAAGAGCAAAGGCAAGAGCAAGGGAAAACCCAAGCCGAGCCGCCAGGGCGGCGACGGCGATGGCAAGTCGCTGGAGGAACTCTCCAAGCAGGACTGGACGGATTATAACGCACGTATTGCTGAACTTGCGGGTCCCATCACGCGCGTGCGCAAAATGTTCAAAGACGTGCAGGAACGTCAGCTGCAGCGCAAAGAGAACATGTCGCGCTCGCTCGACATCCTGCCGGAAAACGGCGAAGTGAAGGATCGCTTCAATATCGAAGCGCACCGCAACATGACGATTAAAAAAGTCACCGGCCAGCTGGAAGAAGAGGACCTGAAACGCTTCCACAAAAACGAAACCAGCATGGTGCCGACGGAAATCGACATCGTGATCGCGATCGACGGCTCCGGTTCCATGGGCAACGGTTCGGGCGGGGGCGCGGTGCCGATCAACGCGGCGCTGCAAGCGGCCGCCATCATGTACGAAGCCGCCGCCGGCAAAGACATGAAGATGAACGTCTACGTCACGATGTGGGGGGATAACGACCCGCCCATCCTGATCAAACCCGGTGATGACCGCGTGAAAATCGGTCAGGCCATGCAGGCCGCCCGCAAGGGCCTCAACTCGGGCACCAACTTCGCCCCTGCTGTCAAGAAAGTCGCACAGACGATCGGTGAACAGCGCGGCAAGAGCGGAACCCTCAGCGGGTTTACGCACATATTGGTCCTCTCCGACGGCGATATGTTCGATGCCGAACAGTCGAAAGAGAAGATCTTCACCATGTTCGACTACTCCGACAAGGTGACTTTCGATGCCGGTATCATCACCGCGTCGAAAGGGACGAACATGCAGAAAATGGCCGAAAGCATCAAAGGCCGGAAACCGTATCAGGGCATGGGTATCGCCCTTGGTAACAATCCGGAAGAGGTGCCGATGGCGATCGTGGGGCTATTGCTCGAAAAGGTCAGGAAGACAGGCAGCTTCAAGCCTATTCCTAACAGTCAGAAACGCAGAGCCATGAGACAAGCTCATAACAAGATGGATCGGAAGCCATGACGAAAAACACGCCAGAAAAAAAAGACGCGCCCAAAGCCGACAGCAAAAAGCCGGAAACGCAGTCTATCTTGAAAAAGAGCATCAAGGATCTTGAGCTGAAGGATTTCGATGCGCTGGAAAAGCCGCTGGGCACCTCGTCCCGTCCGTTCCCCATGTGGGGCCCGATGCGTATCGAAAACAACGGCCGCACCGAAATCGAAACGGTTCTGTCGTTCATCGCGGATGATAACGAGCCGCTGCGGATCTACTCCGAACGCCCGTACGAAGAAGTCATGGCGCTGGCCTACTGCGATATGCCGGTTCCCAGCATGCTGCCGATCTTCAAGGACGGTATCGAACGCCGCGGCGACCCGCTGCAGCGTCAAAAAGACATCCTGGAGGGCAAACAGCCCCAGAACGAAAACTTCAACCGCACGCAGATGATGATCGGTGACCCCGGTCACGGTAAATCTTTCCTGGGTGCCATGCAGGGCCGCCTGCGCGCCAAGGGCTCGGTCGAGATTTACGACTGCGGCGGCAAGAACATGAACGACCTTCTGTTCGAAATGGTACTGGATTTCGGCGCGGCTGACGCGCTGCCCAAAGCCATCGACAAACGCCTGAAGTCGGGCGCGCTGGAAGATATGTCTGTCGGCCTGCTGAAAGGTCTGCCGGAAAAAGCCCTGACGCTGGGTGAAGACGGCGCGGTGAAAGGCATCGACTGGACGTACCTGAAAACCGCAGGTAACGAAGACGTCGAGAAATCGTTCAACATCCTGACCAAGGTCAGCAAAATCGAAGGTCTCGACAACGCGGGCGGCAACGCGCTCGGCATGAACTCGCAGTATGGCGCGCTGATCCGCGCGTTCATCGAAAAGCGCGAAATCGTCCTCGACGAGTACAACAAATCGCGCGAAGGTTCGGACAACGCCCTGCAAACCGTTATCCAGTTCCTGATCGGCGAGTTGCGCGAATGCACGGTCGACAACCCGCTCAAGAACAAAGACAACACCTCGGGCCCCAGCTCTTTCACGTTCAAGCGCGACGAGATGGGCGCGGGCTTCTTCGTCACCTTCACGGGTAACAAGACCGAAGACGGCACCACCACGCGTTCGCTGAACAAATCGGTCTATGACCGCCTGAAGCCCGATACGCTGCCCGATCCGGATGTGATCGACTGGCAGCACCGTATCTGCCAGATGATGGTCGGCATGCCCGTATCCACCATCTATAGCGCGTTCAAGGATCAGGCGGATGAAAATCCGGAAGCTTTCGGCGAATGGCTGATGCGCCTGCGCGAAACCAAGGCGAAAGTGGAAGGCACGCCCGTGCCCGAACTGCAGCAGACGCTGCTGGCCAACTGGAAAGACGTCGTACAGGCGTCGGAAAAGCTGGCGATGTTCTACGACCGCTGGGCGACCCTGTCGGACGCGGAAAAAATCACCAGCGCCGCCCCCGATCTGATCGAAGAAGTGGACGAAGAATATTCGAAGAAGGAAGGCATGTCTTTCCGCCGCATCAAGCAGCACCTCGAAGAGGCGCAGCCGATCCGCGCGAAAATGCAGCCGCTGGACACCCCCGTCAAAATCGACTTCGGTGCCTGGACCAAGGCGCCGGTACGCGGTGAAGGCGTGGAGGAGAATCCGTCCCTCAACTACGGCACCCGCCTGATCGAATACATCGAGCGCATGGTGTACGAAAAATCCGGCTCCGTCGGCAAAAACAAGCTGTACAGCAAGCTGACCAAAGCGATGGAAGAATACGGCCTGCGCGATATCGCCCTGAAAGAAGGCGCGCGCAGCAACCAGAAATCGGTCGAAGAAAGCCTGAACATCAGCGCTTTCGCCGACCGTGACATCAACAAACAGGCGAACATCGCGCGCAAGATCTTCTGCAACTTCGTGCGCCAGATGGACCCGAATATCGAAGCGAACGATGACCAGATCATCACGCCCAAGAAATTCGCAGACGCGCTGAAACACGTACAGTCCAAGGAAACGGCGGCGACGAACGAACTGTTCGTGACCAACCGCGATCCCGAACAGCTGTACGCGGGCCAGCCGCTGGCCGAGGCGATCATCAAGGATGCCGCCGTATACCTGCGCGAACAGAAACAGGTTGATTTCGACCTCGACGACCTCGTGCATCACGACGACCTGATCGCGTCGCTGGCGTTGCCCACCGTTGGCGCCAAGAACCTGGC
>VFQP010005810.1_pt1 | contig 10519 bp, 10 predicted proteins | sample 3512351 | NCBI WGS metagenome assembly VFQP01 (sample SAMN10412372, study PRJNA504923) | tailings metagenome | isolation source: Relicate 1 Philex TSF1 revegetated site | place: Philippines: Tuba, Benguet | collected 2017-08-29
CAAGACCGAGATCGCGCGCCGCCTGGCCAAGCTGGCCGATGCGCCGTTCATCAAGATCGAAGCCACCAAGTTCACTGAAGTGGGTTATGTCGGCCGCGACGTGGACACCATCGTGCGCGACCTGGCCGAGATGGCCGTCAAGCAGACGCGCGAATCGGAAATGAAGAAGGTGCGCACCAAGGCCGAAGACGCGGCCGAGGACCGCCTGCTCGACGTGTTGCTGCCGCCGCCGCGCGATATCGGTTTCCAGCAGCACGAGGACAAGGATTCGAACACGCGCCAGGTGTTCCGCAAGAAGCTGCGCGAAGGCGAACTCGACGACAAGGAAATCGAGCTCGAAGTGGCTGCCGGTGCGCCGAGCATGGACATCATGGGGCCGCCGGGCATGGAGGACATGACCGAGCAGATCCGCACGATGTTCGCCGGGCTCGGCCAGGGCAAGAAGCTGCGCCGCAAGATGAAGGTCAGGGAAGCGTTCAAGCTGCTGATCGACGAAGAGGCCGCCAAACTGCTCAACGAGGAAGAGCTCAAGCACAAGGCCATTGCCAATGTCGAGCAGAACGGCATCGTGTTCCTGGACGAGATCGACAAGATTGCCAGCCGCAGCGATGTGGGCGGTGGCGAGGTGTCGCGCCAGGGCGTGCAGCGTGACCTGTTGCCGCTGGTGGAAGGCACGACGGTCAGTACCAAGTACGGGATGATCAAGACCGACCACATCCTGTTCATTGCGTCGGGCGCGTTTCACCTGTCCAAGCCAAGCGACCTGATTCCCGAACTGCAGGGCCGTTTCCCGATCCGCGTGGAACTGGAATCGTTGTCGGTGCAGGATTTCGAAGCCATCCTGACCCAGACCGATGCAAGCCTGACCAAGCAGTACCAGGCGCTGTTGAAGACCGAAGAAGTCGATCTGCAGTTCGCGCCGGACGGCATTCGCCGCCTTGCCGAAATCGCGTTCTCGGTCAACGAGAAGGTCGAGAACATTGGCGCGCGTCGTCTGTACACGGTGATGGAACGCCTGCTCGAGGACCTGTCGTTCCACGCGACGAAATCGTCGGGAGAGACCGTAACGATCGACGGCGCCTACGTGGACGAACGCCTTGGCGACCTGGCTGGCAACGAAGACCTCTCGCGCTACGTGCTGTAACGAATCCGCACCGCGGGACCGATGGAAAGAATAAGCCGGACATCGTCCGGCTTTTTTTCGCCTGCGTGTCGCGCCTGGCGGACCGGACCCTAGTGGACGTGCCCCGCGTGCGCGCTCTCGGCCGGTACGACCTCGAGCACCGGTGCCGGTGCCTTCAGTTCGCGCGGGTTTTGTCCCGCGGCAGGGATCTGTGTCCATTCCGACTTGCCGTTCTCGCATTCCTGCAGCACCGGGAAGTAAAGCTTGCCGCCTTGCTCGGGCAGCTTCATCAGCATGCGGAATTCATCGAAATGCTGGTCGGCCAGCGTACCGCCAGACCAGCGGATCGTACGCACATCGTCTTCGACGGTCTTGCCGTGCGACGCATAAGGTTTGGCCAGCTTCGCACGTTGCACGTCGAGTTGCCATCCGGCCTTGGGCTGCGGATGGGCACCCTGTACGCCCTCGGGGATCGTCACGGTAACTGACTTCGTGGCACCGCCGTTGCAGCCATGTCCCACCAGCAGCACGCCCTTGTAATAGCTCCCGGCCGTGGCCTGCTTCTGTTCAAAGACGATATGGGCCGAAGCCAGCGGGGCCGCCAGGGCGAGCAGGGCGGCAATCAGGATGCGCGGGGTCATGAAGCTTGCGGATGAGATGGGAAGTGCACCAGTCTAGCGCCCAACGTCGGCAGCGATATGCGACGTGGTGACGCAGTGCCATGACTTGCGGAACGAGGACCGCATGGCGAGAACTTGATTGTTATCCCTTGGTGCATCGGTGTTTCCATCTTTGCTCGCTCCCGTAAGGTTGGTAAGCATTGGTAAGCACACTGGCGCACCTGCCACCCCCAATGAGACCCTTGCGCACCTTGCTGGTCGATGGACCAATGCGGGAGCCACCGCATTTCACACAAACACCTAAAGGGAGTCAGCCATGTCACGCAACATCACGCGTACGCCCTTCTTCAAAAGCAACCGCGTGCGCAAGCGACGCGTGGCGATGGCCACCGCCGGCGTCGTGGGCGCCATTACCGCCGCCACAGTGTTCCTTTGCTTCCGGCCCGCCGTAGTGCCGAATGCCAATGCGGCCGCAGTCCCCGCGCCGGTGTCGACCCGCGCGGCCGTGGCCGCCGAGGCTATGGCTTCCGGTGCGCTGGTCACGCTGGCCGATCGCCATGCCACCGATGCGGTGCGCATGGCCGACGCGTCGGACGAGGACGACCTCGGTTGGGACTACGTCCAGTTGCGTCTCTGATCGCGCCTCTCTCACCGCACCCCTCGTCGCATCCCTCGTCGCATCCCTCACCGCGCCATTCAGCGCGACACCGGCCGCTTGCCAAGCTTGCGTTGCAGCGTACGCCGATGCATGTTCAGCGCGCGCGCCGTGGCCGAGATATTGCCGCCGTGCTCGGTGAGCACGCGTTGGATATGCTCCCATTCGAGCCGTGCCACCGATAGCGGCATGGGTTCTTCCAGCGCGGCCTCTGCCGCTTCCTCCGAAACCCCCGCCATCAGCGCGGTCAGGATCGAATCCACGTTGGCCGGTTTGGCCAGGTATTCGTCCGCGCCCTGCTTGACCGCCGCCACTGCGGTGGCAATGCTCGCATAGCCGGTCAACACCAGGATCCGCGCGTCGGGCAGGGCGTGCCGCAATGGCCCAACCAGATGCAGCCCCGATTCGGCGGCCGCGGTGCCGCCGGCTTCCGGCGGTGGCCCCAGGTGCAGGTCCAGCGTGACATACGCGAACGGTGTCCTGGCGGCCAGCGCCAGCGCGCTGCTGCCGTTGTGGGCCACCTGCACCGCATAACCACGGCGCGTCAGCGCACGGGCCAGCGTGCCCGAGAAGACCTCGTCATCGTCGATCACAAGGAAGGGCGTGGCGTCGGGAGACGCTTGTGTGTCAGTCATCACGGTTGAAAGTCAGAGTGAAAAGCAGGCTGGCGAGTATCGGTGCCGGCCAGCGGCAGCCGCAGTTCGGTTACCGTGCCGCCGGCGGGATTGTCCAGCCATGCCAGTTGGCCGCCCAGCTGGCGCGCGGCGCTTTGCGCCAGGTACAGGCCAATGCCCTGGCCGCCATGGGTGCTGGCCACCGGCGATTCGCCAAGCCGGGCGCGCAGCGCGGCTGGTATGCCGCTGCCATGATCGGTCACGCGGCACTGCAGGGCCTGCGCATCGCGCGCGATCGTCAGTTGCAGTGGCGGCCCCTTGCGATGGTCATGGCCCATCGCCTGCTGGCTGCGCGCGGCATTGTCGAGCACGATGGTCAGGATCTGGCTCACACGCGCGGTGTCGACGGCCTGCGCGCCGGCATCGGCCACCACGTCGGCCTGCAGGCTGGCCTGCGGATGGCGCAATTGCCAACGTTCGACAAACGATCCGATCCACGCGTCGATGCGCTGCGGCGCCAGCGTTTCATGATCCTCGCGCAACCGCGCCAGGATCGAGCGGCACAGTTCGAGTTGCTGCTCCATCGTTCGCAGGTCGGGCAGGTAGTCGGCCACCGCGGTGGTGCCGCGCTGCATGTCGGCAGCATCGGCGCGCAGTTCGCCGGCAATGACGGCCAGCGTGGCCAGCGGCGTGCCAATCTCGTGCGCCACGGCCGCGGCCTGGTCGTTGAGCGCTTCGACACGGGCCTCGCGCAGCAGGAGTTCGCGCGCTTCATTGAGTTGCGCATCGCGCTGGCGCAGTACATTCGACAGGCGCGCCACGAAGAACGCGATCATCACCGCACTGGCCACGAAGTTCAGCCACATCCCGGCCAGGTGATAGTTCACCGCATTGTCGGGATTGTGCAGATGCAGCGGCAGGTATTCCAGCAACAGCAGCGAATAGCAGGACAACGCGTAGACCGCCAGTATCATCACCAGGCGCCACGGCAGGATCGCCGCGGCAATGGCCAGCCCGGGCAGGTAGAACGATACGAACGGGTTGGTGGCGCCGCCCGTGTAGAACAGGATGGCCGACAGCGCCGTCAGGTCCACCATCATCTGCACCATCAGTTCGCCGTCGCCCGGCATCGTGTTGTGCACGGCATGCCAGCGCAGGCGCGCCACGGTGTACAGGTTGAACGCGGCCTGCACCACGAACAGGAACAGCAGCGGCTGGTAGGGCAGGATGATGCCGGCCACCGATTCGCAAGACACCAGCAGCATTGCCTGGCCCGCCAGCAGCGCCCAGCGCAGCCAGCACAGGCGGCGCATGCTGACCAGGCTGTGGCGCTGCGCCGGCATGCCGAGGATGGCGGAGAAGGGGGGCAGGTCGATCGAAGAATGCATGGCGCGAGTGTAGCAATGCCGGCGTCATCCGCCCGCCGTGCGACACCTTGCCGCATTCTGGGCGGGGTCTGCCGCTGCCAGACTATCCGGCTACATGCACCCAGGGCCGCGCCGTGGTCTAATGACCGCCCCTGAGCCCGTCCATTCGAGCCAAATCGTGGAGATGTTCCAGATGTTCCAATCCCAAGCCAAAGCCCGCGCGGCGCGCGCCGCTTCGATCGCTACCCTGGGCCTGGCTGGCCTGCTGGCCAGTGCGCACGCCATGGCGCAAGTCGATGTCAGCGACGCGTGGGTGCGCGGCACCGTGCCGGCCCAGACCGCGTCCGGCGCCTTCATGACACTTCATGCGCATGAGGCGGGCAAGCTGGTCGGCGTGTCGTCGCCGGTGGCCATGGCCGAGCTCCACGAAATGAAGATGGACAGCAACAACGTGATGCGGATGCGCCAGGTCCCGGCGCTGGACCTGCCGAAGATGCAGGACGTGCAATTGAAGCCGGGCGGCTACCACGTGATGCTGATGGGCCTGAAGCAGCAACTGAAGGCCGGGGACACGGTGCCCATCACGCTGAAGATCGAGCAGAACGGCAAGGTGACCGAGCAGACGGTCACGGCCCAAGTGCGCGACGTGACCGCGCCGGCCCAGTCCGGTGGCCACACAGACCACAAGCACTGATCGGCGTCTGGTCCCGGAGCCTGCGCGGCTTACCCGCGCAGGCTGATCGCCGCTTCGCTTTCCGCGTCCGGCTTGGCCGCGGCCTGCTGCATGCGCTCGCGCAGCCAGGTAAGGCCAGGGTCCGCATCGGCCTTCTCGGGCCAGATCATGCTGTACGTGAAGCCCGGGATCGTGAACGGCGCCTCGAAGATGGCCAGCCGCTCGTCGGCGAGGGCCTCGAGGCTGCGCCGTGCGGTCGTCAGGACCATGTTGGTGCCCAGAATCAGTCCCGGCGCCACGCTCCAGTGAGGGATGGCGCACGCAATCTTGCGCCGCCCGCCGAGTCGGGTCACGGCCGCATCGATGGCTTCGCCACGTTCGGTGGTGGCGGTAACCAGCACGTGCGAGCGCGCCAGGTAGGCCACGTGGTCGAGCCTGCCGGTGTCGCGCACCGTCGCGGCGTCCACCGCGCACGCAAAGTCGTCATCGAACAGCACCGCGGTGCGGACGCCTTCGGGCTCGAACGCAAAGGCGGCCAGCGCGATATCGAGCTCCCCGTCGGCAATCTGCGCGGTCATCGTCTCGCGGCTGGCCTGCGTCACCACCAGGTCGATATTGGGCGCGGCCTTGCGCAATGCGCGCAACAGTCGCGGCAGCACCACCAGCGCGCCATAGTCGGACATCGCCAGCCTGAATGTGCGCCGTGCCGTGGCCGGCTGGAAGCCGCCCGGCCCCAGCAGGATGCGTACCTGCGCCAGTGCCTCGGCCAGCGGGCCGGTCAGCTCGTGGGCGCGCGGCGTCAGCACCAGGCCGCCCTGTCCACGCACCAGCAACGGATCGTCCAGCAACTGCCGCAACCGCGCCAACGAATGGCTCACGGCCGGCTGGCTCAACTGCAGCCGCAGCGCGGCGCGCGAGATATGGCGTTCGGCCAGCAGTGCTTCCAGCACCACCAGCAGGTTGAGGTCGATTCCGCGTAGGCTATTCATGTCGCGAATGTTAAACCGGACTGCGCCCGTTTTGTCATTCGCAAAACGTAAAACGCAGAAATTTTCAGGAACCGTTCGAAGATGTCTCGGCCTGACGTCGTTTCAGGCAGTCCGGGCACAGGCAATGCTGGCCCGCCACGATCTGGCGCGACGGCAACAGCGGCTGGCTGGCGCACCAGCATTCGGGCAGGCCGGCCACGTAGCCACAGACGAAAGCGGCGCCACAAACGCTGCAATGTTCGACCGGACGCAGCTGTCCGGTCTGGATCGTCGACGGATCGGTCATGGCATATACCGTTGTTGCATTGCCGCGATTGCTATGTGGTCGCCGGTTTCTTGTAAAATCGGCGCCTGCCGTGGCCGGATGACGCACTCGGGGTTCCAATCCTCCCCGTAGTGGCCCTGCTCCCAGACGGTTTTTGCCGCAACGCCGGCCTCGCCCGTATCGCCTTGTCCGGCGGTCGGTTCGCCATGATACCTGCTCTACATCACACGGAATGTCCGAAGCCATGAACGCTGACAATCCTGGGCCTGCCACCACGACGGTTGCGGCCATTGCCCCCGCCCTCAAGGCTGAAATCCTTGCCGAGGCGCTGCCTTATATCCGCAAGTTCCACGGCAAGACCATTGTGGTCAAGTACGGCGGCAATGCGATGACCGAGGAAAAGCTCAAGCACGGCTTCGCGCGCGACGTGATCCTGCTCAAGCTCGTGGGCATGAACCCGGTGGTGGTGCATGGCGGTGGCCCGCAGATCGACGAAGCCCTGAAGAAGGTGGGCAAGGTCGGCACCTTCATCCAGGGCATGCGCGTCACCGACGAAGAAACCATGGAAGTGGTCGAATGGGTGCTCGGCGGCGAAGTCCAGCAGGACATCGTCATGCTGATCAACCAGTACGGCGGCCAGGCCGTGGGCCTGACTGGCAAGGACGGCGGCCTGATCCGCGCCAAGCGCCTGCAGATGCCGGACCGCGAGAACCCGGGCACGTTCATCGACATCGGCTTCGTGGGCGATATCGAGGCGATCAATCCGGCTGTGGTGAAGGCGCTGCAGGATGACGCGTTCATTCCGGTGATCTCGCCGATCGGCTTCTCCGACGATGGCCAGGCGTACAACATCAACGCCGATGTCGTGGCCGGCAAGATGGCCGAGATCCTGAAGGCCGAGAAGCTCGTCATGATGACGAACATTCCGGGCGTGATGGACAAGAAGGGCAACCTGCTGACCGACCTGTCCGCGCGCGAGATCGAGGAACTGTTCGCCGACGGCACGATTTCGGGCGGCATGCTGCCGAAGATCTCGTCCGCGCTGGATGCCGCCAAGAGCGGCGTGCATTCGGTGCACATCATCGACGGCCGCATCGAACACTCGCTGCTGCTCGAAATCCTGACCGAACAGGCGTTCGGCACGATGATCCGCTCGCACTGAGCGCGCCAGCACCACGGAACCCGCCGCGTGCGGGTTCCCGGTTTCTTCCATTCCCTTTCAGGTCCACAATCCAGCGTGTTTATCCGACAGCCCACCCAGCGTCGCGGCCTGGCGCGCGCGCGCGCCGCGTCCGCCCACCGTCCGCTCCGGCATTTGCGGCGGGACGCGGTCGGTGACAAGTCGGGCGAGACGGTATGGCTGTTCGATCTCGACAATACGCTGCACGATGCCTCGCACGCGATCTTCCCGGCCATCAACCGGATGATGACGGCCTATGTGGCGCGCGTGCTGGGCAGTGACGAGGCAACCGCCAGCCGCGTGCGCGTCGAATACTGGCAACGCTATGGCGCGACGCTGCTGGGCATGATCCGCCATCACCAGGTGGATCCGGCCGATTTCCTGCGCGCGGCACATGATTTTCCGGAGCTGGCCGCGCTGGTGCGCGTGCGGCGGGGCCTGGTGGCGGCGCTGCGCCGCTTGCCGGGCCGCAAGATTCTGGTCACGAACGCCCCGCGCGACTATGCGCACGCGGTGATGGCCGTGGCCGGTATCGAGCGCTGTTTCGAACGCGTGGTGGCGATCGAGGACATGTGGGTACATGGCCATCTGCGCCCGAAGCCTGACCTGCGCATGTTGCGTCGGCTGCTGGCGCAGACCGGCGTGGCACCGCACCGGGTGGTGCTCGTGGAAGACACGCTGTCGCATCTGAAACACTATGCGGGCACCGGCATCCGCACCGCGTGGCTGACCGGTTTCCTGCGTACGGCCGCGCCTTCGCGCCCGCACCTTGTGTCGGCCCAAGCCGGCGCGGCACGTGACGAAGCCACCCGTTCGATGCTGGCGGCGGAAGACCGCCAGCATATGGGGCACGCGGCACAGGAACGGTCGGTGACGCTGGTCGCGGCCGAGAGCCAGGACCCGACAGCGGGCCAGAGTGCGGCTACGGCGCCACAGATGCAGCCCGATCACGCCCCGCAAGTGCGTGCACGCATGCTGAATCGCCCGGGCTATGTGGACATAAAAGTACAATTGATGCATCAACTCCTAAAACAAAAGCGGAGAATCGGGTCATGACGCAAACCATCGCTCGCCAGGCAGAGGCGCCTATGCCCGCCATCGCATCGGTCAACGAGCCGGAGACCCCGGCACGCAAGCGCCCCCGTCCGGGCGAACGCCGCATCCAGATCCTGCAGACGCTGGCCGGCATGCTCGAACATCCGCGCGGGGAAAAAATCACCACGGCAGCGCTGGCCGCGAAGCTGTCAGTCTCCGAGGCCGCGCTGTATCGCCATTTCGCCAGCAAGGCGCAGATGTTCGAAGGCCTGATCGGCTTTATCGAGCAGACCGTGTTTGGCCTGATCAACCAGATCACGACCCAGGAAGAGCACGGCCTGCGCCAGGTGCACGCGATCGTGCGCATGCTGCTGACGTTCGCGGAAAAGAACCCGGGCATGACGCGCGTGCTGACCGGCGAGGCGCTGGTGGGCGAGCATGAGCGCCTGCAGGAACGTATCAACCAGATGGTGGACCGTATCGAAGCGTCGCTGCGGCAGTGCCTGAAGGTGGCGGTCACACAGGCCGCATTCCCGGCCGATGCGGATATCCCGGCGCGCGTGGCACTGATCACCGCCGCCGTGCAGGGCCAGTGGCACCGCTACGCCAAGAGCGGATTCCGCAAGATGCCGAGCGACAATATCGACGCGCAACTGCGCGTGCTGCTGGGCTGATCCGCGCCAAAAAACATCGGGAACGGGCACGACACGCGGTTTGCACTATAATGTGCGGGTCGCGCCGATTTGATGACTGGCTTGCGGGCGCGCGGCAACGGGAGGATGTCTCTCCGGTTGCCAATATAAATGCGGCTAAAGAGGTTGGGTCGGTGCCTCGCGGATGGTTCATCCACATTCCTGGCGCCGACACGCGGGACACCGCGGAAAGCCCGACTTGGCTGCGAAACCAACGCATTGGCCGGTCGGGTTTTTTTACGCCTGCTGATTGACGCGGGCCCGCTCCATGACCGATGTCGCTCCTCCCGCTGGTGTTCTCGACGTGCCAACCGATTCGGTCGGTGTCGTCACGCCCCAGCGTCTGCATTTCGCCGAGCCCCTGAAACTGCGCAACGGCAGCCAGCTGGCCGGCTATGACCTGATGGTCGAGACCTATGGCACGCTCAACGCGGCACGCAGCAATGCCGTGCTGGTGTGCCACGCACTCAATGCCTCGCATCACGTGGCCGGTATCGCCGCCGACAATCCGCGCGATATCGGCTGGTGGGACAACATGGTTGGTCCCGGCAAGCCGCTCGATACCGACCGTTTCTTCGTGATCGGGGTCAACAACCTCGGATCGTGCTTCGGCTCCACCGGACCCATGAGTACCAACCCCGCCACCGGCATGCCATATGGCGCGCTGTTTCCGGTGGTGACGGTCGAGGACTGGGTCAATGCCCAGGCGCGCGTGGCCGACCTGTTCGGCATCGAGCAGTTTGCCGCGGTCATGGGCGGCAGCCTCGGCGGCATGCAGGCACTGGCCTGGAGCCTGATGTATCCGGACCGCCTGCGTCACTGCATCGTGGTGGCGTCGACGCCAAAGCTGTCGGCGCAGAACATCGCGTTCAATGAGGTCGCGCGCAGCGCAATCCTGTCCGACCCCGACTTCCATGGTGGCAACTACTACGCTCACCACGTCAAGCCCAAGCGCGGGCTGCGTGTGGCGCGCATGATCGGCCATATCACGTATCTGTCCGACGAGGACATGGCCGAGAAGTTCGGCCGCACGCTGAAGGCCGAGGATATCCGCTTCTCGTTCGACGTCGAGTTCCAGGTGGAAAGCTACCTGCGCTACCAGGGCGACAAGTTTGCCGAATACTTCGATGCCAACACCTACCTGCTGATCACGCGCGCGCTCGATTACTTCGATCCGGCGCTGACCTTCAACGGCGATCTCACCAGGGCGATGGCGCAGACCAGTTCGAGCTTCCTGGTGGTGAGCTTCAGCACCGACTGGCGCTTCGCGCCAAACCGCAGCCGCGAGATCGTCAAGGCGCTGCTC
>VFQP010005811.1_pt1 | contig 10515 bp, 8 predicted proteins | sample 3512351 | NCBI WGS metagenome assembly VFQP01 (sample SAMN10412372, study PRJNA504923) | tailings metagenome | isolation source: Relicate 1 Philex TSF1 revegetated site | place: Philippines: Tuba, Benguet | collected 2017-08-29
GCAGGCGTTTTAGGCTTTGTGGTTTGAGCGGATACGCTGGCAGCGAGTGTTAACACGAGGGCGGACAAGGCAATTTGCTTCATAAGTTTTCTATTAGAGCAGCAAAAATAAAGGCTGGGCGCCGTATTTCGGCGCTTCAATCGTTAATTTCGCAAGGTCGTAAAAGTCAACAAGTATGGGAGATTTTATACAGGAAGTGCAGGTTCGCTGGTCTGACCTCGATCCGAATTTTCACCTTCGTCATTCCGTTTATTACGATTGGGGCGCATTTTGCCGTATCAGCTCACTGGAGCAGCATAATCTGACTGCCGCCGTGATGCAGCGCCTGCAGATCGGGCCGATCCTGTTCAGGGAAGAATGCGTGTTCAAAAGAGAGATCCGCCTGGGTGATAAAGTAACGATCAACCTCGAACTGATCAGGTCAAAAAAAGATTTTTCCCGCTGGTCTATCAGACACACTGTAATGAAAAACGGGGATACTGTCGCCGCGATCATTACCGTAGATGGTGCATGGCTCGATCTTTCCCGCCGCAAACTGGCCACTCCGCCGGAGGAAGTGCATGCCGTGTTTTCGCAAATGCCGACGAGTGAAGATTTTGAATGGCTGGCGTAGAAATTAAAAATTCAAAAGTAAAAAGTAAAAAAATGGCTCGCGTGAGTAGGACCTTTTCCTCCCTTCACGAGCTATTTTTTACTTTTTACTTTTAAATTTTGACTTTTAATTCAGGTACTTCACTTTATCCGGATGCTTCTCTGCATAAGCCGCCACGAGATTTCTTATAAATAAGTTCTCCTTATAAGGTGTGATCAGTTCTCTTAATGATTCAGCATTCGTCACCGTAATATCAGTAGGCAAATAGCCCATTCCGTAGAATTTCCCGTCCCATACCAGTATGCAGGATTTATCCGCAGAGCCCAACCCCTGGTCTACGATCATATAAGAAGCTTGTATACCTGATAATGATGCGATCGCTGTAACCACCCGTTCATTATACCCGGCAGCACTTTCTTTGTTCTCACATGCTCCATTGCAATAATGTTCGCGTCTGCCTTCACAGTCTCCGGCAGTTTGAATAAAACATAATTTCGGACAAAGCTGATGTTCCCTGATCAGCTTGCGCAATATCGCATGACCTTCCGTTAAATAATGAAATGTGTAAACAGGTCGTAGTTGTTTTTTATTCCGCTCTATCGCCAACCGCTGATAACCATTTCGATCTTCATACATAAAAATGCCATACACGTTCTCCGCACTTTTCTGCGAGTAATTGAACATTGGCCATAATTTTTTGATCTCGGTTGATTCAAGTATCTGCGCCATCAATTCCGTTCCACAGGATTTAAAGCTGATCGCATGTGTATGTTTCAGAAAATTCTGCCGTTGCCTGCTGGCCGAGTTATTACTGAAATGACTGTTCACCCTGTACCGGATATTCTTTGCTTTTCCCACATAAATGATCTTTCCTTTTTCATTATGGAAATAATAAACGCCGGGTGTATAAGGAAGCAGATCAAAATGTTCCTTCGGTACGTTTGGCGGAAGAACATTCTCTTTTGAATTTCTTCCCAGGCTTTTTAGGATGAACTCTTTGTCCTTCTGCATCAGCAGTCCAAAAAGAATGGCCGTAGCAGTAGCATCACCACCCGCCCGGTGCCGGTCGGTGATCTTTATATCGAGCGAATCGCAAAGCTTACCCAGGCTATAAGACGCATGTCCCGGAATGATCTTCCTGCTTAATCGTACTGTACAAAGTTTTTTCACCTGCAGATCATAACCTGCTGCGTGCAGATGCGCTTTGATAAAGGAATGATCAAAATTGACATTATGTGCCACAAAAACACTATCCTTCAAAAATGAATACACCTCTTCCGCCACATCCTCAAACTTCGGCGCATCTTCCACCATCTCATCCGTAATACCCGTCATCGCCTGGATATAGCGCGGAATCGGCTGACAGGGATTGATCAGCGACTGGAATGTATCCACGATCTTCTCCCCATCAAAAAGATGAATGCATATTTCCGTAATTCCATTTGCAGAGGCATAGCCTCCCGTCGTCTCAATATCAACCACCGCGTACATCAGCGAGAAGAGTTTTTAAGTTTAAAGTTGCAAGAGGTTCCATAGGTTTCAAAGGTTTCAGAGGTTTCAGAGGTTTCAGAGGTTTAAGAGGTTTAAGAGGTTCAAGAGGTTTGACAGGTTCAAGAGGTTTGACAGGTTCCATAAGTTTGGCTTGTGCCATTAGTTCCAGAATGTTCAATATGTCCCAGAGGCTGAGAACTTATGGAACCTCTTGAACCTGTCAAACCTCTGAAACCTCTTGAACCTCTGAAACCTCTTGAACCTCTTGAACTTGTTGAACCTTTGAAACCTATGGAACCTCTTGAAATCTACTTTCTTTTCTTTCTCTTTTTCCCTTCCCAAATCTTTTAGCACACCCAGATAAACCACTAATTTCGTAAAAAAATGCAAAGAGTGGAAGAAGAAAAATTCCTGATGTTTAGGAACAGATTGACAAAGGTTTATAAGCACCTGGGTAAGCAGGCGAGGCGGATGGGCGTGGCTTGCTACCGGATCTATGACCATGACCTTCCGGAGTTTCCACTTTGTATAGAATTTTATAATGATAAGTTATATGTGGCAGAATATAAGCGCCGGCACGGAATGAGCGAAGAGGAGCATGATGCCTGGATGGAGAAAACGCTTACGGTCGTTTCAGCGCTGCTTTCTGTGAATAAGGAAAATATTTTTCTCAAACTGCGCCAGCGCAAACCCGGAAGGCTGGGGCAGTATCAGCGTGTGGATGTTGCCCAGAATGAATTCGTGGCAACTGAAAATAACCTGCAGTTCATCATCAATCTCAGCGATTTTCTGGATACGGGTTTATTTCTCGATCATCGCCTGACCCGCCAGATGGTTAGAGAAAAAAGCCAGGATAAAAAAGTACTTAACCTTTTTGCCTATACCGGATCATTTTCGGTGTACGCGGCAGCCGGCGGCGCGAGTGAAGTGGTTACTGCCGATCTTTCCAACACTTATCTCAAATGGGCGGAGCGTAACATGGCGCTCAACGACTTTACTGATCCGGAGAAATATAAGTTTGTGCAAACTGATGTGATGCAATACCTGAAGACCATGCCGTCTGACTATTACGATATCATTGTGATGGATCCACCGACCTTCAGCAACAGTAAGCGCATGGATGGGATCCTGGATATACAACGCGATCATGTGTCGATGATCAATGACTGCATGCGTGCCTTAAAAAAAGATGGTATTCTTTATTTCAGTACGAATGCAAGAACATTTGTGCTGGATGAACAATCAATACAGGCATCATTATTAAAAAACATTACAAAGGCAACAACTCCTTTTGATTTTGAAGGACGGCTATTCCGCTGGTGTTATTATCTGGTCAAATAATGTTTTTTTAGCAGAAAGTAGTAAGGGGCGAACATGTGATTGGCAAAAGGTTTTTCCTTGTCCTGCGGAAAAGTTTTGTAATATTCTTCATCGGCCATCAGTATGACGGGAACTCCTGCTCTCATGTAATTGCTGCCATGAACATAGTCAGGTTCTTTTAATTGCGGTAATTGTTTTCTGATGGCCATCCTGTACATTTTCCTGCCAAGATACTTTTCCATTTTACGCTGGGCTTTTCTGGGTTTTCTTTCCAGTTTATTATACACCATACCGCCGGCAAGACGGATAAAAAAGCTTTCTTTTTTAAGATGATCTTTCACATTTACCAGCGGATTCGGGAGATGGAAGTCTTTAAGCGTTTGGATGGTGAAAGGAGTTTCCGGCACCCAGTCCGCTGAATTTACAACAGTGAAAGCCCAGCCACCACGTGTAATAAAGTCAAAGTCGTAAGCGTAGCGCATATCGCCTACTTTAGGAGAAGCACTGCAATAGGCTTTAAAGATCAGATCGGATGGAATATGCCCTTTCCGTTTTTCATACTCGAGGTATGACCGCAAGAGTGTCGTCAATGCTCCACCCTGGCTATGGCCTATTAATAAGAATTCTTTGATCTGCTTATCGCGATAAAGGGAATTGATGTTCTGCAGGATTTCCGGTGCGAGATAACCCAGTGAGATGGTCCAGCCGACGTGTACTGCTGCCTCTGGATCTTCTGCGAGCTGATATTCGAAAGTGGTTGAATCATCCAGTTGCAATTTTCCCGTGGCGGGGATCATGGCCGCATAAAAATTTGCCAGCCAGCTGGGGGTTTGGTTGATAGTACCCCGCATGTCTATCACTGCAACATGATCATTCCGGATATAAAGACTCCATCGGTTCAGAAATCCCCGCTCCGCGGACCGGTAGGTATCAGTATAAGGATCTTTCGCAGTCCGGCGTTCTATCGAATCGGCAATACTGCTGCGGTGAAAAGTGAGTGATAGCAGTTCTGCGTATTCTTTCGGGTCAAAACCAGGTTTTAGTTTTTGCGCCGATGCGGATAATAGTAAAAGAGAGCAGGTAAGGCTGAACAGAAATTTCATAAGCGGTTGATTACAGTGCTAAAATTAAGGCGATTTGGCAGAAATCGGCGAATGCGGACCTCCTATGTTCAACTGGCGTAGGGTTCCCGCAGATTTCGCCGATCAATGCGCAGATGCGCAGATCATTGCCTGAGTAAAGAAAACATCTGCGTATCTGCGCGCCTTTATCTGCGTAAATCTGCGGGAACCCTACGCTTTCCATTCGAGAAATTCGCGTCCTTAAAAAATTTACGTTCAAAGATTCCAACCTTTTCTCAACTTCATACTCTTAATACTGAACACACTTTTTGAAGCCTGAAACCAACATACTAATTGCTGTAGTAAAACAAGCTGGCGCGGGCGATGAAAAAGCCCAAAGCCTGCTGTATCACCAATTTGCCAAAGCAATGTATAATATCTGCCTTCGTATGGCCGCGACCCGGCAGGATGCAGAAGATCTGTTACAGGAATCATTTGTGCTGGCTTTCAGGAACCTTGGTCAGCTAAAAGATACAGCCAGTTTTGGCGGATGGCTAAAAAGGATCGTTGTCAATGAATGCATCCGTTACAGCCGGCAAAAACTCCGATGGCAGGACCTGGAAGAGCATCACCAGGAACTGGCGGAAGATGACACGGGCAACTGGATCAGGGAAATACCTTTTCAGAAGATAAATGAAGAAATAAAAAATCTGCCACAGGCCTGCCGGACGGTGTTCAACCTATATGTGATCGAAGATTATTCACACCGGGAGATCGGCACCGCGCTCGGCATATCGGAATCAACTTCCAAAAGCCAGTATCACCGGGCAAGGCAACTTTTAAGGGAAAGGATCTTAAAACTTCAGCTCAATGGATGATTTTAAAAAATATCTGCAGACAAACCGCGACTCGCTGGATACAGACGAACCCGATGAAATGCTTTGGAAAGGAGTGAAGCAAACTTTGCACCCTCCCAAACGCATCCCCATGTTCTGGAAACAGCTTGCGGCAGCTTGCATGGTAGCTGCGATTGCAACAGGTATTTATTTCTATAAAAAATCTGGAGACAAAACTGTAGAAGGCACCGTTGAGATTGCAAAAGATGGTCAAAAAAATGAAAAGCTGGATACTGTTTTTCAGTTAACAGAGCCTGAACCGTTCAAAGAAGAGGTAGCAACAACTCCTCCGCTAAAAGACGACAAGCCATTGGAAAAACGCACATCAAACAGAACCGTGCGCTCTCTGTCTGTATCATCAAAAAAACAAACAGGGTCATTGGCACTCCGTAAAAGTTTTCCGCAACGTGATTCGCTATATGGATTTGAAAACCTGGAAGCGAGTTATGCAAGTATGCTGGATATCCAGTTGGAAAAATTGCGTGCCCAACCGATTTATTCGGAAAGCCCTGAATATTTCTCCTTCTTTAAAAATGAATTCCGAGACCTGGAGAAAGATGAAGCAAAGCTGAAACAATTATTGATTGTCTCAGAAGACAAAACAGAACGTCTAGACGAACTGATGCTGATCTATCAACGGAAAATTTCCATACTGAAGCAATTGCAATTCGAAATAAATAAAGTGAACAATAAGGTAACGCAGACGAACGCCGGCATTCAGACGCAAAAACCTTCTTACATCAATCTCTAAAGTATAGCCATGAACAAAATATTTTTTCTATTTACCATCACCTTTTATCTGATCATTACGCAGACGGAAAGTATTGCGCAGCAAAATCAGGCGACTAATCTCTCTAACGGTAAACAGGCTACATACACTACGCCGCCCAGGAGAATAAAAACAAATTCTTCAGACGAAATAATTTACACAGATACCATAATAAAAATACCACGGCAGGTGACAAGGGAAGTGCCTGCTGAAAAAAACGCATTGATCAAGATCGTGAATACGTCCAGGAATATCGAGATCAGAACATGGCCTGAAGCAAAAGTCAAGATAGAGGCACTAGTAAATGTCGAAGAAAAAAAAGCTGCCACGATCAAAGAAGATGAATTGATGGAAATTGGCGGTCTTGCTTTGAAATCTTTCGGAAACAGGATCGATATCCAGTCGGTGAGCCCCTCAATCGCAGACGGAACATCTGGCAGGATAAAACAGTTTATCGTTGATGGAAAGGGTACTGTACTGACCACGAACTCTCAGGCGACGGCCCTCTACGAGAAACTACCCATCCTTTATAAGTCTGGCGCTGATGATTCAAGGTGGTCAGAATCTGCTATACGCAAGATGACCATTTATATACCCGATGGTTGCCGGCTTGATATCGATAACAAGTTCACCAACATCACTATCATCAATGACATAGGAGAGGGCCGCTTCAAAATGTCCCGTAGCAACCTGGACGCCAGAAACTTCCGAAAACTGAATATCATCGCAGACTTCTACAATATCAACATTTCTGATGTAGACGAAGCGGAGCTTGAATTAGAGAGCGGGAGTTTTACAGCAGCTGCGATGCGAACGGTAGATCTTGACTCCAAGAGCTCTGAGATCGATTATGAAGGCGGAGATCAGTTATACCTGCGCAGCCAGAGCGACCGGATCATTGTTGATGATATCGCAAGAGTTGACGGACGAAAAATCTATGGAGATCTCCGCATCGGCAAACTGCGGACGGCAATCGATATTGAAGGAGCAAATGCTGATATAAAGATCAGGACAATTACGACTGATGTAGAATCGGTAAAGATCAACGATAAGTATGCAGATCTCAGGTTGCCGCTAAAAAACACACTAAACTTCGATGTGGCATTCAAAGGAGATAATTCAACCGTGTTTGCTCCTTTTGAGAAACAGACGACTACTGAACTGGAACTTACACTGGAACCAGTGAACATAGAAGAATTAAAAGCTGAACTCTATGGACATTCGCCCAAGGCGCAGAGAGCTACCCATGGAGGACTTTCACAGGAAGCTTTTGATAAATTACGTGTTGAAGTATTGAAGACCCCTATAGAAAAGCGAACTCAGGTTATCAATGACATAATCGCCAGGTATGAAAAGCTCAAAATAGGGAGAGTAGGGCCAGCCAGTTTCAAAGGCTCCGGAGGCAACATCACCGGTAAGCACACGGTCTTCAATATCATCTGCAATCAATGTACTGTCGATTTTAAATAAGTCTTAACATCAATTAAGGTTTATAAAAACAATCTCGCGTTGAGCATGAGCGTTATCGTCGTGCCCAAACCAAACCATCAAACCAGATCTGCATGAAACTTCCATCGAACCAACTGCGTTGGACAGTCTTTGTATTGTCCATTCTTCTCAATGCATTCAATTCCGAAGCTCAGTATAAGAAAAAAGTTACAGGTTTGCTGATAGATAGCAGTAATAATAAACCAGTACCATGGGCTACAGTCGGACTTTACAAAGCAAGCAATACACAAAAGCCCTTACAGAATCTTTTTTCAAACAGTAAAGGAAAGTTTGAATTTACTGATGTAGACACAGGTCATTATAAAGTGATCGTCACTTATACAGACTACCAGGAAATGGAGGCAGATCTTAAAGTAGATTCCGCGCAGAGCAATATCGAAATGCCATCGATCGTACTTATCCCGGAATCGAAGCAAATGACCGGCGTTGTTGTAAAGGCATCTGTACGTAAACCGCTGCTGGAACAGGAAGATGAGAAGATGATCTTTAATTCAGAAACAGATCCTTCTCTTGAAGGACTGACCGCTATAGATGTTCTGCGTAAGACGCCCTTCATTTCAGTAGATGGAGATGATAACATACAGTTGAATGGTCAATCTAATTTCAGGATACTGCTGAACGGAAAAGAAACCCCCATGTTTGCCCGTAACCTTAAAGAAGCACTGAAATCGTTTCCTGCCGGACTGATCAAAAAAGTGGAGGTCAGCACCAATCCTTCTTCCAAATATGATGGTGAAGGAGTAGGCGGAGTGATCAACATCATCACGCAAAAGAAAATGATCGGATATAATGGCAGCGCCGGTGTATCATACAATACGACCAATACGTACAATGTCAGCGGAAGCCTGAATGTGAAATATGGAAAGGCCGGACTGTCTGGTTATTATGGCATGGGTGGCGGAAGACCTCCCGCATATATCAGCCATTCAGAAGTGGAGTCATTGAAGCCTGTAGCATTTCACCAACGTATCTCCGACAGCCGCGGGCAAAGCAAATACAATCACCGATATGGTAATCTCGAATTTGCCTGGGATATAGACAGCCTTAACACGTTAAGCATTAATGCCGGAATAAATGGCGGTGGCAGTAATGGAGAAAACAGTACGCGATATTTGACTTCGCTGCCCAACAATGGTGGCGTTCAGGAAAGTTTCCTGAATACAACAAGCGATAATCACTATCCGGGCTACAATCTTGGCCTCGACTATGTTCGTAAATTGAGAGGTGTTGCCGGCAGAGAATTTTCCCTGAAAGCTTACTTTGATGATTCGAAAGACGATAGCTATTCTACCAGTGAACAGTTGAATCCCGGGGCGGACCGGTTTGTATTGAATAATAATAACGCGCCGAATAAACAAGGTACGCTTCAGCTTGACTATGCACATCCATTTAAAAACGGCAATAAACTCGAAACAGGAGTGAAGTCGATTTTGCGGAAAGCTTATTCTGATTATACCAGTATGATCAGTTATGATAAGTCGCAGGAATATATAGAAGACGTGGCCAATTCCAACAACTTCAATTATCGACAGGATGTATACAGTGCATTTGCCACTTACTCTTTCAAATGGAAAACGATCAGCCTGAAGATGGGTGGCCGTTTTGAGCAAACGCATATCGATGGTGATTTTGTAAAAACAGGTACACGTGTGCAACAGGATTACGGAACGTTTTTACCGAATGTATTTCTATCGCGCAAATTCAATAAGATCCATAATGTTACGCTTTCTTATACCAAAAGATTACGCCGGCCTTATATCTGGGATCTGAATCCATTCGTGTCCAATACTGATTCGTTCAATATCTATTATGGTAATCCAGATCTTGGGCCTGACATTATTCATGCTGTCGAATCGGGTTATTCTGTTTTCAAGGGAAATACCAATATCAATGTACGCTTGTCACAAAGTTTCAGCAACCGCCAGATCACCCGCTACACAGTTTTTGATGATGCGACAGGCGTTTCTGCAACCATTACAGAGAATGCTGGTATAGCAAGGGTAACGGGTTTGAACATCAACATCTCTACGAAGTTCACGAAGAAGTGGAGCTTCAGTACAGGTACTGGTATACGATACACTACTTTGAGAAACCGTTATCGTCCTGATCAGCGCAACAGCGGTTTTGGTGGCTACGGGCATGCCAACACAAGTTATCAGCTGAATAAAAAATGGACAGCCTTTGTATCAGCTTATTACTATCAATCAGACCCACAATTACAGGGACAGGGCGGCCGTAACTTCAATTATAATATCGGAACCAATTACAAACTCTTCAATCAAAAGTTAACGGTTGGTATTTCAACAGTAAATCTGTTCCGTCAATACCAGGATTGGCGCTCTTTTTTCCAGGATGAAAACTTTATCCGCAGCGGATACAGTCAGAGTGTGGTCCGCAATATCAACTTCAGCGTCCGCTGGAACTTTGGAAAGCTGACGGAAAGTGTTTCGAGGAAGAGGGGAGTGGCGAATGATGATATCACGAAGTAGGATGTTCGATGTGCGATGGTCGATGGTCGAGATCCGCTGGTAATAGATTAAAATAAAAAAGGAACCTTTCTTTGTTAGAGGGTTCCTTTTTTATTATACTATTTCGATTTGAGGAACTCGAACATCGCGCATCGAACACGAAGTAGGATGTTCGATGCGTGATGGTCGATGGTCGAGCTCCGCTGGTAATAGACTAAAATAAAAAGGAACCTTCCTTTATTAGAGGGTTCCTTTTTTATTATACCATTTCGATTTGACGACCTCGAACATTGAACATCGCGCATCGAACATCGGACATCGAACAAATCAAATCGACTTAAAAAAAATTAGAGCGTCTTCAACACATCATTCATACTCCTAACCGCTGCAGCGCTCTTCTCAAATTCAG
>VFQP010005812.1_pt1 | contig 10514 bp, 11 predicted proteins | sample 3512351 | NCBI WGS metagenome assembly VFQP01 (sample SAMN10412372, study PRJNA504923) | tailings metagenome | isolation source: Relicate 1 Philex TSF1 revegetated site | place: Philippines: Tuba, Benguet | collected 2017-08-29
GGCCTGAACGGCAGCCTCAAGTAGCAGTCCAGCTTGCTGCCCGGGCGAGTGCGCCTCAGCCGTGCTGCTCCGCGCGCGTCGCTTGCGCTGGGCTGATGGGTCTGGTCTGGTCCTAAGTATGTCTTGCTGCTGCTGATCTGCTGCTCTAGTTGCGGGCGCCTTCACCACCCAGTCAAAGCACACTTGCGCTTCAGTTGATCGCGCGCTGTGGGACTCCAGGCAGCTCGAAGAGGTCTCCTGCCTGGTGCCTGCCGCATGCAACTGCGCGTCAACCTCCTCGTCCCCTGCTTGGCCTCACCTTCCGCTCAGCACGCCCCAACACACGAAAGAGTGACATGAGGTCAAGGACGAGCACCCGCAGCGCGGAACGCAGGGCAACAGAACACACTGCAACAGAACACGCACACTCTCAACATGCAAGATGCAGCCTGGCAGGATGCAGGCGACCTCAAGGCAAAGCTGGGACCCAAGGTGCGGGAAGTGGAGCACGCCTGCCCAAAGCAGCGCGCGAGCGCAGCAGTGCGCGACGAGTGCGCTGATGCTTTTGCACGCAGCCGGCGACATGGCTGGCGACCGCAGCGCTGTCATTCGGCACGCTGGGTGAGGCGCTGGTGCTCGCTGCCAGCGGTGGGGGGCCAGCCCGCTGGCTGCTCGGCAGCACGCAGTGTGGTGACGATGGTGCTGCTATCAGCAAAGCTGTCAGCAGCAGCCGCACATGTTGCCAACAGCCCCGCACACACGTCGGGCGCACGCTGGCGCTCGCGAGGGGGGGGGCGGTTGGCGCAGCGACGCCCACCCAGCAGCACAGCGCAAGGGCACGCGCAAGGCAGCACTCTCCTGTCTTCAGCTGCGGCAGTCAACATCGTCGTGTTTTCACTACCCGTGCGCGCAGGCATCATATACGGTGCGAGCCACTGTCGTGGACCCCAGCCTCCATCTTCATCCTGGGGCCTGCAGGCCTCCTCCTGCGCATCACTGGCGCGCCTCGGCCCGCACGCGCGCCACCTGCTGCCTCCACTGCCTCGCCCTGCCCCTGCGCAGGCGACATCGCCACCAGCCCGCTGTACACGTTCCCGGGCATCTTCAGCAGCGTGGGCTCGCCCGACGCCGACGACGCCAAGATGGTGCGCAGCACGCGCAGGCTGGCCCACTCTCTGCGGGGGCCTGGGGGCGCAGGGCCGGCAGCACTGGCCACCTGCCCCCAATGACGCGCACGCCTCCCCCCCCTGCGCTGCCGCTGCGCCCCGCCACAGGGCCTCTCGCTCATCTTCTGGACGCTGACGCTGGTGGTGCTGGTCAAGTACGTGCTCATCGTCCTGCGCGCCGACGACAACGGCGAGGGCGGCACCTTTGCGCTCTACTCGCGCCTGTGCCGCTCCATGGGCCTCTCGCCCTTTGGCACGCTGCAAGCCAAGGAGCACGAGCAGCTCGTCACCATCTCCAGGAGGCCGCCGCCCGCGCCAGTCACCTCGCGCATCGGCACGCTCAGGTGGGCGGGTGGGCAGGGGCGCGCACACGACGACGCCATGAGTTGCGTGTTGGTCTTCACGTTCGCCCCTTTTGGCCTGCGCGCTGCGGCGGTGCGCAACTCATTGCCGCCCCGCGTGCGCTGCTCCTCGCGCGCAGCCGCTCGCTGATGGCGCAGTCGCAGCGGCACCTGGCGGGCCAGGCCAGCGCGCCGCCGCCGCACGGCAGCCGCCTGGGCCCCCCAAGCGTCCCCCTGGCCCCGCAGACCGTGCGGGAGGAGCACAGCTACAGCGGGGCGCTGGAGGAGGGCAGGAGCGCGCACGCGGTGGCGGCGGGCGACGTGGGCGTCCGCGTGCCGTCGACGACCAACGCCGCCGGCGACGTGCGCGTGGGCGGGGCCCAGGCGCCGGCGCGGTGGTGGAACCGCGGCGCCCTGCCCGCCGAGCCAATCAAACGGTGAGCGCGCGTCGGCTAGCGGAACGGGCGCGCAGGAGGAGGATGGGTGCTCTGGACCGCGCTCCTTGCCTGGCATCTTGTTGGACAATCCTTGCCTTTCTGTTGCTGGGCAGGTGGGTGCGTGGCTCAGCGGCGGCTCAGCGCACGCTGCTCGTCGTTTCCATCTCGGCCACCAGCCTGGTGCTGGGCGACGGCGTGCTGACACCCGCCGTGTCAGGTGCGCGCGCACGAGCGGGCGGGGCGGGCAGCAGGCAGAGGCGCCTGGCAGGAGAAAGTGGCGTCCAAAGCGTGCGCGCGTGGCCAGGGTGTGGTTGAGGCCACGCCCCAAGCGCCGCGCCTGTGCGCTCCTTCTCTTGCCCCGCTGCGTGCCCCGCCTCCGCAGTGGTGTCGGCGGTCTCTGGGCTCACGGTGGCCACCAGCAACGTGACGCAGGACATGGTGGTCGGCATCAGCATCGCCATCCTCGTCGTGCTCTTCTGCTGCCAGCACCTCGGCACCGACCGCGTCTCCGTCGTTTTCTCGCCAATCGTCGCGCTGTGGCTCGGCTGCAACGCCGCCATTGGCGTGTACAGCCTCGCCAAGAACGGGCCAGAGGCGCTCGAGGTGGGCCTGTGCAATCAGGGCTCTACACGTGCACCCTTGGCTCCCTTGGATCTCCTGGATCGGGCCGGCCAGGGTGGAGAGAGACACCGTGGGGATTCTGCTCACCTCGTGACGCGCCCCCTGCCAAGGGACGCTCCCAAACTCTTGCGTCAGCCGTGCTGCGCGTGTGCTGCCCGCAGGGGCTGTCGCCGTACTGGATCCGCGCCTTCTTTGAGCGCTACGGCGGCCCCACGGCGTGGCGCATGCTGGGCAGCGTCATGCTGTGCGTGACAGGCGCCGAGGCGCTCTTCGCCGACCTGGGGCACTTTAACGTCGCCTCCATCACCGTGAGTGCTCTCTGTTCTTCCTCTCGCTGGAGACTTGTGGCAAGGGTGGGGTGCGTGGCACGCACACCTTGGGGCGCGCTGCGGTGGTGCTCATGACCGTTGGCCGTGCGCCGTCCCTCCCGCCGCCGGGCGGCAGGCTCTCACCCGCCGCCCTCGCGTTGCGCGCGCGCCCGCAGCTGTCGTGGACCACGTACGTCTACCCTTGCCTGGTCCTCACGTACATCGGCCAGACGTCGCACGTCATCACCACGCCCGGGGACATGGGTGACCTTTACGTGAGCCGGACCAAACCGTGTGCCAGAGCAAGACGTGCACTGTGCGCGTGCCACGCTCACCAGTGCTGTCGCACGTGCACGCACTGCGCGCGCAGTGGAAGACGGTGCCGCGCACGGTGTTCTGGCCCATGCTGGTGCTGGCCACGCTGGCGAGCATCGTCGCCTCCCAGGCCCTCATATCGGCCAGCTTCTCCATCTGCTCCCAGGTGGGCCGCCTGCTGCCTGCGCCCAGCACGTCGCACCACGCGCGCATCACACCTCTGCCTGCGCGAACCCGCTTCCTCACATGCGCCCGCCGTGCGCCACTCGCGCGCCGCAGGCCCGCGCGCTGGGCTGCTTCCCAAAGGTGCAGATCATCAACACTTCGCCCGAGCACTACGGCCAGGTGCGCGCGCGCCCTGCACTGCCCACGGCGGCCGCGCCAGTACGTCGCGGGCACCACGTGCTTGCTCCCGCGCGCACCTGCCCACATGGTGTTTCCTCATGCTGGACCCCTGCAGATCTACGTGCCGTTTGTCAACTACGCGCTCATGCTGCTGACCGTCGCCGTCATCGCCGGCTTCAACGGCAACGGCACGCACCTGGGCAACGCGTACGGTACGCGCAGCGGTGCCGCCCTCGCACAGTCCTGGGGCCTCTCTCCCTGCGCCGGTGGCTGGAACAGTTTGGTCCGCAGGCGGTTTGTCTCTGCGCGCCCTCACCACGGTGCGCGCCATGGCTGCCCTCACTGACCGCGGTGCCTCGCCCCTCCCCTTGCGCCCTGCACAGGCCTGACCATTTCGGCCGTGATGTTCATCACCACTTTCTACATCGTCTTCGTGGCCATCGTCGATTGGCAAATCAGCTTCCCCCTCGTGCTGCTCTTCGGCGCCGTCTACGGCGTCATTGATGGCGCCTTCTTCACGGCAAACCTCACCAAGGTCCGTCCGGGGGCCGGTGGCAGGGCGAACGGAGCGACGCCGACGCTTTGCGCTCGCGGCTCCTCCTCCCTGGGGCAGCCACAGCCTCACGCCACACGGGGGCCAACTTGCTGCCCCGTTTTTTGCCCGTTTGCCATGTGGCGCGCGGCCGCTGACGCGCCCGCGCGGCGACACGGCGCTCGCTGAACGGCCCACCGTGATTGCCGCCGCTGCCCCACTGCAGGTGGCCAAGGGCGGCTGGGTAGCGCTGGCCATCGGAGGCGGCGTGGCCGCCATGAACCTCACCTGGTGGGCCGGCCAGCGGCGCCGACGCCACGTCCTCGCCAAGATGGAGCGCCGCACCGCGGACGCCCAGCCCTTCACCTGCGTCGCCCGGCCGGGAGCGCCCGGCGGCGCCGCCGCGCCCCAGCACGCCAACGCCGACAGCGCCCTCGCGCCGGCCGGCAGCGGCGGCGCCACCGCGAGCCCGCACCCGCTGGCCGCGGCGGCGGCGGGCGGGGCGCTCCCCTCGCTGCGCGCGGACGGGAGCGGCGGCAGCGTGCTGGCGGCGCGCGGCGCCAGCGGGCAGGCGCTGCAGCCGGCGCCGTCGGTGCTCAGTCGGTACTGGGGCCTGCACGAGTCGACGCCCAACGCCTTCGCGCTGGGCATGCTGAGGGGCGACCTGGCGCTGGCGCTGCGGCACCCCACCAACCCGCACGCGGCCTCGCCCCTGGTGCGGCGGCTTGGGCCGGCCAAACTCGTTGACTCGCAGTCAGCCGCATTGGTGACGCGACCGCGACGCGGCCTCGCTGCCAGCTGTGAGTGTGTGGGCTGCGTGGCCACAAGTGGCCAAAGCGAGCGGCTGCGTGCGTGTGTGCGTGGTGCGTGCGCAGGTGACCATGCCGGGCGTGGCGCTGCACTTCAGCGACGAGAGCGCCTCGGCCGTGCCGGGCGTGCTGCGCCACGTCATCAGCAACCAGGAGGCGGTCCACGAGGTGCGGACAGGCTGTGCGCTTCGGCCCGCTTGCCTTTGTACTGCGAGACATCTGCACCTGGTAGTTGGGCTCCGGCCCCGCCGGCCCCGCCGGGTGGCCAAGCAGATGCAAAACCTCACACAGGGGCGCTGCGCTTGCAGCGGCAGCCTACGGGTCACTAGCTCGGCAGTGCAGTGGAGTCATGATGCTTTCACGGGTTGTCACCCTGTGCCCCAAGGCTCGCCCGTGCGTGCGTGTGTGCGTGCTTGTGGTTGGCGCAGGTCAACGTGCTCGTGGCGGTGCGGCGGCTGCCCGTGCCCCGCATCGCGGCCGAGGACCGCCTGCTGGTGCGCACCCTGGACCAGCTGCCCAGCTTCTACCAAGTCATCACCAGGTGAAGAACTGCTGCCGGTGCCGATCACCCCGCCCCGCCCCTCCGTCACGCGGGGTCCGATATGCTCCGCCAGGTTCGGCTGGGCTGGACCTGAAAACCTTGGGCGTCTGGGTGTGGGTCCAATGCCATACGATCAGGTACGGCTACCTTGACACGGTGGACCACGGCCCCGAGTTCATCCAAGACCTCATCGCCGCCGTCGTGCACGTGCTCGCCGATGGCGCCGGCCTCCAGCCCGCCCCCGCGGCCCCCAACGCCCTCGAGTGAGTGCGCGCGTGGGCGCCACCACGCACCCGCTCGCCTGCCTTCCCCGCGCGACTCGTGTCGTTCTTTCTGCCGCCGCTCACCCAATTGTGGTGCGATGCGTGCCCTCCTGCGCATCGTCGCGTGCATTGTGGCAGTGCCGTGGTGGAGGGGCTGCCGCTGGCGCCGCCCCCGGCCGGCGAGGAGGGGCTGCTGGACCTGGCGTCGCCGTCGCAGGCCGACTTCCGCTCGCCCGCCGCCGGGGGCTCGTTCCGCAGCGCGGCGTCGCGCACGCAGAGCCACCCCATGGAGGCCACCTCGCTGCCCTACCCCACGGCGGGGCGCAAGAGGGGCGGCGTCGGCACCGTGTCGGTGCGTGGGCCTGTGCGCCCACGCCCGGTCGGATGCGCCCGGTAGTGAGGTTCCGGCCCCGCTGCACCGTCCAAACAGATGCAAATCCCACACAGACGCGCGCGCGTCCTGGCCATTTTTGTGGCCCTTCATTCCATCCCGCGCCTTGGTGCGCTCGCGCTCGCGCAGATGGGCCACCTGTGGCGCCGGCAGAACGAATCCTCTGCTGCGTTTGGCTCCTCGGCGCGTGGCCCGAGCCCCCTCGGCCCCGCCGTCGAGGTGCAGGTCACCTCGTCACCTGGAGCGGGCGCTGAGGGGCCCGAGCCACACGCGCTCACCACGGCGCCCTCGGTGAGTCAAACTCCGACCGGCTGCCGTCCCTTGCGCCCCGTGAATTCGCGCCTGCTCGCTGTCTGTTGTTTGGAGATGCGACGCGGTGCGCTTGCTCGTCGCGTTGCGTTGCGCGCAGGCGCCGCAGCGCATGTCGCTCGACCTCGCCACGCTCAGCCGCACGGCGCTGCACTCGCACCTGGGCCGCACGCTCAGCCGCGCCACCACCGCGCACAAGCACCTCGCCGCCGTCGGCGCGCTGCCGCCCACGCTGTCGGACGGCACGCCCGACGCGCACAACAGCCCGGCGCACGAGCCCGCCTCTCCCAGCGCGCCGGGCGCAGGCGCGAAGCAGCAGGTGCCCCAGCACGACGCGCTCGTGCAGCACCTGGATCCGCTCAACGGCGCCGACGCAGTCGACTACTTGCACCGCATGGCCGCCGTGGCCCGCGCCGGCGGTGAGCCGCGCGGCATCTTCACCTGTTCAGAAGGGAGCGCTACGGAGGAGCGGCGCAGCCGCGCGGGCGTCAATGCGGGCCCTGCCCTGCGCGCCTGACGTCCGCAACGAGCGCGTGACGCGCGCCCGTTGTCCACCCGCGCAGACGCGTCGCTGCCCCCGGAGCTGGAGGAGGCGGCGCTGCGCGTGGCGGCGCTGCTGCAGGCGGCCAGGGCTGGCGCCGTCTACTACATGAGCCGCACGCACATGCGCCTCGACCCGCGCAACAACCTCTTCCGCAGGATCCTGGTGCGCACGCGCGCGGCCTCCCTAGGGGCGGTGCGGGGCGACCCACGGGGAGCAGCCCGAGTGCGAGGAGGGGGGCGATCGGGGTGGCACGCCATGGATTTCGGAGCGCAAACGTGTGCTGGGGGGACGTGCTCACACCTGGGTGCGCGTGCCGAGGGCTGCGTGCGATGCGCGGCTTGCGTGACGGTGCTCACACTTGCGCCCGCAGATGGAGCAGCTGTTCCGTCCCATGTTCCTGCTCTCGTACGCCGACCACGAGGAGTGGAGGATCCCCCTGGAGCACCTCATCGGTGTCGAGATGGCCATCTTGGTGTAAGCCTAAGTGCTCTCCGGCACCGGCTCTGACTGGTGCCATAAGACCCCCTTGGTTGAGCTTGCTGCCTGGAGTTGAGCTTGTAGTTTGGGAACTCCTCTCCTGTCCCGCTGCCGAACTCTGACTTCCGCAGTATTCTTTTTCTTCTTCTTGCTGCCCCCGTGCCCAGAGAGACGTGCCGCGGGTGTCGCAGCACTCACATTTGCAAGCTTCGGGCGACGCAGCGGGGTGCAGACGTTGCTTTGTTCCATGGCGCTTCAGCGGCCAAACCACACAAGACAACGCCTGGCGGCACGGTGATGAAGGGTCACGCACGGCCACCGCAGCGGCGCCGCGCCGCCGGACGAGAGGCGGGCGGCGCGCGTCGGTGCCGGCATGCACGCACGCAAGAGTTGAGGTCGCTGTTGCTTGTCAGGATCGAGGGGCGGGCTGTTGGGGTTGAGGGGGGGGGGCGGCGGCACGCCAACGGCAGGCGCGCCAAGCAGGCTGAGCCGGGGGAGGGGTCTGAGGGGGGCACCCGGCAGCGTCGATCCGTCCGTCACATCAGCGGGTGCCGCGCGCACCCGTCATAAACGCGTGAGGGGAGTCAGTCAGTCAAGAAGGGCGGGGACGGCACGGCAAGGCGTGTGGTGAAGCAATCACGACGGGGGGTCGCTGGCCAGGCGGTTTGTGTGCCAGCGTGCAGTTTTCAGCAGAAAGCCGCAAACACATCGCCACGTCACAGGTCGAAAGTTTCTGGGGGGCTGCAGCACGCGAGGAGGGACCGCGCCGACGCAGGGCGCCAAACGAGCGCGTGCACACCCCCCGCCCAATCCCTCCCCCCTTGGGGGTCCAAGCGCTCTCCACCCACCACTCGGCGCCTCGCGCCAGCCCTGCGCCTCGCGCCGCCTCCGCCGCGCCCCCCTTGCCCCGCGCCCTCGGCACGGCCACGAGCAGGAGCGGCGGAAGCAGTCACGGCGCGTCCCTGGCTGCGAGAGCGGTGCACCGGCGAGCGGATATCCCCCCCCCTCGCCCCCGGGCGCGGGTCGAGGAGCAGCGGGGGCGCTCTCCTCCTCCTTGGAGCTCCGCCTCCTAGAGGTTGCGCATCATGACGACAAACTCGTTGTAGTCAATCTCGCCTGCACGCGCATGCAGCACCGCACCGCACACCGCGCAGTCAGCGTCCCCAAGTGCGCTTGCGCAGGCACCCCACGCCACCGTTTTGAGGTGCGCGGCGACGGCAGCGGCCGCCGCCGCGTCAACCGCAAGGCGGGCAGCACGCGCAGCCTCCCCTGTCGTCGCTCACCGTTGCCGTCCTTGTCCACCTCCTTGATGATGCCCTGTATCTGCACGTCCGTCAGCTTGAGGTCCGCCAGCGCCTGAAGAGGCACGCAGTACGAGCGAGGCGAGCGGCGCCGCGACGCGCGCACCACTCGTCATGCGGGCCTCCTCCGCCGCCGCAGCCGCACCAGGCGGCACCTCGCGCCCCCTGCAGACCCTTCCCCCTCCGTGGCGAACAAGGCGACCAGCCAATCACCTGCATGAGCTCGCCATGCGAGATCTGCCCGTTGCCGTCCTTGTCAAAGTGCTCGAAGGCCTTCTTGAGGTGCTCCTCGCGCTCCAGCTTGCCCACGTTGATGGTGGCCGCCAGGAACTCCTCGTAGTCAATGGTGCCGTCGCCGTTGACGTCCGCCTCCTGCGCGCCACACACACACGCAACGCGACGCGCGCCACCACGCGCAGCGACGCGATCCTCGGTCGATCGGAACACGACTTCGGGCGCCCGAGACGCCGCGCGCGGCACCGCCCTGCGACCCAGCCGCGAGCGCTGAGCGGCGACGGGCGGCGACTCACGTCCATGATGCGCTTGATGTCGTTGTCGCCGACTTGCTGCCCCTTCTTCTTGAGCGCCGCCGTGAACTCGTCCACCGTGATGGTGCCGCTCTTGTCCTTGTCAATCTCCAGGAAGAGCTCGCGCATGCCGCTGATCTCGTCCACCGGCAGGTTGACGGCGATGATCTGCGGTGGGAGCACGGGGGGGGCGACCCACACGGAGCGCAGCCTCAGAACGCGCCGGCCGGCGTCGTCCGCCTCGCCATCCACGCTCCGCGCAAGGCACAAATGAGGCTCGGCCCCACCGTGCCAAGCCGCCGCAAACCACCTGCCACGACACCCTGAGCGCGCCGTCGCGTCCGTGACCTCGCCCCACACCTCCTGACCCCCCCCCCCGGCTCCCCTACCACCTCCTCACCTTGAGCGCCTCCTTCTTGAGCTTGTTCATGCCGCTGAACTTCTTGATGCGCGTGAGCACCTCGAGCTCGATGGGGTTGTCCGTCGCCACGCCGTTCTCGCGCATCCACTCGTGGCGCAGGATGTCCACCGCCGTGGCGCGCTTGCGCGGGTCGCGCACCAACATGCGCCGCACGCAGTCCTTGGCCGGCTCTGCGGCAATGGCCACCACGACAGCGACGGTAATGGCGGCACCGTGTGGGGTTCTGCGCGCCCCCGGCGACTGCCTGTCCTCCGCTCGCCCCCCAACCTCCGCCCCGCCCGCTGGAGATGCGGTGCGTGGCGAGCGCGTCCCCGCGGCGTGGGAGCAGGAGGAGGCAGGAGCAGGGTGAGGCATCGGCGCTCCACCACGCCCCACGCCCCGCGGCGCGTCTGCTCACCCGAGATGCGCGGCCAGGGGTCGCAGCTGAAGTCGAGCTGCTTGTTCATGACCGCCTCAAAGATCTTCTTCTCGTTCTCGCCGTGGAAGGGCGGGAAGCCGCACAGCAGGATGTAGAGGATGACGCCGCACGACCAAATGTCCGCCTCCTTGCCATAGGCGCGCCGGAGCACCTCGGGCGCCACGTAGTAGGCGCTGCCCACAATGTCGGTGAACATCTGGCCCTCCTGCGGGAAAGGGCAAAGGACAAAGGTGCGGGAAGGCAAAGGTTGGAGTGCGAACGGGGACAGGATCTCAACGCACGTCGCGCGGTGGCCCTCCCAGGCGGGCGTGACGGCAGGGTGAGGAGCGCTGGCTCGCGGCCCGCGGCCGTTGAAAGAGCTTGCTCACGCTTTGCCCCTTCCTTGCGCCCCTCGCCCGCACCTGGAACAAGGACGAGAACTCCCACCCTCTCGCCTCCTTTCCCTTCCCCCCCCCCCCCCCCCCCCCCC
>VFQP010005813.1_pt1 | contig 10513 bp, 10 predicted proteins | sample 3512351 | NCBI WGS metagenome assembly VFQP01 (sample SAMN10412372, study PRJNA504923) | tailings metagenome | isolation source: Relicate 1 Philex TSF1 revegetated site | place: Philippines: Tuba, Benguet | collected 2017-08-29
GCCGCGCATGCTGCACGAGCAGGGCCTGGACGGCCTGATCTGCGACAAGCTGCGCCTGAACACGCCGCCGGCCAACCTCAAGCGCTGGGACGACCTGGTCTACGCCGTCGAGCACCCGCAGGCCACGGTGCACATCGCCATGGTCGGCAAGTACGTCGATCTGTCCGACAGCTACAAATCGCTCAACGAAGCGCTGCGGCACGCCGGTCTGAAGAACCAGGCCAAGGTCGCCATCGAGTACGTCGATTCCGAAACCCTGACCCCCGCCAATGTGGCGCAGGTGCTGGGCCGTTTCGACGCTGTCCTGGTGCCTGGCGGTTTCGGCAAGCGCGGTATTGAAGGCAAGGTCTGTGCGGCGCGCTTCGCGCGCGAGAACAAGGTGCCCTACCTCGGCATCTGCCTGGGCATGCAGGTGGCCACCATCGAATACGCGCGCCACGTGGCCGGCCTGAAGGACGCCAACAGCACCGAGTTCGAGCCCGGCACGCCGCACCCGGTGATCGCGCTGATCACCGAGTGGAAAGATGCCGACGGCAGCATCCAGCACCGCGACGCCAACTCCGACCTCGGCGGCACCATGCGCCTGGGCGCGCAAAGCTCCGACGTGGCCAAGGGCACGCTGGCGCACAGCATCTACGGCGACGTGGTGACCGAGCGCCACCGCCACCGCTACGAGGCCAACGTGAACTACCTCGACCAGCTGCGCGCGGCCGGCCTGGTGATTTCTGCACTCACGCAGCGCGAACAGCTCACCGAAATCGTCGAGCTGCCGCAGAACGTGCACCCCTGGTACGTGGGCGTGCAGTTCCACCCCGAGTTCAAGTCCACGCCCTGGGCCGGCCACCCGCTGTTCAACGCCTACGTGAAGGCCGCGCTGGTGCACCAGGCCCAGCGCCAGCCGAGCAAGGCCGTGGCTTGATACCTGTCGATCGTTTTTTCTGAACCTGAGGACCCTTGATCCATGAGTGCCATCGTTGACATCGTCGGCCGCGAAGTGCTGGACAGCCGCGGCAACCCCACCGTCGAATGCGACGTGCTGCTGGAAAGCGGCGTGATGGGCCGCGCCGCCGTGCCCTCGGGCGCGTCCACCGGCTCGCGCGAAGCCATCGAGCTGCGCGACGGCGACAAGACCCGCTACCTGGGCAAGGGCGTGCTCAAGGCGGTCGAGCACATCAACACCGAGATCAGCGAGGCCGTGCTGGGCCTGGACGCCTCCGAGCAGGCCTTCCTCGACAAGACCCTGATCGACCTCGACGGCACCGAGAACAAGAGCCGCCTGGGCGCCAACGCCATGCTGGCCGTGTCCATGGCCGTGGCCCGCGCCGCCGCCGAAGAAGCCGGCCTGCCGCTGTACCGCTACTTCGGCGGCATGAGCGCGGTGCAGATGCCGGTGCCGATGATGAACGTCATCAACGGTGGTGCGCACGCCAACAACAACCTCGACCTGCAGGAGCTGATGATCATTCCCGTGGGCGCGCCGAGCTTTCGCGAAGCGCTGCGCTGGGGCGCCGAGGTGTTCCACGCGCTCAAGAAAATCCTGCACGACAAGGGCATGAGCGTGGCCGTGGGCGACGAAGGCGGCTTCGCGCCCAACATCGACGGCCACGAAGCGGCGCTGCAGCTGCTGCTCGACGCCATCAGCGCCGCCGGCTACACGCCCGGCGAGCAGATCGCGCTCGGCCTCGACTGCGCCTCGAGCGAGTTCTACAAGGACGGCAAGTACCACCTCGAGGGCGAAGGCCTGGTGCTGTCCGCCGAGGAATGGACCAACGTGCTGGCCACCTGGTGCGACAAGTACCCGATCGTGAGCATCGAAGACGGCATGGCCGAAGGCGACTGGGACGGCTGGAAGGTGCTCACCGAGCGCCTGGGACAGAAGGTGCAGCTGGTGGGCGACGACCTCTTCGTCACCAACACCAAGATCCTGAAGGAAGGCATCGACAAGCGCATCGCCAACTCGATCCTGATCAAGATCAACCAGATCGGCACGCTGACCGAGACCTTCGCCGCCATCGAGATGGCCAAGCGCGCGGGCTACACCGCGGTCATCAGCCACCGCAGCGGCGAGACCGAGGACAACACCATCGCCGACATCGCCGTGGGCACCAACGCCGGCCAGATCAAGACCGGCTCGCTCTCGCGCTCGGACCGCATGGCCAAGTACAACCAGCTGCTGCGCATCGAGGAAGACCTGGGCGACGTGGCCGTGTACCCGGGCCGCGACGCCTTCTACAACCTGCGCTGATCGCCATGGCGAACCGCCTGATCCCCGGCCTGCTCGTGGCACTGTTGCTGGTGCTGCACGCACAGCTGTGGTTCGGGCGCGGCAGCGTGCCGCAGGTGAAGAAGCTCGAGCGCGAGCTCGTGGCCCAGCAAAAGGCCAACGCCGACGCGCAGCAGCGCAACCAGCAGATCGCCAGCGAGCTGCGCGATCTGCAGGAAGGCCTGGAAATGGTCGAAGAGCTCGCGCGGCGCGAGCTGGGCATGGTCAAGCCCAACGAAATCTTCGTGCAGATCGCGCGCTGAGCCGCGCGCCCTCGCCCATGCTCAGCGTCGCGCTGCTCGGCGGCGAATCCAGCGGCAAGAGCACGCTGGCACGGCAGCTCCATGAGGCCCTGGCGGCGCAGGGGCTGGCCACGGCCCTGGTGCCCGAGCACCTGCGCGCCTGGTGCGAGGCCGCGGGCCGCGCGCCCCTGGCGCACGAGCAGGCGGCCATCGCGGCCGAACAGACCGCCCTCATCGAGCAGGCCCGCGCCGGCGTGGTCATCGCCGACACCACTGCCCTGGTGGTGGCGGCCTACAGCGAGCACTACTTCGGCGACCGCAGCCTCTGGCCCGAGGCGATCGCGGCGCAGCGGCGCATCGGCCTCACGCTGCTCATGGGCCTGGACCTGCCCTGGCAGAGCGACGGCTTCTTCCGTGAGAGCCCTGCGGTGCGCGAAGCCATCGACGCCCTGCTGCGGCGCGAGCTGCAGGCCGCGGGCGTGGCCTACCAGACCATCTACGGACAGGGCCCGCAGCGCCTGCGCGCCGCGCTCGCGGCAGTGGCCACGGCCCTGGGCCGCGACCTGTTGCCCGACGACCCGGCGCTGCGCGAGGGCACGGGCCGCTGGCAGTGCGAGGCCTGCAGCGACCCCGAGTGCGAACACCGGCTGTTTCGCGCGCTCATCGCGCGCCGCAGCGGCTGATCAGTGCTGCTGGTCGCTGCCGGGCGGCTGGTTCTGCGCCTGCAGGAAGATCTGCGCAGCGTCCACCGGGTCGAAGGCGTAGCCCGCGCCGCAGAACTCGCAGTTCACCTGCACGCCGCCCTGCTCCTCGATGATGGACTCGACCTCGTCGCGGCCGAGCGAGCGCAGCATGTTGCCCACGCGCTCGCGCGAACAGGTGCAGGCAAAGCGCGGCCCCGTGTTGCCGTGCAGCGGTTCGAAGCGGCGCAGGTCTTCTTCCCAGAACAGGCGCCGCAGGATGGTCTCGGCGTCGAGCGTGAGCAGCTCTTCGCGCTTGAGGCTGGAGGCGAGGATGGCGATGCGGTTGTAGTCCTCGTTGCGGCCGATCTGGTCCTCGTCGCGCTGGGTCGACTGGCCCGCCAGGTTGGCCTCGCCCTGCAGCGGCAGGCGCTGGATCAGCAGGCCCGCGGCCATCTGGTCGTTGGCGGCCAGCACCAGCCGGGTGTCGAGCTGCTCGCTCTGCAGCATGTAGTGCTCGATCACCTCGCTGAGCTTCTCGAGCTTTTCGTGGCGGTCGCCGAACAGCGGCACCACGCCCTGGTAGGGCTGCTGGCCGGGCTGGCGGTCCTTGGGGTCGAGCGTGATCGCGCAGCGGCCCTGGTTGTTCACGTTGACCATGTGCGACAGCGGCGCGTCGTCGGCCACCTCGCCGGTCACGGTGGCGGTGGCGCGCAGCCGCAGGTCGGGCTGGATCTCGGCCACCGCGAGCTTCACCGGGCCGTCGCCCTGGATCTGCATCACCAGCGCGCCGTTGAACTTGATGTTGGCCTGCATCAACGTGGCCGCGGCCGTCATCTCGCCGAGCAGCTCGGTCACGGCCGCCGGGTAGCCGCCGGCCTGCTCACGGCGCTGCAGGATCTCCTGCCAGGCGTCGGTGATGCGCACCAGCATGCCCCGCACGGGCAGGCCTTCGAACACGAATTTGTGGAGCTCGGACACGGGTTTCCTTCGAACGAAAGACCGGCAGATGGCGCTCAGCCGGTCTTTTTCAAGCCTTTGCGGTAACGCTCGGCGTTTTCAACGTAGTGGGCCGCGCTGCGGCGCAGGCCCTCGATCTGCTCGGGCGTGAGCTGGCGCACGACCTTCGCGGGGCTGCCCAGGATCATGGAGCCGTCGGGGAATTCCTTGCCCTCGGTCACCAGGGCACGGGCGCCCACCAGGCAGTTCTTGCCGATCTTCGCGCCGTTGAGCACGGTGGCGCCGATGCCGATCAGCGTCTCGTCGCCGATCTGGCAGCCGTGCAGCATCACCTGGTGGCCGATGGTCACGCGCTCGCCCACCACCAGCGGAAAGCCGTAATCGGCGTGCATCACGGTGCCGTCCTGCACATTGCTGTGCTTGCCCACGGTGATGGTCTCGGTGTCGCCACGCAGCACGGCGCCGAACCACACGCTGCTGCCTTCGGCGAGCTGCACGTTGCCCATCACCTGGGCGCTGTCGGCCACCCAGGCCGAATCGGCCACTTGCGGGGCAACGCCATCGAGTTCGTACAAGGCCATCGGGGTCTCCTGCGGATGGGTGTCGGAAAGGCTGGGGATCGCAAACCTAGAATTGTAGGGATGCCCCCCACCCCATCGCTGCGCCGCGAGGCCCTGGCTGCGCTGTGCACCGCCGAACCGGCCGACAAGGCCGCGCGCACGCACGCGCTCTGGCAGCGCTGGCGCGCCCTGGGCGCCGACGACGCCGCGGCCTGGGACACCGCCAGCGACCTCGTGCCCGACCCCGCCCAGCCCCTGCCCGGCCGGCCCGAACGGCCGGTGCTGGTGGCGCCGCACGCGGTGGCGCAGCGATCGCCGTTCACGCGCGAAGGCCTGGCCGCGCTGGTGCACGCCATCGCGCACATCGAATTCAACGCCATCAACCTGGCCCTCGACGCGGTCTGGCGCTTCGCCGCCATGCCCACCGATTTCTACCGCCAGTGGCTGCAGGTGGCGCACGAAGAGGCCACGCACTTCGGCCTGCTGAGCGAGCAGTTGCAGGCCCTGGGCCACGCCTACGGCGACTTCCCCGCGCACAACGGCCTGTGGGAAATGTGCGTGAAGACGCAGCACGACGTGACCGCGCGCATGGCCCTCGTGCCGCGCACATTGGAAGCGCGCGGGCTCGACGCCACGCCGCTGATCCAGGCGCGCCTGAAGCAGGTGAACACGCCCGAGGCGCGTCGCGTGGTGGAGATCCTCGACCGGATCCTGCGCGACGAGATCGGCCACGTCGCCGTGGGCAACCGCTGGTACGCCTGGTTGTGCGAACGCCAGGGCCTGGCGCCGGTGGCGCACTACCGGCAGCTCGCGCGGCTGCATGCCGCGCCGCGCCTGCGCGGGCCCTTCAACCTCGAGGCCCGGCGCTCGGCCGGCTTCAGCGAGGCCGAGCTCGCGGAGCTGGAGGGCGCGCCGGCCGAGCGGACCGGGTAATACCGAAGACCCCATCGCACGCGCGCCGTCCCCGGCGGGCGTGGCGTTCATGATGAAACCAGCACACAAGATGCCCGCTTCAAGGAAAACCCGCCTGTGTCGATACCCCCAATGGCATAGCATGACCCATCGCCATCGATACCGCGCATGACCAACAGACGCATAGAGCTCGATGACTACCTGGGGCAGGCCTTCCACCGCATCCCGGTGGCCATGATCGTGGTGAACCAGCGTGGCGAGATCACGCGGGTCAACCAGCTGGCCGAAACCACCTTCGGCTACGACGCGCCCGAGCTCATCGGGCGCCCGGTCGAGGTGCTGATCCCCACGCGCTTTCGCGCGGCGCACCCGGGCTACCGCCAGGGCTTCCTCGCCGAAACCACGGCGCGCCCCATGGGCCTGGGCCGCGACCTCAGCGGCCTGCGCAAGGACGGCAGCGAATTCCCGGTCGAGATCGGCATCAACCCGGTGGAGACCGGCGAAGGCACCATGATCCTGTCGGTGATCCTGGACCTGTCGGAGCGCAAGCAGGCCGAAAAGCGCATCCAGGACGCGCTCACGCAGAAAGACCTGCTGCTGCGCGAGGTGCACCACCGCGTGAAGAACAACCTGCAGGTGATCCACAGCCTGCTCGACCTGCAGGCGCTCAAGCTGAGCGACAACGAGGTGGTGGAGGTGCTGCGCGACAGCCAGAACCGCATCCGCTCGATGTCGCTGATCCACCAGACGCTCTACCAGTCGCGCAACTTCGCGCGCGTGGACTTCCAGCGCTTCCTCGACGACCTGCTGCCCAGCCTCACCGAGTCGTACCGCTCGGTGGCCGGCAAGGTCGACATTCACGTCGACGCGCACAAGGTGCAGCTGCCCATCAACGAGGCCATTCCCTGCGGTCTGGTGATCAACGAGCTGGTGAGCAATGCGCTCAAGCACGGCTTCGCCCAGGGGCGCAGCGGCCGCATCGAGGTCTCCATCCAGCAGCTTGCCGAGCGCCAGGTCGAGCTCTCGGTGAGCAACGACGGCGAACCCATCGCCGCCGACCTGAACCTTGAACACACGCCCTCGCTCGGCCTGCAGCTGGTGCAGCTGCTGGCGCGTCAGCTCAATGGCAGCCTGCAGGTGCAGCGGGCCGCGCCCACGCGGTTCACGCTGCGCTTTGCACTCGGAGGCGACACATGAGCGCGCAACCCAAGATCCTCATCGTCGAGGACGAAGGCATCGTCGCCTTCAACCTGCAGCAGCGCTTGCAGCAGATGGGCTACCAGGTCACCGGCCTGGCCGAATCGGGCAACGAAGGCCTGTCGCTGGTCTCGAGCCAGCGGCCCGACCTGGTGCTCATGGACATCCACATCAAGGGCGAGATGGACGGCATCGAGCTCGCGCGCATGCTCACGCGCGACCACGCGCTGCCCATCATCTACCTCACCGCCTACTCGGAAGACACCACGCTGGAGCGCGCGCGCCAGACACAGCCCTACGGCTACCTCATCAAGCCGTTCTCCGAACGCGAGCTGCACGCCACCATCCAGATGGCGCTCGAACGCCACCAGGTGCAGACCGCGCTCAGGGACAGCCAGCAGCTGCTGAGCCAGGCGCTCGAGGCCGCGCTGATGGGCACGATCGAGATCGACCTGGCGCAAGACACCGTGCGCATGAACGGCGCGCCCGGCGCCACGCTGGGCTTCGTGCCCGGTCAGGCCCAAACCGTCGACGCCTTCCTGGCCAGGCTGAGCGCCGCCGACCGCGAGCAGATGCGCGAAGACCTGCGCCCCGGCGTGAACCGGCGCCACGTGCTCAGCCTGGTGAGCACCGAAGGCCTCGAACACTGGCTGCAGATCGACGTCACCACCACCGACGACGGCCGCATGCGCGGTGTGGTGCAGGACGTGAGCGCGCGCGAGCGCGCGCGCCTGACCATGCTGCGCACCAACGAACAGCTCGAAGAGCGCGTGGCCGAGCGCACCGCCGAACTGCGCCAGCACGTGCAGGAACTCGAGGCCTTCAGCCACACCGCCGCGCACGACCTGCGCTCGCCGATCCGCGCCATTGCGGGCCTGGGCGAGATCCTCATGGAGATGCACGGCGAGCAGCTTGGCGACGACGGCCGCCAGATGCTCGACCGCATGCGCCAGGCCGCGCGGCGCATGGGCGAACTCATCGAGGCCTTGCTCGGCCTGTCCAAGCTGTCGCGCGCGCCGCTGCACCCGCAGCCCGTGGACCTGGCCGTGATGGCGCGCGAGATCGGCGAGGCCTTGCGCCAGGCCGAGCCGGGCCGGGCGGTCGACTTCGACACACCCGACTCGCTGATGGCCACCGCCGACCCGGCACTGATCCGCAGCGTGCTCGACAACCTGTTGCGCAACGCCTGGAAGTTCAGCCGCGAGCGCGAACGCGCCCACATCCGCTTCAGCGCCGAGGAGCAGGACGGCGAGCCGGTCTACGCGGTGAGCGACAACGGCTGCGGCTTCGACATGAAGCACGGTGCGCAGCTCTTCAGCCCCTTCTTCCGCCTGCACAGCGAACAGACCTATGGCGGCACCGGCCTGGGCCTGAGCATCGCGCAGCGCATCGTGGGCCGGCACGGCGGCCGCATCTGGGCCGAAGGCCGGCCGGGCGAAGGCGCCACGATCCGTTTCACCCTCGGCGCGTGAACCTCGCGGCCGCGCGGAGATCGCAAGGGGTGCCATGCGACGCAGACACCTCTTCTTCGCCCTGGGCGCCCTGATCGGCGTGCCCACCGCCGCGCACGCGGGCGACGCCGACGCCGACAGCGGCAAGCCGCCCGGTTACGCGGTGAGCACCGCGCAATTGCAGCAGATGGTGGCGCAGCGTTTCCCGCTGCGCTACCCGGTGCACGGCGTGCTCAATCTCGACGTGCAGGCCCCGCGCCTGCAGATGCTGCCCGAGCAGAACCGCCTGCGCGCCGCGATGGCGGTGGAGGTGGCGGGCCCGCTGCTCTCGCGCGTGCACCCGGGCCGCTTCGACGTGGACTTCGCGCTGCGCTACGAGGCCAGCGACCGCACCGTGCGCGCCCACCAGCTGCGCCTGGCGCGGCTGAACTTCCCCAACATGCAGCCGCCCGCGCAGGAGCTGCTCAACACCTACGCCCCCGCCGTGGCCGAGCGCGCGCTGCAGGAAGTGGTGCTGCACCAGCTGCAGCCGTCCGACCTGCGCGCCATCGACGCCATGGGCATGCAGCCCGGGCCGATCACGGTCACGAAAGACGGGCTGGTGATCGCGCTGGTGCTCAAGCCGCTGTGAGCGGCCCTAGCCCCGCGGGTGGTGCTGCGCCACCACGCTCTTGAGCCGCTCGCGCGCCACGTGGGTATAGATCGTGGTGGTCGAGATGTCGGCGTGGCCGAGCAGCATCTGCACGGCGCGCAGGTCGGCGCCGTGGTTGAGCAAATGGGTGGCGAAGGCGTGGCGCAGGGTATGCGGCGACAGCGGCGCGGTGATGCCGGCCTGCACGGCGTACTTCTTCACGAGCTGCCAGAACATCACGCGCGACATGGCCTCGCCCGCGCGCGCGCCGCGCGAGGTGACGAACAGGTCTTCGCTCGACTGGCCCTGCAGGATCGCGGGCCGGCCCTCGCCCAGGTAGCGCTGCAGCCACTGCCCCGCCACCGCGCCGAAGGGCACCAGTCGCTCCTTGTTGCCCTTGCCGGTGATGCGCAGCACGTGTTCGCTCAGGCCCACGTGCCAGGTCTTGAGCGTGACCAATTCGCTCACGCGCAATCCGCTTGCGTACATCAGTTCGAGCATGGCGCGGTCGCGCAGGCCCAGCGGCGTGGCCGCGTCGGGCGCGGCGAGCAAGGCCTCGACCTGGGCCTCGCTCAGCGTCTTGGGCACGCGCAGCGGCTGGCGCGCAGGCAGCAGGCGCAGCGTGGGGTCGGTGGTGATCAGGTGCTCGCGCAGGGCCCAGCGGAAAAAGCGCTTGAACACCGTGAGCCGGCGGTTGGCCGTGGTGGCGCGCGTGGCCGCGTGGCGCGCGGCGAAGTAGGCCTGGATGTCGCTTTCCTGCGCGGCGGGCAGGGCCGTGCCGCGTTCGCCCAGCCACTGGGCGAAGAGCGCGAGGTCGCGGCGGTAGGCGTCGAGCGTGTTGCGCGACAGGCCTTCTTCGAGCCAGAGGCTGTCGATGAAGGCCGACAGCGACGCGTGTTCGCTGCCGGCGGGGGCGTCGGGCATCGGCGCTCGGGGTCAGTCCAGCTTGAGCTGCTGCTTGGCGACCACCTGCTTGTAGACCTCGAACTCGGCCTTGATCTGGGCCGCGAACTCGGTCGGCGAGTTGCCCACCACGAGCGAGCCGGTGTCCTCGATGCGCTTGCGCACCGCCGGGTCCTTGAGCGCTTCGACCGCGGCGCCGTGGATCTTGTTCACCACCTCGGGCGCCATGCCCTTGGGACCGATGAGGCCGTAGTAGGCCATGCGGTTCACGGGCTCCAGGCCCACTTCCTTGAAGGTGGGCACGTTGGGCAGTGCGGCCACGCGCTGCGGCGCGGCCACCACGATGGCGATCAGGCGGCCGCTGAGGATGTGCGGCAGCGCCGAGGGCAGGTTGTCGAAGATGATGGGCACCTGGCCGCCCACGGTGTCGTTCAGGGCCGGGCCCGCACCACGGTAGGGAATGTGCGTGATGAAGGTGTTGGTCAGGCTCTTGAACAGCTCGGTCTGCAGGTGGCCGATGCCGCCCGTGCCCGAGCTCGCGTAGCTGTAGCGGCCCGGGTTCTTCTTGATGACGTCGAGGAAGCCCTTGAAATCCTTGGCCGGGAAGCTCGGGTGCACCGCGATCACGTTGGGCGTGGCGGCGATGTTGATGATGGGCGTGAAGTCGTTGAGCGTGTCGTACGGGATCTTGGGGTTGATCGCCGGGTTGGCCGC
>VFQP010005814.1_pt1 | contig 10512 bp, 6 predicted proteins | sample 3512351 | NCBI WGS metagenome assembly VFQP01 (sample SAMN10412372, study PRJNA504923) | tailings metagenome | isolation source: Relicate 1 Philex TSF1 revegetated site | place: Philippines: Tuba, Benguet | collected 2017-08-29
GCCCTGGGTGCGGTGCCCAGCACGACGCTCAGCTCTTTTTGTGTGCCTCCCTGCGCAGGTGGGTGTTTGAGGGCGTGCTGAGCGACCCGCACCACGAGTTCTTCGTCCAGGCGGCGCCGTGGGTCGCCAACCTCGCGACGGGCAAGCTCACGGGTGCGCTCGGCGAGGCGGCGCCGCGTTTTGCTTGCCGCCTCGGCAGAGACGGCCTCGCGATGCCCAGTCAAGGGTGCTCGCTCACGACTTCGCTGTCGGTGCGCGAGTCGGCGCGCAGGCGAGCTGGCCGCGCTCACGCTGGCGAGCCTCGGCGGCGTCCCCGCCGAGCGAGCTGGCGCGAGCGGCGCGGCCAAGCCGCTGGCGTCCGCCTCGTCCGGCGCCGGCGCGGCGGCGCACAGCCGGGACCTGTGGCGGTCGGGGTACTGGGTCGAGCGGTCGCAGCTGCCCGCCTTCATCAGCGACGCGCTGGCCAGCAAGGTGCTGCGAGCGGGCAAGGGCATCAACTACCTCCAGGTGACAAGAGGCGAAACTCTCCCTCGTGCTTCCTGTCGCGCCCCTGGCGCATCGCGAGCTTGTGCGTCTGTCCGAACGCCACTGCGCGCGAGCGAGCGAAGCCCGCGCCTCAGGTGCTCGGGCGCTGCCGCGGGGAGCTCGCTTTGCGCTTCACTCGCAGCGCTCGCACTGACCTCTTGTCGTGCCTGCAGGCCGTGTGCGGCGACGTGCACTGGGCGCAGCAGGCGGGCGTGGCCGCCGCCGACGCCGACGCCGGCGGGCCGTCGTCGTCGGGCGGCGCCGGAGGCACGGCCTCGGCCGCCTTCAGCGCGGCGGCCTCCGAGGCTGAGGCGGCGGGTGAGGCGGCCGGCGTGCTAGAGTCGCTGGAGCGCGCTGTGGACCGCGCCGCCACCTTGGTGAGGGTCGGGCGCGGCGCCAGGGTCAAATCGCTGGGAGGAGGGTGCATGGTGACGTGGACGGCAGCAACGAGCGAGCGAGCGGCTCACCAGATGGACTTGTGGTGCAGGCGAGGCGTGCGAACGCCGGCACAATCACGTTCTCCACGCGTGGCCGTGTGCCGCAACGCGCACAGTCTGTCTCTCTTGCCCGGCACAAGCAGCGTGTTTGCGCCCACGTGCTGCTCAGGTGGACGAGCGTGTGCTCGAGGTGCTCACGCGCAAGTACGAGCTGCCCAAGCACTTTGAGGCGCTGCGGCGCTACGTGCTGCTGGGCCAGGGAGATTTCGTGCAGGCCTTCATGGAGCAGGTGGGTGGGTGCGCAGCCGGTGGAAGGACCCAGGCTCCGGGCGTGGGTCTGTGTCTTTGCGCACACGAGCGTCCACGCTGTGCACAACTCCGAGCTGGAGTCCCATCCTCTGCCGCTCGCCTGCCGTCTGAGGTCTGCTGCCCGCGCTGCCCGTTCCATGGTGTTGCGTGGCGTGGCGCTGGCAGGTGTCCAAGGAGCTGGACCAGCCGGCGCAGAACGTGAGCGAGATGCAGCTGGCGCACGCGCTGCGCACCGCCGTCAACGCCAGCTGCGCCAAGTACGATGAGGAGGACGTGCTGGAGCGGCTGCGCGCCCGCAAGGACCGCTCCGCCACGGGTGAGCGAGCGCGTCCTCCGCGCCCGCCTGGCGCCGCCGCCGCCACTGCCAGCCCACACTGCCTGGCCTGCAGCATCGCTGCAGCGCGTGATTTGCTGCTGGTTTGCGTGCTTGTGGCGCGGTGCAGGTGGCGAGAGCGGGTGGGACGTGCTGACGCTCCAGTACGACGTGCCGGCCCCGCTGGCTACCATCTTCACGCCGGCGGCCATGGCGCAGGTGCGCGAGGTGCACAGCCCGCGCTCCGCGCACGCGCGGCCTCGCTGCTCCTGTGCGCAGCCGGTCCGTAGCCCGACTGGCCACCGCCCTCCAGATGGCTCCTTCCGGGCAGCGCAGCACCCAAATTGCTTTGCCCGCGGATGAGCCTGGCCGCATCCCAAGAGCGCACACTCTGCAGGCGTGTTGGTGGTTCTCACGTGCAAAGCATGTCCCCGCTCTGTCCTGCGTGGCGCTGCTGCTGCCCGCGCCCGCAGTACCTCCGCGTGTTCCAGCTGCTGTGGCGGCTCAAGCGCGCCGAGGCGTCGCTGGCCGGCTGCTGGACCACGCTGCAGTGCACGGTGCACCGCACGCTGGCCGGCATGCAGGTGGAGGACGGTGAGCGCGGCCCACAGGCCCTCTGGCCCTCAGCTCCGCAGCGCTCGCTCGGCGTCCCCGTCTCCCACGCGCGCACCGAGCAGTCCCAAAGCATTGATGGGAGCGCCCCACACGCATGCGCCTGGCCTGCTCACATGCGTGCGCGCGCAGGCGTGGGCGCGGCGGACGAGCTGTCGCGGCGGTGCCTGCGCCTGCGCGCCGACATGTCGCACTTTGTGACCAACCTGCAGTACTACCTCATGTTTGAGGTGCTGGAGGCGGCCTGGCAGGTGCGCGCCTCACCACCCAGGCACACACGCAGGCGCTCCGGGGGCCCTGTGCAGCAACGCAGCAGCGCGCCCTGCACCCCTGCACGCTTGTTGCTGCCTGGGCTGTCTGGAGCTCCGGGCTGGTTTGCTCCGAACAGCAGCTTGGCCCGGGATTCGCTGGCGAAGCGCCAGGCAGAGTGTGTGTGCCGCTGTCGTGGTGTCTGCAGGAGTTCACCCAGCGGGTGGCGCAGGCGCACAACCTGGACACGCTGATAGAGGCGCACGAGGCCTACCTCACCACGCTGCTGCGCAAGGTGAGAGCGCGCGCGCGCGCGGGAGGGCAGCTGCCGGGCTTGGTCGCGCGCGCGCAAGCGCGGCGTGGCTCTCCCCCCTCTTCTCCTCTGCAGCTGCACCCTGCCGCAACCACTTGCTCGCCGCCCTGGGCCTGGTTGTTTGGGTGTGGCGGCACCGCTCAGCGCCACGCCTGGACAGAGTTTGGCAGCGTCCTGCGCTCAAGGGCGACGTTGCACGCCAACCAGGGCGCTAGTCCCCTCACCCGGCAAGCGCACAGTGCGCCTCGCTTGTGTGCGCACCCTGCTGCCTTGTGGCAGGCTCTGCTGGACGAGGGCAGCCAGGCGCTGAGGGCCACGCTTGACCAGATGACCACGCACATGCTCAGCCTGCACGGCGTCGTCCGCAGCCTCGCCGAAGTGGTGAGCGCCTTTTCTCCCCCCCGCCCCACTCCACCTGCGCTGTGCCGTGCTTTCCTTGGGCCGGAGCACACGCGGGGCCTGCGCACGTGGCCCATGCTTTTGCTCGCCGTGCAACGTCCGCGCGTGCAGGTGCAAGGCGCGGAGCGGAGGCAGGCGGCGCGCCGCCGGCGCGTCCAGGCGCGCACCGCCGCCGGGCAGTGGGGCACCGTAGCCGGTGCGTGCGCCTCGAGGGTTGTACGTTGGAGCCGCTGCCAAAGCGCCTCCGCTGCAAGGCGCCTCAAAGGGTCAGAGCTGTCCTTCTTCTCGTTTCTGTGACTGTGGGCTGCAGGCGACGACGAGGTGGCCGAGGGCGTGCCCATCGCCGAGCTTGGCCCGCTGGTGCAGCGCGTGGTGAACCTTGAGCGCCTGCACAGCCGCGCCGTGCAGACCTTCACCAACCAGCTGCCCGCCCAGGTGCGCGTGAGGGCCTTGCTCGATGGACGGCCTGTCGAGGGCGAGGTGTGGGTGCTCACATGTGGGTGCGGTGCCGGGCGGCTGCGCAGGCGCACGACGAGGTGCGGTTCCTGCTCTACCGCCTGGACTTCAACGAGTTCAACACGAGGTCCTGGAGGGCCAGCGAGGACTCTCTGGCCTCGCCCTGACGCTGTGACACCGCCACCCCTCACCTGTTGGCACCTGTCGAACTTGCGCTGCAACGAGCGAGGGAGCGAGCGAGGGAGCGAGCAGCGCAGGGCGAAGGACACCCGGGATGTGCATCTGCAGGGTGCGTGCGGGCCTGCATCGCCCTGCGATGTCATGGAAGGGGGCTTGCGATCCGAGAGCACGCGATGAAGCCGTGAGGAGAGTTGCCTTGAGGAGAGCACATGCGATCGTCCTCTGGCTCGGCTGCAGGCCCATCAGTGCAGCCGACACAGCACCAGCGGGCCTGCCCACGCAGCGCGCAGCGTTGGCACACGCCAGGCGCGCACCACCATCACCACCAACAGCGCCATCAACACCAGCAGCAGCATCTCCCCGTTTCCTCCGTCTGCGTGCGGGCAGGGAGGCGCCCACGCAGCGCAGCCCCCAACGATGATCTGCCGCCGGCGGACGATCCCGCCGCCGGCAGCTCCACAGCGGCGCCGCCGGCACCACCAAAGCAGCGTGGCAGGCCTCGCAGCAAGAGCAAGGCGGCAACCGCTGACGATGGCGGCACCACCAGCGCAGCGCCTCAGGGTGGCGTGAGCGGCAGCGACCTCCCAGCAGAAGCACCAGGCGAGCCAGCAAGCAACGGCGGGGCCGGGCCTGGCAGTGCTGCCGTGCCTGCACCGCCAGTGACCACCCAACCACAAATCGCCAGCAGCGGCGCGGCAACGGATGGCCAGGCCCCCGCAGCGCAGCCGGCCAAGCGCCAACGGCGCAAGACGCAGGCAGCCGGCGACCCTCCGCCCACAGCCAGGCAACGGGCAGCGACAGCAGCAGCAGAGCCGGAGCCTCTGCACCCGCAGCAGACACCCGTGGCACAGCAGCCAGCGCCAGCGGACCAGCCCGCCGCCTCGGCAGCGCCTGCGCCACCACCCTTGCGGCGGCGGAGAAGCACGCTCCCAGCAGCCTCCTCCTCTCCTGCGGACGCCAGCCCGCTGCCGCAGCCAGACGCGCCACCACCGCAGCAACCGCAAGCGCCTGAGGAGGGCACGGCTCCGCTGCCGCCGCCAGCACCCTCGCCAGACCCAGTGCAGGAGCTAGCGTCGCTTCAACCGTCGATGCAGGCGGTGCCCGTGCTGCTGCCCTCCCCTCCGCAGCCACCGGCGAGCCCAACCGCCGCCACCGGCACCTCACCTCCTTCAGCCGGCGGCGCTGCAGGCACGCGCAGGCGCCGGCTGCGGGTGGGCGGCAGCAAGGGCTCGGCCGCCGCCGTCAGCCCCGTGGTGGCGCGGTGGGCGCAGCAGCTGATGCAGCTGCGCGCGGAGGGCGGCGCGCAGCAGCTTCCCGGCAGCTTCCCGCCCTTCATGGCGCCCTCCGCCAGCTCGCTGGGCCCACCGCTCCCTCCTGCACCTCTCTCAATCAACGGTCCCGCGCCCACGCCCGCCCACGCAGAGCAGCTGCAGGCCGCCGGCAGCGCTGCCATGCCGGCCCCTGCAGCCGACCAGCCAGCTAGCTCACCAGCGGAGGCGCCCACCGCAGCAGTTGCGCGACCCCCCAACGCCGCCCAGGACGCGTTGCCCACTGCCGACCCCGCCGCAGCGCCGCTGACCCAGCCCGCTGCCGCCGCCACGCCAAGGAAGCAGCAAGCGGCGTCCACGTCTGCCGCCCCCCCGCTGCCCTCGCTGGAGGAGCGCGCCTTCCTCAAGGCCACCTATCCCTGGGTCTTCAAGCCGCCCCCGGGCGCCAAGCAGCGCGCCGCCGGCGCCTCTCCACCCTCACCCTCCCAGGCACCAGCAGCAGGGGCGCCTGCCGAGGGCGGCGCGGCGGGCGCGGAGCACACGTGGGAGTCGCGGCTACGCTACGCCCAGCTGGTGAGAGGGCACTGAGGAGAAACCACTCTCCTGCTGGTGCTCTCGTGCAATGAGCAGGCCGCGCACTCGCGCCGCCGTTCGCCCGCCACGAATGTCCCTGACTGCGCTTCACTGAGCTGTGCCGCTCGCACCCGCGCCCCCGCGCTCGCAGCTGCACCGCTCACTGCACGTGCTCGCCGCCTACGACATCTCCTCGCTGCGCGGCCGGGCGCCGCCGCTGGACCCCGACCCCATGGTGGTTGAGCCCTCGCTCTCCGCCTTAACCCTCGCCCGCCAGGAGCAGGCGCAGCGCGCGCAGCGCTTCCACCTGCCCGCCTCCCACCCAGCCGCCGCCTCCACCCTCGCCAGCGCGGACCAGGGCGGCGCTGGCGGCGCGGCGCCCGAGGCGCAGGCGGAGGCGACGGGCAGTGGGCCATGGCACTGGGCGCCGGCGCCGCACGACGCGGCGTGGACTAAGCGGCTGCGGCAGCACGCCGCGTACCAGCGGTACGCGGAGGACCTCCTCAGCGCCCTCACGGCCGCCTCAACCACCGCCGCAGACCAAGCTGCCGCAAAGCCGCCTGCGGGAGGCGGGCAGCGGCGGCAGCGGGGGCAGGAGGCGGCGGAGCAGGAGGGCGAGGCGGAGGCGGGGGCGGGGGCGCCGTGGGAGCCTCAGCTGTGCTACCAGATCGGCGTCTGCGAGGACTGGCTGCAGCTGAGCCACCTGCTGGGCGCGTTCCGGGGCCGCGCCGGCGCCGCCAGCCTGGCGCGCGCCTGCGAGCAGCTCACTCGGGTGGTGACGCCGCGCGGGATGCTGCAGTGGGGCGCCAGCGAGCGGCTGGCCTTCAGCTCCTTCCTGGCCGCCCTCGCCGAGCGGCTCACAGCCCTCATGCAGGGCACGGCTGGCGGGAGCGGAGCGGGCAGCGAGGCTGCCGCCGACAAGCGCGGCCACACAGCGGCGAGGCGCGGCGGCGGCGTTCAGCCGGAGCACCTGGGCTGGGTGGCGTACAGCTTTGCCGCACTGGAGGCGATGCAGGAGGGGCGCATGCTGCACACGCTGCAGCTGCTGCCGCACGTGTACAGCTATGGAGACCTGCTCGTGTCGCCGCCGGCGGGAGGCGCGCTGTCGTCGGCGGCGGCGGCGGCAGGAGGCGGCGGCGGCGAGGCGGCGTGGCCGCACGAGCGGCGGGTGCGGGCGGTGCACGCGCTGTTTGCTGCGCTGTGCCTGCGGGCGGAGGCGTCGCTGCGGCGGCAGCCGGCGCGGCCCGAGGCGCAGCCACGCACGGCGCGGGCGCCTGCTGCTGGTGCCGTCGACGGGCCAGCGCAGCAGCTGGGCGGCGCGTCGCGCGCGGCCTTGGAAACAGCAGAGGTGCAGGAGGAGGAGGGAGAGGAGGAGGAGGACGCGTTGCCTCCGGTGCTGCATAGCGCTGACGAGGCTGGCGGGGCGGAGGAGGCGCAGGGCGGCGCGTGGCGCGCCACGCAGTTTGCGCAGCTGGTGTGGGCGCTGGGGTCGCTGGGCTTCCGGCCGTCCGAGCGTCTCTTGGAGCTGCTCCTCAGGTGAATAGTTTCGCCTGAATTCATTGAGCGGCACCTCATCATGGAGGCGCTGCATTGCACGTCTGGCGGCGGCCGCGTTGCCCTCTCTCACCGGGGCTTGAGGAAAGGTGCTGACCGAGCCGTGCGAGCGCTTGGCTTGCGTGGGGGCGGGCACGTGTGCTGCAGGCGGGCGGAGCCGAGGCTGGGCCGCTTCCAGGCGCCGCAGCTGTGGGGCGTGCTGTGGGGCCTGGCGCGCCTGTCGGGCGGCGCCGCCTTCCCCGCGCTGCCGCCCGGGTGGATCCCCACCTTCCTGGCGGCTTCCCTCCGCACCATGCCGGTGCGCGCGCGAGCCCTTGGACGCCGCTGCCCCCTCGCCCACTTTGGACGCTCCTCGACGCGCGCCGCCTTCTCTCCCTTGCCTTGCTCAGCGGCACCATGGCTGCTTGCGTCGTCGGTGGTTGGCGCGGCTGCCCGCGCAGGACCTGGACGCGCAGGGCGTGGTGCACCTGCTGTGGGCGCTGGCTGCGCTGCGCGCCTCGCCGCGCGCCGAGGTGGCGGCGGCGCCACCGCCGCGCGAGTGGATGCGCGCGGCGTGCGGCGCGGCGGCGGCGCGGCTCAAGGGCATGTCGGCGGGGCAGGTGGTGTGCCTGGTCGAGGCGCTCACCGTGCTCGAGTGAGTGGCGGTTGGGCAACTTGCGGCGGTTGGCAGTTTGGCGTCAGGCGCCTTCGCGTGGCTTGCTGTGCAGCAAAACGGGAACCTTGGGATGGCCGGTGCACCGGCACTCGCTCGGCGGCACGCGCACAGTGTCTTGAGGTGTGTGCCGTGCCTCGCGTGCGCCGCAGGTACGTGCCGCGGCCCGAGGTGGCGTTCGCCGTGCTGGGCCAGGCGCGCCGCGTCATGCACGCCTGCACGCCGGCGGAGCTGTGCACGCTGCTGCGCTCCCTGGCGGCGCTGCCCAGGTGCGCGCAGACACCTGCCCTGGGGTGCCGTGGTTGAACGCGGGTGCCCTGGCTGCGAAAGCATTCAAGGGCCCACGGCGCTGTGCGATGATTCAAGTGTGGCGTGCCACCCGCGCTGTTGCAGGTGGGAGCCCGGCAACCAGTTCCTGTTTGACTTTGTGGGCGTGCTCCGGCGCAAGGTGGCGTCCATGACGCCGGCGCAGGCGGCAGGCACATGCTGGGCGTTTGGCACGTGAGCAGCCCCCCACGGTAGAGCAGTCCTGCGCCGCGCCACATCCTCACACAACCCCTGTGCCCTCCCGCCATCTGTCAGCGAGCTCATCGCCCTCTGCCCGTCCACGCGCGCGATGCGCGTGCGCCGCCCCTGCTGATGGTGCACGGCAGCGCCGCTTTACCGCTGTTTGCTGCATGATGTCCTGGGCCGCTCGTGGCGGATGCGCCCGCGCGTCGCAGGCTGGGCTTCTCTCCCGTGGCCGAGGTGTGGCGGATGCTGCTGCGCCAGGTGGCGGCGCGGCGCTTTGGCTCCGCCTCGGCCACCGACCTCTCCCAGGTGCGCACTGACTGAAGCCGAACTTACTGCTACTTTCGCGCCTCCAGCGCACTGTCACCTGCGAGCTCTGCGGCGCTCGGAACGGCAGGCGGACACGCTTGGGGACGTCCCGCCCCGCTCCGCCCGCCGTGATCTTCGCCGGCCGCGGAAGCACTTATGCACCTGCCTGCAGGGGATGGTGACCGCACCGCCGCGGCTTGTGACCGCGGGGCCCCGTGTGCGCCCTCCTGTCTCGTGCAGGCGCTGTGGGCGACGGCGGCCTTGGGCGCCAGCGCCGCGCTCGAGGGCTTGCTCGTGGAGGGGCCGCAGGGGGCGCTCCCCGCCGCGCTGCTCCCCGCCGCGGTCACCCCCACCGCGCCGCACCCTGGAAGGGGTGCGGCGGCCAGCAAGAGCGGCGCAGCAGCTGCCGCAGCTGGCGGGCGGGGCGGTGAGGCGGGTGGAGGCACGGCGTCCGGCGCGGGGCGCCAAGCGAGCGGTGGCAGCGCTCCGAGGGGGCTCACCCGGCAGACGACAGGTGGGCCGGGTGTGGCGGGCGCAACGGGTGCGTTCCATGTGCAGAATGCGAGGGAAGGCGCGCCGTTATCTCGGAGGGCTCCAGGGAGAGATTGTCTTGCGTGCGCTGCAGGGTCCTCGGCGGCTGCGGCGGGCGGCGCCGCGGCGCAGCTGCTCTGGCTGGACGCGTGGATGGTGGCGGCGCTGCAGCAGTCGGGGCAATTCGGCGCACCTGACCTCGCTAGCAGCCTGTGGGCCTTTGCCGAGCTAGGTGCGCCGACGCACCTCTTCGGGCGTCCTTTCAGCCCGCACCAGTCTTGCTCATCCTTTTCCTGCTCCTGCTCCAGCGCGGTGCTGGTGTTTGCATCTAGCAACAGGGAGAGGCAGCGCTGGTTGATGTCGTGCCGCTGTGTGCGGCGCAGGCGTCAAGCCGCCGCCGGGGCTGCTGGAGGCGTTGCTGCGCCGCGCCGAGGTGGTGCTTGGCGACATGACGTGCAAGGAGCTGGGCTGGGTGGTGGGCGCGCTGGCCGAGCTGAGGTTCCGCCCCACCGACGCATGGCTCGAGGGCTTTGTGGCTGAGGTGGGAGGGCCATGGAGCTGAGGTCAGGGGCGCAGGTCCTTCCTGGTGATGGCAGCGTGTGACATGTGGAGTGAGCGCTGGGTGGGCGGGTGCGCCGCGCGCGCGTTCCTGCGGACGCAGGCGTGGCCGCGGCTGCCCGAGTGCGAGGGCGGCGACCTGGGTGTCATCACGTGGGGCCTCGCCACGGTGGGCGCGCCCGTGCCGGACGAGTTCCTCCAGGTGTGGTGGGGCTCTTTCTTGGCCCTCACGCCTGCATCATCACCATGCGCGCACCCACAACCAACTCACCCGCTCACGTGCGCTGCTGCGCGCCGCAGTCTGCGACCAAGGTGGCGGCCCGCAAATGGAGCAGCTGGACCGGCGAGGGCTTGGGCCTCATGGCCTGGGCCCTGGCCCAGTACAACTACTCGCCGCACAGCCCCGCCTCGCTGCGTGGGCTCACCTCGCCCAACCCTAGCCCCAACCCTAGCGGCCCGCCAGGCGCTGCCGCCAGCGGCGGCGGCGATGAGGGCGACGCGGCGGCAGCACAGCAGAGCGCGCTAGCGGGGGAGCCCGAGCTGCTGGCCCTGCTGAAGGAGGGCGGTGGGAGCGGGGAGGGGCGTGATGAGGAGGAGGAGGAGGCGGAGGAGGCGGTGTGGTGGGGCGCGTTTTTTCAGTGGGCGTCGGAGCGGTGGGACAGCGCGTCGCCGCGCGCGCTGGTGCTGATGCTGCTTGGCGTTGCCTCGCTGGTGCGCACGCCGCCGAGCAGGTGCGCTCTTGGTGGGGGTGACGTGCGGGGGTG
>VFQP010005815.1_pt1 | contig 10511 bp, 10 predicted proteins | sample 3512351 | NCBI WGS metagenome assembly VFQP01 (sample SAMN10412372, study PRJNA504923) | tailings metagenome | isolation source: Relicate 1 Philex TSF1 revegetated site | place: Philippines: Tuba, Benguet | collected 2017-08-29
GCCGCTGGGACGCGCGCCTGCTTGCTTTTCCCTCCACCCCCACCCCCACCACCGCCAACGCCTGCTGTGGAGCGGCTCGCAGGTCAAGTGGAACGTGCCGGACGAGGCGGGCGGCGAGGGCATGCAGCTCACCTACCAGCTCTACATGTCGCCCCCGCCGCAGGGGTGGACCGGGCCCTGCAACGCACAGGTGCGCGGGGGGGGGGGGGGGGGGGGGGGCCAGCTGCCGCGCGCAGGCGGCGCCTCGCGCCCCACCACCGGCACACGCATTCACCCTCGCTTGCTGCTGCGCCGGGCGGTGGTGCACGTATATACGCGCAGGGGTTCGTCGAGGTGTACCAGGGCGCCGAGCGGGCGTGCCGCGTGTCCAAGCTGGTGCCCGGCGCCCGCTACAGCTTTTGCGTGCTGGTGCGCCACACGAGCTGGGGCCTGCTGGCGTGTGTTGTTGGGGAGGCGCTGTCTCTTGGCGCGTGACGCACCTGCTTCAACTTGTCGCGCGCGCAGGCCGTCAACGTGGTTGGCACCAGCGAGCCGGGGGCCGTGGCGGCCTACACCACGCAGGCCACCGTCCCCGCGCAGCCCGACGCACCCCGCCCCGTCTCGTGCACACAGGTCGGTGCGGTGCGGTGGGGAGTGGTGGCCAGCTGTGTGACGATCCACCTTGGCACACCTCAGGCACCCCCTGCGACCAGCAGCCCGCTTGGTTGATTTCCCGTGCGTGAGCGCAGAGCAGCATCACGCTGCAGTGGGTGGCCCCGCCGGGCAACGGCGCCGCCGTGAGCAACTACGTGCTGGAGCGCGACGAGGGCGCGCCCCTGGCGGTGCAGCGCGCCGGCGGCGTGCCCAACAGCACCTTTAGCCACTGCTACGCCGGCCCACTGCAGACCGTCATGGTGGGCGGCCTCAGGTCGGGCGTGCACTACCGCTTCCGACTGCGCGCCGAGAACGACGTGAGTCGCTGCTTCTTGGCAGCGGGTGAAGGAAGCGGCGTGCAGTCTTGAGCCGCCAGTGCGCCGTGCATACACACGCTAGTGCCTCACGCTGCTGTGCCTCACGCTGCTGTGGGGCGCAGGAGGGCACGAGCTTTTGGAGCGACTGCTGCTTTGCCACGCCGGCGCCCAGCCCGCCCGGCCTGCCGCACTCCATCGTGGTGTCGGCCGTCTCGCGCGACGCGGCCACCATGTCGTGGGCGCTGCCGCTGGACGACGGGGGCGCGCCCGTCACCATGCACGAGGTGGCCATCCAGGCCGTCTCCAGGTGGGCAGGCGCCCGGTCACTCCCTCGCGCACGTTGGGTCAGGTCACAGCGCCTCACCCCCGTTCACTCCGCGCCTCCTCCCGCCCACACACCTTTGCACCCTCCCTGCAGGGCGGCGGCAGAGTCCATGGGCAGCGACTGGCTGCGCATCTACGAGGGGCACATCACCGCCTGCACCATCAGCAGCCTGCAGCCCGGCTGCACCTACCGAGTGCGCGTGCGCTGCGGCAACGCCAGCGGCAGCTACGCGCCCGCCTCGCCCTCGGCGGCCCAGGCAGCGGCGGCGGCTGCTTCGGGCGCGTTTGGCAAGCAGCAGGCGGCGCCCTCCGCGCCCGCTGCTGCTGCTGCGGTGGGGTGGGGCCAGTGGTGCATGCCGGTGGACCTGACCACGCAGCCCGACGTGCCCGGGGCGCCCGGCGCGCCCGCCATCCAGCAGTCAGGCTCGGTGAGTCGCTTGCTTTGTTCACGGGGGTCTCCCGCCAAACAGACGCGCTTCCTGCGCGCATGCGCCACCAACACCCACGCGTGCACGCCCCGCCACGCCACGCCACGCCACGCCCACTGCCTGCAGGCGGGCCTGACGCTGACGTGGCAGCCCCCCCGGCACGACGGAGGGCAGCGCGTCACGGCGTTTGTGCTGGAGCTGCAGCCGCCGCCCATCCCCGGCGCCTACACGGGGCCCACCCTGCCGCCCGCCTCCCCCCGCGCACCACCCCCCGCTCACGCCAACGGCGGCAACGGGCACCTGACCCACCACGAGCCGCAGGACCCCTCGGCCGTGGTGGTGTACCGCGGCCAGGAGCCAGTGGCGCACGTGACGGGCCTGCAGCCGGGCGTGCCGTACCGCTTCCGCGTGCAGGCGTGCAACCCGCTGGGCGGCGGACCCTGGGGCGAGTGGGCCACGCTGGGCACGGCGCCCGACGCGCCCTCGGCGCCGCTGCCGCCCTGCCAGGCCGGCAAGCCCACCAGCTCGGCGCTGCGCGTGCTGTGGCACCCGCCCGACCCGCGCGGCGCGCCCGTCACGGGCTACGTGCTGGAGCTGGCGCTGCTGGGGCGCGTCAACAGCCGCGGGCACGTGCTGCCGCCCTCGCCCTCCCTGCTGGCCCTGGCGCACCAGCTGGGCACGGTGGGGTCCTCCTCGGCGCCCATGGCGCCCATGGCGCGCGCCGGCAGCCGGGCCGAGCTGGCCAACCCGCCGGGCAGCGCCCTGCCGCCCGCCGCCTCGCCCCCCTCCACCTCCTCCTCCACGCCACCCCCGCAACAACAACAAGCGCGCTGCGAGGGCGGCGACGCGCAGCACGACGGCGGCGCGCAGCAGCTGTGCGCCTGCGCCGGCGGCCAGCCTGCTCAGGGCGGCGAGTGGCAGGTGGCGTACCGCGGGCCGCTGCTGACGGCCGAGGTGCCGGGCCTCCAGCCCTGCACGCGCTACCTGCTGCGCGTGGCGGCCTCCAACGCCGTGGGCCTGGGCGAGTGGAGCCCCGTGGCGGCGCTCACCACGGCGCCCGCCGCGCCCCGCGCGCCGCTCACGGCGCTGGCCTACGCCGAGGGCGCGCACGCCATGCGCGTGGTGTGGCAGCCGCCCGCCTGCGACAATGGCGCGCCCATCACCAGCTACCTGGTGGACCTGGCCACCGCCGCCGCCGCGCCCACCGCCTCCTCGCTGGCGCCGGCGCGCCTGTCGTCCAACGCGCTGGCCCAGCTGGCGCAGCAGCTGCCCTCGCCCGCCGGCGCGCAGCAGCCTCAGGGCGTGCCGCCCGCTGCTGGGGCCGGCAAGGAGGGCAAGGGCGCCAGCAGCGGCCTGAGCTGGCAGCAGGTGGCCGTGGTGCAGGTGCCCCTGCCGCCCGGCGACGCCGCCAGCGCCAGTGCGCCCCCGGACCAGGGGGAGGCGCCCCACCCGGAGCAGCAGCAGCAGCAGCAGTCGGCGCTCATCCACAACCTGCAGCCGGGGCGCGCCTACTGGTTCCGCGTGCGCGCCGTCAACGCCTGCGGCGCCTCGCCGCCCTGCTGCACGCCGCAGCCCGCGCCCACCGACCCGGCGCCGCCCTCGGCACCGCTCAGGCTGGCCGTGGCGCAGCGCGGCTCAGCGCACGCAAAGGTCAAGTGGGACCTGCCCTCTGAGGCCAACGGAGCGCAGGTGGGTGCGTGTGTGTGGTTTGGGGGGGGGGCCTGTGGGCGCTATGCATGCGTGCTACACCCCACAGTCACCGTTCGCCTCACCCTCGCTGCTGCCCCCCCTGCTGCTCCTGCCGCTCACCCCCCTGCTCACACGCACAGGTGTCAGAGTACCGCCTGGAGCTGCTGTGCCTGACCCCACCCCCGGCTCCCTCTCCCGCCCCGCCGCCGCCCCAGCCCCAGCCCCAGCAGCAGCAGCAGCAGCAGCAGGAGGAAGAGGGCGAGGCCGCCTCTGGCTCCGGCCCTCAGCAGCAGGGCGCGGCCAGCAGCGAGCCCCCTCCGCGGGAGCAGCAGGAGCAGCAGCAGCAGCCGCTGGGGTGGCCCGACTGGACGACCGTGTACCTGGGCCCCGACCTGTCCACGCGCGTGCACGGGCTGGTGCCCGGGTGCCGCTACGCCCTGCGCTGCTCTGCGCTCAACGCCGCCGGGTGGGGCGCGCACAGCGCCGAGGAGCGCTTCTCCACCTCCCTGGCGCCGCCCGGCCCGCCCGAGGCGGTGGAGGCCTCGCTGGTGTCGCTGGGGGGCGGCGGGGAGCAGCCGGGCGTGCAGCTGCGGTGGCAGGCGCCGCTGGCGTGCGGCAGCCAGGCGGCCCCCGCCTCGTACGAGGTGCACGCCGTGCCCGTGGTGGGGCCGGGCAGCCACGGCCACGAGCTGCGCCAGACGGTGGGGCGCGCCGTGACGAGCTACACGTGGGTGGCGGGCGAGCTGCAGGCGGGCACGCGCTACGCGCTGAGGGTGCGGGCGGCGGGCATGGAGGGCGCGGGGCACGGGCCCTGGAGCGAGCCGGCGGTGGAGCTGCTCATGCCCGGCACCTCTTCTTCCTGCCTGGCGGGGGCGGCGGGCGGCGGCGCGATGCTGCTGCGGGGCGACCGCGGCGTGACGGACTCTGCCGACAGCATGTCGGCGACCTCTGGAGGCGTGGGCGAGGGCGGCGCGGGCGCCGCGCCGCACCACCCCCACCACCCGCAGCAGCTGCTGTCGGCCGTCTCGGCGCTCAAGCAGCAGCAGCAGCAAGCGGCCGGCAACGGCGCGGTGGCGGCGGCGGCGGGGGGGCGCGGCGCCAACGGCAAGAAGGCTGCCGCTGCAGGGGCGGGCGCCGCTGCCGCGGCGGGCGCCAAGAAGCAGCGGGGCGGCGGCGGCGCGGGGCGGGCGGCCAGCGTCTCCGCACCGGCCACGCGCGGCCCTCAGTTGGCGGCGGGCCAGGGCGAGCACGCCCTGGACGACTGCGACGCCGTGTCGGTGACAAGCCACGCCACCAGCGTGGCCACCACCAGCGCCGCTTCGGGCGGTGTCTTTGCCCGGCTGCTGGGCTCCTCAACCTCCTCCGCGGCGCAGCAGCAGCAGCAGGCCGCCAGCGCCGGCGCGGCGCAGGTAGACAAGCAGCAGCAGCAGCAGCAGCAGCACCGCAACCGCGTCAACACGAGCAAGCTGCAGGTGGTGGCGGTGCAGAAGCGTCCCAAGGCGCCGCTGCAGCTGGGCAAGGAGCTGCGGCAGCTGATGAGCGCGCACGGCCTCAAAAAGGCGCACAAGGCGGCCAGCAAGGCGTGCGGGCGGCTGTGGCAGCGGTACCGCTGGCAGCTGCTGGCGCTGGTGGCCGTGGCGCTGGTGGCCTGGCTGGTGCAGTGGGCCATGGCCGCGCACGCCCAGGCGCTGGCCGCCTCCTCGGCGGCGCCGCGCCACGGCGGCGCGCCCACTGCCAACGGCATGCCGGCGGCGGGGCACCACCAGCAGCAGCAGCAGCACGACGCGGCGTGGGCGGCCCAGCAGCAGCGGCAGCAGCAGCAGCAGCGGCACCAGGCGACGCAGCCTCCACGCCACCGCGGCGTGCAGCAGAGGTCCGCGCCTCGCTAGGAGGTGGTCGGATCTCACCACGACTCGCTCGCTCTCTGGGGTTCGGTAGCGAGACGGAAAAGCACGGAGCACCCTTCATCATCTCTAGTCACTTTTTGCCCGACGGTTGCACTTCCGCTCTTCTTCTTTGGGCCGCGCACCACCGGGTGGGCGGCTGCTGCGTGCCCCTGTCTCTTGACTGCCGGACTGCTCCCCGCGGGCGACAAGTGCAGCAGGGGCCTCCCACGCAGGGGCCTCCAACACTGTGTGCAGACTGTTGCCGCCACGACACACGCGTAGTCACCGCACACCGTCCCGGATGCGCCCCGCAGGCGACGGAACAACCAGCTCGGGCGCTGTGTTGTGATGTGTGTTTGGCAGGGACCTGTGACGCATGGCCTCCCAGATGGCCTCCCAGACAGAACGACTAGCACTGGATCATCCCGCTCCCCCACCCTCCTTTGAGCGTCCCTGTCTGCGTTTTTGTGCAAGCCCTGCAGCCTCAAGCACGCGTGACGCGTTCCGACCGAGACTCCTCACCCTGTCCTCGCTAACGCCACCCCTGGTCCTCACCCTCCTGGCGCTTGCTCTCCCGTCCCGCGAATGTGTTGTCCATGCGGAACACCTTGCTGGGCGGACACTGGCGGAACCCGCACAACAGGGTGCAGGCCCTCCGGATGATCATCAGTGTTGGCGGCAGCGCTTGTCGGATGCCAGGGCCTCTCGGCGGACAGGGTTGGTGGTGGGGGTTCTTGGGCGTGGCTTGGCGCTCTGCTCTCCTCCGTCCGTTTGGTTGGTGCTCCGTCACGCACAGCAGTTTCTCCTTCGGATGGCGACGCCCGTGCTGCTGAGCTCACCAAGCTGGTGGTGGGCGCCTAAATGCCTGCTGGTGGCTCTGCTCCTCTCTCTCTTGGCGGCATTTCGCGCGGATCTCAGGCGGGAGGGCGTGGTGGGTACCCACCAGTGTGTGTTGGCAGGCGGCGCGGAGGCGACTGCCCACCCCAGGCAGGTTTCAGATGCTCTCCCCCTCCCCTCCCACCCCGCCCCTTTCCGAGGCTCTTGGGCAGCAGCAGGACAGGCACACAGCCTCCAGGACCACTATTGGGACCACGGCTGGGCGCCGGACCGAGTGCATTTTCATTTTGCGCTTCTCTCGCGTTGAGCGACACGCTGCAAAGGGCTTGCCGAGAACACTGGGAACACATTGACGGGCATGGCCAGCTCTGAGGCGGAGGGGATTGTGGTGTGGAGGTGCTGTCGCGTCGGTGCTGTGCCTGCTGCGTCGCGCCCGTCCGGTGGCTGACTGCGTGACCCCATGCTGTGCTTCCGCGTCCCCCTTGGGCTCGGCTGTACAACGACGGTACTCTGACGCGACGCACGCAGGAGGCTGCGCTCAGTTGCGCTCCGTCGCAGGCCCTCTGCGGCGGTGCGACAGGCGGACGGTTTGGTGCACGAGCCCCCCTGCTTGCTGCTGCTGTTCCAGAGCTGCTGCTGCTGCCGCGGCAAGAGAGCCGGCCAGGCGTCCCCCAGCGTGTCCCACAGGCGCGCCACGTTCGGACGTTCAGCGTGTTGCACCGCCACTGTCACCACCACCACGCAGCCCCCACAGGAGCGCCAAGCCAACAGAGCCCCGCAGGCGCAGCGCTGGTGCACGCCGCTTGCTGCTGCTGCTCCGCTGCGCCTCGAGTCCCGTGAGCCCCGCGTGGTCCTCAGGCCCTGCGCGCACCGCACGACACACGACGCGGCAAAGGCCGCACGCGTCATCCTGCTGCGCGCTCGCTGGTCGTCTGGCCGGCGAGGCCAGCAGGGGCCCTGCACCTCGGCGATCTTGCGGCGTGCGGCCGAAAGCGCCCCAGCGGAGAGGGCGCCGCCGCATTGCACCTGCGCTGCTGCGTGCAGCCGCCCCTGCTGGACGCGTCGCCGGCGCTGTCGGCCCGCTGGGCGCCCCTGGGTGGCCATTGTCCTGCCGCTCGCCCCTGCCCCCCTCCCCGCGCAGCCCCTCGCGCCGCCGCCTCACCTGGGCCTCTAGTAGAAGAAGCCGAGCACCTTGCCGCCCACTTTCTGGCGCCTCGCCTCCTCGTGGTCGAGGATGCCCGCCGAGGTGGTGAGCACAATGACGCCGAACTGACGCGAGGGCAGCAGGCGGCCAATCCAGGCCTCGATCTCGCCGTGGCTGACGTCGAAGCGGGGCGACATGACGCCGCACTTGTTGAGCCGCCCGTTCAGCTCGACGACAATCTTGCCCGCGCGGTGGTCGTCCACCAGCTCGAACTCGCCAATGTAGCCGTGCTTCTGCATGAGCTGGAGGAACTTGATGACCACCTTGCTCACGGGGCGCAGCAGCACCTGCCGCTTGCCGCGCTTCTCCGCGTTGTACATGGTCTTGAGGGCGTCGCCCAGCACGCTGATGCGCACCATCTTGCTCGCAGACTGGTGCTCGCTACGGCTGCCGCTGCTACGCCGGTGTGGAAGAGGGAGGGCCAGGCAGCCGCGAGCGCGGGAAGAGCTGCCGACGGTTTCGCATGCGCGATCGAGGGCCTGCGTCCGCGCGGAAGAGAAAGAAAAAGAAGAGCTGCAGCGGAGCCGTGACCTGAGGAGCAGCCTGCCCCTGGGAGTCTCTCTCTCTCGACAGGGAGAAGAATGTCGCCCTGGGGGAGTCGCCCGAGCCCCAGCAGCAGCGATGGGGCCCAGCAGCAGCAGGCCCACGAATCCGCGTCGTCTTCTCAGCAACAGCATCACCAACAGCAGCATCAGCAGATGGAGCAGCAGCAGCCGCCGGTGCTGATGCGCAAGGTCCGCGTGCACAAGCTGCGGCCAGGCGGAGGCGGAGCGGCGGACCCGCTGGCGATGCTGGAGACGCCGGAGGAGCGCAACGCCGACATGGATCGGCGCATCGCGGAGCTCATCCCCGGCCTGGCTGACTTGTCAATCTCGGCGCCTGGGGCTCCTCCTCCCGCGTCAGCGCTGCGCGCCGCGGCGTCCGTGCGCGAGGCGGTGACCAAGCGCGAGGACGCCAGGCGCGCGCAGCTCTCGGAGCTCGCCACCATCTTCGACATGAGCGTGCCCAACCCAGTCGATCAGCCGCCAGTGGCCTCCAGCTCGGCCGCGGGCGGCACGCAGCAGCAGTGGAGCCAAAAGCTGCGCCCGCCGCCCAAGAGGGTGGTGCTCAGCCACTACGAGCTGGAGATGATCAACTACCAGCGCATGCTGCTCCGGCGCAACGTCTGGTACTACCGCGACCGCCTCAACAACCCCAGGTGGGTGTGCGCGCGGCTGTGTGCGTGTGGGCCAGCAGGCAGCGCTGAACAGAGAGGCGGCGTCAGGCAGCCTAGAGCGTGGGGATTCCGGGGGCGCAAAAGCACGCGCAATGCGCGTGGCACGCGCTGAGCGTGGCCACAAAGCGCTGCGTGTGCGCAGGGGCCCCTGCCCTCTCCACGTGCTCAAGGACTGCTGGGTCCAGGGCGTGATTGACGAGAACACGCTGGTGTGGGGCCAGGGCCTCTTTGACTGGCTGCCGGCCAAGAACGTCAAGCTGCTGCTGCCCATGATCCGCACGCCCGAAGGTGCGCGGCGGGGCAGGAAGGGAGGGCGGGGAGGGAGGGCGCAAGCGCCTGCTGTATGTGGTGGTGGTGGTGGTGGCCCGCGGGTTGGCCTGCAGCGCAGCATGTGCATCGCTGGCGGACCTGTGGCGGACCTGTGGGCACCAGGCAGCAGCAGCTGGGGCCTGGCATGGCGCGCAGACGGCAGGCAGGCGCCGCTTGGACAGCAGTCGTCAGCGTCAGCTCCGACGCCTGCGGTAGCGCACGGAGACCTCCTTGTTGGTGCGACGGCTCCCACCCTGCTTTCGCGCGCTGCTCAACCGTGTGCCGGCACTGCGTGCTCCCCCATGTCATGGTGCCGCAGTGCGCTTTGGCGCGTGGATCAAGCGCACCTTCAGCCTCAAGCCGGCGCTCAACAGGATCCGCGAGCAGAGGCCCCAGCACCGCGACCCGCAGCACCAGACCAAGCAGGTCGAGTGGATGCGGTAGCAGCAGAGCAAAGCGTGTGCGCCAGGGCGTGGTGATGACCCCTGGATGCTTGCCTCTGCGCTCCCTTGCCTGCGCGCCATGGGCAAGGGCGCCCCCGTGTCGCACGCCGCGCCCAGCACAGAGCCGCACTGCCAGCCCTGGCCACAGCATCATCAGCCGAGCATGCGCACATGCTGCTGCACGCGGCACGGAGCCATGCGCGAGCGGAGCGCCTTGCCCTCCAGAAAATGGCGATGGGGCTGGTGACCATCACGCTCGTCGGGCTGGTCGCCCTTTCAGCGGCGGGAACGCTGGCGGCGGCAGCGAGCTCCAAAGCGCCACTCAAAGATGCCGCCAACAGCTCCGCGTCCGCGCTACTGGTGCGCCCTCTCTCGCGGAGATCTCCGCGATGCAAGACGCATGCAAGCGCGAGGCTCCACCACCGCCTCCACGTCCCTGCGCAGACCAGCGTGCGCGGGAAGCATCCCAGCAATGGGCAGCTGGAGCTCCTGCTGTGCGTGGTGGACAAGGACACGTCCGCTGGGCTGCTCCGGGCGTGGCTGCGCGGCGCGGCGGGCGCCAACATCACTGATCATGGCAGCAGCTCCGTGGTGGTGCTGGCGCTGGACGAACAGGTGCGCGGCAGTCAGTCTCCTGCGATGCGCAGTGAGCCACAGAGGCCTGGGCCGGGCGCACGACCGCTGCTGGTCCTCACCCCCCTCGCGCACAGGCTGCCGGCATGGCCGCCGCGGTGACCAAGAGCACAAGCGTGCACGTGTGGAGGGCTGGCGGGCCTCAGGCGGGGAGCAGCCTGTTGCGCACCAAGTACCTGAGCATCCAGGCGCTGCTGGCGCGTGGCGCGGCCGTGCTGGTAACCGACCCCGGGAGCGTCCTGCTCAAGGTGTGAGGGATCCTGCGCCTGAGGCGGGATGCACACATGCACAGGCTGGGACCCTGAGATGTGAGGTGTGTCGGCTGGCGTGCCCTACAACCGACAGGACCCCTTCAGCCACCTCTCGCGCGACGCGGACCTGGAGTGCCTGACCGATGGGGCCGGGCCACATCCTGAAGGTGCGGCACGCGCAGGGGGCTTGGGGTCGGACGCCTGAGGGAAACGCGACACAAGAGTGCTGACACGACTTGTGCGCGCGCCTCGCAGGGTGGAAAGACAGCGCCAGGGGGCCAGCGGGAGTGCAGGACAGCGGCACTGTCCTGCGGCGGCCATCGCTCTTCCACATGCCGCTG
>VFQP010005816.1_pt1 | contig 10510 bp, 8 predicted proteins | sample 3512351 | NCBI WGS metagenome assembly VFQP01 (sample SAMN10412372, study PRJNA504923) | tailings metagenome | isolation source: Relicate 1 Philex TSF1 revegetated site | place: Philippines: Tuba, Benguet | collected 2017-08-29
TGAGCGCGGTGTCCCAGCTGATGCGCTGGTACTTGCCGTTCACCAGCTTCATGGGATAGCGCAGGCGGTATTCACCGTGGCCGTGCTCGCGCAGCGCGGCGCCCTTGGCGCAGTGGGCGCCAAGGTTGATGGGCGAATCGAACACCGGTTCCTGCCGCACCCAGACGCCGTTTTCCACGATGGCATCGGTCGCGCAGCCCACCGAGCAGTGGGTGCAGACGGTGCGCCTGACTTCGATCTTGCCGGTGCCGTCGATGGACTTGCCCTTGGCCGCATGGGCCTTCTTCACCAGTGTGAGCTGCGTGGCCGCGAGCCCCACGCCCACGCCCATGCCGGAGCGGCGCAGGAAGGCGCGGCGGTCCATGGTGGGCAGCGCGGACGACAGGCCGCGTTGAAGCTTGTGAACGAAGCCGGAAGGGCTGCGGGACGCGTGCGCGCCGGACGATGATTTTTTGGTCAGCAACATGGGGCCTCCTGTGCGCTCAGATGCGGGTGGTCTGGTAGTACTGCTTGACGTGATCGCTCAAGCTGTAACCCCCACCCTTGGTCGGCGCCGGCTTGGGCTCGGCCACCGCGGTGGACTCCTCAGGTGCCACGCGGGGCAGCAGTGTGGCGGCAGCGGCCAGGGCACCCACGGTGGAAGCACCTGCAAACAGGGTGCGGCGCTTCAGGTTCGGACGGCCTTCTTCGGGCGTGGATCGTGGGGACTTGTTCATGCATGTCTCCTGGTTGAACACCGGCCTGCCACACAACGTGCGGGCCTTTTGCATACGTGGAATCTAACCCGCGCACACAGACGGTGCAAGCGGTTACACAGCCCCTGCGTCATGGCGAGATGCGAGCCATTCTCATCGCGCAATGCCGCAACGCAGCATGCATCCGCGCTCCCGAATTCATAGCCAGAAGCGTGCCATCTTCACGTTTGCGCGAAGGTGGTTGCTTTGGTACTCATCTCCTTTCGGCGCAGGCGCCATGCGGCAAGGGATAACCCTGTGAAGCGACACCCTCGACGCCATCGCAGCGCCAGCCTGTCACGCCGCGTGCGACAAGTTGTCGCAATGCGCCAGCGCGTGAGATTCCGCCGAGGGCGAGCTCGAACGTGGGATTTCGTCCAATACCCAAGTGAATTGGTAGGCCTCCTCCGTAGAATGCCGGCGGGTGGAGACCCCGCTTTACCCCCCTTCCCCCGAAAAGAGCCTTGAAGGCTGGCCCGACTGGTCGATCCTCGTCGTCGACGACGAACAGGGCATGCTCAACTTCCTGGTCAAGACGCTGGCGCCGCGTTGCCACTTCGTGATGAGCGCCGGCAGCGCCGAGGACGGTGCGCAATGGCTGCGCGGGCACCATGTGGACCTGGTGATCCTCGACATCTCGCTGCCCGGCAAGAGCGGCGTGGCCTGGCTCAAGGAACTGCGCGAACAGGGCTTCAATGGCGAGGTGATCCTGATCACTGCGTTCGCTGACCTGGACACCGCCATCGAGGCCCTGCGCGCGGGCGCCTCCGACTTCATCCTCAAGCCCTTTCGCGTGCCGCAGATCCTCAATGCCGTGAAGCATTGCTACGAGCGATCGCGCCTGCGACGCGAAAACTTCGTGCTGCGCCGTGCGGTCACCAGCGCGCCGGGGCGCAACGCCCTGGTGGGCTCGTCGCCCGCCATGCAGCGCCTGGGCCAGTCGATCGCGCGGGTGGCGCCGGTCAACAGCACGGTGCTGCTGCAAGGTGAGTCAGGCACCGGCAAGGAGTTGGTGGCGCGCGAACTGCACGCGCTGAGCAACCGCGCCGGCGGTCCCTTCGTGCCGGTCAACTGCGCGGCGGTCTCGCCCGAGTTGATCGAAAGCGAACTCTTCGGCCATGCCAAGGGTGCCTTCAGTGGCGCCACCCGGGCGCGCGACGGCTTGTTCCACTACGCGCAGGGCGGCACCCTCTTCCTCGACGAGATCGCCGAGCTGCCGCTGTCCATCCAGGCCACGCTGCTGCGCGCGATCGAAGACCTGAAGATCCGCCCCGTGGGCAGCGAACAACTGGTGCCCCTGAACCTGCGCATCGTCGCGGCCACCAACCGCCAGCTCAGCGAAGAGGTGGCCGCCGGACGCTTCCGCAAGGACCTCTACTTCCGACTGCAGGTCGTCGACCTGACGCTGGCACCGCTGCGCGAACACAAGGAAGACATCCCCGAACTCGTGGCGCATTTCAACGCCCAGCTCGCTCCCTCGCTCGGCGTGGAGCCGCTCGCCATCAGCGACCGGGAAATGGATTTCCTGCGCCAGTACGACTGGCCGGGCAATGTGCGTGAACTGCGCAACCTGATCGAACGCTCGCTCATCCTCGGCAGCCTCAACGTGTCGGCGCTGTACCCGGGCGTGAAGCCGATGGCCGAAGGTGGCGCAGCGCGTCAGGCGCCCACCGACCTGCACACGCTGGAGAAGATGCACATCCTCACCGTGCTGGATTCGGTGCAGGGCGACAAGACGCGCGCGGCGCAGTTGCTCGGCGTCTCGCGCCGCACGCTGGAACGCCGCGTGGCCGAGTGGAACAGTTTGTGACCCTCTGGCGCACGCCTCGCTGGCTCGCGCGCTCGGTCCGCAACAAGCTGCTGGCCATGGCGCTGCTGCCGCTGCTGGTGGCGTTTCCCCTGCTCGTGCTGGCGCTGGCGCTGTGGGGCAATGCGGCCTACGACCGGCTGCTGATCACCAAGGTCCGCAGCGACCTGGCCGTGGCGCACGGCTACTTCGAGCAGGTGCTCAGCGAGGTCGGGTCGGGAACGCAGGGCGTGGCGGCGTCGCAGGCGCTGTTCGCGGCCTTGCAATCATCGTCCACCGGAAGTGCCCGTCGCCTGAGCGAGCAGCTCGCGCTCGCCCGCGAGCGGCTCTCGCTGGACTTCCTGCTGCTGTACGACCCGCAGGGCCGCCCACTGGCGCGCGCCGTGCCCACCGGCTTGAGCACGGGCGACGCGAATGCACCGATTCCGCTGATGCCGGCCGCACTCGGTGACGCTTCATCCAGCCGAGCCGCGCGCCTGCTGGTGCTGGACCCAGAAGCCCTGGCCGCGCTCGCACCCCACCTGCTGCCCCGGTTGCGCATTCCGCTGGTCGCCACGCGCAACGCCGCGCCCGCCACGCGGGACGCCGAGCACCGCGCCATGGTGATGCTGTCGACGCATCCGGTGCTCGATGCGAGCGGGCGAACCATCGCCCTGCTCGCTGGTGGCCTGATGCTCAACCAGAACCTGGACTTCATCGACCACATCAACCGCATCGTGTATCCCGAAGGTTCGCTGCCCTTCGGCAGCCAGGGCACGGCCACGCTGTTCATGGACGACGTGCGCATCACCACCAACGTGCGGCTGTTCCAGGACCGGCGCGCGATCGGCACGCGCGTCTCGCAGACGGTGCGCGATGCGGTGCTGGGCCGCGGCCAGACCTGGCTGGACCGGGCTTTCGTCGTCAACGATTGGTATGTCTCTGCATACCAGCCCCTGCTCGATGCGCGCGAACAGCGCATCGGCATGCTCTACGTGGGCTACCTGGAAGCACCGTTCCGGCTGGTGCGCTACGCCATGCTGGCGGCGATGGGACTGATCTTCCTGGTGGTCATGGCGCTGTCGGCCTGGTTCTCGCTGCGCTGGGCGCGCAGCATCTTCCAGCCGGTGGAGCGCATGAACCGCACCATGCAACTGGTGGAGGAAGGCCAGGCACAAGCGCGCGTGGGGCCGCTGCCGGCGCGCGATGAGCTCGGCGCGCTGGCCGGCCACCTGGACCAGTTGCTCGACGTGATCGACGACAAGACCGAGGCTCTGCGACGCTGGGGCGAGGAACTCGACCACAAGGTGGCCGAGCGCACGCAGGAGCTGGAGGCGAGCAACGCCTCGCTGCAACTGGCGCAGCAGCAGTTGGTGAAGAGCGAGAAGCTGGCCGCCATCGGCCAGCTCACGGCGAGCATCGCGCACGAGATCAACAACCCGATCGCGGTGATGCAGGGCAATCTGGATCTGATGCGCGAGACCCTGGGCGATGCGAGCGCGCCGGTGCGCGCCGAGCTGAAGCTGCTGGACGAGCAGGTGGAGCGCATGCGCATCATCGTGACGCAGCTGCTGCAGTACGCGCGCCCCACCGAGTACGCGGGCTATGTGGAGACGCTGGACCTGAACCGCACCATGGAAGACTGCCTGGTGCTGGTCGGCCACCTGTTGTCGCAGACGAGCATCGCGGTGGAGCGCGATTTCAAGGCCACGCGCCGGGTGGCCTTCAACCGTCAGGAACTGCAGCAGGTGATCATCAACCTGATGATCAACGCGATCCAGGCGATGCCCAAGGGTGGCGAGCTGCGCTTGCTGACGCGGGACTGGTGGCCGCAAGGCACAGAAGACGGCGAGGCGAGCGGCGCGCTGCTGGTGGTGCAGGACAGCGGTGCCGGCCTGTCGGCGGAGGTGCGCGAGCGGCTGTTTCGCCCGTTCTTCACGACCAAGAACGACGGCAACGGCCTGGGGCTGTGGATCAGCCAGGGGCTGGTGGAACGCTACGGCGGCGGCATCAGCGCCGACAACCGCCCGGATGCTTCAGGGGCATCGTTCACGGTGCGGTTGTTGACCGAACCTCGGGCGCCTGAGGCCACGCCCACTGGGGATGGGCGACCTGGTTTGCTCTGAGCGAAACCCACCACTCAAGCGAGCATGTCGAAACCCTGAGCTTCCACGCTGACAAAGGCCCGGGTGAATCTCGCCAAAGCGCCATAGAAGCGGGCCTTGGGATGCGCCGCAATCGCATCGCACATCTGGGGCACCCAGGGCAGCACGTGCGTGGTGAAGAACTTCTGCTGCTGCGTGAGGTTGGCCACCTCCACCTCATCGCCCGCGATCAGGTAGCGCATCACCTCGCTGATGTAGGCCACGTGGTCCTCGGTCTCGGGCATGGTTTCGTCGCGCGCCAGGCCGAGCTCTGCGAGGTCGCTGCGCAGCGCCGCCAGCGGCTTCTCGTTCAGGAAGCCGCTCAGGTAATGCGAGCCAAACAGGTAGACCTCGGGCTTGCCGACGCCGCCGAAGAGCGCGTCGTACTCGTTCGCCACGGCGGCGTCGTCCACCGCGCGCGCCGCAGCCACGAACTCGCGCCAGGGCTCTTCCAGGAAACCACCGGCGGCCGGTGCCTCCGTCACCGCCACCCGCAACTGAGCCATCAGCTCGGGCGTGGGCGGCGCGTAATACAGCGCAGCCAGCAGGCCATAGACCTCGGCGCGGGCGGTTTCTTCGTCGAGTGCGGACGAGACGGGAATGGCGTTGCTGTTCATGGGTCGGGCGTGTTCAAAGATCGGTGATGCGCGCTTCGCCGGGATTGGAGTACAGGTCCACCACCCGGCAGTCCCCGCACATCTTCAGGCGCTCCAGCGCCTCGCCCTGAAACATGGCGTGGCCCGAGAGCTTGGCCAGCATCACTTCAACCCCCTTCAAGGTGCCGAAGGGCTTGCTGCAACGGATGCACTGGTAGGGCTGGGCCTCGTTGAGCACGCGCGACTGCTTGCGCTGCTCGCCCAGCAGCAGGCGCGGCTGCAGCGTGATCGCGTGTTCCGGGCAGGTGCTGGCGCAAAGGCCGCACTGCACGCAGTTCTTCTCGATGAAACGCAGTTGCGGCCGCTCGGTGTTGTCCTGCAGCGCGCTGGCCGGGCAGGCGCTCACGCAGCTCAGGCAGAGGGTGCAGGTGTCCTTGTTCACCGCGATCGTGCCGAGCAGCGAGGCCGCGGGCAAGGGAATCGCCTCCACCGCAGGCCGGTGGGACAGGCTGTCCTGCATCAAGTGATCGAGCGCGAGTTCAAGCGTGGCGCGCTTCTCGGCCTGGATGGCGAAGGTGGCGCGGCGCTTGACGCCTTGCGCGGGCGCGTCGCCCAGCGCGCTGTCCAGCGCCCTGGCGTCGCGCGCCTCGATCAGGCGGAAGTGCTGGCCGCTGTAGCCCAGGCCACTCAGCAGCGCCTGGGCCACCGCCATCTGCTCCTGCACGGCGTCTCGGTACTGGGGCGCTTCCTCGCCCGTCATCAGCACCCAGACCTGCGAGGCGCCGTAGGCAAAGGCCGAGAGCCAGACGTCGAGCCCGATGGAGGCGGTGTGCCACAGCGGCAGCGGGATCACGCGCGCCGGCACGCCGCGCACGGCCTTGCGGTCCAGCGACGCAGCGCGGCCCAGGTCGCCGATGAGCGCCGTGCCCGCTTCCTGGCTGTGCAGCAGCAGGGCAGCGTCCTTGCCACCGGCCTTCTGGTAGGTGGCCAGCACGGCGCGCAGCTTCACGCCCTGTTCGCTGGCGCGTGGGTAGGCATAGGCCAGCGCACCGGTCGGGCAGACCGTGGTGCAGGCGCCGCAACCCACGCAGAGGTTGGGGTTGACGACAATCTGGTTGCGCTTGATCTCGCTGCGGATGGCCAGCGCCGAACAGATCTCCACGCAGGCGTTGCAGCCCACGGTCTCGTTGCGGCCGTGCGCGCAGAGCTTCTGCTTGTAGGTGAAGAACTTGGGCTTCTCGAATTCGCCCACCAGATCGCGCAGCTTGATGACCGTGGCCATGGCGCTCGAATGCCGCAGGCCGCCGGGCATATGGAAGTAGCCCTGCGGGTGCGCATGCTGCTCGAACGCGGGCGACTCGCGCAGATCGAGCACCACATCGAACTGCTCGCTGTGCGCCTGCGGTTCGCGCTGGAAGTTGATGGCACCCACCGCCTCGCAGGCCTTCACGCAGGCGCGGTGACTTCGGCATTTGTCCATGTCGATCTGGTAGTCCAGACCGATGGCGTCTTCCGGGCAGGCGGCCAGGCAGGCGTTGCAGCGCGTGCAGAGGTCGAGATCGATCGGGTTGTTGGTCTGCCACTCCACCTCGAAGGCACCGAGCCAGCCGCGCACCGCCTGGAGCTCGCCCGCGATCACCGGGTATTGCCGCGCCTGCATGCCAGCACCGCCCGTGGCCATGAGGCTGACCTCCAGCGTGTCGGCCACCAGGCCGGCGATGCGCTCGCTCTCGTCCAGCGCGCCGATGACCAGCAGGCGCCCCGCGCTCTTGTAGGTGACGGTGGGCACGGGCTCGGGATCGGGCAGGCGCGCCGCGGCCAGCAACGCAGCCATCTTCGGGCTTGCCTGCGCGGCCTCGCGGCTCCAGCCGCCGGTCTCGCGGATGTTGATGAAGCGGATCGGGCGAACGTCCAGCGCGACGGCACCTTCGGTCTGTTCCGACAGTTCGGTGAACAGCCGGCTCTCCTGCGTGCAGGCGACCACGAGCTCTTCCTGGCTGCGGCAGGCGCGCTGGAAGGCCGGCGCATCGCGGCGGCACAGCGTGGTGTGCAGCGTCAGGTCTTCATCCAGCGCCTCGCCCAGAACCTTGGGGTTCAGGGGCATGGTCTGGTTGCAATTGCAGATCAGCGTGGTCATCTTGGGGCTTCGAGGAATCGGTGTCGGAGGCGATCGTGGGTGGGGGTTCGTCGGCGGGTGGGTCGGCAGGGGGTCCCGCGTTGGCGGCACCGTCCTGGCGCGCCGGCTTTTCTGGCTTGTCCTCGGGGTCGTCCACCAGTTTCAGAAACTGCGCGCCGACCATCTTCGCCATCTCGACCGCCGACAGCGGGCTGGGCTTGGAGTAGTCGTCGATGTAGATGTCCAGCCCGTCCATGACGTTGTAGTGCGGGTCGGTGAAGAGCTTCTTGACGGCGGCGTTGCGCACATCGGCCGGCACGCCGCGCGCCACGAAGGCCGAGTAGTCGGAATCGGGTGTGAGGCGGGCAACGTCCTCGAGCGTGAGGGCGGGCGGCGGCTCTTCTGCCTGCGGAGCGGGCGTGGGCGGAGGGACCACCGCAGCGGCCACCGCAGCGGGGGCGGCGGGCGCGGACTGCGGCACCACCGGCGGCTCGGGTGGCAGCGGTTCGCCCGTGCGCACCTGCACCTTGCGGCGCGACCAGCGCGAGAAGAAGTTGCTGTCGTCTTCGGCGGCCATGGTCAGTGTTCCGGAGGCCCGCCGCCGCGGCGCTTCTCGGTCGAGATGCGCACCGGCTGGCCGAAGCGGTCTGTCAGCGGCTTGAAACTGTCGGGGCGCTTGCGCTTCTTGGGTTCTGGCTGGTAGGCGGTGTCGACGAAGCCGCGCAGCCAGTCCACCACCACCTCGGGCGCGGCCACCTGGTCCACACGCTCCTGCGCATCGAGCCAGCGGCCGGCATCGTGGTAGCTCAGCGTGACGATCTGCGGCACGGCCATGGGCTCGCCATCCAGCAGGCGCTCTTCATCGGCGCGCCAGAACACCCAGAAGCACGGGTTCGGGCTGTTGAGGTTGAGGAAATAGCCTTCGGCGTCGTCGCGGAACAGCTCCACGCGGAAACGGGGAAACAGCCAGTGCGTGGCCTGCGCATCGGTGCCCGAGGCCTCCACCGGCTCCACCGCCTGCGGCTCGTGCGATTCGTGTTCGGGCGCGGGGCCGGTGTCTTCCGGGTCCGTGCGCACCGACACGTCGGCCAGCACCCAGCGCCATGCCTGCCAGCGGCTCATGGGCCCGCTCACCGGCTCGCGCCGCATCACCACGTCGACCTCGATGGTGGGTCGGCTGCGAGCGGGGGACGACATATGTTCGATCTGCATACGGAGACCGACTGTAAGCCATACCCCCGGGAGAAGTGCCCCTTCAGCAGCTTCTCCCCGCCCCGCGGTGTGACATGCGCGGGGAAACCCTGAGTTTCAGTACGTCTCGAGGTGCAGGCGCCCTTCGCGCTTCAGCGCGCCGCCAACGGTGTCCCAGTTCAGGCCAGCACCCTGCGCCACGTCGCGCAGCGCCAGCACCACGCCCTCTTCCATGCTCTTCAGGCCGCACACATAGAAATAGGTGTTCGGATCCTGCAGCATCGCGGCCAGGTCGGCGGTGCGTTCGCGCATCACATCCTGCACATAGCGCTTGGGCTGGCCCGGTGTGCGGCTGAAGGCGAAGTTGATGTCGATGAAGTCCTTGGGCAGGCTTTGCAGCGGGCCGAAGTACGGCAGCTCTTCCTGCGTGCGCGCGCCGAAGAACAGCATCAGCTTGCCGCCTTCGAACTTGCCCGAGGCGCGCAGGCGCCGGCGCCATTCCGTCATGGCGCGCATGGGCGCGCTGCCGGTGCCGGTGCAGATCATCACGATGTTCGAACGCGGGTGGTTCGGCATGAGGAAGCTGGTGCCGAACGGCCCGATCACCTCCACCTTGTCGCCCACCTTCAGGTCGCACATGTAATTGCTCGCCACGCCGCGCACGGCGTCGCCGTCGTGGTCCTGCAGCACGCGCTTGATGGTCAGCGACAGGTTGTTGTAGCCCGGGCGCTCACCGTTGCGCGGGCTCGCAATGGAGTACTGGCGCGCGTGGTGCTTGCGGCCGATGTCGTCGACACCGGGCGGCACCACGCCGATGCTCTGGCCTTCCAGCACCGGGAAGGGCATGGCGCCGAAGTCGAGCACGATGTGGTGGGTGTCGTAGTCGCTGCCGGCGGTCTTGCCGACCTCGGTGACGCGCACATTGCCCACCACCGTGGCCGTCACGGTCTTCTGCGTGGCCTTGGGGCCGTAGAGGTTGCTGTAGGCGTGCGCGGCCGACCAGGGCGGCAGCGTGGCACCGTAGGCGGACGAATTGAAGGTCTCCGCGCCGCTCGCGTCCTTCACCACGGCAGGCGGGGCGGTGGGGGCGGGCGCCACCGCCGCGTCGGCGCCCGCCTCGGCCAGGCCTTCGAGCTCTTCAGGTGGCAGCTCGGCCGGCAGTTCTTCCCAGGTCAGTTGCTCCTCGATCGAATACGCGCGCACGCGCGGCATGCTGCGCCAGTTGTCGATCGACCCCGTGGGACAGGGCGAGATGCAGTCCATGCACAGGTTGCACTTCGAGGCATCCACCACGTAGTTCACGCTGTCGTGCGTGATCGCCTGCACCGGGCAGATCGACTCGCAGGTGTTGCAGCGGATGCAGATCTCGGGATCGATCAGGTGCTGCTTGATGACAGCGGTTTCGGCAATGGCGTTCATGGCGAGTCTCCAACGAATCTAGAGACAGTGTAGGAGAGCGGATCAACCAAACCTGACGTACTCGAAGTCCACCGGTTGGCGGTTGATGCCCATGACAGGGGGGGCAATCCAGCCGGCGAACTTGCCCGGGTCGACCACGCGGCCCATGAGCGAGGCGACGAAGGCGAAGTCTTCCGGCGTCGGCAACCACTCATTTTTCTTCGCGGCCCATTCGGTCTCGCTCACCACGCGGCCATCGGGCGACATCTTGATGCCGGCCAGCGCGCCGATCTGGCGGTTGAAGGCCTTGTGCGGCACGGTCAGGCGGGTGGCGATGCCGGCCTTTTCCAGCACCTTGTTCCAGCGGTTGACGCCGGCCACCGAGTCCTTGATGAAGTCGTCGCGCAGCACCTCGTTGAGCGCGTTGAGCATGGGCACGTCCTTCTCGACGAGCTGGCCGTCCTTGACCTCGAGCACCTTGTAGGTCTGGCCCTTGAGCACGTGGTCGTCGGTGCGCTTGCCTTCTTCGTAGCGGCCCTTGAGGC
>VFQP010005817.1_pt1 | contig 10508 bp, 6 predicted proteins | sample 3512351 | NCBI WGS metagenome assembly VFQP01 (sample SAMN10412372, study PRJNA504923) | tailings metagenome | isolation source: Relicate 1 Philex TSF1 revegetated site | place: Philippines: Tuba, Benguet | collected 2017-08-29
CGCCCTTGCCTGCGCTGGCCGTGGTGATCGTCACGTCCGTGCCCGCATTGAGCGCGTCGCTGATCGATGTATTGCGCACCGTCGCGGTGGCGTTGGTGCCCGCGTTGAAGCCGTCGGTCACGCTGCCTGAGTAACCGGCGTCACTGCCGGTGCTGATCGTGATATTGGTCGGATCGATCAGCCAGGCACCCGCAGGGCCGTGTTCCGAGCGGGCGCTGACCGTGCCCTGCACATCCAGGTCATGACCCGACGTTTCCACGAAGCCACCGTTGCCATGCACCGCGTTGGCCCGGATCGATGCACCGGCATCCACCTGCGTCAGGCTGGCGAAGTTCACGCCGTCCTGCAGCAGCGCTTCGGCTTCCGTGCCGCTCAGGCGGTGCAGGCTATCGCCACCGATTACCGCTGTGCCGCCCGCCACATCACCGCTTACGTCGATCCGTGCATCGCCAGACACGCCCACGCGGTCGCCGGCCAGCACTACCGTGCCGCCCGAACCACCCGCCGCCATGTCCGATGCGTCCAGCGTGCCCGTCACCACGACGTCGCCGGTAGCACCGGCATCGGCCACGATCTTGTCGGCACGCACGAAGCCATCGAGGTTCAGCACCGTATCGAGCAGCGTGTCCTTGCCACGCGCCGTGAGCAGCACCGTGCCGTCCTGCGCGAGGATGTGGCCGGTGTTTTCCACCAGCGCGCCAGCCGTGGCGCCGTCGAGCACCAGCGTGACGCCCTGGCCATTGGCCAGCGCCACCGTGGCGCTGTCGCCCGCCGCCAGTACCACCTGGCCGCCCGGCGCAGTGCCGATCGATCCGCTGTTGCGAACCGTGTCGCCCATCAGCGTCACATAGCCGGCTGCCTGGATATCGCCTTCGTTGACAACGCCCGCGTTGGTACCCGTGGACTTGAGCACCAGCGGATCGCCGGCCATGAAGGCGTTGGCGTCGATCGACTTCGTGGTGGCCAGCAGGCCGCCCACGTTCACCACCGCATTCTTGCCGAACAGCACGCCGTTGGCGTTCTGGATCAGCACCTGGCCATTGGCCAGCAGCGCGCCCTGGATAGCCGACGGCACGCCGCCCGTCACACGGTTCAGCGCCTGGGCCTGGGCATTCGGTTGGTTGAACTGGACAGTATTGCCTTGTCCGATATTGAAAGTGTTCCAGTCGATCACGGCACGCTGGGTGCCCTGGTCGATGTTCATGGCATTGCCGCTCTGCGAGATGGCCGCCTGGCCGGCCACGACCTGGCCGTTGGTGGGCAGCGCCTGGGCCAGCACGGCATCGCCACCAAATGCCAGCACCGCCAGTCCGATCGCGCTCAGGAGCGACACGACGTTTCGCGCCACGCCTTCACCCGCCGATTCCCCTGCGTGCTTGCCACAACTGGCGGCATTTTCCGGCACCGCGACCAGCATGCCCAGGCGTTGGCTGAATACACGGCGAAAAAGATTCTTGTTCATGATCGGACTCCATGGTTTGAATAGGTTGTCATGGCCACCAGCCGTGCACGTGACGTCTTGCGTCGGCGCAGGCGCGTGAATACCCGCAGCGCGAAAATCCATGCGCTGGATATTTGATGACCACACAGGTTGGGGGCGTTCGATGCGGAGTCGGCCTTCAGTCAAGCCGTGGATTCGCAGGGGACTTACCTCTGACCCAAGAGTAGAGGGCGGCGACGAGGCAGCGAATGATAGAAACTTTAAATCTGGGCCATAGCCGGAACCCTCAGGGCGCCGGCCAGGCCTCTCGCGCACATGCGGCATGGCGCGCCGGGACGGCGGGCTAGTTGCTGTTCCAGGAAATGGATAGCCAGTACTGCAGCGGCTTCTTGCCGGGCTCCACCCACGAAGTCGACGAGAAACCGTAAGCCTTGGACACTGATGCAGAGAACGTCACCCCTATTGGCGTCAACCAGTCCAGGCCGATGCCATAGCCCGCCAGCAGGCGGCGATTCCTGACACCGGGCACGCCGATGTAGCTGAGCTCCCAGTTGGGCCACGGGCTGTGGTTCACACGGCCGAACGCGATGTCACTGAACAGGCCGGCCTGGAACAGATGGCCCGCGCCAACCGCCATGCGCTTGTAGATGCCGAAGTTGGCAACAACGCCCTCATCCATCGATCCTTCGTCCGCACGATAGGGGCGCACCGCGTCCGCACCGCCTACCACCAGCTTCTCGCTGGGATCGAGATTGCGACTGGGCACCTGGGCATTGGCACGCACGCTCAGGAACAGGTCGCCACGCGGGTTCAGGCCATAGGTACCGGATCCCGATGCAGCCAGTTTGGCATAGTCGCCGGCCAGGTTTGCCGCCTCGTCCAGCAGCGGCGTGTCATTGCGCTGATTGCCGATGGTCAGTGCAAGCTCGCCGCTCCATATGTTGGTTCGCAGCTGTTGGGCGCGGTCGCCGTTGTTTGCCTGCAGCGAGATGCGTCCGGCATTCAGCGTGCTGTGCGCCAGCAGCGAGAACTCGTCAAATGCTGTCTTGGTCCTGCTGTACAGGTAGGAAGCACTGAGCCACACGTTGCGGTCCAGCCCTCGGGTGACCGGATACGCCACGCCGATCTGCGCGATATTTGCCACGCCAGTCAGCCGCGTGACCGCATTGATCGAGTACTGCTGACGCGTGAAGCCGCCTGTCACGCGCAGGCCGTTGTCGAGGATCGGCATGCTGGCGTTCAGTGTACCGGTCCACATGTTCCCGTTGGTGCCGGTCACAGTGAGCCCGTAGCTTTCTCCGGCGCCGAAATAATTGTTGCCGGCCACCGAAAAGCCGAAGCGATAGCGGCCAGTGGTTGGAATGCCCTTGTTGTCGGCTACCACGCTCCCTTGAACCGGCTTGCCTTGCGGATCGAGGTTCAATGCGAGCCTGATATCGCCCTGTTCGGCGCCGGGCATGAATTGGGGCGGTTGGGCAATGGCAACGCCCGGAACGTCCTGCAACAGCTGTGTGGTGCGTTCGAGCCGCGAGGTCTGCAGCAGGCAATCCTGCTCGAAAGTCGTGTTGCCGCACATGGCCTTGTTGACCAGCCGCTGCAACCGTTCGCCATGGACCCGCGTGCCGTTCTCGATGGAGATGTCGCTGACGCGCCCCGGAAACACCGTAAATACAGGTACACCGCCCGGTTGCTGCATCGCGTTCCAGTCGGCTTCCCCCATCCGGACCTGTCCTACCGGAAAACCACCACGGCGTAGTGCCTGCGTGAGCCGGTCCGACCATTCCCCGATCTCGGCGCGCGTGGATGGCGCGCCGGGCAACAACAGGACTTCGGTTTGCAGCACGGTCAGCGCGGCTTGCTCGCCAACACTGCCGGGCGGTACCACGCGAAAGGTCACGGCCGACTGGATGTTCGACGTGCCCGGTGCCCCATCCATCGATGCATCGGGGCGCGGCGACCACGGCGGTACCCCGGTATCAGTTTCTCCATGGCCTTCACCATGCGCCAACATCAGCGTAGGCAAAAAGATCGTCGCGATCCTCCGCCTGACCTGCATGCGATCGAATGACATTCACCTTCCTCCCCAGGATGCCGATAGCGAAGCTTAGATTCGCACCGTGTGTTCGAGGGGTGGATATCCCGGAAAATGAATCTGACTACAATGCAGCGGCGTTGTCAGCGGTTATCACCGCTTCCAGGACACGCCAGGAACAAAAGCCCGGAAAAAACCGGGCTTTTGTATTCGGACGTTCAGACGTTCGGACGTTCAGCGATTCAATCGAAGCCCAGTTCCTGCAGCTTGCGCGTGATCGTGTTGCGGCCAATGCCAAGTCGCGTTGCAGCTTCGACGCGACGTCCGCGCGTCACGCCGAGCGCCGCCTCGAGTACCGCTTTTTCGAAGCGACGCGTCAGCGCATCCATGACTTCCGACTGTCCCGATTCCAGCATCGATTTCGCTTCACCGGCCAGCAGGCTCTCCCAGCTTTGCGAGACCGCCGCATACGCAGGTGCCATCGCCGCGGAAGATGCCGCCATTGGCGGGCGCGTGGCTACGAGCGTATCGCCATCGCCGCCAGGCACGCCCATGCCGTAATCCGAGGTTTCGATCGCATCGTAGTCACCGGCGGGACGCATGTCACCGGCCAGAGGACGCGACGCCGACTGGCTTTCGCCATGCCCCACGTCGATCATCTCGCGCGGCAGGTCCTTGACCTCGATGGTCTGCGCCGGCGCCATCACCGTCAGCCAGTTGCAGAGGTTTTCCAGTTGCCGGACGTTGCCCGGGAACGGCAGCGTGCTGACGTAGGCCAACGCATCGTCGGACATGCGCTTGGGCTCCACACCAAGTTCCTTGGCACTCTTCTGCAGGAAATGGCGTGCCAGCAGCGTGATGTCCTCTGGCCGCTCGCGCAACGGGGGCAGGCGCAGGCGGATTACGTTCAGGCGGTGGAACAAGTCCTCGCGGAACAGCCCTTCCTTGACACGTGTTTCCAGATTCTGGTGTGTCGCGGCAATAACGCGCACATTCGCCCGCAGCGGATTGTGACCGCCAACACGATAGAAGTTGCCGTCGGAGAGCACGCGCAGCAGGCGCGTCTGCAGGTCGAACGGCATGTCGCCGATTTCGTCGAGGAACAGCGTACCGCCCTCGGCCTGCTCGAAGCGGCCACGGCGCATGGTCTGCGCGCCGGTGAACGCGCCGCGTTCATGGCCAAACAGTTCGGATTCGAGCAGGTCCTTGGGGATTGCCGCGGTATTCAGCGCAATGAACGGACCATTGGCGCGCGGACTGTGCTTGTGCAACGCGCGCGCCACGAGTTCCTTGCCGGTACCGGACTCGCCGGTAATCATCACGGTCACGTTCGATTGCGACAGGCGGCCTATGGCGCGGAACACATCCTGCATCGCCGGGGCCTGGCCCAGGATTTCGGGCGCATCGACGAGGCGGTCTTCCATCTCCTCTTCGCGCAGGCTTTCCTCCAGCGCGCGGCGGATCAGTTCCACGGCCTTGTCGACATCGAAAGGCTTGGCCAGGTATTCGAATGCGCCGCCCTGGAACGCCGCCACGGCGCTATCCAGATCCGAATAGGCGGTCATCACGATGACCGGAAGGCCCGGATGCCGCGCCTTGAGGGCCTGCAACAGGTCCAGGCCCGAGCCGCCAGGCATGCGGATATCTGAAATCAAGACCTGCGGCTCGTCTTCTTCCAATGCCGCGAGTACGTCGCGGACATTGGTAAAACTGCGAGAGAGCAGGCTTTCACGTGCAAGGGCCTTTTCCAGGACCCAGCGGATTGATTGATCGTCGTCGACTATCCAGATCGGCTTCATGTGCGTCGCTTGTCTGCTCGGTGTCATGTGGTCTCCCGTGTGCCCCGCCGGAGTCGCTCGCACCGGATACGTCGATCGACGGTCAATGCAGCGGCAGCAGGATACGGAAGTCGGTACAGCCGGGCCGGCTCTCGCATTCGATCAAGCCCTCGTGCTGCTGCACGAAGGTTTGAGCGAGTGTGAGACCGAGACCGCTACCGCCATCCCTGCCCGATACCAACGGATAGAAGATGCGTTCGCGAATGTCCTCGGGGATGCCCGGGCCGTTATCTATCACATGCAAATCCAATGCCAGCTTGTACAAACGCTTGGCAATCGTGACTTGGCGGGCCACGCGGGTACGCAAGACGATCTGTGCGTCGCCCTTCGCAATCCGCTCGTGGAGCGCCTGGGCGGCGTTGTGGACGATGTTCAGCACGGCCTGGATCAGCTGTTCCATGTCGCCGCGCAGGTCCGGCAGGCTGGCGTCGTAGTCACGCACGATATCGAGCCCGTTGGGGAACTCCGCCAGGACCACGGACCGCACACGCTCCAGCACCTCGTGGATATTGAGGTCCGACACGATATGCGGATGGCGGTGCGGCTCCAGCAGGCGGTCCACCAGCGTCTGCAACCGGTCGGATTCCTTGATGATGACCTGGGTGTACTCACGCAACGCGCGTTCGGGCAGCTCGAACTCCAGCAATTGCGCCGCCCCACGAATCCCGCCCAACGGGTTCTTGATCTCGTGCGCCAGGTTGCGGATCAGCTCCTTGTTCGCCGACGTCAGGTCGAGGATGCGCTCCTCGCGGTCGCTGCGCACCTTCTGCTCGTTCAGCAGGATCTCGACCAGCACGGCGCTGGAGCGCCCTTCGATGCCGCCTACCACCACGTGCGCATGCATTGGTTCCTGCAGCGGGGGCCGCAGCACCAGGTCCTGCCGCCGCACATCGACTTGCCGTGCAATCACCGTCTCGATCATCGTGTCGAGCTCTTCCGATGCACCGAACAGGTCCGGCAGCGACAGCTCCACCATGGCCTTGCGTGACACCGCAAAGCTGGCCTCGGCCGCGGGATTCGCGTAGACCACCCGTAGTCCCGGCTGGCGCACCAGCAGTACCGGATTGGCCACGTTGTCCAGGCCCGGATGCAGCATTACATCGCCCAGCGGCACGACATCGGCTTCGCGCGGGTCGATGTCGGCGGGATCGGGCTTGCGGTCCGCACCGGTGACTTTGCGCGAGACTCCGCGAATCAGGCGACGCATAGGCTTCAGTCCTTCAAATTCGATAGCTCCCGCCGAAGCGATGCCACATTGGCTTCACTGCGGGAAACGTCATCGCGCAGGCGCGCCACGCGATCCAGATATTTTTGATAATTACGCTCGTTACCCTGGCGTTCCGGCTCGCCGTTGTTGAATTCCGCGCGCAGCCCGGCCAGCTTGGCTTCCTCGCTCTGCAGCTCCTGCTCCAGCACGGCGCGGCGCTCGCTGTCGCGGTTCTTCTGCGTGGCGCTGTCCACGCGCGGGAACGCGGTCGGGGAAGCGGCCACACTGCCCGTCTTGCTGCCGGACGAAGCCGCGCCACTGGTGCGGCCGCCTGGCACCGTGACCACGTCGGGCAGATTGAGCTTCTTGCAGTCCTTGCTATTGCCGGGATTGCCGTTGCGATACTCGGGCACGCCGTTGGCGCCCTTGCACATATATACGTCGGATGACTGCGCCGGCGCCGAACCACTCCATGCCGCCAGCGTCAGGGCCGCGACCGTCACCAGAATGGGGAAACCCACACGCATTTGGTGCGGCCACGCACCACCGGCCTTGCTGTAGACCCTGCTCGAAATCGCTTCCATGAACATCGACATGAAGGTTAGGGAAAGAGCCCCATTCTAGCGATCAAACGTGGCTGAAAAACAAAAAGGGACAGCCGAAGCCGCCCCTTCCTGGTGCCACTGTTGCCCGGTAACAACCTGGCAACGCACAACCCGCTTACAGCGAGTAGTACATGTCGAACTCGATCGGGTGAGTGGTCATGCGGAAACGCGTGACTTCTTCCATCTTCAGTTCGATGTACGCATCGAGCATCGAGTTCGAGAACACACCACCGCGGGTCAGGAACTCACGGTCGTTGTCCAGGTACTCCAGCGACTGGTCGAGGCTCGCGCAGACGGTCGGGATCTTTGCGTCTTCTTCCGGCGGCAGGTCGTACAGGTTCTTGTCGGCAGCTTCGCCCGGGTGGATCTTGTTCATCACGCCGTCCAGGCCGGCCATCAGCAGTGCCGAGAAGCCCAGGTACGGGTTCATCAGCGGATCCGGGAAGCGCGTTTCGATACGGCGACCCTTCGGGTTGGCCACGTACGGAATACGGATCGATGCCGAACGGTTGCGAGCCGAGTAGGCCAGCTTCACCGGCGCTTCGAAGCCCGGCACCAGACGCTTGTACGAGTTCGTACCCGGGTTGGTGATGGCGTTCAGCGCGCGAGCGTGCTTGATGATGCCGCCGATGTAGTACAGCGCGAATTCCGACAGGCCGGCGTAGCCGTTGCCTGCGAACAGGTTCTGGCCGTCCTTCCACACGGACTGGTGAACGTGCATGCCCGAACCGTTGTCGCCCACGACCGGCTTCGGCATGAACGTGGCAGTCTTGCCATAGGTGTGAGCGACGTTCTGGATCACGTACTTCTGCAGTTGGGTCCAGTCGGCGCGTTGCACCAGCGTGCTGAAGCGCGTGCCGATTTCGTTCTGGCCCTGGCCAGCCACTTCGTGGTGGTGCACTTCAACCGGAATGCCCAGCGATTCCAGAATCAGGCACATTTCCGAACGCATGTCCTGGAACGTGTCGATCGGGGCAACCGGGAAGTAGCCGCCCTTCTTGCCCGGACGGTGACCGCTGTTGCCGTGTTCGAATTCCTTGCCCGACGACCACGGAGCTTCTTCCGAGTTGATCTTGACCGAGCAACCCTGCATGTCGATGTTCCACGTCACGCCGTCGAAGATGAAGAACTCGGGTTCCGGACCGAAGAAGGCGGTGTCGCCCAGGCCGGTGCTCTTCAGGTAGGCTTCGGCGCGCTTGGCGATCGAGCGCGGGTCACGGTCATAGCCCTTGCCGTCCGACGGTTCGATTACGTCGCAGGTCAGCACCAGGGTCGGTTCTTCATAGAACGGGTCGATGTAGGCGGTACCCGAATCCGGCATCAGCAGCATGTCCGATGCTTCGATACCCTTCCAGCCAGCGATGGACGAACCGTCAAAGGCGTGGCCGCTTTCGAATTTGTCTTCATCGAAGTGCGACGTCGGAACCGACACGTGCTGTTCCTTGCCCTTGGTATCCGTGAAACGGAAATCGACGAACTTGACGTCGTTTTCCTTCACGAGCTTCATCACATCTGCAACGCTCTGCGCCATGCCTATCTCCTGGAAATTCGAGGCTGTGTCTGAGAAAGCCATTGTTGGTGCGGTCGATCGGTCATCCAATCCAGACCGCCCCAAAAGGGACGAGGAATGTTAGCAGAAAGCATGCCACCCTCCAGCCCTTCGTATCGGTAATCGCCCTGACTTCCCGAAAAACGTGCACTCGCCGGCCAGGGCCGCACCGGGACGGGGGATGAGGATTGCATACAACCTTGCGCACCCGCCTTACGCCGCCACACACGGCGCCGCTCCGTTCCGGGGCCTTGCCCCATGAAACACCATATCAGTGCATGATTCAAGGGAGCGCACCACATAAGTGCCTGCGACCCAGATATGCACCGTTGTGATGCATTTCCATTTTCCTTGAACACAGCGATTTTTTCGGGTCGGTCAGTTCACCACCAACGCACATCCATCAACGCACCACCAACGGCCGCGCGCTAGAATAGCGCCGAATGCGGCCGGTTCCCAGCCCCATGTCGCGACTGTTGTCCGAACGCCGCCTGCCGCCCGTTGGCCCCTCCTCTTATTGACACCGTCACACAGAATGACTACCCGAGACACCCTTCTCCAGACCGCCCACGCCCGTCAGCAACAGGGACAGTTTGCCTACTACGGCGCCCTCACCCCGCAAGAGGCGTATGCACTACTGCAGGCCGATCCGCGCGCGGTTCTGGTCGACGTGCGCACGCAGGCCGAGCTGGACTGGGTGGGTGGCGTGGCGGTGCCCGATGAACAGTTCGCGCACGTGGAATGGTCGACCTATCCCGGCGGCACGCAGAACCCGAATTTCGTGGCCGAGCTGAAAGCGCGCATTCCGGCCGATGCACCGGTACTGTTCCTGTGCCGCAGCGCAGCCCGCTCGAAGCATGCCGCGCGTGTAGCGACCGAAGCCGGCTATCAGTTCGCGATGGATGTGCTGGAAGGTTTCGAAGGCGCCCGCGACGAACATCACCATCGCAAGACTGTGGAAGGCTGGTGCTTCCGCGGCATGCCATGGCACGGCGCGTGATGGATTGCTGAATGTCCTGAATGTCATGGCTCCCCCTCCCACATGGCGGGAGCGGGGAAAACCGAGCGCAGATTCCTTTACTGCTCGATGATTTCGAAGCCCATGGCGCGCACGCCGCCAAGCAGCATTGCGTAGGCTGCCGGCAACTGGTCGGCAGGGCCTTTCACACCGAGGTCGATGTGACGGCGCGCAAAACGATCGCCGCGACTGACATCTCCTACCGATGGCAGGCTGAACACGCGGATTCCCGGGAATACCGCCTGCACCTGCTCCATCAACGGCGTCAGCGTCGACTCCGGGGCCTCGAACACGTAGAACGCCCGTGACTGCTCCGCATCGCGATGAAACAGGTCGGTGTAGTAGTGGTCGAGCACCCACTCCATCATCGGCCACGCCATGACCGGGAATCCCGGCATGAAATGATGGTTGGCCACAGAGAAGCCCGGAATCCGGTTGTAGCTGTTGGGAATGATGCGTGCACCGGCCGGGATTTCGCCCATCTTGAAACGGTGCTGGTTTTCAGGCCGGTTCAGGTCAGCCTTGACGGGATCGCCTTCGGCGGTCTCCGCGATCCGCAACGCGATCTGCTCGCGCGCATCGGGATGCAGCATCAGCTCCACGCCCAGGGCCGCCGCCGCGCACTGGCGCGTGTGATCGTCCGGCGTCGCGCCGATTCCGCCCGTGCAGAAGACCACGTCCTGTCCCGCCAGCGTGCGCCGCAGCGTGGCGGTGATGCGCTCACGCTCGTCACCGACATACTCGGCCCAGTCCAGCGCGATGCCACGCGCACCAAGCAACTCGATGGCCGTGCGCATATGCTTGTCTTCGCGCCGGCC
>VFQP010005818.1_pt1 | contig 10508 bp, 9 predicted proteins | sample 3512351 | NCBI WGS metagenome assembly VFQP01 (sample SAMN10412372, study PRJNA504923) | tailings metagenome | isolation source: Relicate 1 Philex TSF1 revegetated site | place: Philippines: Tuba, Benguet | collected 2017-08-29
CATCTCCAGGTTGGTGAAGGACAGTTTAATATCGGTAAACTCTGTGGTTTTAAATGGTTGCAACGAGCCACGGATGCGTGCTGCACCGTAATCATCTACCTTGCCGTCCAGTTCGACTTGCGCGGTGGATGACGGGTTGCTGGAGATGCCATTGCTGACGCCGCCCAGGGTGTGAATGTGCGTGCCAAACGGTTGTGGTAGCGATAAGTCAGCAAATTCCAGTTCGGCGTTATTGATGCGTACCGTATCAATTGCCACCGGGAAATCGCTGTTAGTGCTGGCAGGTGTGGCCGTTGCGGTGGTTTGACTCGCGGGGGCCGGGGCCGCCTTGGTCGTGGTTGATGTGGTTGCCGCCGCCTTGTCTGGTGTAGCCGTGCGTATGACCTTGGTGATATTCAGGCTGCGGTCAGGGTAAATGATGAATTTACTTTGCGGTTTGCTTAAGGTCAGCGTACTTAATTGCAGCTTGTTGGGCGACAGTGACAGCGCCAAGCCGTCCCCTTGCAGTTTTTCCCAGCGTAAAAACGGTTGCTGGCTCGCCTCCTCAAGGATGGACAGCTGGTTGATACTAAAGCCGCCGTCAAACTTGGTCGTCCCGCTGCTGGTTTGTTGCAGTTTGCCTTGCAGGCTGGCGGAACCGTTTTCCAGTTGCAGTAAGGCGGCTTGCTGGATATAAGGGGCAAAAGGTTTCAGTGCCAGGTCGGTGAGTGTACATTGCAACTCGGTTTTAAAAGGGGCTGCAGCCAGTTTGCCTTGCAGGTTGAACTGACCGCCTTGTTTGACCTTGAATCCAGCTTTCACCGGCAGCAAGCGTGCCATATTCTGGCTCAGGTCGCTAGCTTCCACGCTGGCATCCACCACATCCAGCACCACAGGTGTCGGTGTCGTTTGATCTTCAAAATGAATGTCAGCCTGTTGCAAGGCCAGCCGCTTCACGGCGTAAGACCATGGTTTCGCAGATGTTGCTGTTTGTGTGCTTGTTTTGGCCGTTGCTGTGTGACTGCCTGAAGCCGGTGACAGTATGGCTTGCCAGTTTAGGCGTTGATCCGCTTGCCTGATGACCGTTGTTTTAAACCCTTGTAATTGAATCGCGGCAATGTCGATTTTTTGTTGGTCCAGCGCCAGTTGTGCATGACTCAGTGCAAATTTGGCCAATTGGGCGGCGGCTTTTTTATCTGATTGCACGCTGAGTTGTGTGGCTTCCAGTTGCACATTTTTTAGCGCCAGGCCTGACGTATTGTCCACACCCAGTTGTATATTTAAGTCGCCCACCGTGGCTTGCAAGGGCTTGGCAAATTGCTGGTCGGTATAAGCGAGCTGCCAGTGCGCCAGGGCAATGTCGTCTATCGCAAATTGGAAGGGGGCGCTGGCCTTTTCATTGATCTTTTCATCTGGCACCGCAGGGGTCTCCGCAGGCGAGGGCGTGGCTGTTGCAGGTTCGGCAAAGGCGTGTTGCCAATCAAGTCCGGCAGCCGTTTGCGTCGCCGACAATTGCCCTTTGTTTAATAAAATATGCGCCACATTGGCCCGGCGTTCGGCCAGATTGAGGCTGACATTTTCGATCGCCAGTTCTGGCAGCGCAAATAATGTTTTTTGCGCTTGTTGTAGCTGTGTTTGCTCAATATGCAGGTTCAGGTTGTCAAATGTCAGTTGTGCCTGTCTGTCCTGTGCGAAGACCAGCTTGGGTAAAGTCAGGCTGCTTTTGGCAATGGCAAGCGCTGCCTGTGGTTTATGTAGTTTGAGTTGGTCCAGTTGCACATCGATATCTTGTGTGGTGACCAATAACTGTTTTTGTTGATCAAGCGCCAGATGCTTGGCTTTGACCTCTAACTGCGTGAACGCGAGCTTGTCGCCTTGCGTCAGTGCGCCTGCCAAATCGTTCACGCGCAGCTTTGCATCGCTGATCAACAGTTTTGGTTGTTGATTCGGTAAAGAAAAATCATAGTTAAACTGACTGGCAAACGTACCTGCCGTGATTTGCAGCGGCAAGTTGGCCGTGTTTACCCATTGCATGACTTTGGCGATTTGCAAGCCTTCAATCGCCAGTGAGCCTTGCGACGCCAACGGATTGACGCCGAAATTACCTTTCCATTTGATGGTCGCGCCCTGGTACGGCAGTTTGGCGGCAATCAGGTAGTCACCACGGTCTTTGGGTAGCGTGGAAAAGCCCTCCAGCTCAAAGTCCAGTGGCTTAAGTGATGCTTGTAATGGTGAGGCGTGCTGCGCATCCTGATAATCGATATTGCCCTGGCTGATCGAAATGTTTTCAATGATCACGCGTGGCAGGTCAGGGCTCGGTGGTGAAGGATCTTCATTCAGCTTGGCAATCAGGTCGGCCCAGTTGAGGCGGCCTTGTTTGGAGATATGCACATCGACGCGCGGCGCTGTCAGTGTAATTTGCTTCAGTTTCCAGGCCCAGTCGAACAGGCCGCTGGCTTCAAGGTCGACCACTAGCTTGTCAAACGATGCCAGTGGCGCGCCACTTTTCTCGGTCAGGGCCAACTTTTCGATGGTCGCGGTCAGGCGTAGCGGGTCAAAGGTCACTTTTTCTACGCTGGCTTTGCTTGCCAACTGGCTTTCTGCTACCCAGGGCAACAACCATTTTGCCAGTGGATTGATGGCTAGCCAGGCAAATGCAAAGTAGAAGACAATAAGCCCGGCAAGCACCTTGAAAGTCAGTGATTGCACCAGGGGATGTAAGGAAGGAGGCAGGCGATTCAACATAGGTGTTAATTTAGCAGAAATTAAATCTTTTATATCGATTGTTGACAGCGGAAAGTGACAAATCTTTGTCTGTCATACAGCGCCAGGGGTGGCCTTGAATAAGTCAAACAACCCATGTCATGAAGGTGACATCGACATCCGTTTTCATGTATGCTTAAGTTAACGCGTTATACAGGATGCTGTTTTCAGCAGTAACTATGGCTTCAGAGCCGGATAAGTTGTCACACAAACCCTCTCTTTTAGAACGATTAAGTCACTTTCTTCTGCGTGAGCCGGAAGACAGGGAGCAACTGGTTGAGTTGCTGCATGGGGCTTATGAAAACCACCTGATGGATAGCGATTCGCTAGCCATGATTGAAGGTGTCCTGCAGGTCAGTGAAATGCAGGTCAGGGATATCATGATCCCGCGGTCGCAAATGGACGTCATTGATATTGCCCAACCGCCAGAAAGCTTTTTGCCGTTTGTGATCGAAACGGCGCACTCCCGTTTCCCGGTCATTGAAGATAATAAAAACGATGTGATTGGCATTTTGCTGGCCAAAGACCTGTTACGCTATTACGCCAGCGAGTCGTTCGAGTTGCGCGATATGTTGCGCCCGGCCGTGTTTATCCCAGAATCCAAGCGCCTGAATGTGTTGTTAAAGGAATTCCGCAGCAACCGTAACCATATTGCCATTGTCGTTGATGAGTATGGTGGCGTGGCAGGCATGGTCACCATTGAGGATGTGCTCGAACAAATTGTTGGCGATATCGAAGATGAGTACGACGATGATGAAGATGAAAGCAACATTATCTTCCAGGCGCCGGGCAAGTACCGCGTCAAGGCGCTGACTGAAATCCCTGAATTTAATGAAGCGATAGGTACTGCGTTTAGCGATGAAGAGTTTTCTACCGTCGGTGGTCTGGTGGTGAATCACTTCGGCCATTTGCCCAAACGTGGCGAGCATATCCGTATTGATAATTTAAGTGTCACCGTCGTCCATGCCGACAGTCGTCGCGTGCATGTACTATTGGTTGAGCAATTGCCGGAAGAGGTTTACCCAATCGAGTCTGTGTAGCCTTGCCGTGTTGGAACCTATTGTTGTTTTAATTGCCTGAGTTTCTGAATAAAGGAGAGTCATGATGAAAGCACAAACCTGGTTGAGCGGAGTGGTGGCTGTTGCATTATTGTCTTTAAGCGGATCTGCGTCGGCGGGCGCGACGGCAGCTAAGTTTCCAGAGGACGAACAAGGCTTTGTCGATGCGGTCGGTAAATTGAACCGCGCACAATTGATCGCTTTGCTAGGCGAGCCCGCGCGCGCTGAAGATGTGAAGTTAAAGGATAGCGGACGCGTGGTGGCCTCAATCTGGCATTACCACAATATCAATAAAGATGCCGCTGGAGCGTATTATCCGACGACAGAGCTGGATCTGATTGATGACCAGGTCAGCGTGGTGGTGTTCCTGAATAATGATGGTTCTGATGCGAGCTCAGGCCAGACGTATGAGGTTCAGCCTAATCCGGCGGATTTGTAAGCGTTAAATAACAGAACTAAAAACAAAGGGCGCTTTGGCGCCCTTTGTCATGTACACATCACCTAAAAATTACTTTTTCAGGCTGTCACGGATTTCACGCAACAAGACAATGTCTTCCGGTGTTGCTGCTGGCGCTGGTGGTGGTTCTGCCTGTTTCAGGCTGTTCATGAATTTAACCATCTGGAAAATGATAAATGCCAGGATGATAAAGTTAAGCACAATGGTGACGAAGTTGCCGTAAGCCAGCACCGCCCCCAGTTTTTTGGCTTCTGCCAGGGCGAGGTCAGCCGACTGGCCATTGAGTGGCACGTATAAATTGCTGAAATCAAAGCCGCCAAAAATTCTGCCGATGACCGGCATGATAATGTCGTTGACCATGGAATCAACGATCTTGCCAAAGGCGCCGCCGATGATGACACCGACCGCCAGGTCCATGACATTGCCCTTCAGCGCAAATTGTTTAAACTCGGTCATCACACTCATTCACTTACTCCTGATGTTAATAATTGTAGATAGTTGCAAATGATGACTATAGGCGTGGACCTGCGTGCTTGTCAATTGCCGGTAAAGTGATCTTTGATAGGCCAGGGCTGAATAATAGTGCGGTGTGATATATTGAGCCACTCTGGATTTTGTCGGATTTGAAAGAGTCTACATGCAGTTGTTTCATACCTTGCGCGAATTGCGCGCCTTTTTAGCCAGCCGTGCTGACCAGCGGGTTGGCTTTGTGCCGACCATGGGTAATTTGCACGCCGGGCATTGTCAGCTAGTGACTTTAGCCAAGAACCATGCTGACCTGGTCGTGGTCAGTATCTTTGTAAACCCACTGCAGTTTGGGGCGAATGAAGACTTTGGCAGTTACCCGCGCACCTTGCAGTCTGACTGCGAGAAGTTGCAAGCCGTGGGCGCTGACGTGGTGTTTGCACCCGCTGTGGAAGAAATGTATCCGGATTTTGATGGTCAGTCTTTGCACCAGGAGATGGTGATTCAGCCGCCACCGTTGGCCGATGATTTATGTGGTGCCAGTCGTCCTGGTCATTTTGCAGGTGTCGCCACCGTGGTCGCTAAATTGTTTCATATGGTGCAGCCGCAGGTCGCGGTGTTTGGCAAAAAAGACTATCAACAACTCATGGTGATTCGTGCCTTGGTGCGACAACTCAACTTTGATATTGAAATTATTGCCGGGGAAACGGCACGCGAGTCTTCCGGCCTGGCCATGAGTTCAAGAAATGGTTATTTAACAGTAGCGGAAAAAACACAGGCGGCGCAGTTAAACCAGCAGTTGCAAAGCATCAAACAGGCCTTGCTGTCTGGCCGCCGCGACTATGCCACTTTGCGCGAGCAAGCCTGTTTAATGCTGAGCCAGCAGGGCTGGCAGGTAGATTATGTAGAGATCAGGCGTCAACAGTCACTGACCTTGCCGGATGCGCAGACCAGCGACTGGGTGATACTGGCGGCAGCCAGGTTGGGTAAGACGCGGCTGATTGATAATTGTGAAGCCAGTGCGTAGCGAGATTGAAGGCATTTTTTATAAATTTATTTTGCGCTAAGCCATTGATAACTTTATAATTACGACCTTTTCCGCGCGAGCGGAAGTTCGAGCTAAGGGACGCAATGCAAAGAACCATGTTGAAATCCAAGCTGCATCGGGTGCGTGTGACGCATAGCGAGCTGCACTATGAAGGCAGTTGTGCGATTGATGAAGCCTTGCTGGAGGCCGCTAATATTCACGAATATGAGCAGATCCAGATTTACAACATCAACAATGGTGAGCGTTTCACAACTTATGCCATTCGTGCCGAGCGCCACTCTGGCGTGATTTCGGTGAATGGCGCGGCGGCACATAAAGCCGACCCTGATGACCTGATTATTATTGCCAGCTATTCGCAATATACCGAAGCCGAATTGACCAATTACCATCCGCAACTGGTGTATGTCGATGCGCAAAATCGCATCGTCGAACAGAAAAACCATATCCCTGCGCAAGCTGCCTGATTTTGAGTACCCCTATGCAACCTAACATTGATGTATTGTCCCTGGAGGACATGAAGCTGACCGTTGTTGACGCGCTGGAAGATATTAAAGCCTTTGATATCACGGTGATGGACGTGCGTCATATGACCGCGGTCACCAGTTACATGATCGTCGCCAGTGGTAATTCCACCCGCCAATGCAAGGCGATTGCCGATAATGTGCGTGAAAAGCTGAAAGAAAAAGGCCTGGATGCACGTGGCGTAGAGGGCGAAAAAGAAGGCGAGTGGGTGTTGGTGGATCTGGGCGATATCGTTGTCCATGTGATGGTCCCGGCAACGCGCGCTTACTACAACATTGAACAGCTGTGGAGCGAGTCGCAAACCCGCCGCGCGGCCTCTGCTGCCTAAAAGTCCTATCTCTCTCCTGATATGAAGCTGAATATCATCTCGGTCGGCCATAAAATGCCCGACTGGGTTGAAACAGCGTGCGCCGAGTATTTGAAGCGCATGCCACGCGAGCTCGAAACCCGCATCATCGAAATCAAGCCTGATAAACGCGCAGCCGGTAAAAACAGCGAGGTGGTGCAAGAAGCAGAGGCCAAGCGTATTCTGGAAGTCGCCGGTAAAGATTATCTGGTGGCACTGGACGAGCGTGGGCAAGCGGTGACCACCTTGCAACTGGCGGAAAAACTCAAAAGCTGGCAGGAAATGGGGCGTGATGTTTCACTGGTGGTTGGTGGGGCCGATGGCTTGCATGCACAACTCAAAACCCAGGCGCAGTGGTTGTTCAGTTTATCTAAATTGACCATGCCGCATGGCATGGTGCGTGTGATGCTAGCCGAGCAACTTTATCGCGCCCACACCGTTCTAAGTGGTCATCCCTATCACCGAGAATAACGATGTCTAGTGCCCTGGTCTGGTTGCGTCGCGACCTGCGCGACGATGATCATGCAGCGCTGTATCACGCCTTAAAGCGGCATACGCAAGTTTATGTCGCTTTTGTTTTTGATACCGATATTCTGGATGCCTTGAGCGATAAACAGGATCGCCGGGTAGAGTTTATCTGGGAAAGCGTGCGGGCACTCAAACAGTCTTTACAAGCGCAAGGTGGCGACCTCGTGGTTTTGCACGGCCCTGCACAGTCGGAGATTCCAGTCCTGGCCAGCGCGCTAAATGTGACTGCGGTATATGCCAATAAAGATTACGAACCAGTCGCGATTGCCCGTGACGAAGCCGTGGGCCAGGCGCTGTTGCGTCATGGTCAAACACTACATTTGTTCAAAGACCAGGTGCTGTTTGAACAAGATGAGGTCATGACGCAAACTGGCAAGCCGTATGGGGTATTCACGCCTTATAAAAATGCACACTTGGCCAAATTGAACGCGTTTTACCTCAAGGCTTACCCGGTCAAAAAGTATCTGCATCACCTGGCAGCGGTCACGCCGCAGCCCATGCCAGCCTTGGAGTCACTCGGCTTTCAGCGTACCAATCTTGCTGAGTTGCGACTGCCGACCGGCATGGCGGGTGCGCAGCGGTTATTTGACGACTTTTTACAGCGTATCGACCAGTATCATGAGGCGCGCAATTATCCGTCCGTGAAGGGCGTGTCTTACCTCTCAGTGCATTTGCGTTTCGGCACGATTTCTATTCGCCAGTTAGCCCATGCGGCCTGGCAATTGTCATTGGCTGGTAATGAAGGCGCCGCCATCTGGTTGAGTGAGTTGATCTGGCGTGATTTTTATTTCCAGATTCTGTTCCATCGGCCAGACCTGCAACAAGGTCGGTCTTACAAGCCGGAGTATGAAGCGCTACCTTTCCCCAATGATGCTGGCTGGTTTGCCGCCTGGTGCGAAGGCCGCACTGGCTTCCCGATTGTCGATGCGGCCATGCGTCAGCTCAATCAAACGGGGTATATGCATAACCGTTTGCGCATGGTGGTGGCCAGCTTTCTGGTCAAGGATCTGCTGATTGACTGGCGCTGGGGCGAGCGTTATTTTGAGCAGAAGCTCATTGATTTTGACTTTGCGGCCAATAATGGCGGCTGGCAATGGGCGGCCTCTACGGGTTGCGATGCGCAGCCTTATTTCAGGATTTTTAACCCGCAATCGCAGTCGGAAAAGTTTGATCCGCAAGGTAAATTTATCCGTAAATATGTGCCAGAATTAACGGCGCTTGATGACCAGCAGATTCATGCGCCCTGGGCAGAAAAATTCCGTAAAAAATCCTTGTTTGACAAAGGGTTAATGGGGGATTACCCGGTCCCTGTGGTGGATCATGCGCAACAGCGGGAATTGGCGCTGCACTTATACAAAAATAATGTGAAGCAAAGATGACATTTGATGTAGAATAAATGCGTTTGACTGCGTGTCAAGCTTGGGCCGCAGCGAGAATGGCTTGGTCAATTCGATGATTTTTTAACCAGCATCCCTTCAATTTTTAGAAGAGCGTTCCGTTAACTGTCATGACAAGCCCTGGCGAAGGACACACATGCAAGCACTGTTGGGGATACAACAATTTAAATGCGCTTGAAAAGCTTCTAAACATAATGACAAATATGAAAACACTGAGAGCGATCGTATTGACTGCCGTTTTAGTGAGTGTCTCTGGTTGTGCCACAACCAATAAAGACCCGCTGGAAGGCATCAACCGGGGAATTTACAAGTTTAACGATGTGGCTGACCGCTACGCCATGAAGCCAGTCGCCAAAGCCTACAAAGCGGTTGCGCCTACCCCTGTGCGTACTGGCATCAGCAACTTCTTCAGCAACCTCGGCACCTTGACCACCATCGTCAATGACTTGCTGCAATTGAAGTTTGCCCAGGCCTTTACCGATGCGGGGCGTTTTGTGATCAACTCCACCTTTGGTATCGCTGGCTTTATTGATGTGGCCAGCATGGACAATGTGCCAAAACACCAGGAAGATTTTGGCCAGACCTTGGGTTACTGGGGTGTAGGTTCCGGCGCTTATCTGGTGTTGCCGATTATTGGCCCAAGCACCATCCGCGATGCCAGCGGCCTGTTTATTGACACTGTGACGTCTGACCCGATTACCTATTTGCACAATACCGGCCAGATCCGTGCACACAACCAGGTGCGTGCGGTGCAGCTGCTGGATAAGCGTACACAATTGCTGGATGCGACCGATTTGGTGGATAACGCGTCGATTGACCCATATGCGTTCATGCGTGATGCTTATTTGCAACGTCGTGCCAGCCTGATTCAGGATGGCTTGGTGCCTAAAGAGTTGTTGCAGGACGAGTTTGAGCCTGCGGATGAAGATGCACCCACGCCAACGCATTCTGAGTTAGCACCAGCGACAGGCGCTGACGCAGTGCTGTTGCAATCGGCTGCGCCTATTGGTCAGTCTGAGGTTGGTCAGCTTGAGGGTGTTGAGCCATCTGTGGAGGGCGCTGCCCTAGTGGTCGAGCCTGCTGCAACGGTTGACGTCGTTGAGTTGAGTGAAGCTGCTGGTGAAGCCGTTGAGGCATTGCCACCTTTACTGGAGCAGGCTGACCAGACTACAGGCGAAGAAGTGCCAGTGGTTGAGGTTGATGCTAGCGCGATGGTGGCTGGTGTTGATGAAACCTTGTTGACCGTGGTGGAGCCAGCAACGCCTGCGCAATAATGATGCCCACACGTTGAATAAAAAAGGCTTTGCATTGCAAAGCCTTTTTTATTTGGGTGCCCGCAGGCGCTAACGTGCTTATTTACTCTGATGAAGCAACCGTCATGCGTTCAATTAATATGGATCCCGTCTGCCGTGAGCTGTGAGGAATGACATCGTTACCGATCGCAACAATGTTTTTCAGGATATCCTTCATATTGCTGGCAATAGTGATTTCTTCTACTGGATGCACAATCACACCATTTTCTACCCAATAGCCCGCCGCCCCTCTGGAATAGTCACCAGTGACCATATTCATGCCATGTCCAAGTAATTCTGTCACCAGCAGGCCGGTACCCATGGCCTGCAATAATTGCTCAAGGCTGTGGCCTGTAGAACGTACCACAATGTTGTGTGCGCCTCCGGCATTGCCGGTCGATTGCATGCCCAGTTTGCGGGCAGAATAGCTGCCCAGTAAATAGCCTTGTAACACCCCGTTTTCAACCAGTGTGCGTGGATGACAAGCCACGCCTTCGCTATCAAATGCGCTGCTGGCAGCGCCTTTGAGTACAAACGGATTTTCATCAATCTGCAGCAATGGACTGGCCACGGTTTGGCCCAGGCTGTCGAGCAGAAAAGACGATTTCCGGTATAAATTGCCACCGGAAATGGCGCTGATCAAGGTGCCTATC
>VFQP010005819.1_pt1 | contig 10507 bp, 9 predicted proteins | sample 3512351 | NCBI WGS metagenome assembly VFQP01 (sample SAMN10412372, study PRJNA504923) | tailings metagenome | isolation source: Relicate 1 Philex TSF1 revegetated site | place: Philippines: Tuba, Benguet | collected 2017-08-29
TGCTTCTACCCCATTTCCATCTACGGGGGTGCGCGCAGCCCATGCGGCTTTGACAATCAGCCAAACCTTAAACACACAGGAGAATTGCGCCCAAACGCCAAAATCCCCGCCGGTGGTCGTCCGGCGGGGATTTTGAGGATTATGCGCTCTACTTCAATAGAATCTAGACGCCCCTTAGACTCAGACGCGTCCCAATCGTTTCAAACCGGTGAATCCCGGTCAAGAACTTTAAGCCTGGAAGCTCGACCCGCAACCGCAAGTCGACTTCACATTCGGATTATTGAACTTGAAGCCGGAACCTTCCAGCGTCTCCACGTAGTCCACTTCCGCGCCATCCAGATACAGCAGACTCGCCTGGTCGACGAACACCTTCAACCCGCTGAAATCATAGGTCTTGTCCAGCATGCCGGGCGCAGACTCGAAAGCCATCGAATACGAGAAGCCCGAGCAGCCGCCGCCAACGACGGAAATCCGGAGACCGGACGGTTGGGGCTCCTGGGCGGTCAGAATCTCTTGCACTTTGCCTACGGCGCGTTCTGTCAGTTGGATCATGTCGTTCTATACCTGCTTCCTATTCTACTCAATTGGATCATTTTGGTCCACTGAAGGATTCAAGAAGGATAATCGACCGCCCTGGCATACACTGGTAGCGAGAAATCGTCGAAACGCGCTTGGGTTGGCCTGCGTCCCTTCTGGCATGAGCGGGTTAACAGGAGTACTTCCCATTCCAGCCGTGGCGGCCAAACCTCGCCCCCAACGCGCCGTGGACCGTTCCCAGACTGAAGAAGGCTTGCTCGTCGCTCGCGTCCAAAAACGCGACGAATTGGCGTTCCGCGAACTCGTCGAGCGCTACCAGAACAAAGTCTTCTCCATCATCTACGGAATTCTCCGCAATCGAAACGATGCGGAAGACATCGCCCAGCAAGTGTTCACCAAAGTTTATGGGTCCATCGGTAATTTCGACGCGAGGTCCAGCCTCCTGACCTGGATCTACAAGATCACGGTCAACGAGTGCTATGACTACCTGCGCAAAAAGCGCGTCCGCAAGCTCGTTTACGAAAGCGACATTAGCGAGGACGACTCGCGCTTAATGGAAAACTCCGAGGTCACCCAGGATCGGAACGTTCCCGTCGACACCCGTTTGGCCCAACGCGACCTCCTCTTGAAGGTCCTCGAAAAAATCAGCGACGAAGATCGCGCCCTCATTCTTCTGAAAGAAGTAGAAGGCCACTCCGTGGAGGAGTTGGCACAACGCACGGGAATGAATGAGAATACTGTTAAGGTAAAGTTGTTTCGTGCCCGGCAAAAGCTCTTGAAAGCAGCGCAAAGACTGCTCAAGCGTCCGGGTGCTCAGTCAGTCGAATCGTAAGACGATCGGCACTAGGTTGTAAGGGAAGCTGCGAGAGTACAACTTCGAAGCGACAACGCGGAAGGCCTCAACTAAGAAGGCTAATGCGGCTCCGAATGGGGATCTCTCCGGCAGGAAAACTTGAGGGAAGAGGCACAATATGAAGCCACTGGAAGATGGCTTAGAAGGAATTTTAGAAAGAGGAAAGCTCCCCGCCGTCGATTCCGACCTCGGTCGCTTCCTCTCTTCACATCCCGAGGCGAAACAGGAAGTGGCGGACATGCTCGAAATCTCGCGGCTCATCCAAGACAACTTCCGTGTTGCCCCGGAGCAGGAAGAAGAAATCGCTCCCTCGCCAGGCTTCTACGCCCGCGTGATGATGCGTATCGAAGCGGAAGCCTCCCAACAGACTTTCTGGAGCTTTTTCATCGACCCGTCCTTCACGCGCCGGCTCGCCCTAGCTAGTGGCGCTTTCGCCTTACTGATAGCCTCGATTCTTCTCCTCGAACCTACCCCGGAGCCCGAACCGCAGTTTGCCCAAGCCCCCATGATGCAATCCGTCGATGAACCTTTCCTCGGCGCCGTCCTCGTTTCCAACGACGACGGCCTGCCGCTGGAAGAATCTACCGACGCTGAAGAAGCTCGTGGCTCGGCCTTGATGCAGCTCACCACCTTCGACCAGTAATGGACCGGTAAACGCCCATGCCAACTCGCGTTACCTGGTCCCACCCAAAGGTCATTACTGCCCTCTTGGTCGTTTTCCTCGCCGGAGCAGCCTCCGGCGCCATTGCCTTCCGGGCCTTCTCCAAGAACGTCCTCACCGGCAAAGCCAAGGCCATGCGCTCCATGGATCGTAAGGAGCTCATGGAATATTTCCGCCGCGAAATGGCCTTAAGTGAAAACCAACGCCAACGTGTGGAATCTCTTCTCGAGGACCATTTCAAGATGCTGCAGATGCTCGGAGCCCAAACTGAAGAAGTCCGTGTCCACGGTCGCGAAAGCATCGCCAAGCTACTCACCGAAGACCAACGCAGGAAGTTCGAGAATCTCATGAGTGAGTGGCAGCGCTCCCAGCGTTAGCAAACATTTACCGTTAACCGGCAATTCAGGAAACTTGCCTTGAGCTTCTGGCATCTACCAAGTAGTAAGGGTTCGTTTCCCTATTAAGTTCTCTCTAAGTTTGCCGATAAGATGAGCGTCAATACATACGCTCTTACAATGCCCCAAGGAGCAATCGTTGTCCGTTGCCATCCTAAACCCAACCGATGCAATCGCTCGCATCGAAGTGAAATCCCATCGTCTAGAAGACCTGCTCGAAGCTCTCGCCAAAATGGCAATTCCCATAGACCCCCAACTGGAGCACGACTTGCCGCGCGGCTTGTCGCGAGTAGAATTCGACATCGCCTCGGACCATCTAGCCGATCTCTACGATGTCTTGCGCGCCTGCGGCCTCGCCGCTTCGTCGCTCCAAATCCAAAAGCGTATTCTGAATAACGGAGCGCCTGCGGACCCGTTTGTCACCGAATCCGAGTGGGGAATTTAAACCCGGCCTTACCCTGATCTCTGGCCCGCCGGCCAGCGGCAAGTCCACGCGGCTACTCGCGGAACTGCGATGGTCTATGCGGGCGCGGACTTGGAGCACCAAGCTTCTCGTCCCCTCGGCCACCATGAGCGAGCACGTCCGCAACGAACTTGCCCGCGAAGGCCTCCTGCTCCGGCGCCAAACGGTTCAGACGCTTACCGGCTTCCTGTCCAGCCTGTCCGGCAGCCTTGTCGCTCCCACTGCGGCCCAAGCGGACCTGGCACTCAAAAGCATTCTGGCCCGCGACTGCCCAACCGAGTTCGAGCCCATTCGCGACTCCACCTCGCTTCGCCGCCTTCTCTTTGAGTGCGCCGAGGCTCTGTCCCTCGCCCAAGCCGATCCCAAGCTCGTACCCGGCAGTGTCGGCGCCGTCTACCGTCAACTCCTCTCTCTGGCCGCTGCGGAAGGTTGGGCGCTCCGCGGCCAACGCCTCGCCCAGGCCACGGCGTTCATCCAGTCGCAGCCCCTCGCGCCATGCACCATCCTGCTCGACGGCTTCTTCAACTTCGCCCCCGCCGAACTCGATTTCCTCGAAGCCCTCGCCCAACACTGCCGCGTCGTTGTCTCTCTAGCCACTCTGGAAGACGCAGAGATTCTGCGCCGCCCGGATGTGGACATCGTCTCCCACGCCACGGCAGAGCAAGAGGTCCTCGGCATCGCCGCCCAAATACGCACCTTGATTGAAGACGGCGTAGAACCCCGCCGCATCGGCGTTCTGCTGCGCAACCCAAGCCAATATCTCCCCCTTTTCGAGAACGCCTTCTCGCGCTTGGCCATCCCCTCGCGCTCCTACCTGGGCCGTCCCCTTGGACATCATCCGCTGACGGTCTTCTTGCGCAACTTGCGCGCCGCCGAAGCCGCCCAATGGGAAGCCACCAGCACTCTCGCCGCCTTCCGCACAAACTTGACAGGCCTCGCCTCCAGCGAAGCCGGCGATCAACTCGAATGGCGCCTCCGGGTCGCGATGCCGAGCCCAGCCGAAGAGCTCCGCGCGAACCTCAACCCAAACGCGGAGGCCTTAAAACTGCTGGCCGCTCCCAATAACGTGCCCGAAGACGAAGACATCGCCTTTCGCTGGCGCGAACTCAGCGATGCCATGCGCATGCTCCTTCGCATCTTCGAGCAAGTCGAAGATTGGGATTCCGTCGAGGCCGAAATCGAAACCCAAACCCTGCGCGAACGCGACCGCCGCCGTCAAGTCGTGCACTTGATGGACCTCCACGAAGCGCGCCAATGGGAACTCGACTATGTCTTCGCCCCCGGCCTCCTCGAAGGCGAATTTCCCCGCCGCCCTCAGGCGGACCCTCTCCTCAGCGAAGAAACCCGTGCCCAATTGGGCCTCAAGACTCTAGCCGACCGGGACAAGGAAGAGCAACTCCTCTGGCGAGTGCTCAACACGCGCGCCACCCGCCAACTGGTCCTCAGCTACCCGCGCCGCAACGCCAAAGGCGACCCGCTCACGCCATCACCGTGGTTACCCGGCGAAGGCCGGCCGGCACCTGCTGCCTATACTGTTGCCGTACCCGCGCCCATTGAGCCAGCCGCACTGGGCCAAACCGCCGAGAGCTACCGCGAGCCGCGCCCCTGGAGCGCCACCGAGTTCGAAAGCTACCTGCGCTGCCCCTTCCAACACTTCGCGCATTACGGACTCAAACTCCAAAGCCTCCCGCCGCTTCCCGGCGAGCGTCTCGATCATCTCTTCATGGGCACAGTCGCCCACGAAGCGCTCAGGCAATGGCATGAAAGAGGCGGCAGCCTCGAAGCCATCGCGATCCGCGTTTATGACGACAAGTTGGCCAAAGAACGCATCCCTCCTGGCTATCGCGTCGAACTGGAACGACTCAACCTCGCTCGCACTATGCGGCTCGCCGAGCGCAACATCCCGCCGGTCGAAACGGGCTGGCGGCCTCACCTCGAGGAGCCATTCCAATGCAAGCTGATGGAAAGCATCGACGTAAAGGGCCAGATCGACCGCTTCGACGTTAGCCCTACGGGCATCGCTCGCGCCTTCGACTACAAGTACTCCCGAGGCGAAGGCCTCGAAGAGAAGTATGTCCAAGGCGGCATTTACGCCATCGCCCTTGGCAAGATGGAGGGCATCCAGTCAGTGGAAAGCTTTTCCTACGTTGCCTTGAAGCAGGACGCCGCGCTCACGCCTTTCACTGGCGAAGTCCTCGAGGCGACGCTGCAACAGATCCAACAAGACGCGAAGTCGATTGTGAAGCTCGTCGCCGAAGGACAAGTCCCCGTTAAGCCTACAGACCCGGATAACTGCCAATACTGCGACTTCCAGGATGTCTGCCGCATCCGCACCCTCACCCTTGTGGAAGAAGAGGAGGATGCGCAGACGGCATGAAGTTTACGGTCAGCCAACAGGCCGCCATCACGCGACTCAGCCAGGACGTCTGCGTCATCGCCGGACCAGGCAGTGGCAAGACACGCGTCCTCACCGAGCGCTTTGCCTGGCTCGTCGAGAAGCAGGGCGTAGCGGCACAAAGCATCCTCGCCATCACCTTCACAGAGAAGGCCGCCGCGGAAATCCGCCGCCGCGTCCAAAAGCGTTTGCCGAATCCGGAAGTCCGCCAAGCGCCGATCTCCACGCTGCATGCCTTTTGCCTGCGTATCTTGAAGGAGTTCGCCATCCCCGCCGGGCTCGACCCCGGCGTCGCACTTTGGGACGATCGTGTCGCGAGCGCGCAGCTATACTCGGCCGTCGAAGAGGTCCTGAATGAAGCAGCCGCCCAGGAGACTCCTGCGCTCCGCCGCCTCTTCACAACTTGGTCCGTCGCCGACCCCAGCCAGGAACTCGCCGGGCTTTACGACAAGATCTGGTCCCTCACCGATCGCATCCCGGAGGCCGCCGCATTGCCAAATGCCAACGCGGCGCTCGCCCGCCTGCAGGATCTGGGCCGCGATCTCTCGAATGCCCAAGGCACAACGGAGCCCTCTCGTAACTTCCTCGCAAAGTTCCGCGAATGGTTCTCCAGCTTTAGTCCCGAGCTTAGCTGGAACACTTACACGCATCTCGAAGCCTGCCCTAAAAAGGGAACTTTGCCGAAGGCGATCAAGGAAATCGCCGATCCCTTCTACGCGCTCGCCGAAGACTTGAAGCCTCTCCTGGTCAGCGCCATGACTATAGAAGAGAAGTCCTTCCTGCTCAGCCTGCTCGACCGCATCGCTGCCAACTATGCGGCCCGCAAGCGGCAAGCGGCCCGCATGGACTTCAAGGACGTGGAGCACGAGACCATACGCCTGCTCCAAGGCAACACCGACATCCAGCGCCTTCTCCAGAACCGCTACGAGCACATCTTGATGGACGAGATGCAGGACACCAACCCAGTCCAATGGAAGCTGCTCAACCTGCTCCGCACACCCGGCGGTTTCTTCGCCGTCGGCGACATCAACCAAAGTATTTACCGCTTCCGCTACGCCGCGCCCCAACTCTTCCGCGACTATCGCGCAGAGATCGAAACGCGAGGCCAGAGCATCGATCGCCTGCAGGAGAACTTCCGCAGCCGCGCCGAGATCCTGAACTTCACTGAGCTCGTTCTGGGCGACGAACCCGGCATGGAGAAGCCCAACCTGCTCTCCGGCCGCCGCTTCCGCACCGCTAATGTACCGGTTCAACTTTCTGGCTTCACCGAACTGAACGAAGAGCTGGCTTGGCTCACCGCGGAGATCCCAGCCGTCGTGGACTCCTTCACAGTTGAAGACAAGGAAACGGGCGAGCTACGCCGCGCTCGCCTTTCCGACGTCGCCGTGCTCGTTCGCAAGTCCAACACCGGCGAGCTTGTCTCCGCGGCGCTCGCCGAAGCAGGTATCCCCGCCAGCCTTACTGGGGGACGCGCGTTCTTCGACAAGCAAGAAGTCATCGACCTCCTGCAGTACTTGGCCTATCTCGCGAACCCCATGGACGGCATCGCCGCCGCCACGGTCCTGCGCAGCCCGCTGGTGGGATTGAGTGACGAACAACTGCGCCAGGGATGGATCGACGCGGATTTCGCCAACTTCTACCGCCAACAGCGAAAGGACCTCGACTTCGTAGCACCGGACATCCTGATCTCAAGCGCCCTCGACCGCAGCGGCTACCTGGCCACACTCGAACCCGTCGGCCAAGCCAATGTCACCAAGTTGCTCGACATCGTGCGCAGTCTTTGGGCCGAGGGCCCGCAAACCATGAGGGCATTCGTCGACGAGTTGAACGCCATGCGCGTCGCCAGCCAGGAGAAGTCCGCTACGCCAGCCGAAGCCGATGACGCAGTTTCCGTTTTGACGGTCCACTCCGCCAAAGGCCTTGAATTCCCCATTGTCTTCGTCGTGGCCGCGGGCGCCAAGTCCAATGCGCAGCGGGAGTCTCTGATCTTCCACGACAACATCGGTGTGGGCGTGAAGTGGCGCAACCCTTCCACCGGCAAGCTTGTCGCGGATCGGGAACACGCCGCGATCGCGCAACTCACCAAGGCCGAGGAGGCCGAAGAAGACCGCCGCCTCTTCTACGTCGCTCTCACGCGTGCCGAGCAAAAGCTCTACGTTTCATGGGCCAGCGAGAAGAACACCGGCTGGCTCAAATACCTCAAAGACCATAAGGACGCCGTCTTCCCAGGCCTTGAAGAAGAGCCGCCACCCGCCCAAGACTCCGCTCCACGCACACCTTTGGTGGCGGTCCCGCCACTAGCAAGTATTGAGTCGCGCACAGGTTCAGCAACGCCGACCGGCCTGGCGCAGTTTGCGCTTTGCCCGCGCCTCTACTTCTTGGACCAACTCTGCGGCCTCGCATCGTGGCCCACCCCAAAGCAAGAGGCGCCATTCGCGGACGGCAACGCGAAAGAGTTCGGAACCGAAGTCCACGAGCACTTCGCGGGCACAGCCAGCACGAACCCCGCAGTGCTCGAACTCGCCAGTGTCTTCGACCGCAGCGAGCTCGGCCAGCGCGCCGCCCGCGCCCAGCAGGTGGAGCGTGAGTTTGACTTCGTAGTAGCCTTCGGTGATCTCGTCGTCGAAGGCCAGATCGATCTCTTCTTCGTCGAAGGCGGCGAAGCCATCGTCGTCGACTACAAGACGGACCGCGACAGTGGCCGCGCTAATGCCTATGCCATCCAGCTCGCCGTCTACAAAGAAGTCGTACAGCGCCTCTACCCTAGTTTGCCGGTCCGCGCCTTTCTCTACTTCCTGCGCGCGGACCAAGCCGTCGAAGTGACGCAGCCACTTAGCGAAGACCTGCTCCTCCGCTACCAAACGGCCAACGCTTATCCCACCAACGCCGGACCGCACTGTCAAAAGTGCAAGCATATTGGTAGCGCCTGCCCGATAACTTACCCCTCGGGGACAGACGCGGCCGCGGCCAGCTAAGGCCGCGGCGTCTGTCCCCAGACCGATCACGCCCTCCCCGCTAAACTAGAAGTTCCCCTTCAAAACTCATGGGCAACATCCTTCAATCTCTTCCTATTGGCGAAAAAGTCGGCATTGCGTTCTCCGGCGGTCTGGACACTTCGGCCGCTATCTACTGGATGCGCGAAAAGGGCGCAATCCCTTACTGCTACACGGCCAACCTTGGTCAACCCGACGAACCCGACTACGACGCCATCCCCAAGCGCGCGCTCGAATGTGGCGCGGAGTTGGCTCGCTTGATCGATTGCCGTTCCCAACTGGTGCGCGAAGGCTTGGCCGCTCTGCAATGCGGCGCCTTCCACATCACTACCGCCGGCGTTCCGTATTTCAACACCACGCCCATTGGCCGCGCCGTGACCGGCACCATGCTCGTGGGCGCCATGAAAGAAGACGCGGTAAACATTTGGGGCGACGGGTCGACCTACAAGGGCAATGACATCGAGCGCTTCTATCGCTACGGCCTGATGGTCAACCCCGCACTCAAGATCTACAAGCCTTGGCTCGACCAGACCTTCAACAACGAGCTCGGTGGCCGTAAGGAGATGAGCGAGCTCCTGGAGCGCGCCGGCCTTGGATACAAGATGTCTAAGGAGAAGGCCTACTCGACCGACTCCAACATCTGGGGCGCCACGCACGAAGCAAAGGATCTCGAAAGCCTCTCCACCGGCATCCGCATCGTCGAACCGATCATGGGCGTCGCCTTCTGGCGCGACGATGTCGAAGTGAAGCCCGAGGAAGTCCGCGTCCGCTTCGAGGAAGGTTTGCCGGTCGCGATCAACGGCAAGACTTATGCCGATCCCGTCGAGATGGTCTTGGAAGCCAACAAGATCGGCGGTCGCCACGGCCTCGGCATGAGCGACCAGATCGAGAACCGCATCATCGAAGCCAAGAGCCGCGGCATCTATGAAGCTCCAGCAATGGCGCTGTTCTTCTTGGCCTATGAACGACTCATCACCGGCATCCACAACGAAGGCACCATCGACCAGTACCACACCATGGGGCGGAGACTGGGGCGCCTCCTCTATGAGGGCCGCTGGTTCGACCCGCAATCGATGATGCTGCGCGAGACACTGCAGCGTTGGGTCGCCAAGGCCGTAACCGGCGAAGTCACCGTCGAACTCCGCCGGGGCAATGACTACTCGATTCTGAACACCGAGTCTCCGAATCTGACCTACGCGCCAGAGCGACTCTCGATGGAAAAGGTCGAAGGCGCCTTCACGCCTGCAGACCGCATCGGCCAATTGACGATGCGCAACCTGGACATCGCCGACTCCCGGGCCAAGCTCTTCGTCTACGCGGAAGCTGGGCTCATCGCGCCATCGACGTTTGAAGGCCTCAAGCTACTAGAAGAATCATCAGTAGAACCATCAAGCGAGAAGTAGTTCACCCAACAGGTCTTCCAAACGGTCGTAGCTGAGTCCCGCTCCGTGCGCCATGCCGGAGCCCATTACCATGTCGCGCACCTCGGGCGAGGCATACTCTACTGTTGCGCGTAGGCGGGTCTTGCCATCCTCTTCGATCAGTTGTGCGGTAACAACCGAGGGACTATCCGGAAAGGGCGCGAAGATCTCCGTAAAAACGAGGCGCCCTGGAGGATCGAGTTCCAGGTACTCGCCATAGAATTCTGCGTCGCCTTGGGGATGCCTGTTTACGAACCGCCATTTGCCCCCGACACGCAGGTCGATCTCGCAAACCGGGACAGAGTAGCCTTCGCCCAGGTTGCCCCACCAGCGCTTGACATGCTCAGGCTTTGACATCACCTCATAAACGAGTTCGCGCGGTGCATCGAAAAGGCGCGTCAATTCAATCGACTTCGCCCCGGGCGTTGAGACCCCAAAAGTACCGCTATTTTTTGTGCCGCTTCCGAGCATGCTTTTTCTCCTTTTGTAGTTCCTTGAGATAACCATCCAGCCGGTCCAACCGCGCCTCCCAAAGTTGGCGGTACTGCTCGGCCCAATCCGCGACTTCCCTCAGCGGCCCCGCTTGAATACTGCAACGACGCCACTGAGCGTCGCGCCGCTGGACAACCAATCCAGCCCGCTCCAGCACGCGAAGGTGCTTGGAGATAGCGGGCTTGGTCATCGCGAAGGGTTCGGAAAGTTCACCGACGGAGCACTCGCTCGAACTCAAGCGCGCCAGAATCGCCCGCCGGGTCGGATCGGCCAGTGCCGCAAAGGTGAGACTGAGGG
>VFQP010005820.1_pt1 | contig 10507 bp, 3 predicted proteins | sample 3512351 | NCBI WGS metagenome assembly VFQP01 (sample SAMN10412372, study PRJNA504923) | tailings metagenome | isolation source: Relicate 1 Philex TSF1 revegetated site | place: Philippines: Tuba, Benguet | collected 2017-08-29
CTCGACCGAAACCTTGTACCACCGTTGTTTGTACCTACAAATATTGCTGGAACTTGCGTTATACCAGCTTGTAAGCCTATGGCCAGTTTACCATCGGAAGGCATATCAAAACGGTAGGCAAAATCGCCGTATAAGCCCAAATTACCAGCCAAATTCCCTCCTATTCCTACAGCTTGGTCGGCATTATAAGCCTGAAAACCTATTCCCATACGGTCTTGAGCAATCGGCATATCAAAGTTAAAATACTGCTGGGTTGTAGATGCTACGCCATTGGCACTAAACAGGGGTCTTTTTCGATAAATACCTGCCATACTCACAACTTCTTTGGCCCCTGCATAGGCGGGGTTGATGGTCATAGGTAAAAATGGATATGTAAGATATAGCTGGTCTTGCTGTGCTGTGGCACTTAGTGAATATAAGCAGATAAAACATAGCAAGAGTTTGACAAGATAGGATGGTTTGTTCATAATAAGATTATTGATAGAATCATTTGGCATAAAAAACAATCGAAAATGAAAATTACTATCAATGCTTATTAAATCAAAAGAAAAGCTTATAAAACACAAAAGCCACTCTACCGACTGGGCAGAAAGGCTTCACGACAAGACCAAAAATTGCTGTAATTAGGAATCGTAGTTCTAGGATTGGCTACAATAAACTATTGATTATTTTATACTGTTTTTCTGTATTTGAATTTAAAATACAAAATCACCAACGACAACAGTAAAGTAACGGCATTGGCTGCAATTACAGGAAATGCGGCTGTTTTGATACCATAAATAAGCCACATGGTAACGCCTAAGGTAAAAAGTAAAAACATGGCCAGCGACACATCTTTGGCTGACTTTGTCTTATAAATTTGTATTACTTGTGGAATAAATGCAACGGTTGTCAATATTCCTGCTAAATATCCGAGTGTTTCCATTTTTGTTCTTATTTTAATTATATTTCGTTACAAATATAACGGAAAAGTTATATAAAAAGTGCCATATCAAGTCTATTTTCATGAAATAATATTAAAATAATTCAAATATAGGTCTAGTATATACCTTTGGAATAATAGATAGCCCTACCAAAGTACTAACAACTGTACCAACCAAGCAACAATTACACAACCTACTCATAATCAATTAATTACAAACAAATATCAAGATATTAATATTTTGACACTTACTTATGTTAAATATAGGCCTTGAAGAGGCCGTTATAACCTTATTTTGAAACGTCATTAAATAGCAAAAGTCCGTGCAAAAGTTACACAACTTCAACACGGACTCTCGTTTTGGTATCAAGCTTGTTTATTGCATCTGTATAACCTTAAATTCAGTTCTACGGTTTGTTTGATGCTGTTCTTCGGTACATTCTACACCGTCGGCACATTCATTCAAAAGCTGGGTTTCGCCATAGCCAGAGGCTTCTAAGCGATTGGTTGCAATACCACGTTTACGCAGGTAATTTACCACAGATTTAGAACGGTTTTCAGATAAAGTTTGGTTAAACTCGGCAGACGAACGGCTATCGGTATGAGAGCGAAGTTCGATTCTCATTTTCTTATAACGTTTCATCAACGCCACCACTTTTTCTAGTTCTCTGGCTGCATCTGGACGGATATTGTATCGACCATAGTCGTAGTAAATATTATCGATAGAAACCACATCACCTTCTTCAAACATACTCAAGTTAGAATTGATAAAATCAGGTGGGTTTTTACCAACTTTTTTAATTTTATTAGTTTTTGAACCAAGGTTTTCTTTGGCTGCCTCTAAATCGTAATCACAACCTTCGCAAATATCAAACTGGTAACGCCCGTCGGGGCCAGTAACAACTTGCTGAATTGTACCATCACATTCATTTTTCAATGTAACCACAACACCTTCTATCGGGCGTTTATCTTTACTAGCTGTTACACGACCTCGGAGTGTTGTTACTTTGCAAGGTAAAGCTGGGTTAGGCGTTCCTGATGGATTCATTTTAGCTAATGAAGAATCGGCCTCCACATCTTTAAGTGGCTGTAATGGAATATCTAGTGTTGACTGTTGATTTTTATCGTCTTTGGCGGCATAGCCAACTGTATTTGGCAAATATCCTTCTCGTGATGCTTTTAATAGATAAGATTTATCTTCATCTAAGCAAATTTTAAATGTCCCATTTGAATCTGTTTTTTTCATTTCAGATTTTCCTTCTGCAGACACCTCCACATCGGCATTATCAAGTGGTAGTTTTGATTCGGCATCAAATACAATTACTTTAAGTTCTCGGCATTCAGGTTTTTCGTCGCACTCACGTGTAAAGCGATATATATCGTCGTCGGCACCACCTCGTTTACGGTTTGAGCTAATAAAACCTTGCTTACGCTCGCCATCGGTAATAATTCCAAAGTCATCTTGATTGGAGTTCATAGGTGTACCAAGATTTTTGATTTTACTTTTTACCTTAGTACCATTAGTCAGTTCTACAAAAAAAATATCTAATCCCCCTAATCCAGGGTGTCCATCAGATGAAAAATAGAGATTTCCTTTTTCATCAGCAAACGGGAACATTTCGTTGCCTTCAGTATTGATTTCGGGGCCAAGGTTGACAGGAGCACCAAAACTGCCATTGTTATAGTCTACTACATAAATATCTGTTCCGCCGTAGCCCCCAGGCATATCCGAAACAAAATAGAGTAATTTATCATCCTTTGATAAAGCAGGATGTCCTGTAGAGTATTCGTTGTTATTGAATGATACTTCTTTGACATTTGCCCATTTGCCATCACCTTTGGTATCTTCGGCTGTGTAGATTTTGAGTTTGTTTATACGGTCGTTACTAGTTTTAAAGCTACCCGAGTTATAATTATTTCTTGTAAACAAGATTTTTTTGGCATCGCTAGTAAAAGTCAGAGGCCCTTCGTGGTATTTGGTATTGAGTGTTTTACTAAATACTTCGCTTTGTGTAACTGGGGTTTCGGTATACCCTCCATACCCTTTGTACATGACACCACCATAAGTTCCTATTGTTTTGGAGTCGTTGGGTGTAGGGGCAGTATATTCGTCATCGCCTACATACGAAGGCGCTTTTACTTTTTTTTCATTATTGGCAGTAGCTCCTCCTACACCCGCGGGCTGGGTTGTAGTAAGCTTGCTAATATCAGACAAATAGTATAAATCCAAAAATCTTGAATTGTCCCAAGCAAATACCCTTTTAAAAGCTACGCCTTCGGTTCTACCCGAATTAAAGACAAAACCATTTTTGTAATACATCGGGCTAAAGTCAGCCTTATCTGTATTTAGGTTGAGGTATTCAACTTTATAACAAACTGCATTTCGGTTAAGGCTTTCAACATTTTTATAGAGTTTCTGAAAACCAGAGCCTCGTTTGTCGGAGGCCGATAGTTTGCTATATTTCTCATATATTTCCTGAGACTCCTTGTATTTTCCGTTTGTTGCCAAAGCTTGGGCATAATAAAGATATACTTTGGGGTCGGAAGAGAAATCGGCCGTACCACCCAACAATTCTTTATAGACCCTTTCCGCATTTTGCGAATCATGAATCTGACGATATGAATAAGCTAATTTAACTTTAGCCGACTGTTTTTCAGTATCAGAAAGTTTACCTTTCAGCACATGTTCAAACATTTCTGCTGCATTCAAATAGCTCAATCTATCAAACTCAGCCTCGGCATCTTTCAGCGACTGGGCAGATAATTTTGATACTACAAGCAATGCAATAAGAAATATTAGGCCGATTTTCTTGAAATTAATCATTTTTCTAAACGGTTATGACAACTACAATTTGGGCGGAAAATTTTATCCAGTATATAAAGTACAAACAACCTATATACTTGGCTATTCATCCTAGAAATAACGAGGTGTAAGGATTTTAGCCTTTCTAAAGCCAAATTCATAACGTAACATGATTTCGTGGCTACCTTTTTGAGCACTTTGTAGACCATTCAGCATAAAGTCGTAAGCATAACCAATACGGAACTGGTCACTTGCCTGAATTTCTAGCATACCAATAGCGGCATCTCCATTTTGGTTGGCAAAGGGTGAAGTAAATTTTTGGTTATTGGTTCGCCAAGAAGCTCCTACAGCTACCCTGTCTCTAATCCACAAATTGAGGTTAAAATCGAAGGCCGCCGCATCGCGAGTAGCTTTTACCAACAAAGATGGTTTAAGTGCTAACGAACTACCCAATGGTACTACAAAGCCCATCATAAGGAAATAGTGACGTTCTTGACGAGCTTTTTTCAATGTATCCTCATTTCCTGTATAATCTCGCAATTGGTTTTGAATTAAATTGGGTACTGAAATACCAATGTAGCCTCTGTCATTACTCAAGTAAAGCCCTGTACCCGCATTGGGCAACCATTTGCTGGTATTACCTGCAAATGCAGGGTCAATATCGTTGTTGGCAAGTGTTCTTTGTACTCCCATCAAACTACCCACAAGGTTGGTAGCTCCTGCCTGAACCCCCATAGCCAAAGTAGAACGTTGAGATACTTTTACACGATAAGCATAAGAAAGGTAAACGCCTGTATTATTAAAAACACCAACTTGGTCGTGATAGGCTTGCAAACCAATACCTACTTTTTCTCTTTTCACGGGTAGGTCTATCGTAAAAGACTGTGTAGTTGGAGCCCCTTCAATGCCGACCCATTGCTGACGATATAGTCCAGTCATACTGAGTACATCTCGGCTACCTGCATACGCAGGGTTTACCGCAAGCATATTAAACATATACTGTGAATACTGAACCTCTTGCTGAGCTTGAGCCGTATAAATACTAGCTAAACACACCGCAAACGTAAGCACCTTTATGTATTTAGCTATCGAAAGCAAACTTTGGCGTCTCATTGGATATTTGTTTAAAATGATGAATCCTTCAAATGACTTAGGGAGTCAATCCGCTACTTAGATTTTGTCAATCAAAAGAACTTATATTAATTTCTTAGAGAGTACCGAACAGCCTTTCGGCTATTCGGTAGTTACATTTTCTATTTTTATCGAGCAATAGTGAAGTACCTTACTACAGTAGTTTTACCTTTTGATGGAATCACCACGCCTGTTGTTCTATTGTATCTGGTGAAACTATAGAAGTAGGTTCCGTCTGGTAATCCTTCGCCTTGTCCTACTACTTTCACACCTTGGTTAGATTCGCCACCCCAATCGTTTTTGTAATCGCTAGATGCGTAAACCAAACTACCCCATCTGTTGTACACTTTAAATTCGATTCTTTCTTCATCTTTCAATGGCTGAATCACAAACTTATCGTTATTGCCATCACCGTTTGGTGAGAATCCTTCAGGGATAAATAGTTCGTCAGATACGGCACTTGCATCGAAGATAACTGGTGTTTTAGCTTTTTCACTTGGGTTACCATCGCCATTGGTATCTGGGTTTGTACCTGCTGTTGACAAATCGTACACTGAGCTATCGGCCAATGTACGGGCTCTTGCACTAGCTTGAGTATAAATGGTATCGGCTAGTGGTTTTCTGATATTCAAGGTATATTCTATTACTACGCTATCACCTTTAGCCAACAATAATCTTTCGCCAACTTTAGTAATGGTTGTATCGGTTATACCATTGAATAAGGTATCCATTGTTACTTTTCCATTTATGAGTGTTGGCTTACCTACCAACTTCCAAGATGTTACTTGTGTACCAATATTAGAAGCAATATTGTTGGCTAAAATAACATTTTTTAAGGTATCTGTACCATAATTTCTAGCTAGCAATTTGAACTTCACATTGTAAGTACTATCGGCAACTTGTAATTCAGGTTTTCCTGCAGATAAGGCTAAGCCTATTACTCCTCCTGTTACTGGAGTAGCTGGGTCTTTCAAGGTTACCGAAGTTGCGACATTATCATTACGAGGGTCTTTATCTCCATTTGCATCTGGGTTTTTACCATCAGTTGAAACATCTCTTGAAGTCACCAAGTCTGAACCTGTACCAACCCCTATGGCGACGTTACTGAAAACTGTATCGGTGGCTGCCGTGGTATTTACACGAACTACTAATGATATTTCAGCGGTATCGCCAACCACTAGAGCTGAAGAATCTGGAATCAATAAGTCGATATTTAAGCCTGAACCTGTGTATTTAGTGTTAACTGTTACGCCCGGTCTAGCAACAGAGACTGTTGGTTTGCCCAAGATAGTTGCTCCTTTTGAAGTAAATACGGCATCTAGGTCGTCGACTACACTAAGTTTTGTAATTCGGTTCGAGCCCATATTTACAACACGGATAATATAAGGGACTGTCCAGTGGTATGCCGAATCACGTTTTACACCTGACAATACAACCTCTTTGGCTATCCCAATTAAGGTTGGAGGTAGATCGAATCTCAAGACAGTTTTACTTGGAGCGGCATCTACATTGGTTCCAGCACTTGATTTAGCTGTAAGCACAGTACCATTTGGTTGTGTACCTTTTCCATCCACTTGGCTATAGAATGGGCCTTTGTTTCCACCCAAGGTTAGTGTAACTGTGTATTTCAAAGTATCTACACGATTTGGCACCATGAAACTTCCTGTTTTCACCAAATTAGGGTCGTCTTTACCAAAGGCATCATTCACAATCAAGTTTGAGCCAGCATTTACATTTGGTTTACTTTTTATCGTAAATGTTACAGGAGACTTAAAGGTATTTCCGATACTATCTATCAAGCTAATATTGCGTAATGTATCTCTACAAGCATTTTTAGCAATCAATTGATACGTTACATTGTAGACACCATCCGAAACTTTGGCTGTATCTATTACTGCTAGAGCCAATCCAAGTTTACAAGCTACATTGATGTCTTTCACAATATCGACAGTCACAGTACTTGTATTATTACTTGTAGCTACATCTGGTTTACTTGATTTAGTTACGATAACTGTATTGACAGCCTTACCTTCTGTAACAGCTTTTGCTTTGTAAGTGAACGTTTTGGTTTCACCTTTGCCAATAGAAGGGACATCTATCTTCAGTGAATCGCCTGCTGTGGTTTTGCCAAACGAGGTAAAGTCTCCACTTACATATCGTAAATTACTTACTAGGAAGTCTTTCAATACAACATTAGTAGCATTGCCTGCTCCGTTGTTAGTCAACTTAATAGTGTAAGTTACTTCTGTATCTTTCAGTACTGTTGTTGTCAATGTTGTTTTAGACACGCTCAAGTCGGCATACGCTGTATCTAATGCAGACACTAAAGTAACCGTAGCCGAGTTGTTAGTTAAAACAGGGTCGATGGTTGAGTACTTAGTTGTTGCAATAGTACTTGTAATAGTGGTGTCTTTCAATACTTTCACTCGATAAGTAATACTGTCTGATGCTCCACTTGCTAAAGAAGCTATCACCCATTTGAGTGAGTCCGCAGACTGAGTTAATCCACCTGAGATATACGATAAGCTTTTCGATAATAAGCTTCTTAACTCGATATTGCTTGAACTTTTCGGCCCTTTATTTTGAACTTTTACGGTAAAGGTTACCTCATCGTTTTTAGCAATCAAGTATTTACTTGCACTAAGTGATACCACTAGGTCTGCCGAATCATCTGTTCCGATACCACCTTGAATTGTTGCACTTGCTTCATCGTTGGTAGGGTTAGGGTCCAGGCTTGACGTTACCGAAGATGTTGCCGTTACAGCTTGTATCACTTTTACTTTTGCTACATAAGTAAATTCTTTTGAAGCACCTTTTTGCAATGAGTCAAAGCTTGCTTTCAGGTAGTTTCCATCTTTTGTTAAACCATTGGCAGACACATACTCTAGTGCCAAAGGAATTGCACTTAACACTGACAAATCTTTTGCAGTAGCAGGACCGTTGTTGGTTAGAGTAATCTTAAATGTTACCAAACCATCAATTGGAGCTGTTGATTTATCTGTAGTCATCGCAATTGCTACATCGGCAACTTTAGGGTCAACCACACCTTTATTAAAGACAGCACTACTCTTATTGTTGAATGCTTCTGGGTCAACCGAACCAGTTACAATAGAAGCAGTAACTGTAGTTTCGGCAGGACTCTTCACGACAGATTTGTAAGTGTACACTTTAGTGCCATTTATTACCAAACTATCAAGAACACCTTTCAATGTATTACCCGACAAAGTTAACCCTCCTGTTTGGCTTACATAAGTAATCGTACCAGGAATAGTCGTTGTCGTACTGATATTCTTCGCTGTTTTTGGGCCTTTATTAGTTATAGTGATCGTTGTAGTTACAGTATCACCTACTGCATAAATAGCTTTATTTGTTGTAATCACAACTGCGGCATCTGCTAGATCAAGTACAATAGGGCCGTCGAGTCCAACTGTGATGATAGAGCTTTTCGAGAAGCATCCTTGTGCTGTTTTGTAATACACAAAGTATGTGCCTAGCCCAGCTGTTGTTGGCGAAGGTACGTCACTTGAAGTTGGCGTATTGCCTAATTTAAAGACTAATGTTGCACCTTGTGGTGTAGTTGACTGCACCAGTTTGGTTAAATCGGTAGTTTGACCAGCACCAATCTTAATACTTGTTACAACAGGAGCCGTAATATCAGTAGCCACAGGGTTTACTGTTGCTGTGTCTGAAGGCACAGAGTTACATCCTGTTGTATTACTTACTGTATAATAATAGCTACCAGATCCTTTTACTTTAATAATACGAGCTGTTGAAACTGGTGTAGTTGAACCTACCTTATACCATTTATATTGATAACCAGCTATAGCAGTCAAAGTAATTGAATCAGCAGCACAAGCATTCAAGTCGCCATTTACATTAATAACTGGTTTGATACCCACACCATTGATAGTAAGAACCATTGTATCAATAGCTGCTACACATGGGCCTGTTCCGTCTGGGTCATTCGATGTTAGGTATAGCTTAACTTTACCAGCGGTAATATCAGCCAATGACGCTGTATAGGTTGCACTTGGTAATAGTGGGTTGTCGAATGTACCAGTACCAGTTGATTTCCAAACAATGTTAGAAGCTGCTCCTGCAAATGCTCCATTCAGTTTATATGATTTTGTATCACAAACCGATGCGTCAGCTCCAGCTGTTACTGTAGCAGGACTTTGAGAACAATCTCTTGTTGAACAATCAGGATTGATGAATACATTGATTGTAGCAGGTAATGAAATACAACCTGAACTCAATTTTTCAAATACATAATATGTACCTGTTGTAGCTACTGCACTTGGATTAGTTACCAATGCTGAAGCGATTGTATTACCTGTATGGAACTCAAATACGCCGCCATTCGACACTGTACTAAGCACTCCACTGGCCAAATTAACGGTTGTCTGAGGACAGCTATTTACCAAGTTTTGAGTAAGTGGCTTGCTAGCTGAAGTACCAATGGTTATTGTTACTTCATTTGAGTTTTTACTTTCACACTTATCTAATTTACAAATTGCAGTATAGGTTGTTGTTACAGTTGGAGTTACAGTGATTGATGTACCAATCTGACCATTACTCCAAATTACTGTAGCAGCACATTCTTTGGCTGTTAATGTAATTGCAGAACTAGCACAAGCAGCAGTTAAGTTGCTTGAAATAACAGGTGCCGAAGGTGTACCTACATTTATAGTAGTTACTGCCGAAGCAACTGATTCACATGTTCCGATTGCACATTTTACAGTATAACTCGTTGTTACGATTGGAGCAACGGTATGAATAGCCCCAACAAATCCATCTGACCATTTATAAGTACCTCCTTCACATCCTTCAGCAACAAGTGTCATAGCACTACCTGGGCACAACAAGTCACCAGGACAAACACATACTTTATTGATAATTGGTACTGGAGCTGGAGCAACTGTTACGGTTATTTTATTTGACTCGCCACCTGTACAGGTCGAACCCTTGCAAGTTGCCGAATAAGTTGTTGTGGCGGTCAATGTTTCTACTATTGTTGCTGTTGTTTTTCCATTTGACCAAACGATATTGCCCGTACAGCCTGTAGCAGTCAAGGTTACTTGGCCTCCTGCACAAATCGTTGTTGTTGATGCTGTAATAGTAGGAGAACCCCCTACGCCAACATTAACTGTCAATGGGTCTGAAGTTTTTGCACTTACATCACCACAACCTGTTGCTCTACATTGAACTGTATAAGTTGTTGTTACGGTTGGTTTCACTGTGATAGCCTTAGTACTATCGCCAGTACTCCATAATACTCCTAAAGCACAGTTGCTTGCAGTAAGTGTTACTTCAGAACCAGCACAGATAGTCGAAGTAGTGCTAGCTATAATAGTTGGTTTTGTAATATCAGAAGCAACATTCACTGTTACACTTGCTTTAGCATCTGTTGCACATGGTACATCAGTACAAACAGCCGTATAAGTTGTTGATACCAAAGGCTTCACTTTGATAGATGCCCCCGTTAGGCCACCTGTCCAAGTTACATTACCACCGATACATCCTGTTGCAGTCAAAGTAACCTCTACCCCTGTACAGATATTGCTTTTATCAGCAAGAGCTGTAAGTGCTAGAGCAACCGTTGGTTTCACAACAATTATTTTCTCGTTAGACTTAGGACTTTCACAAGTTCC
>VFQP010005821.1_pt1 | contig 10506 bp, 11 predicted proteins | sample 3512351 | NCBI WGS metagenome assembly VFQP01 (sample SAMN10412372, study PRJNA504923) | tailings metagenome | isolation source: Relicate 1 Philex TSF1 revegetated site | place: Philippines: Tuba, Benguet | collected 2017-08-29
CCCCCCCCCGCAGCGCCGCCGCCAACCCCCCCCGCCATGCCGCTGAGCCCCGCCGCGCCCGCCGTCGCCGCCAAGCCCGGGGGGGGCGCGACGGCGGGCGCCGTCGCCGCGCCGCCCACGTCGCCGTGCCCCGCCGCCGACAGACCAGCCTGCAGGTCTCCCGCCTGCTGCAAGGCCAGCTCCTTTAGCTGCCCCGTCAAATGCACCGATTGCCTAATCAGGCGCAGTCGCCGCCGCCAGGCACCCAGCAGCACCCTGGCCTGCTCGGGCGTCATGTGCGGCGGCAGCGGCCGCCGCGGCGGCAGCCTGCCCAGCGGCGCCGGCTCGTCGCCGTCGCCATGCAGCAAGCCCTCGTGAGGGTTGAGCGGCGGGCGGGTGGCATGGGGTAGCGAGTCGGTCGAGGGGATAAGCGCGTCGAGCCAAGCGCCGCTGTCGTCCTCTGGGAGGCCGGAGGCTGGCTGCTGCTGCTGCGGCAGCGGCGGCGGCGCCTCCTCCTCCTCTTGCGGCTGGGGCGCCGGCGCTGGGGGCGGCGGTGGCGTCGGCTCGACCTCAGAAGCCGCATCGCTGCCGACCAGCCCTTCCTCCTCCTGCTGCTGCGCATCCCGCTGCGCCGCGTAGAGCTGCGACGGGCTCGGCGTGAAGAGCTGAGTCAGCAGTGAGGTGCCGCCCGTCGCCGCCGCGCCGACGACCGACGGGGCGGAGGGCTCTTGCTGTGCCGGCGGGGCTGGGTCGGGCTCGGGCGGAGGTGGCGGCGGCGGCAGCGAGGCCATGTCGAGCGCGAGCTGCAGGTCCTCCCACGCGGCCTGGGCTTGGCGGGCCTGGGCCAGGGCCTGCAAGCGCGTGCACAGGCGAGGACGGCAGGCATGATGCATGCTGTGGGCCTGGGCTGCTGGTCCTTGCTGCGTGCCGCAAGGCGGTGGCCCGTTCCGTCAATGCAGGCCGCACACAAACAGCGGCTTGCTGGCGCTTTGCCAAGCCATGTCCCTTCAGCGCGCCTCGGGTCCAAGCAGTGTCCCTCCTGCTCACCTGCTGCGCTCGGCTGTGCACTGCCGCCCGCCGCACCGCCAGCTCGACGTCGATCGCCTCCTCCTCCTGCGCCGACGGGCCGCCCGCGCCCCCGCGGCCGCCGCGCTCGGCCAGCGCCCGCCGCGCCTGCCGCTGCTCCTCCAACGCGCGCCGCGCGTGCTGCTCCAGCGCCGCCGCCGCCGCCACGCTCTCCGCCAGCCACTGCGGCGCAGCGCGGCGCAGCGCGGCCAGCCGCGCCGCGCGCCGCGCCCGCTCCGCCGCATGGCCGGGGTCTGCGCGCAAGTCCGGGGGCCACCCACACCATCGCTCAACGACACAACTGCATCTCCATCAAGCCGTTTGCGGTTCCTTTCCTCCCAACCAACGCCAAGAGAGAGTGAGAAAGGTCACACCTGTGTCCATGCCGGCCCGGTGCCGCTGAAGCGCCCCCGCGAGCCACTGCGCGTGTCCAAACGCCTCCTGTGCCAGGCCCTGCAGCCGCTCCTGCCGCTCCTCCAGCAGGCCCACCTGCATGGAGGCGTCAGGGCTTTCAGGGTTGACGGCACGGGGCGCCGCAGCGCGAGACAATGACAGCGACGCGGAGCCAAGGCACGTAAGCCCTGAGTCAGGGCTTACCAGCTGCTGGTGCGCACGCAGCACCTCGGGCCCCAGCGGCTCGGCCAGCGCCTCCTCCGCCGCCAGCGCCCGCACCACCGCCCTCGCAGCCCTAAGCTGCCCATGAGCCCTGAGCGCCTCGGTCACCAGCTCCGCTGCTGCGCACACCGCCTCGGCGCCCTGGCGCTGCATCTCGAGCTCTTCCTCCTGCTGCTGCTGCTGCGGCTGCCTCCACCCGCCGCCCTCCTCCTCCCACGGCGCAGGCGCCGGCAGGGCCGCCAACCCTAGCCGGCCCTCGCCGCCCGCCCAGCTAGGGTCGCCAGCCAGACCCAGCGACCGGGCGAGGTCCTCAGGGCTCAAGCCCAAGCTCTCACACATGGAGTCCAGCGCGGCGGCCTGGCGCAGCGCGGTGCGGACCGGCGGCACGTGCGGGCTGCCGGTTGGCAGCAGGGCTGCTCCAGCAGCGCTGCCGTCCTGGAGATCCTCCTCGCCCTCATCGCGCTCCGCCGCCTCCTCCTCCCAGCCCTCGTCAGGGCCGGCGGCGGAGGCGGCGTGGGCCGCGGCGGCGGCCGCTTGCAGCAGCCCGATGCAAGAGTCCTTGATGGCGATGGCGCCCTCCACCTGCTCGCGACGCATTACGGCACTGGTGCGGCCATGCCTTGCTTGCATGTCTCCTTTGTGGTGCAGTCCCTGTGGGGCTGTTAAGCGCGCTCTTTTCCTGGCGCGCTCTTTTCCTGAGGCAATCCGCAGACCTCCTGCACTCACCACTTCCTGCTGAGCCCGGGCCAGGCGCAGCGCCCGCGCCGCCGCCGCCTCCTGGCCCTCGGCCTCGTGGAGCCGCGCCCTCGCCTGCGACAGCTGCCCCTCCAGCGCCGCCAGCCGCGCCTCGTGCACGGGCCGGAGCTCCGGGGACGCTGCCTGCGGCCGTGGGCACTCACTCTCGTGCGCGCTTCACGCGTGCATCCTCCACAGCCCGACTGCACTTCAGCTTCCGCCCGCAATGAGGGCGCCGGAGCACAGCTTGAGCTCACCTCGACCGTCGCGCGGCAGGCGTCCACGCTGCGCTCCAGCGCCTCGGCCGCCGCCCGCGCGCCGTCTGCCGCGCGCCGCGCCGCGTCGAGCGCGCGCTCCCGCGCGCGCACCGCCGCCCGCGCCGGTCCCAGCAGCTCCGCGCCGAGGCGCGCCTTGTCTAGCTCCTGCGCACGCCCACGGGGATGGCACACCGTTTGCCAAGCCTTTCAGACTCTCTCCCAGACTTTCTCTGACCGGACTCGTCGTGTGGTTTAGACAAGGAAGCAAATCCGTGGAGAGGCTGGAGCCGTGAGGGAGAGGAACACCGGGGCCTGGGGCAGAGAAGCGAGCTGACCCTCACCAGCTGGAGCAGCCGGCTGTGCAGCAGCGCCAGCTCGTGCGCCCTCCCAGCCCTAGCCATGTGCCCCCCCGCCTCGCCCTCTGACGGTGTCGCGGCGTCGGGATGGGGTGATGGAGCGGCGCAGCCGCATGCCGCGTCCCGCTGCTCCCGGGCCTCCTGCAGCTCCTCCGCCACCAGCCCTGCATGGTGGCACACGCATGCAGATTAGGGCTTGCGTTAGGGTCCTGTCCGCGATTCTCCGAAAAGGAAAGCGCGGCACGAAGAGGTGTGGTGGCGCACCTTCGAGCAGCCCTGCCAGCTGTTGGAGGGCGGTTGGCAACCGCCGCTCGGCGGCGTGCCCCGCCGCCGCCTCCCAGCCCCGCACCTCGCGGCCCCACGCCGCGCACGGCGCGCGCGCCGCGCCGGCCCGCTCCGCCGCCCGCTGCGCGCCCACAAGCGCCCGGGCGGCCGCATGCCGCGCCGCCGTTGCCTCCGCGCTGTGCCTGCACACCGCCGCCACCGCCGGCACGACCGACGACGCCCCTCCGCCCCCCGCCGCCTCCTTCGCCGACGCATGGTGGTGGTTCAGCAGCACGCGCCCCGCCGCCGAAACCGCCTCCTTGAGCACCGAGGTCTGCTCGTCCATGGCGGTTAGGGCGTTGCCGGCGAGGGCGGCGGCCCGCGCGGCGGCGGCGTGCGCGTCGGCGTCGGCGCCGAGGTCCGCCGCGCGCTGCTGAGCCCTCAGGGCTGCGAACTGCATGGCCGAGGCGTCCTGCAGGCGACCCAGCGCGCAGCTCTCGTGTGCGCGGGCGGCGCACTCGCCCGCCTGAAGCGCCGCCGCGCCGGCCTCGGTTGAGAGTCGGTTGTGGCGGTCGGCGGCGCGGGCGTGGGCGGCGAGCGCGCGGCGGTGGTGGTGGCGGAGCGCGCCGGCGGTGGAGAGCTGCGCCTGCGCCTGCTGGTACGCCAGGTGCGCCTCGGCGTGGTTTAGGGCGGCCTGGGCCCTAGCCATGCTGCCGGGGTCGAGGGCGGCGGGGTCGGAGGACTCGAGGAGGGAGACGTGGTGCGCCAGGCGCTCGACCTGCGTCGTCAGGGTTGGGGCATGGGGCTAGGGCTTGCCAAGTGGAGGCTTTGCTCCTGACACGTGTACTGAAGCAGACACACGGTGCTTGGTGCGCAGCAGCGCACACACACCTGCTGGCGCGCGGGAGGCAGCACCAGCGCCGCCCTAGCGCCCTCCACCGTCACGTGAAGCTGGTGCGCCGCGTCCTCCGCCGCCTCCCGCGCCGCCTCCACCTCCGCCTCCGTCGCCGACGCCGCTGCCCGCTCCAACGCCTCCTGCGCAAAGACGCAACCACCACTGAACCTCACCCCTCCTTCACCCTCCTTCACCCTCGCGCCCATGAACTCCCACCAAGCCCTAGACCTCCATGCGGCGCACCTGAGCCTCCGTCAGGGCTTCCATGCCCTTGCGGAGGTCCGCCGCCCAGTCCAGCAGCTCCAGGGTCGGCGCGGCCTCCCTCTGCACCTCGGACAGCGCGGCGGCGGCGGCCTGCGCAGCGGCCTGCGAGTCGCATGAAACAGAGAGAAAGAGCACGCCGGTAGGCGTGGTTGATGCAAGACTAAGGCATCCAGCATTTGGCTCCCCCGCCCCGAAGCGCTGTGCAATGCCCTAGCCAACTTCCTGCGGCCTGCACGAGCCTCGTGGCACAACTCACGGCGCCCCCCTCGGCTTCAGCCACAGAGGCATGTCAGTTGGCACGTGCAGGGCCACGCACCCGCGCCTCGCCCTGCTGCTCGCCCTCCTCCTCGCCCGCCGCCGCCGCCGCCGAGCCGGCACGCGGGGGCGGCGGCTTCCCGGCGGCTTCCGCGGCGCGCAGCTCGGCGTGCGCGGCGCGCGTGCCCGCCGCCGCCAGCGCCTCCAGCGCCGGCGCACACCTGCCGAGGAGGCAGAGGGACCGTCCAAGTGAGACGCTGTCGTGGGGACTGGGCTCCTCGAGCGTGCTTCGCTGCGAAGAGCGAGAGCGAAGGGAAGGCTTGATCGGTGGGCGCACCTGTCGCAGATGGCCTGCCGGAGCGTGGCGGCGTCGGCGAGCCAGCTGGCGTGGTCCGCCTCGCGCTGCGCCGCCTCGAGCCGCCGGCACGCCTGCTGCAGCTCCTCCTGTGCCGCCTGCAGCTCTAGAGGCAGCTGCCGCTGCCGCTGCAGCAGCCGTTGCAGCGCGTGGGCCGCCGCGGTGGACGGCTGCACCGTCTGCACATCCGCGCGCAAAGGTCAGGGTCGACAGGATGTTGCGCAACTCGCTGGTGGCGGCTTTCGCACGACGAGTGCGAGAGATGGCCAAGGGTCGCACTAGCGCACCTCGGCGAGCGCGCGCTTCGAGTCGACCTCGTGCGCGACGTGCGCCGCCTCGCGGTTGAGCTGGTCGAGCGCGGCCTCGGCCTCGCGCCGCGCCTGCTGCCGCCGGAGCAGCGCGAGCTGCGCCGCCGCCGCCGCGTCGCCCAGCCGGCGCCCCTGCTCGTGCTCCAGCGCGGCGGCGCGCTCCCTGCACGATTCGGCCTGCGAGGCGGCGCAAGCGCCGGCCAGCAGCAACACCTGGTGGCGATCGCTTTAGCATCGCCCTGCAACCGCCCGCCACGCTGCCGGTGCCGCAGAAGCGGCGCAGACGGCGCAGACGGCGCAGAAGCGGCAGCTGCAGGCCAGCGGTCTGGGGACAGCGTTCTGGACTGTTCGGTGTCGGTGTCGCACCTGGCACCGGTGCTGCTCTGCCGTATCCAGCAGGGCCATGATGCGCGCGCTGCGGCGCCACCTCGCCTCGTGGTGCTCCAGCGCCCTCTCACCCGCCTCCACCTGCGCACACCCCAGCGTAGATCCAGCCCACGCGAGGTGAGAGGTGGTGGTGCGCCGCCTGGCCGGCGAAGCTACGGAACGGGAGAACAATCAGAACGACCAGCGCGCGTGCGCCGCTCACCTCTGCCAGCACGGCGCGCACGCGCCCTTCTGCGCCGCCGTCCCGCCGCGCCGACGCCGCGCCCGCCTCGCTGCTGCTGCTGCTGCCGCCGCCCACCGCGTCCGACTCGCTCAGGCGGCGCTGTTCCTCCTCATACCCGGGGTCGCCCATCACCACCAGCCGCTCCCGCGCGCGGCACACCCTCCTCGCCACGTCGAGCCCCTCCAGGAGCGCCACCCGGCACGGCGCCAGCGCCCGCAGGCGAACGTTCACCTCACGCAGCCTCGCTTCCGCCCTGAATAAGCTAGGGTTGGCCGCCCAGCCATCGTCGCCGCCGTCGGCCTGGCCTAGCTGCAGCTCGCGGTGCAGGTCCGCCGCCTCTACCTGCGCCCACAAGACGCGTTCGATGCCCAGCAGTTCAAGCAGCAGTTTGGGCACAGCAACTCACCTGCATGCCGGCCTCCTCCTCCAGGGCAAAGGCAAAGGATCTAGACAAGCATCATGTGTGGTGCAAGGTCCTCCTCACCTGCATGTCGGCCTCCTCCTCCAGTACGCCCCGCAGCTGCTCGCACTTGCGCGCCACGGCTTGTACTGCGTCCCGTAGGTCTGACAGCCGCCGCACCCGCGCGTCGCACTGCGGCGCCACCACCAACAGCCCAACCGCAGCCCAACCGCAGCACACATGCGAGCCCACGCTGCAGATGCTGGCCGCTGCCATTGGGGCCCTTCCCCTGCGTCAGGGCTTGCGCGCATGCGGCTTGCTGCAGCACCAACCACCCCTGGAGCAGCTAGGCCCCTGAGCCCTTAGGGCTCAGCACGCATGCGGCGCGCACCTGGGCGGCCTCCGCCTCGAGCGCGTCGGCCGCGCGGAGCGAAGACTCGGCCTGCGCCGCCAGCAGCCCTGCTGCCGTGCTGGCGGCCCTCGCCTGTGCAGGCGGCCAGTCGCAACCGTTCCTTGCGCCTCATTCAGACACATGGCACCCGCCCATTGCGCAAGTTTGGGGCAGGCGTGGCCCTTCCCGGTGCGCAGGAATCAATTAAATGAATAGCCACTTGCCTGGGAGAGGTCCTGTCGGTCCTGCAGCGTCCGCGCCCACGCGCCTGCTGCCTGCGCGCCCTCCCCCACCGCCCCCACCGACTGCCGCAGCCGCGCCGCCCGCTCCCGCAGCTGCCCCGCCCGCCGCGCCTCGCCCCACGCCCGCCGCCGCACGCCGTCCAGCGTGCCGTGCAGCCGCTGCAGCCCGCCCTGCGTCGCCAGCGCCTGCGAGGCGCTCGCCACCGCGCCCGCCACCCACGCGTACTCCTCCGCCAGCGCCTCGACAGGCAATGCCGTAAGCGGCGGCGTGGCGGCGGCGACGCCAGCTTCCGGGGAGCTTCCCGGCGCCGCTGGCGGCTGGTTTGGCGACCCGGGGCGAACGGCGGCGTCGGCGTCGGCGGGCCCGGGCGTCGGGGCCGGCGCGTGGTTGGAAAAGAGTGACCGGGCGCGGGTGACGCTCGCGGCGCGCGAGGCGCCGACGTGGTGGACGACTGTGCCCTCGGCGAGGGCTTGGCGCAGCGCGCCCTGGCGCTGCAGCAGGCCCGCCACCTGCGGCACAACAGGCGCCGGTGGAACGAGCGTCGCTTCCGAGCTGTTCGAGTGAGGTGGTGAAAGCAAGGAAAAGGCAAGGGGCCACGGCGGCGTCGTGTACCTGGGCGCCGTGCCGCGCCAACCGCCGGAGCTCCTTGAGCCCTGCCGGCACCCCTGCCACCTCCGCCAACTCCTCCGTGGCGTCGCCGCCGCTGCCGCCGCCGCCGCCCTGCGCCGCGGGGCCGTGGCGCCGCAGCGCATGGCGCTGCTCCGCCTCCATGAGGGCTTGCAGCTGCGCCGCCAGCTGCGCCAGCAGCGGGGCGTCGCCGCCGGTGGCCTCCTGCACCAAGCCCCACAGAGAGGTGGCGGCGTGGAGCAGCGCGCGCGCGCGCTCCTGCAGCCGGGGCTGCGCCAGCTCGTGAACCCTGCATGAGGGTTCAGCGGCGCGTGAAGTGGCGTTCTTCCCTTCCTCCAGCGGGTTCCAACGCACGCTGGCCAGGACCACACGTCAGTTTGCCATGCGCAGCCCTAAAGCCCTAAAGCCCTCACCTGTCGGGCGCGCGCCCCGCGAGCGCCGCGTGCAGCTCGTGCAGGCGCAGCGCGGTGGCCTCGGCCTGGAGCTCGGCCGCTACGCTGAGCACTTGGGCGTGCAGGAAGACGAGCTGCGCTGCATGGCTGGACGTGTGCGCCTGCTGCCGGTGCACGTCCGCCAGCGCCTGCGCCGCAATAAATGGAGAGTGAGGGCACAAAAACGTGAGAATGGGTCACTGCAGGAGTATGCCTGCTGCCGGTGCAGGTCTGCTGGCGCCTGCGGCAACAACGGGGCGAAGAGCGCCAGGGCAGGAAGGATGGTTGAGGCAGGGGTCCCTTGGAAGGCGTGTGCGCCTGCTGCCGGTGCAGGTCCACTAAGGCCTGTGCCGCAATGAGTGCGAGGGGGAACGAGTGCGGGTGCGAGGATGAATCAGGGTATGGGCAACTGCTGCCGGTGCAGGTCAGCAAGCGCCTGCGTCCCAGCGAGGTGGCGTTTGCAGACATGCGGAGGCAGAGGCAGAGGCGGGGCGCCTGGTTGGAGGACCGCTGCCCGTCCCATCCCATCCCAAAGAGGAGGCGCGTGCCGGGAGGCCCGAGCTCTAACCGTCACCTGTAGGTGACCGGCGCGCGCCCTCAGGGTCTGCGCATGGAGCCGGGCACCCCGCGCCTCGTGGCGCCGCCGCACCGCCTCGCACCTGCAACCCACAGCGCAGTGCACCACTGCCAACGGTCAGCCTCCAATGTCGGATGTGCGCCGCGCTCCGCGCACCGCAACCCTAGGCCTAGGGTTCGCACCGGATCGCTGCCGCCTCCGCCTGCAGCTCGGCCGCCCGCTGCCTCAGCCGCGACTCGCCGGCTTGCATCTCGCTTGCTTCCAGCCCGTGGCCCGACACAACCAGCCTGCGCCGCAAGCCCACACCATTCAAATCCTCCCCTTTGCCACTGATGACAGCTGCACCTGAGGCAATCTGCAGCCGAGTCGCTCACCCCGCTGTCCCTCGTGGGACAGGCGCCCCGTTACGCCCTCATGCAAAGCCCTAGCCGCACCTTCCGGCCAGCTGCCCCGTCGCGTCGGCCTGAAGCAGCGCGTCCTCCGCCTGCGACTCCACGTCCCGCGCCCGCGCCAGAAGGCCGCCCCACCCGCCCTCGCCGCCGCCCTCTCCGCCGGGGCCGTCGCCGCCGCCGCCGTCGCAGGCCGCGGCGTGGCGCGCCGCGTTGCGGGCGGCGGCGGCAGTGTGCGGGATCTCTGCCAGGCGGGCGTTGGCGTCGTGCAGCTGCGTCAGCTTGAGCTGCAGCAGCTCAATCTGCGAGTGAGCAGCACCACAGAGTGGCCACTTCTAGGGTTAGGGCTAGGGTTGGCGTCGCGCAGACAAAGCTGAGCTCGAGGCAGCTGGGCCCAGTTGCACAGGAAGGATCAGCAGCGAGGCAGATTAGACACCAGCCCAGGCGAGAGCGTCACCCGACTGCAAGCCGCGAGCGGGCTGCGATAGCCCAGACTCCCAGCACGGAGGCGCATGCGCACCTGCTTGGAGATGGCCTGCGCGTCGTGCGCCCTCGCGTCGCGCAGCAGCACGGCGCGCTGCGCCGCCAGCTCCAGCGCCTGCAGGCCCGCCAGCTCCGCGCCCGTCAAAGCCCTGCCCAAGCCCTCGAGCTCATGGCGGCGCGCCGCCGCCGCGCCCAGCGCGTCGTCGGCGACGGCGGCGGCGGCGGCCGCCGCTTGCAGCGCCACGGCCGCGTCTACTTGTAGCTCCTCCAACGCTTCGGCCGTGCCCTGCAGCAGCAGGTTTGTTCGTGAAACGCGCCGTTTGAGTGGGCTCGGCGCGCTTTCCCTGCCGGCGCGGCGGACAGCGCTGCACCCAGAGGGAGAGCGGTGCACGGAATGCGACATGCGCAAACCCCTCGCACCTGCATGCTCCCAGCGACGCTGCTCATGCTCCGCTCCAGCCCCGCCGGGAGCCCGTCCTCCTCCTCCTCGCTTCCGTCCTCCCCTCCGCCGGCAGCCCTAGGGTCTGCGTTAGGGTTGCGCCGCCGCGGCGACACCACGTTGTCGCGGTCTTGCTCGCCCTGGCCCAACCAAAGCGCCACCAGGGACGGCTGCCCCTCGCCGCCGCCGCCGCCGGCGCCGGCGCCCGCCTCCTCGCCTCCAGACGCCGCTGGAGACCCGCCAGAAGGCGGCATGGCGGCGCCGCCGCCGGCCCCTGCCGACGCTGCCGCCCCGGGGGACGCCAAGGGGTTGAGGGACCGCAGCGCGCGCAGCGTGGAGCGCAGCGAGCCGGGCGAACCGCCCACCGCCACCTTCCCGGGGCCTCCCCTCCGCCCCCGCCCCGCCGCCGCCGCCGCCGGACCCTCGTTGAGGGCTTGCGCCGCGCCGGCGGCCGCTTCGTCCCTAGCCGCCTGCGCCAGCTGAGACGCCAGGGTTCCCACCAGCTCCGGCGCCTGAGACAGCGCCAGCGGCGGCAGCGCAAACGACTGCTGCTGCTGCTGTTGCTGCC
>VFQP010005822.1_pt1 | contig 10505 bp, 13 predicted proteins | sample 3512351 | NCBI WGS metagenome assembly VFQP01 (sample SAMN10412372, study PRJNA504923) | tailings metagenome | isolation source: Relicate 1 Philex TSF1 revegetated site | place: Philippines: Tuba, Benguet | collected 2017-08-29
AGCGCCGCGCGTCCTTGAGCAGCACGTCAGGTTGGTTGGCCTGCAGCTGCTGCAGGGCCGCCGCCGCCATCTTGGAGCCTGGGGCGGCGGCGGCGGCGTCCCCTGCTGCGGCCGCCTGAGCGGGCTGCGGGTCGCCCGCGCCGCCGCCTGAGCCGCTGGTGGAGGTGGTGGAGATGTTGGCTGGCTGCTGCGCCTCTGCAGAGGTTGGGGTGTCTGCGCTGACCGGCGAAGAGGACGCGGGGGCCACGGCAGGGTCTGCCTGCTGCTGCTGCTGCTGCTGCTGCTGCTGCTGCTGCTGCTGCTGCTGCTGCTGCTTGTCGACGCCTGGGGCTGGCCCTTCCGCTGCCTTCTCGCCGCTGCCTTGGGCCACCGCGGTCGGCATGGCGTCTGACGCCGCCCCCGCAGCGCCAGGAGAAGCCGCCCCTGCAGACCCGGCCGCCGTGGTGGCCGCTGGCTGCTGCGCCGTCGCGCCGTCCGCAGCAGGCGCCTGCTGCTGATCCGCCGGCTTTGCCGCGGCGCCGCCCTCCCCAGCGCCCAGCTGCGCCGGAGTGCTGCTGTTGCCTGCCGGTGCCGCCGCTGCAGCTTCAGCTGCCGCCGCAGGTGAGGAGGCCGCCGTGCCCGTGGCGTTGCTGGCTGTGGCCTCGCCCGTGCCCCCTTGCTGCGATGATGCGTTGCCGCCTGCCGCCTGCTGCGGCGTAGCCGCGCTGGAGGCCGTTGCGTCAGCAGGCGTGCCTGACGCCGGCGCGGCGCCCTCAAGAGCCGTGCTGTTGGTGGTGCTGCCTTGGGCCTCGGTGGTGGTGGTGGTGGCGGTGGTGGTGGCGTTGCTGGGGCTAGCAGTGGTGGTGGTGGCAGCGGTGGCGTTGGCGGGCGTCTGCGCCGGCTGCTCGCCTGGCTGTGCGGAGGGAGATTGAGTGGAGGACGACGACGCCTGCGCCTGCGCGGCTTCCGGCGGAGGCGCGGGCGGCGACGGCGGCGGCGGTTGGGGCGGCGTGGGTGGCGAGGGCGAGGGCACGGGCGGGGCCTTGGGCGGCGGCGGCGACGGGGGCGAGGCGGCCGAGGGGTCGACCCGGGGAGAGCCGTCGGGGTTGAGCAGCACCACCTGTTTTGGCAACGGGGGACAGGGCAGAGCGAGGCGCTTCTTGCTCCTGTTCGTTCGACCCAAGTGGCACAGCACGCCTGTCGCCATCCGCCAAGTCCAGAATTCTCACCTTTCCTCCCGCCAGCTCGCATAGGTAGGACAGGATGAGGCGGTCCACCGAGTCGGACAGGAAGAGCACGCGCGCCGAGCGCGCCGACGCCGCCGACGCCGCGCTGGGCTCGCCCGGCGCCGACCCGTGAAGCTGCACCGTGCTGCCGGCGGCCCCGCCGGGCGCCGCGTCCGCCGCCTTCGTGGCTGCGGCGGCGCCAGAGCCCGCGAGCGCGCCAGCGCTGGCCGCCGAGGGCTTGACTTGGAGTGGCGTGGTGGTGATGCGGTTGCTGTCGTCGGCAGGAGCTTTGCTGGAGGTGGTGGTGGTCGGGGACGTGACGGTTGGTGCGAGCGAGGAGGTGGACGCGGCCATGGCGGCCAGCCGATCCAGCTCTCGCGTGACTTCGCTGAGTCGCGGAGGCAGCTCCAGCCTGGGCTGCGCCTGGCGCGCGGCGGGGGATTGCTCCTGCTGTTTAGCTGCTGTTTGCGCGGCCGCCGCCGCCGACGTGCTGTTGTCGCCCGCCGCGGTGGTGCCGTTGGGCTCCTCCTTGATGCCAAGGCGCCTGGGCTCCACCAGGCTGCGCACCAGGTCCTGCAGCGGGCAGCCGGGGTCGTGCAGCTGCCAGTGGCGGTGCAAAAGGTGGTCCGCGTCGGCCCAGTGCCCGGTGGACGAGCCGAACGAGCACCAGCGCGGGCCGTGCAGCTCCTCGTCCTCGTCCTGCAGCAGCTGGCTGCTCGCGGCGCCCGGCGCGCCGCCGATGGCCGAGTTGCCGGCGTGCGATCGCCGGCGGGGGCTGCTCGCTATGAGCGCGACGCCCATGAGCAGGAAGAGCGCCAGCGAGAGCATGACTGGAAGCGCGCCTTTGAGCCTGTGGTGGCCCTGAGCCCTGGGCGTGTGGCTGCTGCTTGGGCCGTGGTGGTGGTGGTGGGAAGGAGAGCCGCCGCCCGCCGCGCCGTCCCGGCTGCCGGCGAGCATGGCCGCGGCAACGCTGGACGTCGGCGTGCGCGCTCGTGCCCCTCCACCCGCCAGCGTTGCTGCTGCTTGCAGAGATTCCTACGCAGCTCCAGCCGCTGAACGACTCATCCAGGGCCGCTTCTGCTGCTCCGAGCTGCACACCCTCTGCCCTCTCCATGGCTATTCAGCACAGCAGCAAGCGCGCACGCATCCCACGCATCGCGAGTCTGGTCGTGCAGCACCTCCCAGTAGGATGGGCCCTGCGCCCCCGGCCGTGCAGGGCGGCCGAGCAGCGGCCACGACGATGCCTCCCCCATCGTCGGCCACGGTGCAGCTCGCGCGCATTGGCAGCGCTCCCGAGCTGCTGCTCATGCCGCCTGCGCCATCTGCCGCCGGTGCAAGGCAGCAGCCGGGCAGCGTGCTCGCGCCTCGGCCCGAGCTCAACCTTTTGCCTGCCGCCCATCCTCCTCCTCAAGCAGCTCCACCGCTCGTGAGGACGCAGCGCAGGAGACGGCAGCAGCAGCAGCAACAGCAGCAGCACGTCGAGGAGCACAAGCAGGCTGAGGACGAGCGGCCGCATGTCGCGGCGGCCGCCCGTGACGACAGCGTGGACGGCAGCAGCGCCCAGGGCGAGCTGGCATTGCCGCCGCAGCTGCCTCCACCGGTTGGAGGTGCCATCACGGCGCAGATATGGCCAGACTACGGCACGCCGGGCGGGTGGCACGTCTCCTCCGATGCCCTGCAGTGGGCGGCCGAGGGCGCCGTCCCAGGCCCCGGCAGCGCGCACCAGCCAGCAGCCAGCGGCCCCGCAGCGACATCGGCTTCCGAGCGCGCTGCGTGGCAAGTGGAGCACCTGGTCGCGTGCATGTGCACGCCGCCCGGCCCCGGCTGGCTTCGGGACTTGCAGGCGGGCCGCTGGCCCTGGCCCACTGGCGGCGGCTTGCTGCTGGGAGGCGCAGCCGTGCGCAGCAGCAGCAACGACGTCGCGGCCGCGGCGCTGGAGGCCCTGCAGAGCGGCCCACTCGCAGCGGGGGCCCCGCGCAAGCAGCTTCGCGCCGGGCAGTCAGCGCGCTCACTCACCGGCCGCCGCCGCACCACCAGCACCACCGTCCCCAGGGCAGCCCCAGCAGCACCGCCAGCAGCAGACGCCGCGCCGCTGACTGCGTCGGGCGAGGCGCCTACGCAGCAGCAGCCCGCCGTCCCCGTGCAAGCCGCCAATGCTGTCAGCGCCATGTCCACGCGGGAGCGCAGCTCGCTGTCCACGCTGATGGCCCAGCTGTCAGCGGGCATCGCAGCACCATCCGCTGAGCCATCACAAGAGCCATCAACGCCCTCGCAGGAGCACCACCAGCAGCAGCAGCAGCAGAGGCGGCGGCAAGCGGGCGCCGACGACAGCGTGGTCCTCCCCACCCTCACCCGGCTCCCCCGCGTGCAGGCGCTGCTCCTTGAGGCCCGCACCCTGGCCGCCTCGCTGCGCCAGTCCCTCGCAACCACCTCGCAGCGCACTGCTGCTGCCGCCACCACCGCCAGCGGCGGCGAGGCTGCGGGCAGCAGGATCAGCGCACCGCCGCCGCCCTCCGCTGCCGCCCCGTCCTCCTCCTCCATGGACGAGCTGCAGCAGCAGGAGGCGCGCCTGGCGCTGGAGGAGGCGCGCCAGCGGCGCGAGGCGTGGGTGGCGCTCAACGGCGCACTGCTGTCGCTTGTGAGGCACGCCGAGCGGGGCGTGCGCGTGTCGCAGCGCCTGGGCGCCGTCGTGCGGGCTGCCGAGGTGCACTCTGCGCCCCCGGCAGCGCTCGGGCGGGAGCGGCGGAGAGGCGGCAAGGGCGAGGCGTGGCGGTGGGGCGAGGAGGAGGAGTTGCAGCGAGAGCAGGCGGCTGCTGGGGAGGCGCCCTCTGGTGGAGGGGACGCAGGCGGCGGGGCGCCGCAAGTTGAGGCGGCCGAGGCGGCGTGGCGCGTGGCGACGCAGGCGGCGCTGGAGTTTGGAGAGTGGATGGCGCCAGAGACGGCCGCCGCCGCGCTGCTGGTGCGTGCAGCGCCGCGCGCTTGGCCTCAGCCACCTTTGGCAAACGCACGCACAGAAGCCTCGCCCTGCCAACTGCAGCGCCTCACCCTGATTCCTCGCTGATGCGCACACTGCAGGCGCTGGCGCGGGCGTACCAGGCGCTCCCCTCCTCCACCTCCTCTGATGCCGCCGCTGCCTCGCGGCAGCAGCTGCTGCTGCGCTGCGTGCCGGCGCTGCTGCGGCCGCTGCGGCTGGGCCTGTCGCCCGGCGCGCCGCCGCTGCGACAGGCGTCGCCCCGCGCCGTGGTGACGGCGCTGGTGGCGCTCTCGCACCTGCCAGGCGCCGTGCAGGTGAGCGGCAGGCCCCTGGCGCTTGTCACCAGGACATGCTCGTTGGCCTCTGCCTGCCCCGCCCCTCTCCTCCCACCTGGCGCGCACCCTTGAGCGGGACGGATGAGCATTCGGCGCGTTGCCTCCCTCAGGCACCAGAGGCGTCGCGTGGTGGCGCATGGGTGCGCAGGTCTTGCCGGGGGAGGCGCTCCTGCACCCGCCCAAGAAGCCGCACCCCGGCGCCGCCACAAACGGCAGCGCAGGGAGCGCGCCGGCCCGATCAGGAAACGCCGGAGCGGCGGCCCGGCGGGCGGCGCATGACGCGGCGTCGCGCCGCGCCGGGTCCCCCGGCCCCCCGAGTGCGGCGGCAGCGGCCGCGGTCTGCGTGCGCGGCGCGGCGGTGGGCGCGGTGGGGCGCGCGCTGCTGCAGCGGCTTCTGGAGGAGGTGGAGGGGCTGGCGCCCCGGGCCACGGCGGTGGCGCTGCACGCGTGCGCGCAGCTGGGCGTGGGGGCGCGACTCCTGCCGGTGCGCTGCGTGCATGGCCAGGGCTTGAGGGCGCAGGGCACCGCGCTGCAGGGCGCGCTTGCAGTGTGCAGGGCTGACGCTGCGTGGCGCGTGCGTGGTGTTGATGTCCACGCGGCAGGTGGGCTTCACGCCGCGCGTGTGCGCCGCCCTGGCGCCCGCCCTGGCGCCGCCGCACGCGACCCCCAATGACGGCGGCAGCAGCAACAGCACCGCCGCTGCAGGCGGCGGTGCGGACGGCGAGCAAGGGCTTAAGCGGAGGCGCGTGTGGCTGTCCTCTCGCGAGCTGGCGGCGGTGGGCTGGTCGCTGGCGGCCATGGGCCAGACGCCCGGCATGCGGTGGAGGCAGGTCCGTGGCGACGTCGTGCGCACGCTGAGGGTGAAGGTCGCGGGGAGCTTGGCAGCACACTCTGCTCGGAGCGGCGATGTGTGTCCACAGACCAGCCGCGTGCACAACCTATGCGACGACGCCCTCGTGCGCTGCCCCGTCGTGCTGTGCAGGCGTACGCCTCTGCCTGCGTGCGCACGGCCGTCTCCATGACGCCCTTTGAGCTGCTCATGGTGACCTCGACCCTCGCCGCATGGCGCCCAGCCCCCGCCGCCCCCGCCGGCACCACCAAAGCGCTGGCCTGGCCGCCGGCGGGCCTGCTGCAGGCGCTGGCCGGCGCCACCCTGGCGGCGCTGCCGGCGCAGCGCCCGGGCGAGCTGACGGCGCTGCTGCTGCGCCTGGCGCAGGCGGGCTGGGCGCCCGGCGCGCGCCAGGCCGCGCTGCTGCACGCGCACGTGGACGCGCAGCTGCGCGCCCCGCGCGCCGGCCCCGGGCCAATCGCGGGTGGCGGCGGCGGCGACAGCGGGTGGACGGCGAGGTACCTGTCTGTGCTGCTGGCGGCGTGGGCGCGGTTGGCGCTGGCAGGCGAGGAGCAGGAGGGCGAGGAGGAGGTGGCGTTGGCGGCTGCGCTGCCCAGCAGGCAGCTGCTGCTGCGGGTGCTGCAGCGCCTGCAGGTGAGAGGGGACGCAAGGGAGAGGGGACGCCGCTCCTCTCCACGGGCCCTTGTGCACTCTGCCCAACCTGGAGTTCATTGCTTGCCCTGTGTCCTCGTGCACGTGGTGTGCGTGCTCAGGCGGAGCTTCAGGCGGCCGTGGCTGGCACTGGCATTAGCCCACCGTCGCCCTCCACGCCTCTGCACGAGCAGCAGCACGAGGCGGCGGAGGCGCTGTGCCGCGCCCTCCACGCGCTGCCTCGCCTGGTGGCCGCGCCGCCCTCGTCCTCTGCCAGCAGCGCGGCGCAAGCGCAGCTGCTGGCGCCGCGCGACGCGCTGCACAAGGCGGTGCGCGGGCTGCTCCGGGCGGCCGCCACGCCCGAGCTCATTGCGGCGCTCGGGCAGCAGCACCCGATCAAGGTCTTGCAGGTGCGTGCGCGCGGTGTGGTAAGCTTGCGCCTGCCAACGTGTGGTTGCCGTGGACAGGGCGGCGTCTGACGTGTGCGGGCGTGTGGTGTGGCGCGTGGTCGGCTGCGCAGATGCTGGAGGGCGCTGCGCTGCTGCTGGGCCCCGACGCGCTGGGCGCGCTGCCTGACGGCGCGCTGGCCGCCTGCGAGGCCGCGCTGGTGGCTGGCGCCGCGCAGCTCAACGGTGCGGGCGGCGGCGCCGGGTCGGCGACGGCGGCAGCGCTCACCGTGTGGGAGCGGCTGGAGCGCACGTACGAGCGCATGGGCGGCGCGGCGGGCGCGGAGCTGCGGTCCGCGCTCCTGCTGCACAGCTGAGTTTGCGCTTCCGCTCGTGTGCTCCGTGCTGCGATTCTGCCGTACCTGATGCACCTGTTCAAGCCTCGAGAGAGGGATCGGACCAAGCCACACTCCCTCAAGGACCTCTTGAGGCTCTATCGCAGCCAGCGCACCTCTCTCGGAATTCATTGCCTCGGGCTCGCCGCTTCGTGCGCGCTTCGAGCAGGGCAGGCAGGAACGGCAAGGCAGGATGGGCTGCGGGGGCTCCACGCCTGCTGCGGCGCACGACAGCAACAGCGCGCCCAAGTCGCGCGCAGTGACAGCGCCTTCGCCCTCGCCGCCTGGGCCCATCAAGCCCGGGGGGGCAGCACCCCAGCAGACCAGCAAGCAGGAAGAGCAGCAGCACAAGCAGCAGCACCACGGCGGCAAGGAAGATGACAACAACAACAGCAACCTCACGACGCGGCCGTCAGAAGCGGCCTCCAAGAAGTCGGCCAGCGCCAAAGCCAAGAGCAAGAAGCACTGGGTGTTCGAGGAGACGGTGGACGTGCGCAGCGTGTACGAGTTCGACCCGCAGCCCCTGGGTGCGTTGGCCTGCAGCTGCGGGGGACTTCGGGGGGCCGTCGCATGAGCGTACAACAGGTAGACGCGCCCGCCGGATGCGCTGCACGCAGGCAAGGGCCAGTTCGGCACCACGCGGCTGGCCAGGCACCGCAAGACGGGCGAGTCGTTCGCGTGCAAGTCCATCAGCAAGCGCAAGCTGACGACCGAGGACGAGATTGAGGACGTGCGCAGGTGCGCCCTCAGTCTCTTTCAACCAAGGCGTGCAGCTGCTGTCCAACACATGCGTGGGAACAGCAAGCGCTGGAACCCAGTCTCGTGCGAGCCACAACGATGAGGGGCGCTGACGAGCACGGGTCGCGGGCGTTGTGTGGGCGCAGGGAGATTCAGATCCTGTACCACCTCAAGGGCCACGAGAACGTGGTGCACATCAAGGAGCACTTTGAGGACACGCAGTACGTGCACATCATCATGGAGGTGCGCCGGCAACCGCCTTTGCTCAGGGCGCGGGCTGACACGGCACCCAGCCTTGCGTGCCACGCACGCTGCATCACCGTGACCGTCACCCTGCCACCCCACCGCCATGCCACCGTGTGCTTGGATGTGTGCGCGCAGCTGGCGTCTGGCGGCGAGCTGTTTGACCGCATCGTGGCGCGCGGGCACTACTCGGAAAAGGACGCCGCCGCCGCCTTCCGCACCATGGTGCAGGTCATCAACCACTGCCACACCATGGGCGTCATGCACAGGGACCTCAAGGTGAGGAGGAGGGGACACAGCGGCTGTGGGGTGGGAAGAGCAGGAGGTTGTCCCGTGTGCAGTCGCGCTGCAGCCTGGCGGCTCTGCCCTGCCTCGCACCTGCGCGATATGAGCCATCAAGGACATCACGCCCTGCTTGTGCTGCGGCTCTCGCCGCAGCCTGAGAACTTCCTGCTCACCGACAAGACGGACAACGCCGTACTCAAGGTGCGTCAGGAACGGGCACTAGGCGATGTGTGGTCGGGCAGGGGAGCAGGTGGAACCCAGCATGTGCGACGCGTCCCTGGTCCTCGCCCTCTGCGTGTGCACACGCGCCCGCTCAGGCGACGGACTTTGGCCTGAGCGTCTTCTTCAAGGAGGGGCAGGTGTTCAACGAGATTGTGGGCTCGGCCTTCTATGTGGCGCCCGAGGTGCTCAAGCGCAAGTACGGCAAGGAGTCGGACATCTGGAGCCTCGGCATCATGCTGTACATCCTGCTGTCAGGTGCGCGGGGGGGCAGCCTGACGGCGGGATGCAGAGGCAACACGGAGGGGCCTGGGCGCACCCACACAGCGCCGAGCTTTGCGAGGCATCACGTCTCACCACGCTTGACGTGCTTGTGTTCATCCATCGGGGGTCGCAGGCGTGCCGCCCTTTTACGGCGAGAACGAGGCGGCCATCTTCCAGGAGGTGCTGACGGGCAAGCTGGACCTGGAGAGCAGCCCCTGGCCAGCAATCTCCAAGGAGGCCAAGCAGCTGGTCAAGCAACTGCTGGTCCGCGAGCCCACCAAGTGAGCACGCCCGCTCTCAGCCGTGGTGCTGCAGTGGTGGTGCGACGCAGCAGGCAGGCGCCCACCTGCACAGTTGGAGGCTGAGAGCAGCCAGCGCATGCTGCGCGTCGCAGGCGGCTGACGGCCGGGCAGATCCTCACCAACCCGTGGGTGGTGCCGGGCGGCGCCAAGGACGAGCCCATCCAGAGCGAAGTGCTCAAGCGCCTGCAGGTGCGCTCCTCTCCTTCCTCGCGCCCACCTCCTCGTGGCCTGGACGGTGCTGTGACTGCCAGTGGCCGCCGCCCAGGGTGCGACGCGCGTGCTGCGGCCGTGCTGCGCCCAAACAACGCAGGGCTTTGGCGCGATGAACAAGCTCAAGAAGGAGGCGGTCAAGATCATCGTGGGCTTCCTGCCCGAGAACGAGATCCGCGGCCTGCGCGAGATGTTCCACTCGATCGACGCCGACGGCAGCGGCACCATCACGGTGACGGAGCTGCGCGAGGCGCTGCGCGCAAAGGGCACCAAGATCCCCGACTCGGACCTCACGCGCCTCATGAACGGCACCGACGTCAACGGGGACGGCACCATCGACTACAACGGTGCGCGGGCTGCGTGTGGGTGGGCGGGGTTGTGGGCCATGCAGAATGCAGACTGCGGCGCGCAGCACACATGCACGCCGCACGCCCCCGTGCTGTGCGCCCCGCAGAGTTCCTCGCCGCCACCATCCACGAGAGCAAGCTGCAGCAGGTGAGGCCCACAGAGGAGGAGCAGGGCGCCGGAATCTCTGGACGGGCCTGCCCTGGGTGTCCCTGGCTCGCTCACGCGCGCACACCCTGTGCTCCTGTTGCAGGAAGAGCACCTGTACAAGGCGTTCCAGGTGCTGGACTCGGACGGGTCGGGCTTCATCGACAAGCAGGAGCTCATCAAGGCGCTGGGAGAGCAGGGCAACGTGTCGGACCTGGACGAGATCCTCAAGCAGGTGCGCGCGCGCGTGTGCGCGCGTGCGACTCACGTCGTGCTGGGGGCGCATGCCACGGAGCCGCTCTTGCAACGCTGCGTCTCTGTGGTGTGCCGCAGGTGGACACGAACGACGACGGGCAGATTGACTGGTGCGTGCGCGACTCACGCACTGACTGGCAGTCGTGACGCGTCCGCTCCAACGCCACCACCGACGCTCACCCTCTTTGTGTGCCACCTCGCCGCGCGCGCAGGGAGGAGTTCTGCATCATGATGCGCCAGAGCGCGCAGCTGCACAGCGCGGCGAGCAGCACGGCCGGCGGCGCCAAGGCCCAGGGCGGACACCGCACGGCGCGGGCGCGGTACGACATTGAGGTGGGCGACGACGACAAGGTCACGATGCTGCACGGCAAGCAGCACGCCAAGCTGTAAGGCCGGTGGGCCGCGGGATGGCTATTCCGACTCTCGGGAGCTGCACTTCTCTCCCGCACCTGCACCTCTGCACTCTCTTAGCTCTTGGGGAAGCCGGGGGCATCAAGTCACTTGGAGAACTTGTGCCTCTAACACATCACCTGCCTGTTGAGACGCATACGTCGACGTGCAAGCACTGGAGACGGGGGGGACGCACACGGAGCGCAGGGTTGGCGGCCCCAGGACGCACCGCAAGTGACGGCCCAGGGCACCCAGGGGGCGGACAGGTCTTCAATTGTCTGAATAGGGCCACTCTGCTGCTCAATGAGCAGCCTCTCGTCCGCAGGCACTCG
>VFQP010005823.1_pt1 | contig 10505 bp, 6 predicted proteins | sample 3512351 | NCBI WGS metagenome assembly VFQP01 (sample SAMN10412372, study PRJNA504923) | tailings metagenome | isolation source: Relicate 1 Philex TSF1 revegetated site | place: Philippines: Tuba, Benguet | collected 2017-08-29
CGACTTCTTAAAAACATTTTGTTCTTTATTGTTATAGATAATCCGTTTAAATACTTGATAAAAATAAGGGTTACAAGAGTTTTTGATACCCGCCTGAATACTCGACGAATTACCCCCGCAGTGGCATTTTACAGGTGCTCCTGCATGTCCAAACCCAGTATGCTGAGTAATAACCCCCATTTGGAGGCCAATCAAAGCTTGTATAAGTTTGAAGGTTGACCCTGGGCGATAATACGCACTTGGTGGACGGTTGATTAATGGGTGTAGTGGGTCGAGGTTGAGGGTTTGGAAATATTTAGAGAACGTTCTTCCCGAAAGTTTACTAGGGTCATAACTTGGTGCCGACACCATCGCCAATATTTCGCCAGTTTGTGGCTCGATAGCCACCACACTACCCACTTTGTGTTGCATAAGGCTATCGGCATAGTCTTGTAAGGCAATATCTACCGAACTGATAAGATTTTTCCCAGCAATAGGCTCACGGTCAAACTCTCCATTTTTGAACGCCCCTTTTTCTACACCACGACTATTGACCATCATGTATTTTTCGCCACGTTGTCCCCTCAGTTCATCTTCATAGAAGCGTTCTAGCCCTGTTACACCCACATAATCGCCTTGGCGGTAATAGTCGTTGCCTTTTTCTTCTTCCTTGGCAAGACGTTCGGGGCTAATTTCGCCAACATACCCCAAGGCATTGGCCATTCCTTTTGACTGATAGGTACGCAAAGAGCTAATCTGGAACGAAAACCCCGGATAATCTACCATAGCGTCTTGAACTCTGGCATGGTCTTCTTTAGATAACTGACGCAAGAATAAAGATGGGCGAACAGGCGAAAATACCCTAGCCAAATGAGTTAAACTATCAAACTCGGCACGAGTAATATCGAACAGCCTACAAAATTTGAGTGTATCCTGAACATGAGCTTTCTTAGGAGTAATATAAAGGTCATAAACAGGGGTATTATATACAATAAGCTTTTTGTTTCGGTCGTAAATTAACCCCCGAAATGGTGCTTGAACAATTTTGCGAATAGCGTTATTTTGGGCATCAAGCTTATAGGTATCATCTATAACTTGTAGGTAAAATAATCGCAGGATATATATAATGGCTATTAATATAAAAAAACCTTGAATGAATCGTTTTCTAATCTCGTCCACTTGCTTTACTATTTTTGATATATGGGAAGTTGTTGGCTTAAATAAACTACTTTAGGCTTATTCTTACCACAATAACGTTGTAGTGAAGAGAATAAGACATAACAGAAATACAAAATTTGTTGTTTTTTGGGAATTTGTCAAAAAACAAATAAAATCATCATAAAATATTCGGATTAATAAAGGCATGTGGAGAAGTTTTATTCTTTGGGTAAACTTCTAATTAATAAATAGATAGCAGCACAAATAAAAATCAACGAACAGCTAATCGAATACCACGGTGTAGTAGTATGGAAGGTTTTGTCAAGCCAATTGCCCAGAAAAACGCCTCCTGCAATAGTTACAAGCATTTGTGTACCTGCACCCATATACCGCATATATTTGTTGGAATTGGGCGTTTCGTCTTTCATGATTTTCTATAAAGTTCAGGATAATCTTTTTAGATATATTCGTGGTATATCTTTACATTTAACAAAAATACTTAATTGGTACGGAATGTGATAATAAATTTGAGTTAATTTGCGTTAAAATTCGTAAGATTCTTCCGTTATTGGTAGTAAAAGAGTGCCCTTTAGTAATTAGCAGAATAGTCTCGATTTGTAGCAATTTCCGCATATCTTCTTTTCATGAATAAACTATCTTTTTTTTCTATTCTTTGTATGTTGGGGCTAGCTTTGGGCTGTTCCCAGTACAGTTCTGCTCCTATCAGTGTAGGTTTTCATAATGTCAATGCCAAATACAATGCGTTATTTCAAGCAAATCAAAAAATGGCAGAGGCCGAAAAAAAGCTCTTTGATGCTCGAAAGGATAATTACGCTCGTTTATTGCCTATTTTGTTGCCTTTAGATTCGGCTGGTGCTTCGATTGTTTCCGAAGAATTAGCCTCAATTATCAAAAAAGCTTCGATGGTTGCCGAAAGGCATCAAAACTCCAAATGGCTCGACGATGCCTATGTCGCTATTGCCAAAGCTCGTTTATTGAAAGAGGATTACAAAAATGCTATCGAAACCTTCAAATACGTTAACACTACCGCCAACGATGACAATGCCCGTCATGCCGCTTTGATTGGCTTGATGCGTGCCTATACCGAGCAGAACGAATATGCTACGGCTTTGCGGGTGGCCGAGTTGTTGCGTGAAGAACCTCTCAACAAGCAAAATACCAAGAATTTTTACCTGACCAAAGCCTATTTGCATGAGCTTAAAGGGGAGTTTGGAATAGCTGTGGCAATTCTGGAAGAGGTATTGCCTATGATGAAGAAAAATGAGGAAAAAGCAAGAGTATTGTATGCCACCGCTCAATTGTACGAGGTATTAGATAAAAACGATAAAGCCGTAAAATACTATGCTCTTGTAGGTAAAAATAGACCTTCTTATGAATTAAGGTTTTATGCAACCCTCAACGAAGCCCTTGTACAAGGACAAACAGGTAGCTTTGAGAAATTGCTAAAAGATGCCAAAAATAAAGAATTGCAGGACAAAATTTATGAAGCAATGGCCTCGTCAGAGATGCGAAAAGGGAATATTCAACAAGGGATTGCGTTGCTCAAAAAATCGGCAAGTATAAGCCAAGATACCAAGCAGCTACCTTATACCTATTTGACATTGGCCGATTTGTACTATACCAAGTTCAATAATTACGAAATGGCCGCCGCTTATTATGATAGCTGTATGGCTTTGTTGCCTCCCCAAGATGTTGAATATAAAAGAGTCAAGGAAAAACAACAGTTTTTGGGCGACTACGTTAAGCAAATTACGATTGTCAAAACAGAGGATTCTCTCCAAAGATTGGCAAAATTAACGCCTGCTCAATTAGACAGGGTTTTAGAATCAGTAATTCGTGAAAAGAAAGCCCAAGAGGAGGCTAACCTACAACGTGCTCAAGCTATTGTAAATGGGCAATCAGCTACAACTGCTACAACACCTTTTGTAGACCCTAATCGAACAGATTGGTATTTTTCTAATCCTATGGTTGTAAATCAGGGAAAATCAACATTTACTGCTCGCTGGGGAAATAGGGCTTTGGAAGATAACTGGCGAAGAAGCAATCGTGATGATGCCATTTCGTTTGGTAATAATCCCAACAATACGCTTGTCGATAATTTGGGGGTATCTCGCAGTACCGACGATACACGAGATAATAGTGACTTGGCTTCACAAAAAAATGCCATGAAAGCCAAAATTCCATTTTCGGCCGAGGCTCTGGTGGCATCTAATAAAAAAAGAGAAGATGCCTTGTTTGAGTTGGGTAAAATTTTCAAACTAAGTTTGAATGAACCTCAAAAATCAATAGATACGTTTTTGAAGCTGCTCAACGAATACCCCAATACTTCGCACGAAGCCGAAGCCTTGTATTTGCTTTGTTTATTGCACGAAAATAATGCCACTCAGAAAGAGCTGTATCGTAAAAAGCTGTTCGACAAGTTTTCCGATTCTTATTATGCCCGTTTGCTCAAACGTGAAAATGTTCAGGAATTAACTTCCGATAAAGAATCAGAAGCACTTAAACTATATGCCGAAGCTTATAGCTATTATAGTCAGGCCAACTATGTAGACGCTTTGTCTTTTGTAGAAACAGGACTCAAAGAATACCCCAATAGCCATATCGAAGACAAGCTAGTATTTTTGAAAGCATTGCTTTTGGCCAAAACCCAAAACTCGGAGGTATATATCAAGGCTCTTGATAGTTTCATCAAGGATTATCCTAAAAGTCAGCTTATCGGAATAGCCAAAGAACACCTCGTTGCAGCAAAGGCTTTGGTCAAAAACTAAAACTATTCAAAAATTATGTACTTTTGTCAAAATTATTGTCACTGTCACAATTGACAATTCACTATGCAGACAAGACACTTACATTACCTTTTAATAACTGCTCTTGGGGCAGTTTTTTTTATCCCTTTCATTGGTTCATCTCATTTGTTTGATTGGGATGAAATCAACTTTGCCGAATCGGCTAGAGAAATGATACTGACAGGCAACTATGCTACTGTTCAAATCAACTACCAACCATTTTGGGAAAAACCGCCTTTATTTTTCTGGATGCAAGTGCTATCTATGAAGCTTTTTGGGGTATTTGAGGCAGGGTCAAGTTTCTCTCCCGAATTTGGGGCTCGCTTTCCCAATGCTATCATTGGTATTATTACCTTGTTGGTATTTTATCATATTGGCAAAAAACTGTATAATCCAAAATTTGGTATACTTTGGGTTTTGGGCTATATAGGTTCATTTACGCCACACCTTTATTTCAAATCGGGTATTATTGACCCCACCTTCAATCTATTTATCTTTTTGGGTATTTGGTTTTTATCACAAAGCTTGTCAATTACGGGTACATTTCTAACGCCGCACAAAAAACGCTACGCTATGCTATCGGGTTTGTTTGTGGGCTTGGCTATTCTTACCAAAGGGCCTGTGGGCGGGCTTATTTGGGGGCTTACCTTTGTCACTTATTGGGGGGTAAATCGTTTTAGCAAACAAATATTATTAGATGCCCTAAAACCTGTATTTATTGCTATCGGAATAGCTTTTCTGGTAGCCTGTATATGGTTTGGGCTTTCTATTTATCAAAATGGATGGGGTTTATTCCTAGAGTTTATTCAATATCAGATTCGATTACTAACGACGGGCGATGCTGGCCACGAACAACCCTTTTATTACCATTTCTTGGTGGTTTTGGTGGGTTGTTTTCCTATTTCGGTTTTGGCTATTCGAGCTATGATGCCTACCCGAGATGTATACCAAGCCAATATCGAAGCTGAGCTATTTAAGAAATGGATGCTATACCTATTTTGGGTAGTGATGATATTATTTACTATTGTCAAAACCAAAATTGTACATTATTCATCTATGGCATGGTTTCCTGTTTCATTTTTGGCAGCTTATCATGTGTACCAGATTTTAGAAGGGCAATGGAAGTGGTCGAAGTGGGTGAGTTTTGGATTAATTTTTATAGGGTGTACAATGGCAATAGCCCTAACGGCTGTACCACTTGTAGGACAATATGCCACTCAGATTATTCCTTATATCAAGGATGATTTTGCCGTAGCAAATCTTCAAGCAAAAGTTACTTGGAATGGCTGGGAACAATACATTGGCTTGAGTTATTTGGTAGGAGTCGTAGTGTTGGTTTGGCAGCATAAAATAAAGGAACTCTATCTCCTCACGGCTATTTGTTTGTTTTTGTATTCTGCCATTGTTGTTCGTAAAATAGAGGGGTATTCTCAGCGTGCTGCAATTAGTTTTTATGAGTCGTTGAAAGGACAAGATGTATATGTTGAGCCAATTGGCTTTAAATCGTATGCACAGCTTTTTTATTTTCAAAAGCAACCCAACCAACCTTTAAGAACTGAAGCGTATTTGCTGAACGAACCACATTTAGATAAACCTGCATATTTTGTGATGAAGATAACCGCAGACAGTGCTACCAAAGCAAACCCTAATTTACAGTTGATAAAAGAAGAAAACGGTTTTCTGTTTTATAAAAGAAAATAGTGAGTTGTTCGTCAACTCACTATTTCAAGTATCTTCTGCTTATTAATCCTTAGTTTATGGTTGAAACCGTTTGTTTAGTTTCTAAATTTTTGAAAAAAGCATACATAGGATTTACATCTAGCTTGACAAATTTTTGCCAAACCTTAATAGCTTTTGTAATAAGCTCATTCTCGATCAAGAAACCATCATGGCCATAAAGCGAGTCTAGGGCTTGGAAGGTTGCTCCTGGAATATGTTTGGCCAAAAAAGCCTGTTCATTGATAGGAAATAGGGCATCGGACTTAATACCCATTACCAACGTTTTGGCTTTGATTTGTGACAAAGCATTTATTACACCACCACGTCCACGACCAACATCCTGCGAGTCCATCACCTGCGAAAGTACATAATACGAAAAAGCATTGAAACGCTGCGATAGCTTTTCGCCCTGATACCTTTGGTAAGTTACAGCACGATAAGGTTTGTCTAAACCTTCGTCTCGACGAGCTTGCGTTACTTCGTATGTTTCATAGTTGCGATACGAAATCAAAGCAGTGGCTCGTGCTGCCTTCATTCCATTTAGGCCAGCGGTAACACTTCTTTCGGGCCAAGTTGGGTCAACTTCAATGGCCATTCTTTGCGACTCGTTAAAGGCTATTCCCCAGGGTGAATGTTGAGCATTGGTGGCTATCAAAATAAGGTTTTCGATTAATTCAGGCTGAGAAATGGCCCATTCTACCGCCTGTTGCCCACCCAACGAGCCACCTACACAAGTTTTTATTTTGTGAATACCCAGATGTTCTCTCAACAAATCAAAAGAATTGACAATATCTCTGATGGTAATTGTAGGAAAATCATGGAAGTAAGGTTCGCCTGTTGTAGGATTAATAGACAATGGCCCTGTACTGCCATAATGCGAGCCTAAAACATTGACACAAATAATAAAGCAACTATCTGGGTCGAAAAGCTTACCACGACCAACCAGCCCCTGCCACCAGTCGGCCACATCTTGGCTTCCAGTAAAAGCATGACAAATCCAAACGACATTAGAACAATCGCTATTAATTTTACCCAAAGCTTGGTAGGCTAATTCTACCTCTGGTAGTACACCTCCTGCCTCTAAGGTAAAAGGAAATGGGTATTTGAATGTATTCGAGTTCAAGGTATTATATGGTGTCTATTTGAGAAAGTTTTACAAAACAAACCACTAACAAGAAGTTAGTAGCTCCTGAATCGTGTCGAAAGACTCTTCGTATTCCCAGTACATTTGTCGTCCAAATGCCGAGCTAACCAACACATATTGCTTACTAACCGACTGAATACGCTCAACCGCTACAAGCTTGAGTGCAGGTTTTTCTACCTTGACACTTTCCACAATTTCCTGATTATTGGCATCATAGCCATGAACAATAAGGTAGTTTCCTACCGTAATGGGGATAAACTTTTTCATAAATGCGTACAGAATAAATAGTCACAACCAATGTGACAGTAAAACGATAAATCGTAAACCTGACGAATACTGTACAGCAAGAATCTGTGAAAAGTAGCTGGATAAGTTCTTCGTAATTGGTTTATATTTCCCGATAAAACTTTTATCAGGTAGGAATTAGCACCTTGCCTTTACGAATCGGTAGGTTGCCAGAAGTTCATAGAGCCTATTCTCTCCCTTCTTCTTTATAAATCAACTACTACTTGTGAAGAGTAATTGACTTGATGTTGCAAAGTAAAAGTTGGAACACGGGAAAAGCAAATGTTTTGAGAAGAGATTCTATTTTTTAGGTTAAAATACCATAGTTGATTGATAATTTTATTGTTATTTTACAATTTTAAGGATAACCTTAAACCTATCAAGTAAGCATACTCTCTTACTTAGCTCTTGTAGACGTTCTAAAACCCATTTATTATGATGTTTGCCAAACACAAAACTCTTTACCTTGTATTGCTGTGTATTGTAGGGCTTTCGGCCTTCAGATTCTCTGATGAAAACCCTATTCTTGAAAAGATACTTACCCAACTCGAAAAATTTCGGAATACTGTTCCCCAAGAAAAAGTCTATTTACATTTCGACAAACCCTATTACATGGCTGGCGAAACGGTTTGGTTCAAAGCCTATTTGTTTGATGCTTCCAATCATCGGATTGATTCGGTAAGTAGGGTACTGTATGTAGATTTGGTTAATGAAAGTACAGGCAAAGTAATTTTACAAAGAATCTTAAAAAGTGAAGGTGTTGCTCATGGCGATATGGCTTTGCCAGATACCCTTACCGAAGGAATGTATCAGCTAAGAGCTTACACCAATTATATGCGTAACTTTTCGGATGAGCTATTTTTTCATAAAAATATAAAAATTTGGCAAGGCACTATTCAAAGTACCATGACAGAAGCCAAAGCGTTGGATTTATCGAATGTAGCATCGGTACAGTTTTTTCCTGAAGGAGGCGACTTGGTACAGAACTTACCGTCCAGAGTAGGCTTTAAAGCTGTAAACAAATTGGGCAAAGGGGTAGACATTGAAGGTATTGTCTTGGATGAAACCCAAGATACTGTTGCTGTTTTTAAATCGGCTCACTTGGGTATTGGAATGTTTAATTTTGTACCCATGCCCGACAAAAGCTACAAAGCCTATGTGAAAAAAACAGATGGAAAATATTGGGAACAACCTTTCCCTCAGGCCAAACCAAGCGGATTTGCAATGCTTGTTGATAATATAACTTATAAAGATAAGATTAGAGTATTTGTTAAAAACTCACATCCAAAACCTGCTGGCCAAGGTAAGGAAATGACCATAATTGTTCAGCAAAGAGGACAATTATGTTTGGTAGGAAAAGGCTCGGAGTCGAGCGGAACATTTATGGCTACAGTACCTAAAAATATTATTCCAGACGATGGTATCGTAAAAATAACCTTATTTACACCCGATGGTCTTCCTGTTTGTGAAAGGTTGATTTTTGTGAAGCATGATCAAGAAATAAATCTTGCTATTACAAGCAACAAAGAAGTTTATCAGTCAAGAGAAAAAGTAACACTTACCTTAACAGCAAAAGACGCAAATGGAAAGCCATTAAAAGGCAACTTTTCGGTAGCTGTTACCGATGCAGGTCAAGTAAAAGAAGAACCCTATCAGGAAACATTATTATCGTATTTGTTATTAAGTTCGGATATAAAAGATATTGTTAGCAACGAATATTATTCAGCAATACAAGGTACTATAGAAGAGCCAAGTTACTATTTTGATAAAAATATAATGGATGCAGATTTACATTTAGACATGTTGCTAATGACACAAGGTTGGCGAAGATTTACATGGAAACAAATGCTAGATAATGCAGCTCCTCCATTAAAATATTTTATCGAACAAGGGTTGTCTATTAAAGGAAAAGCCCTAAAACCCAATGGAAAAGTGGCCGAGCAGGTCAACCTTACTGTAATGCTAAAAAAAGGAAAGGGTTTTCCTGTATTTTTGTTAACCTCAACAGACTCGCTTGGTCGATTTGCTATTGATGACTTAGATTTTACAGATACCACCGAGGTTTTGGTACAAGCCACCAAAGGTAACGGTGGGCGTAACTTGAGTGTAACACTCGATAAGGCAGACACGCAACCTAAGGTTAAATTGGTGAAATTACCTTATAATCCTATCGAATTTGATGCCAACGAATATGCCACATTTCTCAAACATTCAAAAGAAGCTTTAGAAATAGAACGGAAGTCTATTTTGAATAAAGTACAGGTACTTCAAGAAGTGACAGTAACCGCAAAAAAAGAAGAAAGAGATACTCGGAAAATCTATGGAAAAGCCAATAATACCCTTAAAATTGATGAAACAATGTGTGGTGGAGTCATCAATGTTTTACAGTTTTTGCAGGGAAGAGTAGCGGGTGTACAGGTTACTCCATCGGGCATGAATAGCTTTAAAGTTGTAATCCGGGGGGTAAGTTCTATTACGGGTAGTTCTGACCCACTTTTTTTACTAGATGGTATGCCCGTCGATGCCGATGTGATTAACAGTGTGTCGCCGTGCGATGTAGAAAGTATCGATGTACTAAAAGGAGCAGAAACGGCTATTTTTGGCGTACGAGGAGGCAATGGTGCTATCTCGGTTTTGACAAAAAGAGGAGATTCGTCTTATGACTGGAGCAAAGAACAAGCAGCAGGGATTGTTACCCAAAAACGCATGGGGTATTATCCAAGTCGAGAGTTTTATGCACCACAATATGACGTTCAAAAGCCCGAACACATTCGTCCAGACTATCGCTCAACCTTACATTGGGCTCCTCATGTACAAACCGACTCTACAGGAGTAGCAACAATTAGTTTTTGGAATACAGATGCAAAGAGCGAAATACGCATAAAAGCCGAAGGAATTACGCTTCAAGGCCGAATAGGAGTAGCTCAGCATAAATATTTGGTAAAGTAATATATGTTTTCGGCCAGAAAAAAGAAATAAATTAGCTGAAATTATTAGGCTTTTCTGGCCGACAAGCAAGCTTTTGCGTATCTTTGCACAAAAATTTAAAAACCTACATGTTACGCATCATAACCTTGACAATTGTTGTCGGTTTAATCTTCTATTTAGCCCCCTATTTGGGTCTATCAGCGTTTATACATGCTGACAAATGGTTCATTTTAGCATTTTATACGGCTATTTCGTATTTCAACCATTTATTGATGCAACAAGGCTTTGCCAACGACCGCAAAAATTTTGTTCCCTTTTATATGGGTAGTATTGCAGCACGTTTACTTTTAAGTTTGGTCTTCATCGGAATATTTATATTTAGGGGTACACCCGACATCTATATATTTATTAGCAACTTTTTTGTACTCTATTTATGTTATACAGGTTTTGAAATCTACGATTTGTATCGTAACTTGCGACACTTT
>VFQP010005824.1_pt1 | contig 10504 bp, 11 predicted proteins | sample 3512351 | NCBI WGS metagenome assembly VFQP01 (sample SAMN10412372, study PRJNA504923) | tailings metagenome | isolation source: Relicate 1 Philex TSF1 revegetated site | place: Philippines: Tuba, Benguet | collected 2017-08-29
CAGATGTACGCGGGCGAGAACTGCATGACCTGCCCGCAGGACTGCGCCGGCTCCCTCGAGGTGAGCGAGCGGGCGGGCGGGGCCGCCTGCGATCCCCGTGCGTGGCCCTCCGGGACGACTCATTGACATGTGGCACGTGTGGTGCGTTGGCCCACGTCGTGCGCGCAGGCCGGCGTCTGCTGCGGCGCCTTTTTCACGTGCTCCAGGCAGGAGTGCGGCAGCGACGGGTTCGCGTGCGTGGTGGGATGCACTCCGGACGACGCTGACGACTGCTGAGAAACGCCGTCACGTTCAGCTGCTCGCCCCCGGACCTGCTCCTTCTGTCTGGACTGCTATTCGCTCCAAACTCAGCGCTGCACGACCCCTGCGCTCCATCGCCCCACATCCACTGCGGGATTTGCTCACTCTGCTGCTCAAGACGACGAGGCTCAAAGCGACAACGAAACACTGCTCTCTGCTCTCTGTCCATGCGTGCCCCGCCTGCAATCGTCACATACTGCTCCGTCCATGGACATGTTGGGTCGCGCTTGCCGTACGTCGAGCAGATGCGAGCGCAAAGCGCGCCCAGGGGCGCCTGATGACCACGCACGCCACACCACCCAGGTCCTGTGAGCTCTCTGATGAGCCCTCCGAGACCTCAGCAGGCAAGCACGCTGCAGCACGCTCGAGGGGACAGCGGCGACCTGCCCAGAAGCCGCGTCGTGTGTGCGACCCCCGAACCAGCACAGAGCTGCCCCGTCCAGGCACAGCGCGTCCAGGCCGCAGCAGTGCTGCTGCTGCTCTGGGCCCTGCAGCTGCAGCCATGCGTGGACGCCGCCACGGCCCTGGCGCCGTGTCCCCGTGTTGTGGAGCCCTCCAGGATGATCACGCCCGCGCCTTGCTTCGCCGTTCAAAGTAGCAGGTGAGCATGATGGCTACTGCGGTGAAGGCCAGGTAGATGCCGCCCACGGCGAAGCAGTTGCCCGAGGCCTTGGCTGTCTGCTCTTCGGTCGGGGCCCCCTGGCCGTCCTCGGGCTCGTACCACTCGCCGACGAACCTGCGCGGCCACCAGGGCGGCCAATCGGGCGCGACACGCGTTTGGCGGAGGCGCGCGCGAATGCGGGGTGCACGCGCCCGTCGGCATCGCCCCGCCACAGCTGCTCGCCCACTCACTCGTAGCCGCTCTTGATGCATATCCCTAGCAAGAACATGAAAAAGGTGCCGAAGCCCGAGATGAGCGCGCAGAACGTGCAGCCTGCGCGCGCAGGCAGCGACGACGAAGGGAGATTCGCACTTGTTCTCCATCGAGCAGCGCACGCGGGAGCAGCGCGCGTGCACCAGCACTCGCGTCATCGGCGCGCGATTGCGCCGCACGAGCCCCTGTGCTGCCGCGCGCCTGTGCTGCGTGCGCACCTGCAGCATTGCACATGTTTGCTCCTGCTCAGGCGGGACTGCGCACACACGCTGTGCTCTGGCAGCTGCTGGTGTGTGAGCTGCTGGCGCTGCTCACTTGGAGAACCTGGGAGGGTGAGGATCGCGACGCGTGCGCGTGCGGGCCCTCACCGTTGCCATGCGGCGGTGGTGGGAAGAGGAGCGGGCCGTCGTGCGTGCGTGCACGCAGGCACACCGGGCATCAGCACACCCACGCGTGGCCGGGCACCGCACAGCCCCCAGGTGTTGCGGCAGCTGGGCCGCTGAGCGCGTGGCGCACCTCCGGGCGTCCGCGTGCCAGCATGCAGGCCCAATCGCAGCACCACCACCAGCACCACAGGCATGACCTCAAGGCGGCGCTGAGGAGCAGCTGCAGCTGCAGAGCTGGCGGAGGAGGGAGCGCGCTCACCTCGAGGGGAGCTCGGGCGCAGCTTGAACAGTGGCACGCGTGCGCGGCGCTGCCATCGACGTCGTCGTCAGCCCCGCACCGCAACGCAACCACAGCGACAGCCAATGGCGCTGTGGAGCCCTGGGGTTCGTCGTCGAGGCGTGTCGGGCGCCTTGTCGGGAGGACGTCCCAGCAGCAGCGGCGACCAGCGGCGCGCGCGTCAGCAGCGGTGGGAGACGCGGCAGGTGCGTATGCCATGGGGCACGCGGTGCGTGGGCCTGGGGGGATTGCGACGACTGCGATCACGCTGGCAAGATCGCCGGGAGCCGCCTCCGTAGATGGCTACGGCATCACACAGTGGCACCAGAGGGATGCGTGATGCCCTAGTCTTCCACCATGGTCCACGCCGACCGGCGTCCTCTTTCTTCCTTTCTTCCCCCGCAGCAGCCGAGGACGGCTCGCTGCTGGAGACGCTGGTGCTAGGGGCAATGTTTGCGAGCTGGTATTTGGCCAACATCGTCTTCAACATGTGCGTTGAGAAGGGCAAGGGGGGAAAGGAGCGCCTGAGCGCGGCCGTGTGTGCCGACCAACTGACGCCGTGCACACGCCTCCTGCCTGCCTGCCTGCCCGCCCGCAGCTACAACAAGCAGGTGCTCAAGGCCTTCCCCTTCCCGCTCACCTGCACGACGGCCCAGGTGCGACGCTCACGCTCCCCCCGCGCCTGAGGGCCACGCCCCGCACAGAGCTCGCCTCACCGCTCGCCGCCCCATGAAATGTTCATCACCGCGACGCGCAGTTCTTCGTGGGCAGCGTGCTGGTGGTGGCGCTGTGGGCGACGGGGGCCGTGGCACGCCCGCAGCTCAACAAGGAGCTGGTGAGTACAGGCGCCGAGTGCGCCCCGTGCGCCAGCTGGTTGCTGGTGGTCAGTGCCGGGCGCCCCGCGGGGCAACGAGATTCGCAGCATCACTGCGGCCAGTCCCAATGGCGCGGAGCGAGGCTCGTTCAGAGGTACCAGGCGTGGTGGGCTGAGGCTTGGTTGCTGTTGCGTGCGCGCCGCGGCGGCACAGGTGCTGCGGGTGCTGCCCCTGGCGGTGGTGCACACGCTGGGCAACCTGCTCACCAACGTGAGCCTGGGCGCCGTCGCCGTCTCCTTCACGCACACCATCAAGGTGCGCTGGCGCCCTTGCTGCTGACGGGTTGCTTGCCAGGCAACGACGGGCCATGCCTCCTCCATGTGCGCCATTCACCCCGAGAGGCCACACGGCGCACAAGCCACTCGCGCCAGCACAGAACCGCCCGCTGGCGTCTTTTTCACCTTGGCCTGCGAGGGCGCACACGACGAACACACGGCTGCCCCACAGCACACCGTCCACACGACATGTGCCGCGTCGCCCGGCCCCCCCACAACGCTCTCCTCTGCAGGCCACCGAGCCCATCTTCAGCGTGGCCCTGAGCGCCTTGTTCCTGGGCGACAAGCCTCACCCGCTGGTGCTGGCCACGCTGCTGCCCATCATGGGAGGCGTGGCGCTCGCCTCGCTGGCAGAGGTGCGCCGGCGGCGGCGGCGGCGTGCGCGCTGACTAGAGCTTTGCAGCTCAGCGCAGGCCCGCTCAGCCGCAGCTGCTGCCATGCGCTGCGGGGGCGCTGCGGGACGCGGGGGCATGCCCCGGACGGCGCGCGCGAGAGAGAGAGTTGCGCGTGGCGGGCGGGCGCGCGCGCGCGCGCTCCGCGCAGGCCACGTTCAACTGGGCCGGCTTCATCTCTGCCATGGGCTCCAACATCACGTTCCAGTCGCGCAACGTGCTGTCCAAGAAGCTCATGCTCAAGTCGGCAGCAGCCAGCACTACTAGCAGCAGCGAGCAGCAGGCGGCGGCGGCGGGGGCGGGGCCGTCGTCATCGGCGGCGTGCGCGCCAGCGGCGCCGCTGGACAACATCAGCCTGTTCAGCGTGATCACGTGCCTCTCGTTCGCGCTGCTGCTGCCGGTGAACCTGGCGGTGGAGGGCTGGAGGCTCTCGCCAAGCGCGCTCGCCGGCCTGGTGAGCGGTGGGTGGGTGGGTGGGTGGGTGGCTGGGGCTGCGGGGCGGCAGCACCAGGAATGCGCCCAGCACGCCCTCAATCAAGACTCGCGGCTCAGTCCTGCTGGTGGGCAGCACCTTGTGTGAGGTGACAGTTCGATAGGAGCATTGCAGGAGGGGAGGAGCAGCGGCGTTGGCGGGGCGGGGCGCTGCGCTGCCTTGCTGTGCGGAACGGGGGTGCCGCAGAGTTTCTCGCTGGGTGGCTGCGCGATTGGCCGCAGGGCGTGAGCAACCCGACAGAGATGCTCACGCGGCTGTTTGTGGCGGGCGTCTGCTTCCACGCCTACCAGCAGGTGCGGCGCTTTCCTGCGTCCCTTGGCAGACCCTGCCTTTTGGCGCAGCAGCTTGGGGGCAGCGTTGGGTGGAGCGTCGAAAGCGTTGCTCTTGGAGGAAGCGTTGCTGATGATCGATGGTGTGTGCCTGCCTGCACAGATCAGCTACATGATCCTGGCGCGCGTCTCGCCGGTCACGCACTCGATCGGCAACTGCGTCAAGCGCGTGGTCGTCATCGTGTCGTCGGTGCTCTTCTTCCGCAACCCCATGACGGCGCAGAGCGCGGCAGGTGAGGAGGATGAGGAGGAGAGGCAGCCGCACGTGCTCTGCCGCAGGTGGCCATCTGGTGATCGCGCCGCAGTGATGGTGGTGGTGGTGGCGCGCAGGCACGGCGGTGGCGCTGGTGGGCGTGTTCCTGTACAGCCAGGCCAAGCGGCTCACCAAGCCCAAGGCGTGCTGAGGTTGACGCTGTGTCGTGCGCCGGCAGGGACCTTTTTCAACTTTTTGCGGGCCCGTGAGTTGACGTGCTGAGGGCCCTCCGGCCGCCCCGCCCCGCCCCGTCAGCACAGCAGGAGGGAAGCAAGCAGCTCACGCACAAGCAGCACAAGCGGCGGGCCGACAGCAGCGGCTGCTGCTGCGCTCAGTTCTTCCTCCCTTTGTAGTCATTAATGACAGTGGTCACCGTCGAGCAGCACCAGCCCGCGGCACCCGCAGCGCCTCAGGAAGCTGAGCCAGATGACAAGCGCGCTCATGGCCACCTCGTCGTCCTCAAGCGGTGCGAGCGCGCGCCGCCGGCCCCCACTTTCTGTGCACTTTCCCCCGCCGCGTCAAGCCGCGCCAGTGCTCCAGGCCAGCACGGCGAGGCAGCACTCAATGCACCAGCGTCAGGCACCGCGTGGCGTGGCGTGCAGTCGGGTGTACACTGACCGCGCCGACTTGCAGCAGCTGCAGCGAACAACGGCTAAACGCTCGCGGCGGGAGAGCGTCCACGCACAGCCCAGCAGGACGCACGTTGAGCAGTGCAGTGTCGTGGTGGCGGCGCAGGGGCGTGGACCCTGTGCCGCCGCCCACCACCATCACCGCACGCCCGCCGCGCGACCTCAAGCGGAGCAAGCTCTCTTCCAGCAGCGCCAGCGCCCTGCTCCCGAGCCGCAAGGCCTTCCAGGCGAGTGACCACTCATCATCATCACGGGCCCCGCTCTAGCGCTCGTCCACGCGCCTGGCCACGCCCAGGGTTGCCAACCCCAGCGCTGCAGCTCCTTCCAACTGCCTTTCCGCCCGCAGGCGTCTGAGAACGACTTGGCCGACGTGTTGATTGTGTGCGAGCCGGAGCAGTCCTCGCTCATGATGGGCGGCCTGCACCCGCGCGGCGCGCTGTACGAGCGGGCCGTCAACGTCGACGAGGCGCGCGCGCAGCACGCTCAATTCCGCTCGCTCGTCCGGGAGCACGGTGTCCGAGTGCTGACCGTGCGCGAGATCCTGGCCTACAACGTGAGCAGGGCGATCGCGTGAAGGGGGGGCCAAACGTGGGGCGCGCTGGAACGTCAAGAGCGTCACGAGGGGTCCCGAGGGGCCCCGTTGGGGTGCACCGCGTGGGGCATGCAGCAGTTTGGCACCCTGATATGGGCGTTCGGCGCCTCTGCGCTCAACTGCGAGCAGGGGCACGCGGGGATCAAGGACCGCGCAAATCCGCGTGCTGATCGTGGCGTGCGCCGTGCCGGTCGGTTGACCAACCGCTCTCTGCGGGACGCAGGTGGCGGAGAACATGAGCGCCCGAGTGGACCTCGAGGACCTGGCCTTCAGCGCCATGGACTACGAGCTCGCCCCCGGGCACCACGTAAGCCCCCGCGGCGCGAGCCCGCGCCCAGACCCCTCGGGTCGGGTGCTCGCTGTCGTCCCATGCTGGCAGGCCACCTGTCCACGCGTGTGCACTGGCTGCGTGCGTCCGCCGCCCATCTGGCCGTGTGGGGACCCCTGCTGCACTGGCGCAGGTGGCGGACCTGGCCGAGTCGGACCGGCACTTCATCAGCGACGAGTATAAGCGTGAGGTGCTCGAGGCCATGAGCATTGGGCAGCTGGTGGACACCGTCATGACCCAGCCCACGGTGGGTGTGTGTGGCGCTGCAGCGGCAGTGGCGCGGCGAGGGGTGGGCCCCCGCCGCCGTGGACGTTGCGGGGGGCTTTGCTGCACTGCAGGGGGCGAGAGGGACGTGGATCGCCGCAGGTTGATGCGTTTGTGGCCGCACCGCTCAGAGTGCGCGGAGCGTGCGTCCCTTGCGTGCGGCGGCAGGTGCGCCTGACGCCTTCGCGGCGCGACACAGGATTGGTGGCCGCGTACACGTTCGAGCCGTTGAGCAACCTCGTCTTCACGCGCGACCAGCAGATCACAACGCTCAAGGTGCGCGCCGCGGTGGCTGGTGCCCCTCCGAGCTCGCACACGAGGCTCTCTGGGATTTCTGCGCCGCCTGGCCGACCGCGCGCCCTACGCTCAATGCCACCGCTCGCGCCGCAGGGCGTGGTGATGGGGCGGCTGCGCAGCGCGCAGCGGCAGCGCGAGGTGCAGGTGATGCGCTTCTGCCTGCAAAAGCTTGCGCTTGACATCGTGGGCGAGGTGCGCGAGCCGGGTTTCCTCGAGGGCGGCGACTTCGTCCCGATCAGCGCCGACCTCGCCATGGTGAGAGTTTGGGGACCCCTGCGCCTGGCCGGAGTGCCCTTGCCTGCCCTCCGTTGCAGCGGCGGCCGCGCTACAGACGTGCCGCGAGGTCCGCGCCACACCTTCCCTCTGTGTCGCCGCCGCGAACGCCCCCCCTGCAGGTGGGCGTCGGCCTCCGCACCAACGCCGCCGCCTGCGCCCAGCTCATGGACGAGGACCTCGTCGGGACGCGCAGGCGAGTACCATTGATCGTGCACATGCGTGGGCGGCTGGCTACCTCTGCTCCGCGGCCGCGAGCCGGGCGCGCACGCTGCCGCTTGGCGCCCTCGCAGGCTCGCCGTGGTGCGCGACGAGTTCGACCAGCACCAGGACCGCATGCACCTCGACTGCGTCTTTTCCGTGCTGACCGACTCGTGCTGCCTCATGCTCGAGAGCGTCATGGGCGAGCAGAGCGCCACGCGGCGCCTGGTGGACGAGTACGTGCGCAACCCGGCCACGGGCCAGTACCGACTGCACCGGTGAGACCTGCTGGGGCTGGTTTGCACCTGGCGTGCTGCAGGCCTCAGCTGCGTTCGATTTGGACGCACGAATCTGCGCCAGCGCGGCGTCGGCCGGTTCGCACCTGGCGTGCTCCAGCCCTCAACTCGCGCCGCTGCGTTCGATTCTTCGACGCACGAACGCAGGGAGGGCGTGGAGCTGAGCGCGTTTGTGGGCGGCGAGGGCTTCCGCGTCATCCCGATCGGCGCGGCGCACCCGTACGCGTGCAACGTCCTCAACCTGGGCGCGGGCCGCATCCTGAGCGCGCACGCCGAGAGCGCGCGGCAGATCGTCCGGTCGCCGCACTTCCAGGTGCGCTGGCTGCTGGCCCGCGCCGGCGCGGCGCGGCTCGCGGCGCCAGACTTGTTGGTTGTCGCGAGCAGCAGACGACCAGCACTGGACTGGCCTGGGGGCCATTGGCGTGATCCTGTTGGCGCGCAGGGGGACGTGCGCGTGCTGGACTTTAGCGCCATCACTTCGCTCTACGGGAGCCTGCACTGCGCCAGTCAGGTGGTGCGGCGCACAACGGCGGGCGCCCGGCCGCCGCCGCTCTAGGCCACGGCCCGAGCCAAACTGTACTTCAAGCCCTGGGATCGAGCGCCTCCTCAACACCTGTCCGCCCGGCCCGCGTACTGTAGCCAAGCCCGGCAGCGCGCCGGCGAGTGGGCGCGCCCTCAGCCGTGCGCCTCGGAGCCGAGGCCTGTGATGAGCTGTAGTGCTGCCCCAAGTTGTTGGGTGATCTATACTCAGCAAACAGGAACCACACCTTCTGCTGTAGAGACCCTTGTTTGGCTTTGATGACTCTGCTCGGGCGGCTACTGCGATCGCACCTGAGCAGCCATGAGTTCGTGGCATGCTCCGTGTCCGCTCAACTGGCCGAGGACCTGGCCCAGCCATGCATGCTGTGCATGCTGAGACCTGCGAGCGACCTCGCTGACGCCGGCCCACACGATGCGCCACGATGTGCTGCTGCTGGCCCTGTTTACGACCACCTGCTGGGGATGTGCCCGTGACCCCGCCGCAGGATTGTGATTCGCGCTTTTGCTGCTGTTCGCCGCGTGTGGTCTCTTCCCGTGTGCTTGGCCTGTTCAGCGTGTGCTTGGTGTGCTGCTGTGTGAGACGTCCGTTAGGGCCCCAGCCGCCGCATTTCTTGCTGTTGCTCGCGCTGAGCGTGAGCGTGAGCTATTTCCTGATGCCCGCGTCCTCCGCCCATTCATTTGTTGTGAGTGCAAGTCGTAGTCGTCGTGACTGGATGTGTGGCACGCCCGGCCAGTCGCACGCAACCCGTGCTGCCCCAGGTCTCTCTCTCGCAAGAGACGTTCTTTGCATTTCCATTTCGGCCCTGGCAGCAGCGTGAACAAGTCAAGAGATTCGTCAAGCCTGTGATCTGTCGGATGTCAAAGAAGCGGTCAGGGACGATCGTCAAGCCGGGCGCACTACACAACTGTTGTCGAGCGCGCGGCGCCAGGTGGGCGCGCGGCAAATCTGGTCAAGCGATACGCGGTCAGCGAGCAAAGGGTAAGGGAACGCCTGGCAGAGAGGCCTGTCTTGTTGCGTACACCGCCCGCTGAGATGCAGCAGGGGACGATACTGACCTGCGGGGTCACGCCGTCCAGTCAGGCACCGGGGGCGGCGCGTGCGATGGCATGCCCAACCCCCACAAGACACGCAGGTCGGCTGTCGCACGGGTCACGGCCATCAAACCTTCTACGACCTGGGAGACAGACCACCACGGGCGCGCCTCACGGGCCAAACGCCACACGGGACGACACGAAAGAGGCGCCTCGCGCAGCCGAGTGGCAAAGAAGACGCGGCGCCCCGCACGTGGGGGGGAGCCGCCTGATGATCCCAGTCAACGCAGACATCCTTGAGCAAGAGCCGCAGGTGCACGCAATCGTCGCGGGGAGCCTTCCTTCATCGCGGGTAGGGCACGCCACGGGCAGGGGCCGGGACCTGGCCAGGGCCGCCGCGCTCCGCCACCGCCGGCGGCGGACACACGGCGCGCTGCGCAAGGGGCTGGGCGCACCCGCTGCGCACGCGCGCCGCGGCCACGCGGCCGGCGGGGCGGCACGGGCGAGCCCTCTCTCTGTACAACATCCACGGGCGCCGGCGTGTCGGGCGGCCAAGGGCGCCGGCGCCGCACACGCACGCACGCACCCGCACGGAACCCTTTTCAGTCCAGCCTGAAACAAGTCTACAAACTAATCGTGCGCGTCGTCAACCTGAGTGAGGGAGGCAGCGGAGAAGAAGGACCTGGGAGAAACACGTAATGGTGGGCGAGGCCAACCCGACCACGCGCCGGGCGCCGAAGGATCACGGCCCGTCCGCGTAGCGGCCCGGGCCCACGCGGCAGCGCGAGCAGCAGTACTCCTGTTCTGACTCGGAGAGGTAGTACTCCATCGTGCGGCCGGGGCCCTTGAGGATGTCGCAGCGGTCGTCGAGGCTCTCGGTCAGCACGATGGTGACGCACAGCTGCGTGCCGACCGCCTCGGCGCCCGTGATGTTGAGGCTCTCGAACTGCGGACGCGCGCGCGCAGCGGGCGGGCGTGTTGGCGAAACGAGAGCGCGTGCGAGGGCGCTGGACGCCGGCGTCGCGCTTTGGCACTGGGTTCGAAGAGCAACGTGCACGCCGCAGCTCACCTTGAAGGCGAAGGGGTACTGCCCCGGGTCCTGCGCCGAGGGCGCCGACCGCTCGAAGCGCGCGTTCTCGACCAGGCTGGTCCCGTTCACCTCGAAGTTCTTGAGCAGCCGGCGGCACGTGGGCGCTGCGGGCAGCGCGAGGCACGCGAGGGGGCGACGCACTTGGTCGATCGACACCACCCACCGCCCAAAGCAAGCTCGCACGCCTCAGGCTCAAGCCGGGCGCGATCGAGCGAGGCAGGCCCGAAGGTCGTCGCACTCACTGGCCTTGACCGTCAGCTTGTCGAGCAGGCGCGCCAGCTTGGAGTAGCACGCCGTGCCGTTCTGCGCGTCGCCGTTGCGAACCACGTTGAAGCACCGCCGCACGTACGTGATGTCGTTGCTGCGGTTGTAGATGAACTGCGTCTGGTTGGGCGCCAGGATGAAGGGCGAGATGTAGCACTGCTGGCCCAGCGAGCAGTTGCCTGGGCCCTGAGGCGGCGACGGCGGCGCGTAGATGAAGGCGGGCGGCGAGGGCGGCGGCGGGTAG
>VFQP010005825.1_pt1 | contig 10504 bp, 7 predicted proteins | sample 3512351 | NCBI WGS metagenome assembly VFQP01 (sample SAMN10412372, study PRJNA504923) | tailings metagenome | isolation source: Relicate 1 Philex TSF1 revegetated site | place: Philippines: Tuba, Benguet | collected 2017-08-29
CCAGGGGCCATCGTGGCGGGGTTGCTGTTCATCCTGCCCGGCCTGCTGGTGATCATGGCGCTGAGCGCGGCCTACATGGTGTTTCACCAGAGCCACTGGCTGGACACGCTGTTCTTCGGCCTGAAGGCGGCGGTCCTGGCGGTCGTCGTCGAGGCGCTGTTGCGGGTCGCCCGGCGCGCACTGAGGACACCGTTGATGTGGACGGTGGCGGCACTGGCGTTCCTGTCGCTTTTCCTGCTGCGCCTGCCCTTTCCGGTCGTGGTCGCGGCGGCCGGTCTTGCGGGTTATGTCATCGCGCGCTGGAAGCCCGGCCTGCTGGCTCCGGCTCCGACCGAGGAAGGCACCGCGCCATTGGACGCCGGTGCGTCCGTTCGCCCCACCTGGAGGCGAGCCGCGGCCGTCATCGCCATCTGGCTCGTGGTCTGGGCCAGCCTGCCGCTTCTGCTGATCGCCGTCTTCGGCACCGAGAGCGTCTATCTGCCCATTGCCACGTTCTTTTCGAAGATGGCGGTGGTCACCTTCGGCGGCGCCTACGCGGTGTTGAGCTATGTCGCACAGGAAGCGGTCGGCACCTATCACTGGCTGAGGCCGGGCGAGATGCTGGACGGTCTGGCGCTGGCCGAGACGACGCCGGGACCGCTGATCCTGGTGCTGACCTTTGTCGGCTTCATCGCCGGCTTCCGCGACGCGGCGGGGCTGGATCCGCTGACCGGCGGCGTGGTCGGCGGGCTGCTCGCCACCTGGGTGACGTTCGCGCCCTGCTTTCTCTGGATCCTGCTCGGCGCGCCCTATGTGGAGCGCCTGCTCGGCAATCGCTCGCTGGCTCTCGCGCTCTCCACGATCACCGCGGCCGTGGTCGGCGTCATCCTGAACCTGGCCGTCTGGTTCGGCCTGCATGTGGTGTTCGCTCTCCATCGGCCCGTCGTGATCGGTCCGCTGACCCTCGATCTCCCGGCGCTGTCCTCGGTCGATCCCGCGGCATTGCTGCTCGCGGCGGCGGCGATGGTCGCATTGCTGCGGTTCAGATGGGGCATGCTGCCGGTGCTCGCCGGATGCGCCGTAGCCGGCACGGCTATCCGCAGTCTCGCCTGATCGCGGCGCTCAGGCGGCCTTGCCGGTTCGCGCGATGATAAGGCCCAGGAGGCCCTTGCGAATGAACTCGGGCCTCACCCCGAAGCTGTGCGCGGTCGCTGCGGCGAGCGCGACCTCCTCGGGCGAGCATGCTGCCGGCGAACCGGCCGCCGCCCCGCTCGGCGATGCGTTCGGGGCGACGCCGCCGATGTCGATTTCAGCGCCGCCGAGCATCAACCGCCAGCCATCGCCAGCCGGGCGCAGGACCGCCGTCTCGCCGCCGGGGGGAAGATGCTCGCGCAAGGTCGCCGCATCGTCGCCAGCGGTGGACATGACCACGCGAGCGTTCCTTAGCTGCGCCAGCACAGGTCTCCACTCCACGAGATCGGACGGCACGGCGAGGCCGCCGAGACTGACCGGCAGAAGCATCCGCGCAAGCGGAACGATGCCGTCGCCAGCCGCCGCATCGAAGTGACGTCCGGCCATCGCGATGCTGCTGCACCGGTCGAACGGCAGACCGGTGGCCAGCACCGACGCATCCGACACGGTGACGACGAGCGCGTCGGTATCGCGGTCGATCAACGCGGCACGCGCAGACTCGAACACGGATTGCGGCGCCGGATGGATGAGCTTGTTCCCGTTCATGCACCCGCGAGCCGAAGCGACCGCGGTGCGAAGGCCCGATGCCACCAGGATTCGCGCGACGAGCGCCGGCACCGCCGAATCCGGCGCGGCGCCTGCGACCAGCACGATGGGAATGCGCCCATCGCCCTTGACCAGCGATTTGACGATCTGGCCATAGAGGTGCTTCGAGGTCGTGTAGCCGAGGGTCGGCTGGGCGTTGACCTCGCAGATCGCCGCATCGCCCTCGCGCCATGATGTCGAGATATCCGGTATCAACAGGTCGATACCCGCCAGATCGAGTCCCAGCAGACAGGCAGCGCGTTCGGCGAGGCGCGCGTTATCGGGATGGACGCGGTCGAAGGCCGCCTCCGGCGTGCCGCCCGTCGCGACGTTCGCCGCTCGGCGCAACCGGATCCGCTCGCCTTTGGCCGGCACCGACTCCAGGGTCATGCCGCAGCTCGCCAGCATCTCGGCGGCTTCACGGTCGAACACGACCGGCTTCAGGGGTGCGTCGGCACGCTGCGCCCGTGCAGGTTCGGCATTCAGACGCTCGAGCAACCCCGCCACCGTGGTGATGCCGTCGCCCGTCACGCCGCCGGGGACCCGCTCGAGCGCCCAGATCAGCTTTCCGTCATGGACGACGAGGCGATAATCCCGGCCGTGCACGTGTTTCTCGACCATGACGTATGTCGACGCGGTGCGTGCATGATCCCAGGCGGCGCGGACGCCCGCCTCGTCGGTCAGACCGGCGGCGACGGCGGTTCCGCCATCCCTGTCCACCGGCTTCACGACCACCGGATAACCCAGGTCCTCGGCGATGCTGACGGCCTCGTTGGCGGAACGGGCAAGGTGATGCATGGGCACCGGCAAGCCGCCCTGACGCAGCACGGACGCCGCGGCGAATTTGTTCCGCGCCATGCGCATCGCGATCGCCGACGTCGCGTCGGTCAGCGTGCTTTCCAGGCGGCGCGCCTTCGAGCCCATACCGAACTGCAGCACGTCCTCGGTCAGGTAATAGAAGGGTATCCGGTTATCGAACGCGGTGCGTATCAGATGAGGCGTGTTCGAGCCGCCGACACGAAGGGCTGAGTACGTCTTGATGAACCCGGTCACGCGCGCTCGAGCTTCGGCGATCTGTTCGGTGAACGGCGGCGAAGCCTCGATAAGGGCATTGACCAGTTTGACGACGATCAGCAGCGCTTCGGAGGCGGCTTCGACCTTGGACGTCGGCAGCGCGAGAACATACAGGCCCGAGGTCGCATTGCCGCCGATGAGCTTGCCATTGTCGAGGACCGGCTGTCCGCCCGCGCGCTGCAACTCGGCTGTCCACCGGATGATCCGGTCCGTCGGCGTCCGGGGCGCGGGTTCGCCAGCGTCGCTGGTGGGAATGACGGCGTCCACGGCCTCGTCGACAGCCCTCCAGTCGTAGTCCGCAGGCGCTCTGAGCGACACTTCGACCTTGAGAAACTCCTGGCGGAGGCCGTAACCGAAACCGCCGACCGCGAACTCCCTGCGGCCCAGCCCGATCGCCGGGAATGTCGCCTTGCCGTTCACGGACATGCCCTAACGGTCGGTCTTGGGCACCGCAGCCACCATATAGAGTTCCCAGCGCATCCCGATGCCGTCGCCGAGCGTGTCGACGCCCAGTTCGTCGGAGATCGTGCGGGCGGTATCCTGCGGCGACGAGGTGCGGAGATCGAAGAGCTTGTGCGCGAACTGCCCCATGTCGCCGATGTCGTCGAACCGCCAGTGAAACGGCACGCGTTCGGCCGAGACGACATCCCAGCCGGCGCGGTCCAGTTCATCGAGCGTGTGATCGCCCAGATAACTGCCGACATGACCGGTGCTGTTGTGCCGGTCGACCCAGCCGTCGAGGAAGCGGGACACCGCCGAGGCTTCATGGACGTCGGCCAGAACCAGCCTGCCGCCGGGCTTGACCACCCTGGCGAGTTCGCGGAACAGCGGACCCTTGTCGTCGAGGTGATGGACACCGGCGATGGAGAGCGCCGCGTCGATGCTCGCGTCCTCCCAAGGCAATGGAAGCAGGTCGCGGTCCTGATCGGTCGCGCCATGTCCGAACGACGCGCAGGGCTCGTGACCCATCCAGATACAGCCTTCGGGCAGATAGCGGGCCAGATAGCCGCCACCGGCCGGAACGTCGGCGACCCGGGCGCCTGGAACGAGCGCAGCCCGTGCGATGGTGTTCAGGAATTCTTCCCGCCTGGCATCGGGAAAGCGGCCCATGGCCCCGTCATAGGTGGCGCCGCGGAGCTGGAACAGCTCTTCGTAATTGGCCGGAGCCAGTTCGGCGTCGGCGGCCAACTGGATATTCTTGCGTTCGGCCATCACACCGTCCCAAAGGCTTCGCCTGGTCCGGCGCACGGAAAGCGCGCCGGACCAGGCGATATTAGTCCAAGCCGCCGGCCAACGCCAAGGCGGCAGGACATCAACCGCCCGAGCGCGCCTTGACAATACCGTCGACGATGGCCTGGTTGTACCCCTGATAGGCCGCCTTCACCAGCGCGCCGTAGCGTTCCGGAACCGCCTCGACGGCCAGGACCTTGCGCTGGGTGAAGGTGTTGGACAGCCCGATCAGGGCCATTGCGGTATGCAGGGCCACGCTGTCGGACTTGTCGTCGACCTCGCGCAGGATGCCGAAGGGCTCCCCGGACGAGTATCCGTCTGGCAGGGTGAAGCTGCCGCCAAATCCACCGGCGGCGCCGCCCATGCGAACCGCCTTGTAGGCGAAATCCGTCTTGCTGACCGGATGGATGGCGAAATCGGTCTCGGCGCTGATGTTGGCGCGCCCCGAGAACATCTTTTTGCCCGAACTCTCGATGCCGATGTAGTCGAGCACCAGCAACGGGTGAACGGTCGTCGCGTCGAGGTCGACACCCGTGTTCTGGACGGCACTCATCGAACTGATGGCGGCCATCATCCCGAAGCCGGTTTCAAGGAACTGGCCCTTGATCAGCGGCGCCTTGTCGGCGCCGAGCAGGATCCAGCCCTTCTTGGCGCGGCCGTCGATGATCTGGGCATTCTGCGACCGGTTGCCTTCGACCAGCTTGATCCGCCCGTAATCGGCGTCGGCGCGCATCGCCTCGATCGGCACCACCTCGAATCCCGCCTTGGTCAGACGGTCGACGAAATCGGCGTGGGCCTCGTTGGTCCATTGCTTCATCAGCGCCTCGTCGATACCGACAAGGCCGGTGTTGTAACGGATGGCGCGGTTGACGTTGGCCGAGCCGAAGCCGGCGCCCGAGGCGCGCGCTTCGGCGCTGACGATGTAGGCGACGCCATAGCTCGGCACCAATATCTTGGGCCGAACCTTCAGGTATTTCCCGTTGGTGACCTTGAAGTCGACGGGAAACGGCGCGACCTCGGTCGGCAGGGCGCGGATCTGGTCCAGGCCCATACCCTTTTCGCCCTCGGAGACGGAATAGGAGCCGGCGGTCAGGGATTCGACCTTCTGGCCCTCGGCGAACGCGGAAACGGAGATGCCGCCCGCCAGCAGCAATGCCGGCAGAGCCAACGCTCTGATCTTCATGGTGATGCCCCCTCGAATACTTTCCTCAACCGGAGAGAAACCGTCCGGTCGACCGATAATAGCATGGCTGATGTCGACATCCAGCCCGAGCCGCCCTACGCTGCCGCTCCAACTACCGAAAAGGAGAGGAAAATGGGTCGTCTCGCAGGCAAGGTCGCCGTCGTCATGGGCGCGTCCGGTCAGGGCAGCATGGGCCAGGCCACGGCGCGCCGCTTTGTCCAGGAAGGCGCCCAGGTCGTGGTCGCCGCCCGCAGGGCGGAGCCGCTCGAGGCGCTGGCCGCCGAGATCGGCGCCGTAGCGGTTCCGTGCGATATCTCCAGGGAGGAGCAGATCGAGGCGCTGGCGAAGGCAGCCGTCGCCAAGTTCGGCCGTATCGATGTCGCCGTGAACTTCGCCGGCATCAACGTGCAATCGCCCATCGCCCAGATCGACGCCGCCAAGCTCAAGGACGCCATCGACATCCAGTTCACCGGCGCCATCCTGTTCATCAAGCACATGGCCGCGGCCATGCCCGAAAGCGGCGGCTCGATCATCATGACCTCGTCGCTTACCGCGACCCTCCATCCGCAGGGGATGACCGCCTACGCCGCCACCAAGGCCGGCGTCGATCACGCCATGATCATCGCGGCCAACGAATATGGCGGCCGCAACATCCGCGTGAACGCGATCACCCCGGGGTTCATCCCCAGCGAGATGACCAACGGCATCATCGCGGCCGCGCCAGTCGTGCCGAGGGCGTTCCTGCGGGAAACCAGGCTGCCCCGGCTGGGCACGGTGGAGGATATCGCTAACGCGGCACTGTGGCTGGCCAGCGACGAAGCGTTCGTCACCGGGATCAACCTTCAGATCAGCGGCGGCGCCCAGCTGGGCAAGTTCCCCTCGGCCGAGGATTTCGGCCGGGCGTAACGGACCAAACGGGCGCGACGCTGAATTCTAACGGCGCTTGGTGGAATAGGGACTGCGCGGGACACCGTCGAGCGCCTGTTCCAGCGGGAAGACGAAGCCGTCTTCCGCCGGGGAGACGTAGCTGGCCATGGCCGATACCAGCCAGAAGCCCCGCATCGCATTGAAGGTGTGGGGCGTCCAGGCCGGCCAGAGGATCACGTCGCCGGTCTCGACCGGGCAGTCGAGCACGACGGTGCCGCCGTCAGGCGCGGGGCGCACCGCGTGGAACACCGCGGCGCCCCGGGTGACCACCGCGATGCGGCCGGAATCGTGACGGTGCGGTGGCCGGTTGAGATCGGGAAAATCGGCGCGCGGGCTGTGTTCTTCGGGCGCCAGGATATGGATCGCGCCCGGCTGGCCCGGAACACCGATCAGCCATTGGCTGCGAAACCCGAGATTGGGTGCGTCGTGTGCATAGCCGGCATCCTGCTGGCTGCCGCTGGTCGCCAATTCACGAAGCCAGTCGGCGGTGCGCGGCGCACGCAGGATGAAGTCGCCTGATTCCCAGCACTCATGCACGGCCTGCTCGAATTCCTCGACCGTCAGGCGCTGATCGAGCAGAGCCTCGAAGAAGCGCGAAGCCCATTGGTCCTGAGGCTCATAGGCCGTCTGCTGGCTTGGGAGAACTGTCATGCCGCTGGATGGTCCTTCATCGTCGCCGCCGGGATGTCGCGGTGACGCCCTTATGATCTTGCGCGGCCCACACTATGCCATGCTTGGCGGGATGATAACACCGGTTGTGCGACAGGTGCGCCGCGCGGCGCTCAGCGCGCCACCAGACAGGTGAATGTCTGCAGCTTGCCGTTCGCGCCCTTCGGAAGTTCGCCCTCGACCTGCTCGATGGAAATTTCGAAAGCATGCCCGGTGTTCTTCCGGATGGTCGAGACCAGCCAGCGGCGATCCTCCTCGGTCAGCGGGCGAGCCGCGACGATTTTCAGGTCCAGATGCTCGGGCGTCGTCTGAACGATCTGGTATTGCCTGACCAACGCCAGCGCCTCGTCGCTGCGCATGCCGAACTGAGGCCAGAAGCGCGCCCCGCCCGGCAGCACCATCATGTTGCGTTCACGGCCGACGATTCGCTTCAGGGTCGGGAGCACGCGATTGCAGGCGCAAGGCTCGCCAACCTCGGCATAGTCGCGGATCTCGTAGCGCACGATGGCGCTGGCGAAATTGGCGATGTCGGTGACGACCACCCTTCCAATTTCCCCCGGCTCGCACGGCCTACCTTCGTCGTCGATCACCTCGACGATCAGCGTCTCGCCGCAGACATGGTAGCTTCCGTGCGAGCACTGGGTGGCGATGGGGCCCAACTCCTCCGAGCTGTACTCGTCATAGAGCGGCACGTTCCATAGCCGCTTCACGTCCTCGACGATGTCTCGGTGCATCGTCTCGCCGATCGTGATCAGGCATTCGATCGACGGCGGCTTTTCCGGCGACAGATCGAGCAGCGCGCGGAGATTTGATGGGTAGGTGAGCAGGTAGGCGGGCTTGAACCGGTGGAGGAAGTCAAGCTGATCGGCGACCGGCGTCTGGATCGGCAGACCGATCGCACGGCCGGTATGGAAGATCATCGACATATGCGATCCCCAGCCACTGTACTGGGCGGGATTGTCGGCGGTGCCGGTCTTCACGTTGGCGCGTATGGCCGCGAAAGTCTTGCGCAGGTCGAGACCGCGCCAGCCCATGCTGCGGATGGTCAGCGCGGCGCGAAGGTCGAAGCAGGCGGCGGTGCACTGGACCTCGACCGGCTGGCCGGTGGAACCCGAGGTCCGCAGCGTCTTGACCGCGCCGTGGTCTTCAGGCGCCTTGCAATGGATGCCGGCCTTCTCGGTCTGCATGTGCGTCCTGGTCAGCAGCGGCAGCGACATCAACACTTCGTGGGCGTTTTGCCAAGTGATCTGGCGGCCGGCGAGCATCGGCGCGAAATAGCTGCTGGCCTGCGCGGCATGGCGCAGCCGGGAGGCGAGCTGCATCGCCTGCATCTGGGCGAACGCCTGCGGCGCCTGCCACTGACTGCGCTCGATCTGCGTCAGATACGCGAAGGCCCGCGTGCTCCTGGGATTGATCACCGCTGGCCAGACCAGAGATTCCGAATAGGATTTCAGCACCTGTGTCCCCTCACCTCGTGCTGGACACTACAAGCTTTCATGCCGAGACGACATCCCGCCGCATCGCCCGCCTACGCCGGCATGGCGAAGGGCCTGGCACGCTCGAAGGCACGCGCGGCCCTGAGGATGAGGGCTTCCGAGCCCCACGGACCGACGATCTGCAGACCGATCGGCAGGCCGCCCGCGGTGAAGCCGCAGGGAACGCTCGCGCCCGGCTGGCCGGTGATGTTGAAGGGGAAGGTGAACGGCGTCCAGGTGCGCTTGTACGCCTCACCCTCGGGGCCGTAGATGCCGCGACCGGCCTTGAACGGCGGCACCGGCGTCACCGGGCACAACAGCAGGTCGAAATCCTGGTGGAAGCGAGCCATGACCTGGGCCAGGCGGCCGCGATCGGCCAAAGCCTGGTAATGCCGGGTGATAGGCAACTGGGCACCGCGCTGCGCCGAGCGGACGAGGAAGGGGTCGCTGGCGGCAAGGGATTCCTCGCTGGCGTTTTCCAGATACCGTGCGGTCATCGGCTGCCAGAAGGCGAGGAAGGTCGACAGCTGGTTGTCGAAACCCGGATCGGCCTCGGTGACCGCGGCGCCCAGCGAGCGGAACGTCTCGGCCGCGCCGTAGAGCGCGGATGAAACCTCGGGATCGAACGGGATCAGCCGCGCGCCGTCCCAGAACGCCATGCGGAGGCCCTCGACGCCATCGTCGAGCCCTGCGGCGAAATCCGCGTCGGGTGGGAGCGCCAGCGGGTCGCGCGTATCCGGCTGGGTAATCACGTTCAGCATCAAGGCGGCGTCCGCGACGGTACGGGTGATCGGCCCGGCCTGCGATATCAGCGCCGAGACCCCGCCCGGATTGTGCGGCACCCGGTTCTGTGTCGGCTTCAGGCCGAACACTCCGCAGAAAGCCGCGGGGATGCGGATCGAGCCACCGGCGTCGGTGCCCACATGGAGCGCGCCCATGCCGAGGGCACAGGCCGCCGCCGCGCCGCCGGACGAGCCGCCCGGCGTCTTGTCGGTGTCCCACGGATTGCGGCTGACGCCGTGCAGCGCGCTGTCGGTGACGCCCTTCCAGCAGAATTCCGGCGTAGCTGTCTTGCCCAGAATGATCCCGCCGGCCTGGCGCAGCCGGGCGGTGATCGGCGCGTCCTGCTCGGCCCGGTGCGTCTCCGGGATCACCGGCGAGCTGTTCCGGCTCGGCCAGCCCTTGACGTCGATATGCTCCTTGATCGACAGCGGCACGCCGTCGAGCACGCCTTTCGGCTTACATGTTCTCCAGCGGGCCTCGGACTTGCCGGCCTCCTTGAGGGCCCCGTCGCGGTCCACCAGGATGAAGGCGTTGACCGCGTCGTTGCGGGCGTCGATGCGATCGAGCACCGCCTTCGTCACCTCGACCGGCGACAGCGAGCCATCGCTGTAGCCCGCGGTGAGTTCGGCGGCGGAAAGGTGGACGACGTCGGTCATGACCGCCTCCTCAGAAGCCCAGCGCCTGGCCATCGTCGATGCGCACGCCCGCGCCGGTCATGAAGTCGCTGGCTTCGGAGGCGAGCAGCAGCAGCAGACCGTTGAGATCGGTGTCCTTGCCGATGCGCCGCATGGGCCAGCCCTTGATGTCCTTCTGCCCGGCCTCGGTGTCGTAGTATTCGCTGTTGATGTCGGTGCGGATATAGCCGGGGTTCATGGCGTTCACCCTTATGCCGTACCGCGCCCATTCCAGCGCCATCACCTGGGTCATCATCTGGACCGCCGCCTTCGACATGCAGTAGGTGATGCCGCCCTTCAGCTCCACATAGGAATGCATGGAAGCGATGTTGATGATGCGGCCCGGTGCGCCGCGGTCGATCATCCGCTTGGCCACTTCCTGGCTGAGGAAGAAGGGCGCGCGCAGGTTGGTGTCCATGACCTTGTCGTAGTCGACCTGGCTGATCTTCTGGCTGGCGCCCATGATGGTGATGCCGGAATTGTTCACCAGACACCAGATCGGACCAACCTTCTCCTCGGCCTCGGCGACCGCCGCAGCGCCGGCCGGCAGATCGGTCACGTCGAAGGCGATCGGATAGGCGAAGCCGCCGGCGTCGCCGATTTCCTTTGCCAGCGCGTCGAGCCGCTCTTTGCGGCGGCCGGTGATCACCACCTTCGCGCCAGCCTCGGCCAGGCACAGCGCGAACTGGCGGCCGAGGCCGCTGGTAGTGCCGGTGATGAAGCAGACCTTCCCG
>VFQP010005826.1_pt1 | contig 10503 bp, 13 predicted proteins | sample 3512351 | NCBI WGS metagenome assembly VFQP01 (sample SAMN10412372, study PRJNA504923) | tailings metagenome | isolation source: Relicate 1 Philex TSF1 revegetated site | place: Philippines: Tuba, Benguet | collected 2017-08-29
TGTTGAGGCCGTCAATGCCTGCCGTGCCCCAGATGCCGTGGCTGGGCACCACCTGACGCGCAGCGACGCATGCACAGCCAGGCACGCCGTGAGCGGTGCTGCTGCGCGCACTGCGCAGCGCATCCCAGTGCTAGGCGCATCCCTGGCGCCTGATGGCCCCCAACGCCTCGTGGCCCAGCGACACGACCCACCATCTTGAGCGTGGTACCGCTCATGTGTGACACGACGTTGCCGCGGATATCCACCAGGCTGGCGAACCCGTTGAGGTGCACGCTGTACTCGAAGAACGCGTGGAAGGTGGGCACTGGCTCAAAGGCAATCACCCTGCGCGCGCAAGAGGTGACAGCAGCACGTGACCTGAGAGGCCGGCCCGGTGGTGCACAACGCGGAGGAGGACGCAAAGTCCTTGTCACGCACCTGCATCCCATGGCGGCGGCGACCATGGAGAACCAGCCAAAGTTGCCTCCCACGTCCGCAAACAGTGCGCGCTGGGCGCCGGGGTGCGCCGGCTTGCAGCGGTCGACAAAGATCTTTTGGAAGATGCTGGTGATGCCGGCCTCGACAATGCCCGACAGGTCCATGTGCGCGCTCACGTCCACGTCCTTCTTGGGGTCCGTGTAGGCAAAGCTAAAGGCCGGCTGCGTGGTGGAGTTGCGCACGTTCACCTCCACCTCGGCGGCCAGCAGCTGGGCAATGGGGCCCGGGGTGTTGCCCGACGTCCTGCACCAGGAGGAGGGTCAAGCGTACAGGGCACGCTCCAGCCTCATGCCGTGAGCCAGGTGTGCCTTCCTTCCGCAGGAGTGAGCCCAAGCGAGCGAGCGGCTCACCAGGGCGCGTGGCCAGAGGGCGTCCAGGGGCCGCAGTCGTCACAGTCCGTGCCCAGGTCGCACAGCACCTGCGCGGCAGCGACGCGCCTCAGCTCCAAGGTGGCGTCAGCGCCGCCAGCAGCGACCCATGCCGCACGCCACTGTCTATACCTGATCAGGCACGAGGTGAGGGGCGCGCTGCATCAACGCACTGCACCTTGCGTGGCTTGGAGGGGTCCACGCCCGGCTTGACGCGCCCGTCATCGCACACGCCGTCGCGCGCCTGCGCCCGGTGGCGTAATGCACAGCACGGTGCCGCACCTCGCCCCACCGCACTCGTGTTGGGTGCGCTGCCAACGCGTGGCCGACTGCCGGCGCCTCACCTTGCTGCACGTGTTGAGGCACACGGGCTTCTTGGCGACGGGGCCGTCGAATCGCGTGGCTCCCTGCCGGTAGTAGGGCGTGGTCCTGGGGTCGGGCGCGGCGGCGACGGCGGCGGCTGGCTTTTGCACCACTGTGTGGGCGCCTTCCTCGGGCGCGCTCAGGCGCCGCGGTGCCGCTTCGCCCTGCCCCGCATCCAGTGATGAGGCGCCCTGCTGCTGCTGCTCGTAGAGCTTGCCTGCGCGCGACCGGTACCACGTGTAGATTGCTGGCTTGGAGCGGGCGTCGGCTGTTTCGCGGGGGGCGCGCGTGAGCGAGCGCCGCTCACCTAGCTGGAAGGCGCTGATCAGGGCGCTGATGCAGAGGATGCTGATGATGGTGCCCTTGACAATGGAGCTCCTGCGAGCCGCTGCCTGAGCCGCTGCCTTGGAGGACATCGTCGCGTGCAAGCGTAGCCCGGTGGCCTCAGCGAGCGCGATCGCGTGAGCGCGGGCGGCCTGGGGGCCCCTGAAGAGTCAGAGAGACACGAACGCTGTCGCTGTCGATGACGCGGTGATGCTACGCTCTGTGGTGGAGCTGAGGCGCTTGCTCCTCTCGCTGCCGGCCCCACGGTCAACGGAAAGTCGCCCGAGCCTGACAGGCACTATCGCACGCTGGCACAGTGCACACGGGCTGGATGTCGCCGCCCGTCACGCACTGAGACTGCGCTAGGAGCTCGGCTGCGCATTTCGTTCCTTTGGGCGTTGCCAAGACGATACGATATTTCAATCCTGGGATGACCGCCTGTCAGACATCAAAGGCCGAGATCACGGGATCCGCGCCGCCGGGAAGGCCGCTCCCACCGACGGCTTGGTGCTGGCAGCTGTGGCCTTGGAGCCTGCCGCTGCCGCCGACGAGTTGCCGCCGCTGCCCGCCCGCTGCAGCCCAGGCGCGGCGTAGTTGAGCGGGCCCGCGGTGCCGCTGTGCGACCCAGTGCGCTGGTGCCGGCTCATGGGCCCGTCCCCCGCCCGCGCGGCGGCGCCCAGCGCGCTGGCCCGCTGCTGCGCCGCCCGGCTGGCCGCCTCCTTGGCGCTCTCCACCTGCGCCGCGCTGCGCGTGTAGGCCGCCCCGAACGAGCTGCCAAAGCCCTGGGACTTGCTGCTGCCGTACCCGTGGTGGAACGCGCCGCCGTCCGGCGCGCTGCTGGTGCTCGCGCCGCTGGCGCTCACGCCGCTGGCGCTGCGCCCGGCAAAGCTCCAACCGCCCTGGAAGCTGCCGCCGCCGCCACCGCCCCACGGCGCGTGGGAAAAGGACGCGGCGTGCAGCGCCGCGTGCGCGGTGGAGGTGGTAGAGGGGGGCGCCGCCTCGGCCTCCAGCTGAGTGGTGAGCGCGGCGCGGCGGGTCGCATCCCCCAGTGCCTCGTTCGCCTGCGGCCACACGGGGGGCGTGCGCGTCAAAGCAAAGCACCGCGCCTAGTCACTGCCGCCGTCACGAGCCGCGTGACGGTAGGTGTGGAGCAGGTTGTGGAGGCCGCTGCTGCGCCCCCAGCTGGGCCCCCTGCTGTGGCTCTCACCTGGCCAATGAGGCTGAAGAGCCAGGCCGCCTCCTCCTTGAGACGACCCTCCACGCCGCCCGCCATGTCCGCCACCACGGGCACCACCACCGCAGCGTCCCCATCCTCGCCGCCCGCCTCCTCCCCCCCCTCCTCCTCCTGAGGCCCCCCCTCCTGCTGCTGCTGCTCCTCTCCTGGCGCGGCGCCGGGTGCATCGCCCGAGGCGTGCGGGGGTGCTGAGGTGGGCAGCGCGGTGCCAAAGCGGCATGCAGCGGCCGCCTTGTCAGGGTGGTGCCTGAGCGCAGCCATGCGGTACGCCTTTTTCACCTGCGGCGCCCCCCAAGCCACGCACCACGACCGTGGTTGCGCTTCCGCGCTGCCTTGGGGCTGGGCTCGGCTGCTGCTGGGCAGGGCACGCCGCGCACACTGAAAAGGGACGGTGAATCAGCACGACCCCTGCTCCCCTGTCCCTCCTCCCCTCACCTCGTCGTCGCCGCACGCGCGCTGGTCCAGGCCCAGCAGCGCAAAGTGGTCGGGCGTCACCTGCCACTTGGCCGCCTCCCTGGCCGCCGCCAGCTGCGAGGCCACCTGCTGCCGCTCCGCCTCGGTGGCCGCGCCCAGCGAGGGCGCGTTGGCGCCTGAGGGGTCGCCCCTAGGGTTGGCGCTAGGGTTGCTGGCGGAGGGGAGCTCCAGCAGGTCCTTGGCGGCGCCCGCGCGCCGGAGCTCCTGCGGCCCCCAGGGCAAGCACCAGCATCACGTGAGGCATGATGACGGTGAGGCCAGCCGGTGCGGCATGTATCAACGCCATCGGTGGCGTCGCTTCTGAACGGTGTGCCGGCAGCGCCACCCCAGCGTGCGGTGCCGCGGCGCTCACCAGCAGCAGGGCGGCCAGGCGCGTGAGGGCGCGCAGGTAGGTGGGGTCCAGCGCCCTGGCGCGGCAGGCGTCCGCCACCGCCTCCAGCAAGCTGCCCGCACCCTGCACATGGGCGTGTGCAGATCTGGGTGAGCGCATGGCCCCCCTGGGCACCGGGGGACGGACCAGCGCCTGGCGGCCAGGTGAGCGGAGGGTGCGCCACACCACGGCTGCTCCCCTCTCTCATCTCCTCGCCTCCCCCACCTGGTGCGCGGCGGCGCGGTTGCCGTGCAGCACGGCGGCCACGGCGGGCGGGGGCGCCAGCGCCAGCGCGGCCGTGTACCTCTCCACCGCCACGCCGTGCTGCCTGCGTGGTGGGTGCGCGCGGGGGGCAGCGGCAGGGGACCGCACGGTGAGGTGGAGCAAGGTGAGGTGGATCAAAGCCCGCTGGTCACACGTGCGGGACGAGCGCGCCAGCCGTGGTGCGCTCGCCGCGACGCACTTGCTCTTGACGGCGGCGTTGCCCTCCTCCTTGAGCCGCTGCAGCTGCTGCGCGTGCTGCGCCGCCGCCAACGCCTCGCTCAACGACGGAAGGCGCAGGCCCACCGCTGCGACGCCACACACAAACACGCGCGCACACGCAGCATGAGCACGCACCCGGCTTGACGCGCCCACACCCCGCGGGACCAGGCGCGCACCCCGTGCTTCAGCACCACGCGGCAAGGTGTCCTCTGCCAGCGGCGCACAGGTGCAGCGCGTACAGATCGTCTGGCCACAGCGGCCACTTGCTGCCGCTCACCCCTCAGCACGGCGGCGCTGTCGCCTCCAAGGCTGCGCAGCTCCCGCGCCCTCGCCTCGCGCTCGCCGCCCGCCGCCGGCGCCCGCAGCGCCTCGGCCAGGCTGGCGCCCAGCTGACCCGCCTTCTGCGCTCCACGGGGCAAGGGCGCACGCAAGGCACAACACACGGCTCCCCCAGTGCGATCGGTGGCCGCATCCACCGCCCACGCCCCCTCCTCCAAGCACTGCCAAGCCCTCAACCCGGCCCCGGCCCAGCCCTGCTCGCTCACCTCTAGGTTCCCCCCCAGGTAGCAGGCCTGCAGGCCCACCCAGGTGCGCCAGGGCGCCGCCACCACGGCCGCCGGCGCCTGGTACTGCACGCCGCACGCCTGGCGCGCCCGCTCCCACCGCCCCAGCGCCAGCAGCGCCACCGCGCGCATGCACGCCGCGCCCTCGCTGAACACCACCTGCGCCAGACAGACATGTGTAGGGTGGGTGGCGCGCTACTAATTGGCGCTGCGCGGGACGGCGTCCCAGGACCGCCTTGCACGCCTGTGCTTGGGGGCCACGGCTGCCAAACGGCGCTCCTCTGCCCGCCGCCCACCCTCACCTGAGGCAGCAGCGCCTCCAGCCTGCTCAGGGCCGCCTGCACTTGATCCGCCCCTGCCGCCGCCGGCCCCCCCGACGCAGTGCTGGCCAGTTGCGTGGCTGCAGGCCCCGCCGAGCCGGCGCCCTCGCGCGCGCCCCCCGCGCCCCCGGTGCCGCCGGCCGTGGCCGCGTGCCCGGGGCCGAGCCCCAAGCCCTGCATGAGGTCCTGGGCCACCGCCCGCAGGTCCTGGCGTGTGCGCCGCACCTCCTCCAGCTTGCTGGCCAGCTCCTGCACATGGTGCAGGCGGGGTGGGGTGGGGTGGGGGGCTTGGGACGCCACCAGCGCGTGCGGCAGCAGGCGTGCAGAGGAAAGGTGAGCTGGCGTGTAGAGGGGGCTTCTGTGGCGCGCACCTGGCGGTGGGGACTGGAGGGGGACAGCTGGGCCAGGGCCTGGTCCAGCACGCGCTGGGCAGAGTCAAAGTCCCCCATCCTGCACGCATCATGGCACCGAGGCCCACACGCTCGCCTCGCCTTTGGCAGGAGAAGCGCTTCATACGTGCGCGCGGCTCCTGCGCCTACCCCAAACCTCCCCCGGCGGCGCGGCGCAGCGTGGCCTGACCTGCAGTGGCAGGTGGCGGCGCGTGAGACGGCGCGGTGGAAGGCGGGGTCCAGCGCCACGGCGCGCTGCGCGTCCTCCAGCGCCGCCTGAGGACGGCCCACCTGCGCGGGGGCACGCGCGCAGGCAGGCAGGGCCAGGCGTGTCCAAGGCAGGTCGTGCACCCTCGCCAACCTCTGTCGCCACGACCGGGCCGCGGGCCCGGCTGCCACAGAGGCGTAGCTGCCCCCGCCTCTGCACACACAGAGCGTGCGCACACGACATGAGCCGCACCATGAGGCGTGCGCCCGCCCGGTTGCTGTGCAGCACAGCCAGCTCGGTGCGGGTGGGGCGCGCCTGGCCCAGCGCCTCCAGCGCCTGCGAGTAGGCCTCCTCGGCCTGCAGGGGCGGGAGGGGGGCAGGGCCAACGCACTACGGCGTGCTCCCTCGCGTTGCTCCCAACCTTTCGTCGTGGGCCTTTGGGCAAGGGGAGGAAGGAAAGGGAAGGGAGCGCAGCCCCGACAGCAAGCCAGGGCGGGGCGCGCACCTGTTGGTAGCGTTGCTGCGCGTACAGGTTGTTGCCGCGCTGCTTGTGCTCCTCAGCGCGCTGCGCGTGAGCCACCTGGGGCGGCTGGGCGGCGGCGGCGTTGGTGGTGGCGGCGTTGGTGGTGGCGGCGGTGGCTGCGGCGGCGGCTCTGGGCTGCGTAGGGGGCGCGGCGGTGGAGGTGGAGGGCGCGGAGGCGCGGGGTGCCAACCTGCAAGCGTGCGTCGCCCACGGCCAGCAGCGTGTGCATGCGTGAGTCCCTGCGAGTGCCCGCATACACTCCCCGCGACCCCCCTCAGCCCTGCCGGCCGCGCTCACTCACTTGGCCGCGGCCCCTGCGTCCTCGGCCTGCTGCTGCGCCCGCGCGGCCGCGTGTGCTGCGCCAGCCAAGCCACCGCCCCCCAAGCCCGCCGCCCCGGCGCCCTGCGGCCTCGGGCCGCCGCCCCCCTGGACGCCCACCACTGCGGCCGCGTCCGCCGCTGAGCTGGAGGCGGGGGCGGGCGCGGCTGCTGGGTGCTGCGCTTGAGGTGGGCCCTGATCGACGTGTGCCTGGTGGGGAGGAGGCGCGCTGCTGCGCCTGCTGGGGATGGGGTCTGGGGCGGCGGGTGCGGCTGTGGGCGGGGCTGGAGGAGGTGTGCTGGCGGAGGTGGTGGAGGTGGTGGAGGAAAGGTGGGCTGCTTGCGCCGCGCCTGCGCCTGAGGTGGAGGTGGCTGCGGAGCTGGGAGCCAGTGAGGGCGCGGCCGCCGCGTGCTGCCGCTGCGCCCCGTCCACGCCGTCTGCATGCTGGGCGGAACTTGGGGGCGGCAGCGCGTCGCCTGCCTGGTGCTGGGGGCCTGCGCCTGCGCCTGCGTCGCCCTCGCCGCCTTGGAAGCGGGGCCCCGCCACGGTGGAGCTCCCGAGGCCGCCTGATGCTCCCTCCTCGGCCCGCTGCTGCACTCCTGGCGGGTCGGCAGCAGTAGCAGCAGCCCCAGGGAGCAGGACCGCGGCGGGCCCGGCGAACGCCAGGCCCGCCGCTGCGTCCGGTGCGCTGGCCGTCATGTGCGGGACGCTGCTGTCGCCGACCGCAGGGCTCCACATCATGGGCGAGCCCTGCGGGGGCAGCGGCTGCTCTGCGGGAGGCGCTCCCGCAAGGCCCATGCGCACCCTGCGCCGCGCGCCGCCAGCGCTGCTGAAGGGCGTGCTTGGTGAGCCAGCTCGACCGGACTGCTGGTGCTGGTGCTCGTGTTGGTGCTGGCTAGCTGCTGGTGGGAAGGCGTGCGGCACGCCCGCGTCGGCGCCCTTGAGCGCTGTGTCCCTCGCCTGGCCGGGCGGTGGCGGTGAATCACTCGCTGTGTGGCCGCGATGGTGCTGCGGCTGCGGACCTGCTGCTGGGCTGACGATGGGCGGCAGAGCGAAGTCCTCCTCCTCCTCGCGGTGCGCAGCAACCACCCCGCCGTTCGCCGAGGACGCGAGACCCATGCGCACGCGCTGCTGCTGGTGCTGGTGCTGACTGTGCGCGTGCGCGCTTTCCATCCTGCTCGTGCCCAGCTGCCGGGCACCTAGCTCCGTGCCTTCAGGCTGCAGCTGGATCACTTCTCGTGCTGCCAGGAGGACGACTCATCTCTGCAGGCAGGTGCGCTGCTGCTGCTGCTGCTGCTGCTGCTGCTGCTGCTGGTGAAGCTCTGCGGCACGCCCTGCTCCAGGGCCGACATGCGTGCGCATCACGCTTGAGCAGTGATGGCCTGTGAGCGGTGATGTACTTGACTGTGAACCAGGAGCAAGGCTGCTGCCTCCCGGATGCGGGGACTCGGCGTGGCCCACCGCCCATCCTGCTGCGCGACCCCACCCGCCCGCCCACTGGCCCCAGTTGGGACGGGCTCTGACGCGCTCGTGCACACGCTTGTATAGATGGCTGCCAGCATGAGACTGATGGTGGCCGCTCCACGGTGGAGCTCCACGGTGTCCACAGGTGCACCGGACGCCGTGCGGGGTGGCGGCTGTCTTTTGCGCACGCCTGCATCGCGCGCCCGGCAGTCCGTGACGGCAGACTGCGCCCGCGCGCCGGCTGGCTGGCCTGGCGTTCGCGTGCAGGGCAGACTCAGGCGCGTTCGAGCCATCCGTCGCGGTGGGCGGTGCTGCGTGAATCACCAAAGCGGGCAAGATTCAACAGCAGAAGAACGACGTCACGCCTGCAACACTCTCATCGTGCGCAAAGCGCCCAGCCTCGCATCCGCGCCTTGCTGCTTCCAAACCTCTCGGCGAGTGGGACAAGCCTTCACGGCGTGCAGCCACGCAGAAAGGGGCGGCCAGGGCGGCACCCAGGTGGTGTGGCAGGCAGGCGAGCCCGGCACCCGCTGGCCGGCTCCCTGCTGAGCCTCCCCACACACCACGACGTCGCCCACGTGGGCGCGGAGCCGCAGCCCTCCCGTCCCCAGCGCAGCGAGAGAGCCGCCGCCCCAGGGGCATCGTACAGCCGCGAGCGCAGCAGCCGGGCTCCACCCATCGCCTGACTGCAGCAGCTCTGCGCGTGCGGCCCCAGCGGCGCTCTACTTGAACCGACTGAAAAGGTGCGCGTGGCAGGCAGGCAGGCGCCATCGGGCGGCGATGGGCGGCACCAGGCTCGCTTGCCGGCAATGCAGCGCAAGGCGTCGTGGACGTGGGTGGCGCTGGGGCCGGCCACGGTGGACGAGCGCCCCTCGCCCCTGAAGACCTTGTCTGCACGGCGCTCCATCGCGGCGGCGATGTCCACCGATGGCGATGGTGTACTGCAGCGGCGTTCGCCGTGCGCATCGCTGCGCAGGAGCAACTCGCTGGAGAGAGGCAGCAACTTGAACTTCATCAACGCGCGGCGATGGACGAGCACCGAGAGGACGAGCGGCCCACGGCCGTGGCGGTGGTGGCAGTGGGGCAGGCAGCAGCAGCGCTGGACAAGCAGCCGCAGCCTGAACCAGACACTTCCAGCCTCCCGGGTGGTGCGGACCTCCCGGCGCTGCAGGCGGCCGCGGCAACTCCACCACCCGGACGCCCCAGCGAGGACGCAGCGGCGGCCAGCGACGAAGACGAAGACGTGGGCAGCAGCGCAGCGGGCCTGGGCGCCGAGCAGGCGCTCCCTCTCTCGCTCGAGGGCCAGGCCGCCGTGCGAAAGCAGGTACTAGCCGGCAGGGAGAGAACACGGATGGAAGCCCGCGCTCAACAGACGCTGCTCAGAGCAGCGCTGGGCAGCTGGGAGATGATGATGGTAGTGGTGATGAAGCAGTGGTGGGACCCGCACTAGTTGGACGTGGCCCGCCGTTCGAACGCTCGTCGGTTCGAGGCAGGGGTGGCGAGGCTCTGAGTCAGCGATACGCGCCGGGGTGCGTGCGGCGTGCGGTCCTGAAAACACGCAGATTGAGTTTTACTTTAGCGACGCCAGCTTGCCGAGCGACAAGAAGCTGCTCAAGCAGATCCGCAAGAGCCCAGAGGGCTTCGGTGAGCGCCACTTGCGCGGCCTCCACAGCTCCCACACGTGCGGCCGCGCGCTCCTCACACCGCGGCTCCCTGGTGGTGTGCGCTGCACTACTGCGTGCGCAGTGCCCATAAAGGTGTTTGCCAACTTCCGCAAGGTGCGGGCGCTGACGCGCGACGTGGAGGCCATTGCCCAGGCGCTGCAGCCCTCGGAGCTGCTGGTGCTCAGCGCCGATGGAAAGCAGGTGCGCTCTCTCTTTCTCTCTCTCTGGAGTCACGTTGGGCCGGTGGGGGGCCACGCCGGCGTCTGATCAAGGACGGGGCGAGGGCGCCCGCACCCACCCACCCAGCAGCACGAGGCAGCGAGCACCCCCGCCCGACAGGTGCTGGTCCCGCGCCGCTGCCGCCACAGGTCAAGCGCCTGGTGCCAGTGCCCGAGTACGACATTGAGGAGATCCAGAAGCGCACCGTGGTGGTGGAGAACCTGCCCGTCGGCTCCACCATTGGTGCGCCACCACACCACGGTCTCTGGGGGAGGAGGGGTGCTGCGCCGCTCTCCCTTGCAGAGGGCGCGGCGGCGCGCATGGCAGCGCGTGAGCCAACCCGACGGGGGTGGCACGTGTATGCGCGTGCTCTGCCGTGGGCCACGCCTGCACCCGCACCCGCAGAGAGCGTGACCAAGATGATGCGCGGGTACGGCACCGTCAAGCTGGTGCGCATCTGCAGCAAGGACACCAAGGGCAAGCTGCCCACCTGGCTCACGGTGCGCGTGCGCCCTCACGCACGAGTAGGGCGACCCACACCCTCACGCCCAGGGCCGCGCTCTTTGCTGGCAACCGTCACCGCCCACACCCTGCGTCGTGCGCACACCCTCATGCAGGGCTCCCTGGGGGCGCAGGGCCTGCACGGCGGCGCGGGCGGGGCGCTGGCGCCGCGCACCAGCCTGACGGGCGCCTCCACGCCCCTCAGCAGTGCCGGCGCCTCCTCCTCCGCTGGCGCCGGCGC
>VFQP010005827.1_pt1 | contig 10501 bp, 8 predicted proteins | sample 3512351 | NCBI WGS metagenome assembly VFQP01 (sample SAMN10412372, study PRJNA504923) | tailings metagenome | isolation source: Relicate 1 Philex TSF1 revegetated site | place: Philippines: Tuba, Benguet | collected 2017-08-29
GCGACCGACGCGAACGGTCGGTACTGCCAGCTGGACCCCTACCGCGGCGCACAGCTCGCTCTCGCCGAGGCGTTCCGCAACGTCGCCGCGACCGGTGCTACCCCCGTCGCCGTGAGTGACTGCCTCAACTTCGGCTCGCCCGAGAACCCCGAGGTCATGTGGCAGTTCTCGAAGGCCGTCGAGGGTCTGGCCGACGGATGCCTCGAGCTCGAGATCCCGGTGACCGGCGGCAACGTCTCGTTCTACAACCAGACCGGTGACGTGCCGATCCACCCGACCCCGGTGGTCGCGGTGCTCGGTGTTATCGACGACGTGGCGCGCCGCATCCCCTCGGGCTGGCAGGACGAGGGCAACAACATCTACCTTCTCGGCGTGACACGCGACGAGCTCGATGGCTCGGCCTGGGCCGGTGCGGTTCACGACCACCTTGGTGGTGTGCCGCCGGTGGTCGATCTCGCCGCGGAGCGCAAACTCGCCGCGCTTATTGCCGCCGGTGCGCAGGAGAGCCTGATCGCCTCGGCCCACGACCTTGCCGATGGTGGCCTCGGTCAGGCGCTTGTCGAGAGTGTTCTGCGGTTTGGTGTGGGCGCGCGGGTCTGGATCTCGGAGATCCTCGAGCGTGATGGTGTGGACGCGACGGCCGCCCTCTTCAGCGAGTCGACCGGCCGGATGCTCGTGAGTGTGCCGCGCGAGGACGACGTGAAGTTCCGCGGGTTGTGCGAGGGGCGCGGCTACCCGGTGCTGCGGATCGGCGTCACCGAGAACTCCGGCGCCCTGGAGCTCCAGGATCAGTTCACGCTGTCGATCGACGAGGTGCGGGAGATTCACCGTGGCACCCTCGCCGCCGCCTTCGGACCGGTTGTCGGGTACTAGGCCAAACCAGGCGGCGGGAGGGGGACGGTGCCTCTAGCGAGTTGCTCGCGAGAGAACCTCCGCGCCGCCCACCCACGAGTCGTCTTCCACGTCCGCAACGGGAACACTGCTTTCGCCGGCCGTCATTCTGGGGGGACGGCTCGACAACAATGAACCCTCGTCTGGACGACTGGGGTAGTGGGCGGGCGGCGCGGAGGGGTTGACGCTCACCAGTACGGTGCGCCCACGACGACCACGGCGATACCGAGGACGCTTGAGCCACAGCACGAGAGCAAGCAGTGCGCCGGAGAGACAGGTGAGCAGAAGCGCGGTTGCGATCAGCAGCTCACTCGGGGTCATGTACCCAGAACCCAACCGGCGACCTTCGACGGTTGTGCCCCTCTCCTTCAGAAATAGAGAGGGCAAGCGTTTGCATCCATGACGCGACTTTCGCCAGAAAGTTTTAGCGAGTTGTGACGGAGACCACACCGAGCACGTACTGGTCGCCCTGAGTCGTCGCGGTCAGGGTGCCGCGGGCCTCAGAGAGCGCCGCGGGCTGGAAGCGCCCAACATCAACGCCAAAGGTGTTGATGATGCCGGAACCCTGAGCATCCGACATAAACACGTTCAGGGGGTCGGGGTAGGTTCCCCCGCGCGTGAGCGGCACCCCGTCGAGCACGAGGCCGTCACCGGTGATTCCCGCGTCGCCCTCCCACGCCACAACACCAACGTCGACGACGGATTCGGGAAGCCCAGCGATGGCAAGAGAGACCGACGAGTCGACGATTGATGCAAAGCCGTCGAACACGGCCACGCGGCCCGGTGCCACCGAGTCATCCGCGTACACAACCACAAGTGCCCAGCCCGCGTAGTCACCGGACGCTGCGGATATGTGGTCGACCCCGGCCGCCCACTCCCCCTCGCCATAGGTGGAAACCAGCCCGGTCACGTCAGCAAACGACTGGAATCGTTCGGCACCCGAGGCGTCAACGCGCTCGAGACGTCGTGCCGTTACGTCTTGTGTGGTGCCGTCTGGCGACCGCAGCACAATCTGAGAGAGCTGCTCGTCGGTGGTGTCGGGCGGCGTCACGCCCGACCAGTAAAGTCCCGCGAACGCCACCTCGGCACCGTCGGGCAGTTCGAGCTGGGTGGCCGAGGATGCAACGCCCAACCCCTCCGTGGTCGTCGGCACCAGTGGCCACATGTGGTTGTCCCACAGGGTCGGGTCACCGACGCGCTGCTGGGCGTCGGTGCATCCGGGCAGGGATGCGTCACAGGTCAGGAAGGATGCACCCGCCATCGTCGACTCGAACGCACCATCCGCGACAAACCGCGCGCCCAGGCCGTCCGAGACCACGGATGACGCCGTGACCGTGACCGGCGGGAGGCCAGCGGCCGTCACCGTCGCCGACGGACGTGTGGTGGTGTCCGCGCCCGCCGCGACCGATACCGGAAGCAGCAGGAGCCCGGTGGTGCCCGACGCAAGAACACTCGCCGAGCACACCACCCCGGTCGCGGTGGTTGTGCAGCCCCATGCGGCACCCGTGGCGGTCACCGACCGGACGGCATCCAGACTGACGCCGGCGGGCAGATTAACAACGAGCGACGCGCCGAGCGCGTCAGCGTCTCCCTCGCTGTGAACCTCGACGCCGAGCATCCCATCACGGCCGAGCACCAGATCACCGAGGTCGAGCATGTCTGCCGAGACCGCGGCAACCGGCTCCACGGGATCAACGGGATCGCTCGGGTCATCCGGCGGCGTGGTGGGGGCCGGCCGCGACGGCACGGGAGTGGGCGTGACCCGCGGGCTCGGCGTGTTCTGGGGGGTGGGCTCTGCGGGCGCAACCGCGGCCGGAGAGCTGGTGGGATCTTGTGCGAGCGTTGCGGGGCCGGCGCCAGACAGTGCCAACGCGATGACCGAGGCGATGCCGGCAACCGCTACGGCCGACGCAGCAACCATCGTTCCGGTGCTGGTACCAGACTGGACTGCCGTGGCGGACGCGCTCTGCGGTTGTGCGCCCGCCAAGAGACCCGCGGCGGCGGCGCCACCGAGGATCAGCGGCGCGATGACCACACGGAGGCCGTGCCCAACATCACGCAGTTCGGCCACGATGGCGGTGCACTCCGCGCAGGACTGGAGATGGTTCTCTACCTTTGCCTCATCGCGTGAAGACAGGGTGCCATTAACGTAGGCGCCAAGTTTGCCGCGCTGCTGCTCACACTCGGCGGTGCGTGCGTCGGACGAGACGTGGGCTTGCAGGTAGGCCTCCCGCAGCCCCTCCCGTGCGCGATAGGCAAGGGCGGACACCCCATTCGCGGTGAGCCCGAGGATGACGGCGATGTCGGCCGGCTTCATCCTCTCGACCTCGAGGTACCAGAGCACCGCCTGCCACCGCTCGGGGAGGCTCGCGAATGCGCCGGCCACAACGCGGTTGTCGAAGGAGTCGACTGCGGGGTCGGTGACCTCCTCGGGCATCTCGAACGGCGTGAAGTCATCGGTCACCCGCGTCGAACGTGCCCGCTCGGTGTTCTCGTAGGCGAGGCGGCGAACGGTCGTGTACAGGTACGCGCGGAACGAGACATCCGGCCCACCTCCCGAGCGGAGCGCGGCATAGGTGCGCTCAAACGCCTCACTCACGAGGTCGTCGGCGCTGAAGTTGTCTTTGGCGTAGTACCGCGCCATGGCCGTGGCCGAAGGGGCATGGCGCGCCCAGAGTGCGCCAAATGCAGAAGGGTCGCCAGAACGCACGAAGCCAATCAGCTCCGCGTCGCTTCTGGAGTCGCCCCGCGGGGAGTTGTGCATAATTTCTCTTCCGTCGACTCCGTGCGGGGCGGAGTGGTAGACGGTAATTATCCTCGGTATCGCGTCAGCCGGGTTGTTCGGGCACATATGAGACGGGGAAACCGCGTAATGATGACGCAGTTTTTGCGTCTCATCTGAGATGAATCCCTCCGAATCTCGTGCCATGCGCGGTCGGATCTCGTCGCTGTCCGAACAGTGGATGACCGCGAGTACCGTTTTTGCCTGGCGCAGTCCCGACGACTGGCGTGGCCCCGCCGTCGAGGCGATGGTTGGCGCGCTCGTCACACAGGACGGCATCACCGACGCCGCGGGGGGACTGGGGGCCGATCGGGCCGCTCGGGGTCTCGGTCTGCGCGACAGCCTTGACGACCTCGCGGTGCTGTTTAGTATCGCGACGCAGTCACAGCCCCCGTTCGAGGTGACACGCACGTTCGTGGATCAGTGGAACGAGGTCTCGACCGCGTCCTTGCTCAACCGTGGAACAACCGACGCGTTGACCGGGCTAGGCACCGAGGAGTACCTGCTGGCCCGGATTCGCGAGATCTACGCGGAAGCGCGCGCAACCGGTGAGGCCGTAGGCACGACCTGGTGCCTGGTGCGTGTCGACAGCGGCGATCCGACCGGATGGCGCCGCGTCGTGCACCAGATCACCATTGCGCGCGAGGTGTCGGACGTGCTCGACCGGGGGCAATCAAACGCGGTTCTGGGCTCGGGCCTCTTTGTGAGCCTGTGTCGTACGGGAGATCTCGACGAGAACATCGTGAGATTGCGTGTGCGACTTCGGAGCCTCGACGACCTCGACACTGTCACGGTGTCAACCACGACGCTCCCCGAGGACCTCGACGCCACGGTCGCGCTCGTTCGCTCGCTTTAGTCCGAGTCTCTAGTCGTCGGAGGTGGGGATCGCCCCGGTCGCCAGGGACTCGTGGTGATGAATCACCTCGGCGACGATGAAGTTGAGGAACTTCTCCGCGAACGCCGGGTCGAGATGTGACTCCTCGGCGAGAGCTCGAAGCCGTGCGACCTGGACGGCCTCACGAGCGGGGTCGGATGCCGGCATCCCGGCTTGGGCCTTCAGCACGCCCACCTGCTGGGTGAACTTAAAACGCTCGGCGAGGAGGTGCACCAGCGCGGCATCAATGTTGTCGATGCTCTGCCGCAGCGACAGGAGTGCAGCAGGGGTCGTCTCGCTCATGGTCTCAAATCTACTGCGAACAGGTGGGCAGCACGACGTGCACACCGTGCCCGCGACCGCGGAGAAGAACCGCTACGGCACGAGTCAGATAACGTTGCTTCTCACTGTCGATGCGTGCAACTAATGGAATAGCCTGTGTCCTAACATGAAGAGCCCTACCATGAACGACGTCGCCCGCGAGGCGGGTGTGGCGTTGAAGACGGTCTCGCGCTACGTCAACGGCGAGACGAACGTCAACCCTGAGCTCGCCAAGCGCATCGCGGATGCAATTCGCACGCTGGGCTATCGGCGCAACCTCGCGGCGGCCAGTCTCCGCCCCGGTCAGACGAGTCGAGTGTTGGGTCTCGTGATTGGCGACATCGCCAACCCGTTTTATGCGGCGCTCACGGGTGCCGTCGAGCGGGGCGCCCAGGCCCGCGACCACATGCTCATCACCGCGAGCTCCGAGGAGAGTGGCGTCCGCCACGACAAGATCGTGGTGCGGCTCCTCGGCCAGCAGGTCGATGGCCTGATCGTGGTGCCACCGCGCGAGGTCGGGGCATCGTGGGAGGACCTCAACCCCTACAACGTGCCGGTGGTCTTCGTCGACCGCCCCGCATCCGCACGGTCGTCAGACACGGTCCTGGCCGACAACTTCGGCGGCGCCTATGCCGCCACCACCCAGCTCATCGACGAGGGGTGTCGGCGCATCGCGTTCCTCGGCGACAACCTCGACATCTTCACGATGTCCGAGCGCCTGCGCGGCTTCACGGAGGCCCTCGCCGCACGCTCACTCACGGTCGCTCCGGAACTGGTGATCTCGAACATCCACTCCGCCAGTGACGGCGTGCGGGAGGTGGCCGCGCTCCTTGACCCCACGGTCGGCGTCGATGGCATCTTCGCCGCGAACAACCGCGCCGCCCTCGGCTCATTGCGTGCCTTTAGCGGCACCAAGCGCCGGCTTCCCCTGATCGGGTTTGACGACTTCGAGGCGGCGCAACTGGGCGAACCTCCCGTGAGTGTTGTCACTCAGGACATCATCGGGATGGGCACGTCCGCGGTGTCGATGTTGTTCGAGCGCATCGAGAATCCGGATCTCGAGGCACGCACGGTCGTGCATCCCACACAGCTGGTGCTTCGAGGCTCCGAGCGAGTGCAGCCGGCCTAGCCCTTGACGGCACCCTCCGTCAGTCCGCGCACGAAGTAGCGAAGCAGCAACGACAAGATGATGATGAGCGGCAACGACGCCGCGAGGTAGCCGCCCATCAGCGCCGGCACATCCGGCACACTCGTGCTGCCCGCAAGGAACGTCACGGCGACCGAGATCAGCCGCTTGGACTCCGAGGAGATCACCACAAGCGGCCAGAGGAACGCACTCCACGCGGTCACGAGCGGCACGACTGCGACCGTGACGAGCGAGGGGACCGACAGCGGGAGCACCACGCGGCGCAGGATCTGCAGTTCGGATGCGCCGTCCAGGCGGGCCGCCTCGATCAGCTCAAACGGTAGTGCGGAGAAGAAGCTGCGCAGCAGGTAAACCGCCACGCCAATTCCTGTTGCCACAAACGGCAGGATGACACCCCACTGGTCGTTGAGGAGACCGAGCTGCTTGGTGAGGATGTACTGCGGCACGAAGGTGAGCACCGCCGGAACGAGCAGGGTGGCGATGGCCACCGTGTACAGCCAGTTCGCCCCGGGGAACACGAGCCAGGTAAACGCGTACACCGCGGGCACGACGACGAGCAGCACGATGGCGGCGGTAATGAGCGTGACCTGAACGGAGTTGAGCGCGAAGCGTCCGACCAGATCGAGCCCCGCCATGAGGTTGTCCGTCGTGAACGAGGTCAGCGGCGGGAGGAAGTAGTTGGTGCCGAACTCGCTGCCGGTCTTGAACGCCGTCACGACAAGGAAGTACAGCGGGAACAGCGTGCCGACAACCATCAGGATCAGAATGGTGAGCCGCACAGCGGATCCCACACGCTCGAGTGGACTAGAACGCATTGCGTGCCCTCTTTCGGAGCCAGGAGCCGAGCAGAAGCACGGCGGCGATGACGATGAACAGAACGACGCCGATGGCACTGGCGTAGCCAAACCGGCCGTAACCGAACGCGTTCTTGAACAGGATGAGGCCGGGCACGTTGGAGCTGTTGAATGGGCCGCCGCCGGTCATCACGTAGACGTTCTCGTAGCTTTGGAGCCCAATCACGATCGCGAGGACCATCAAAACGGATGCCTGGGCCATCACCGCGGGAATCTCGATGTTCCAGAGAATGCGGCCGCGGCCCGCGCGATCGAGCCGTGCCGAATCGTAGATTTCGTTGGGGATCTCACCAAGAGCGGCGAGGAACAAGAGCGTGTTGATGCCGTTGAGCCAGGGGAATCCAACGATGATCAGGCCGATGATGACCCGGTTGGGGTCCCCAAGCCAGTCACCCTGAAGAAAGCCGAGCCCGAGGCCACCGAGCACCTGGTTCACGGCACCATCGGGCGAGAGGAACTCGGTCCAGAGCAGGAACCCAACAATCGTGGGCACCACGGCCGGCAGCATCACCAGCACCCGGAAGAGGTATTTGAGCCTTTCGCTCGACAGGTGGTGAATCAGCCAGGCCGCAACAAACGCGACGACAACTGACTGGATCACCAAGGCGAGGGTCAGGATAAATACGTTGAGGAACGACGGGCCAACCAGCGGATCCTTGAACAGGTCGATGTAGTTCTGGATGCCAATGAACTGGTTGAGGTTGCCGCCGTTGTAGTTGAAGAACGAACGGTAGATGCCCTGCACGAACGGGTAGGCAATAAACACCCCGATGAAGGCCATCGCGGGCAGTACCAGGAGGAACGCGAGGACGTAGTGATGCCGCTGGCGCTTCCTGAGCCCTTTACGGGCTCCCGGGAGAGTCCTTGTTGGGGAGAGGGAAGCGCCAGCGGTCATCATTGCCCTTAGTTTCCGAGCTGCTCGTCGATGAACGCCTGGTCGATGGTGTCGGCGTTGAGGACAAGGTTACGCTCGAGCGCGGCGAGGTTCGAGGCGCTGCGAGCGGCCAGGAACTGGTCGATCGTGGAGGCCCCCGTCATCAGCTGCTGGAGCTGCGCGTTGAACTCGTCGGCATCCTGAGCGTCGAACGTCGGTGCTCCACCAAAGCCGTAGGCGTTGATCTCGGCGTACTTCTGAGCGGAGCCCTCGACGATGACACTGTCGGCCGGGTACTCCACACCCTTGATGGCGGATGCGTCACCCTGGGCCTGTACCGAGTACATCAGGGTGGCGATCTCTGGGGTCGTGATGAACTTCAGGAAGTCGATCGCGCCCTCCTTGTTCGCCGCAGCGGCGTTGACGGAGAAGCTGTTGCGCAGACCCGAGAGGGGGTTCTCACCACCGGCCGTCAGACCGGGGTAGTTGTCCTCCGTGATGGTGGGCAGGTTGAACGAGCGCACGTCGGACGTGCCACCGGATGCCGCGATCTCGTTGGCCACATTGGCCAGGACAAGACCAAGCGTGATGATCTGCGGAACCTCGGATGCCGCGAACCGCGAGTTGACCTCGGTCGGTACGGTGCTGCCGGTGTCGTCGTTGAGGAACGGAATCATCTCCGCGACCTGCTCGGCCGCCACGCGGTAGCCCTCGGAGACGGCCGGGTCGATGAGACCCTTCTTGAACGCGACGTACAGTTCGTCGGCCGTGTACGACTCGCCCGCGGTCGAGGTGAGGTCGTTGGGGTCGAACTCCCAGCCGTCGGCGTGGATCAGGTTGATCTCGGGCACAAGCGGGCGGAAGATCGCGTTGAGCTTGTTGGTGAGGAGCCACCAGATCTGCGCGTCGTCACCCTTGAGCGACACGGTGAGGGGAACCTGGCCAGCATCGACCAGGTCGGCGTTGATGTCCATCCACTCGTCCCAGGTCTCGGGGGCACCGGCACCGAGCTCCTGGTAAACGGCGTCGTGATAGGCGACGACGACCGCTACCGACGACCACGGAGCGGCGTACTGGTTGCCGTCCGCGGCGCGGTTCGCGTCGAGGATGCCGTCGTTGAAGACCGAGGCCCACGCGCCGCCGTCGGCGTCGAGGTAGGAGTCAAGCGGCTCGAGGAACTCGCGGCCAGCGAACTCGGCAACGGCCGGCGGCTCGAGGAACAGAAGGTCGGCGGCGCTGCCACCAACAAGCTGGGTCTGGTACGTCGACTGGTAGTCCTCGTAGGGAATGCCCTCTACCTCGACGGTGACTCCGGGGTGCTGCTTCTCGTACTCGGCGGCGGCCACACGAAGGGGCTCACCCCAGTAATCGTCGTAGGGGGTCGACACTCGGATGACGCTCGAACCGGTGTCGGCCGAGCACGCCGCGAGGCCACCCACAAGGGCGGCCGCGGTGGCGAGTGCGGCTACTGACCGCAGTCGGGTTGTTCGTGTGGTCATGCTGTTTTCACTCCTTTGTGACAAGTGTTCTACGGAAGGCCAATCGCCTCAGTGGTCATTGCTCGGCTAGTATAGGGACGCAGGGACAACGTTGTCCAACACCAAATTCTCGAGAGGTCTTCAGCGGATGAATCACACCACCTCGCGGTATGCCCCTGTCGATATCGCGGTTCGCGCGCAGGCTGCCGTCGGCGAAGGCCCCTTCTACAACGACCGAACCGGGGTGCTCTCCTGGGTCGACATCCTTGCTGGCGACCTGTTCGAGACAACGTTGGCCAGCGGCGACACCGTCCGGAGGGCGGGCTCGGGCATCCTCGGGGCCGCGATCCCCCGGGAACACACCGAGGGATACGTGCTGGCCACGGGCGACGGCTTCGAGATAGCCACGGCCACCGCTCGGCGAATGGTGGCTCCCGTTCTGCCCGATCCCGCGTACAGGATGAACGATGCCAAGTGTGACGTCAGTGGCCGATTGTGGGCCGGAAGCACGAGCCTGACCTTCGAGCCCGGCGCGGGCGCGTTGCACCGCTGGGATGGCGACACCACAAGCACCGTCGTCGTCGACGGACTGACCCTGCCGAATGGTCTGGGCTGGACGACGAACAACCGCCGGATGTTTTTTGTCGACTCGCTTCTCCACACCGTGCTGGTCGGCTCGTTCGACGGCGACGAGGGTGCACTCGGGGAGCTCAGTCAGTTCGCGTCAATCCCCGACGGGCTCCCGGATGGGCTGGCCGTCGACGAGGAAGACTGCGTTTGGGTCGCCGTGTGGGGTGCTTCCAAGGTCGTTCGGCTCTCGCCGGACGGGCGGACGATTGGTGTCGTCGAGATGCCGGTGAGTCAGCCCTCGAGCTGCTGTTTTGGGCCCGACGGCTACCTGTACGTGACGTCCGCCCGGAACGGCCTCGACGAGGCTGCTCTTCACGACGAGCCTCTGGCCGGCTCGGTATTCGCTGTTCAGACGGGCCTCAGCGGTGCGGCCCAGTACCGGTTCCGGAGGTAAACCGTGCTTCTTCAAAATGACGCACTGTCGGCCATCATTGACCCCGCCCGTGGTGGCGAGGTGGTGTCCCTGAGGCATCACCCCACCGACCTCGACGTGTTGTTCTCCACCCCGTGGCGGCGGCGCGCCGACCTGATGGCGGAGACGGGAGCGCCCAGTGCGTTTGCCGGCGATCAGGCCGAGTGGCTGGAGCGCTACCGGGGTGGCTGGCAGACACTCGCGCCGAGCGCTGGCCCCCGAAGCCTTACCGGCGGGG
>VFQP010005828.1_pt1 | contig 10499 bp, 10 predicted proteins | sample 3512351 | NCBI WGS metagenome assembly VFQP01 (sample SAMN10412372, study PRJNA504923) | tailings metagenome | isolation source: Relicate 1 Philex TSF1 revegetated site | place: Philippines: Tuba, Benguet | collected 2017-08-29
AGCCCGGGCGCCGCGCCCTGCGCCTCGGACGGTCCCACGGCCAGTCCCGAGGGGCGGACGCAGCGCACCGCGTTGCCCAGCCCATCCAGCCTGGTCATGGCCCGGTGCAGCGCGCCGAGCCCCTTTTTGGACGACGGCGCCGACACCTCCTACCCGGCACCGGACGACGACGACCTCATGGCCTCGCCCTTTGTTGACTCGCACGCCACGGCCGTCATCACCTCCACCTCCATCACCACCTCTGCACCGCCTGTGCAGCTCAAGGCGCTCAGCGCCGTCGGACCCGCCCTGGCTCTGGCGCCCAAGCCGCCGGCCTTGCTGGCGTGGCAGGACGCCTCACAGCGGGGCAGCAAGCTGCTGCGCGCCTCGTTCGCTGCCGGGCCGCCCCCCCAGCTCCACAGCCCGCCCGGCGCGGCCGACGCCCCTTGCGACGCGCTGCTGCTGCTGGGCGCGCCCGCTTCTGCGCCCCCCACCCTGGCGGCCCACCCACCTGCGCTCCTCCGCGCAGCCGCCGCGCGGCCCTCCCCGCTGCAAGTGGCGCTCAGCCCTGACGCCGCCGCCGTGCTGGGACCCCAAGAGGCCTCGCCTGGCGGCCCGCAGCTGCCCTTGCTCCCGCCCTCCACCTCGTCCTCCTCCATGGCCGCCTGGACGGGGCCCCCGCTCCTCGCCGCCACGGGGTCGTCCAGCGCCCAGCGCCACCACAGCACCACCTCGCCTCACCTGTCGGGCGGCGCCGGCCCCAGCAGCAGCGCCCACACCAGCCCCGCCCGCCGCCCGCCGCCCCTCTCCCCGCCGTCTGCCCGGGAGCCCCGCGCGGGCCGCGGCCACCTGGGGGCGCCCAGCAGCCCCACGGCAGCGTCGGCCAGCGCTCCGTGGGCGCTCCTGCCCCCGCTCAGCCCCCCGGCGCCGCGCGACGACGGCCTGGGCGCGCTGAGGGCGGCGTGCCGGCACCTGCAGTCCTGCACCGACGGCGGCGGCGGCGGCGGCGCGGCGCACCCGGCGCACTCGGGCGCCAACAGCAGCGGCAGCGCCCGCTTTGCCGGCAGCAGCCGGCGCGCCTCCCTGCTCATGCTGGGAGGAGGCAGTGGCAGCATCCTGTGCGCCTCGGCGGGGTCACCGGGGGCGCTCGGCAGCAGCTCCCCCCGCGCCGCCGCCGGCGGCAGCGGCAGCAAGGACCAGTGGTCCAGCAGCCCTGCCGGCCGGGTGGCTGAGGCGGGCGTCGTCTCGCCGCTGGTGGCGGTGGAGAGCGCCCTGGTGGCGGCCATCAGCAGCCTGGCCAGCGACCGGTCCGGCAGCCGCAGGCACCTGCGGCCGGTGCGCTCGCAGCGCAGCAGCGCCCACACCTCGCAGCGCGCCGCGTCCCAGGCCCTGGCGGCGTCGTGGGACCTGACCTCCTCGCCCGACCCGGCGGCGGCAGCCCAGCCGCCGCACAGCGTGGCGCCGCCCGCCGCGCCCTTCCACCCGTGCCTGTCTTCTGTCGAGCTGGCCCACCCCGGGCCGCCGCCTTCCAAGGTGCCGAGCCCGGCGACCACCCAGCAGCAACAGGGCCAGGAGGCCTCGCGGGGCGAGGTGGAGCCTGGGCGGCTCCAGGCGCTGCTGCTCACGGCGGTGGAGGACGACGGGGTGGTGAGCGTGAGCTCCTTTGACACGGCTGGCGAGGAGGACGAGGGCGACGCGCTGTCGCCGCCGGTGGTGGGCCGCACAGGCGTGTGGTGCATGCCGTGAGGTCGTGTGTGTATGTGTTGGGAGGGGCGAGAGTGGGGTGACAGAGAGCGTGCCAGGTCGTGCACACGTGGCTGGGAACGACCGCGTGATCCCCAGCAGAAGTGCTGGGAGGACGGGTCGCGGCCGGAACTCCAGACTCCAGAACGTGCGGTTCTTGTGAAAACTGCGGTGTTTTCGTGCGGCGCCTGAGTGAGGGGCCGGGGAGGGAGGGAGGGAGAGGAATCTGTGAGCTTGTGCTGAACACGCTGCACAGCGCACAGGCAGAGAGGAAATGGTGCGCACGGGCTTGCTCGTCGTTTGCTCTGTTTGCTGTCGAGAGCCGTCTGCGCACTTGCAGACTCTGAGTCATCTCTGAGCTTTTTGTTGTTGTTGTTGTTGGTCAGACTGCGCTGCAGACTGCACTGGCTTCGCTCAGGCTGGCGGGTTCCGGATGCGCTGTGTGCGCAGTCCTGTGTCCCACGACGCCACGCCACCCGCCTCAATACTTGCCCACCACACTTTTTCTTGTGCTGGAGCCACTCCTGCAGACTGACCATAGCCCCCTGCTCACTGTGCTCAGTCGATGCGTTGCCGCGTGCCTTTTTTTCGAACTTTCGGACGCGCGCTGCGCACGCCCTCCTCTGAGAGAGAGGACCCACACACACTGGCGCTGCGTCCCCGCACCTGCAACACCACCACAAATGGCTGCAGTCAGCAGTGAAGCCGCCGCTGCAGGAGGGCCCCAGCAGCCGGACGTGGAGGTGGAGCTGCCGCGCGCCGTGGTGCAGCGCCTGGTCCGCGCGCGTGCCGCAGCGGTGCTCGAGTCGAGCGGAGCTGCAGCTGCGCCTCGCGGCGGCGCAAAGGCGCCCGCGGGCGGCGAGGGAGGCGCGGCAGCCAAGGCGCCAGCTGCTGCCAAGGGCGCTCAGATCACCAAGGACGCGCTGCTGGCTTTCCAGGAGAGCGCCAAGGTGTTTGTCAACTACCTTGCCAGCACCGCCAACGACGTGACCAAGGAGAGCAAGCGGGTCACCATGTCGGCCGACGACGTCTTCCGCGCGCTGGAGGAGCTCGAGTTCACAGAGCTCGTGCAGCCCCTCAGGCAGTACCTCGAGGGTGAGCCGGGGCGCCCCTTCCTCATCACGCTCTTTGTGCTCCGACTGGCTGGCTGTTGAGCTTGGGGGCGCGAAGGGTGGCGGCCGGCGCCCACAGCTTGTGCACCCCATCCTGTGCCGTGCACGTGCTGGCCGGTGCAGCGCACAAGGGCACGCTCAAGGAGAAGCCCGCCGCCAAGAAGAAGGAGGGCGACCCTAAGCCCGCCACGGAGCGCAAGAAGCGCAAGACCGCAGAGGAGGCAGCAGCGCCCGCAGCGCAAGAGGAGGGCGCAGCGGAAACAGCGGCGCCGGACGGGGCAGCTGCAGAGCCCATGGCTGTGGACGAGCAGGCGGCGCCTGACGCGGGTGCAGCGGCGCCAGGGGCGCGCGACCAGGAGAATGCCTCCTGAGGGACGCCTCCACGCCTGCTCCCTTTCCGCATGCATCTCCATTCATCGCAACTCCTCCTCTTGCATACGCGGCAGACATACGGCGCGTGGACGGCACACAATGAACAAAATCTGGTGGTGGCACGCGTCGTCTCGAGCCAGGTGGAGGGGGTGACAGCGCAAAGCACAGAGTGAACGCACAGTCCGACGCAACAGGGGCACAATGGTCGCCGCGCTCCTCCTCTGCCGCAGGGCCCTCTCAGGCAACCACGCACACACAGGGCTCTGTGCCAGCTGTGCCAGCGTGTGTGCGGTCATCAAACGCGAAACAACAACTCAGCAACACTTGTGACGTTGCGGGCTCTGATCATCTATCGTACAAGGGATTCATCAGCAGAGACGAAAAAGCCCGCGTGCAGAGATCTGGGGGAAGAAGTGTCGTCCGTCCCACAGCGCCACCAACCGTCAGCAACCCGTGCACAGCCAATGTGACATTTCGCCTCTCACAGGTCCCAGGTGCGACGGTACGCACCATGGCCGCCCAGCTGGTCCCCTCCCACAGGCCACCCGGCCCCCACCCGCTCCCCAGCGCACACCAACCGCTGCGTCACTCCTGCGTGAGCGCCTCGCCCCGCTGCATGGCGTCCAGCACCGTGACGGCCTCCAGGCGCACGTCGCCCAGGCGCTTGAGCACGCGCGCCGTCTGCTGCGGGTCGTGCTGCGCCGCCGGGCCCACGCCCTGCTCCATGGACTCGACCAGCTGCGTCTCCAGCGCGTGCACCGTGGCCATGAAGCGCCCGGGCCGCACGTAGTCGGGCGACGGCGCCTCCCCGCCGCGCCTGCAGGCCACCGCCACCACGCGCACAAGGCACGTCAAGCCCATCTTGCCTGACTGCCCTGGCACGCTCTCGCCCCGCCGCCGGGGCAACTGCCCCCAAACTGCCTTGACGCTCTCACCCTCGCGAGGGCGGCTGCTTGCCGCTGGCGGGCAGCGGCGCCGCGCCCTCCCAGTCGGTGGTCAGCGCCTGCTTGAGCAGGCCAAAGCGCTGCGTCTCGTCGTTCACCAGCAGCAGCTCCTGCGACGGGCGGTTGGGAGGGGGAGGCGGGGGCGCGCCTGGTGTCGCGCTCGCTCGCAACTGGCGCTCCCTAACCCTGGCGGCGCCTGCGGAGAGCTCCTTGTGTCGGCGTGCGTGCGCCTGCTCACCTTGAGGAACGCGATGCAGCGCTGCGGCACGTTCTTGCGCGCGAACCTGGCCGCCAGGGACTGCCCCGAGGGAGAAAAGGGCGAGGCGCTGAGCCCGGTGAAGCCCGACTCGGCCTCGAGCCACCGCAGCTCCTCACGCACCAGGCACAGCCGAGCCAGCAGCCGCCTGCGCGCAGCCACGTGATGGGCCTACGGGTTGCGGCAGGACAGCGCCAGGACCCTTGACGGCCCACCTTGGCGGGCGCGACGGCGCACCTGTCGGCGATGACTTCCTGCTCCTCCATGTCGTCAATGAGCTGCGTGGCCGTGGTCATGAGCTCCTCCACCGTGACACCCGTGGGCAGGTCGTCCTCGTCGTCCACCATGACTGCCTCTGCGCCGCGGACACAGGAGGGTTGCGTGCCAGGGTGCCCATGAGCACCGTGCACAGCATGCAGCCGTTTCAACGCGGCGTGCTGCGCCACATGCGCTCACCTCTCCAGGAGCTGGGCAGCTGCTCGCCCAGCAGCGCCGCGCGCAGCACCGTCAGCCGCTTCTCCTTGTCCTCCTGCTGCATCGCCGCGTCCATCACCCTGCAGTGCGGCGCCGCAGGTGGCGAGCGGCGCGACCCCAGGCACCAGTGTGGGGATGGAATCACGTCCCCCGGGCAGCAGGGGGCGCGCCGGCGTCACGCACACTCCCAGAGTCCACACGCGTGTACCTGGCAGCGGGCGGCAGGCGCTTGGCCACCTGGCGCAGCACCTCGTCGCGCACCGCCTCGAGCAGCTCCTGCAGGCCCTCCTCCTGGCGCGCCGCCGCCACCTGGATGTAGCCGTTGAGCGCCGCCAGGAAGTTGGCGTCCAGCACCTCGATGCGCTCCGCCACGGCGTTGCGGATCGCCTGCACGCGGCCGTGATGCGCGCGTGTGCCGTCCCGCACCCATGGTGTGGCAGGTCGGCGTGCACGTGGCACTGGCCATCGGCACACTGTTGAGATCTCCTGCTCTTGCTGCTGCTGCTGCTGCCGCCGGCGGGCGTTCGTGCTGGAAAGCGCGCGCGGCCGTGGTAGAACTTGAATCAGGCCTGGCGCACCTGGCACTGCTCGAGCTCCGGCTTCTCGTCCGTCACGAAAGCGGCGGCCTGGTCCACGAACATCTCGCGCATGATGGTGCTGAGCATCTGGTCGAGCGTCGCGGCCGCACGGGCGACGTGCTCCTCGATGACTGGCCTCCCGAGCCTGGGCGGCGCATCAGGGGCCGCCGCGCGGGCAGTGACGCCGCCGTGACGCCGAGCGCCGCTGCTCCAGGCGCGGCGGCCGGCCGCGCAGCGCTCCACGAGCTTCGGGGGGGCCGCTGCGTGCGCCACGGCGTCAACATGCGCCCAGCGCGCAGCAGGGCGCACGCCAGACGCGCCGCCGCACGCTGCCGCAGAGGGGAGCGGGTACAGCGTGAGCGAGGCCATCGTCGCAGAAGACAAGCGAGACAAGCGGGTGGCTCGAACTCCTCTGCGCCCGGACGCCATGCAGAGTCGTTTCTCAGCACCGAGCGGTGTGCACGCGATGTTGGCCATGCCTGGAGGACTTCGTGGTGTGCCGGCTCCAGCGAGCACCACGTCGTAGTGCTGGCGGCGCCTGCCTGAGGGGCAGGCAGCCCACAGGACTTTTGTCAAATGGCTTCCGAGGCCGTGGCGCTCCAGCAGCGCGTCTTCATCCTGGAGGCGGCGCTGGAGACGGAGAAGGCCAAGGTGTGCTGCGTGCTTGTCCATCGTCCACGCAGCGCGTGCGGCAACCCCGCTTCGCGCCCCTCAACAACACGACGGTCCGGCCCCCCCACCGTGTGCAGGTGCACGAGCGCGAGCTGTCGTACAATGCAGCAGCACAGGTGCGTGGCAAAGCGTGTGCTGATCGCCGAGGTGCTCTGGCAGCGCGTGCCTGGGGATGATCTGCGGGAAAGATCGCCCGCCTGGAGGGACCGGCTCGTGCCCCGCCACAGCGTGCGACGCCCGACCGCAAGTTGCGCGCGCGCAGGAGTTCGAGATGCAGCAGCGCCGGTGGCAGGACGAGGCCCAGGCGCTGCAGGAGAAGATCAACGAGCTGGAGGAGCGCGCATCGGCGCAAGCGCAGGTGCCGCCCCGCCGCGCCGCAAAGGGCTGTGGGGTGCACGCAACGCAGGAGGGCAGGCGCAGAGGTCAGGCCGGTGGTCGTGCCGCCCTGCCCCGCAGAAGGAGGAGCTGCTGGAGCAGCGGGGCCGGGAGCTGCACGCGGCGACGCGCCGCAACGAGGAGCTGCAGGCGGCCCTGCAGTCGGCGGGCAAGCAGCGCGAGGAGCTGGAGCGCATGCTGCAGCTCAAGGAGCAGGTGGTGCAGACGCAGGCGGCGCAGCTGGCGCAGCTGCAGGCCGCCAAGGACGCGCTGCAGGCGCAGGTGGTGCAGCTCGAGACGGCGCTGCAGGGCGTCGACACGCGCAAGCAGACCGAGCTCCTGCGCACACAGCTAGAGCAGGTGCGGCGCGCGCGCTGCTGCTGCTGCTCCTGGGTGGAGGCGGCAGGCTCTGGCGTGGTGCGGGCCAGCGCCAACGGCATGCCGCTGCGACGGGGCACGGGCCCCTGACTGCGGCGTGTGAGCTTGTTGGGGGGAGCTGCTACCAACATGTGGGGACGGGCTTTGCGTGGAGGCCACACCGGAGCAGCATCGCACCGCGTTGTGCTCTCCCCCGGCTTGCTCTCCCTGCCCCCCACCCCTCAGACGACCAAGTTCCACGAGTCCAAGATCAAGTACCTGGAGGAGGAGCTCGAGGCCAAGACCAAGGTGCGCGCTGCCTACCTGGCTCACCTGGCGAGCGCTCACCACCTCTTGCAATGCTCACCCAGCGCACGCAGCCACCTTGCTGTGCGGCGGGGACCGGGAGCCCAAGGCGACGAGCACGCCGTGCACCACCACGCTGCGCTCAGGTGCTGTTGGAGGAGCGCCGGGCGCACAGCGGCGAGGCGCTGTCCCTGCGGCAGCAGCTGGCCGAGTCTGAGCACCGGCAGTCGTCCAGCGAGGCGCGCGAGCAGCAGTTCAAGGAGCGCGTGGCGCACCTCGAGGAGTTCCTGCAGCAGGCGCGCAGGTGAGCAGCAAGGGCGAGCTCAGAGGTGGGAAGCACTCACGGGGGCCACGGGGGGCGGCAGGCACATGCCACGGCGAGGTTGCTCTGACGCTCCTTGGGTGCCACGTGGCGCTGTGTGCTGCAGCGAGGCGGCCGCTGCCGAGGCCAAGCGCACCGAGGCCGAGGCGCACTACGGGCGCCAGGAGGGGCGCTACCAGGCGCTGGTGGAGGAGGCCACGCAGGCCAGGGAGGCGGCGGAGCGGGACGCCGCCTCGCTCACGGCGCGCCTCCAGGCGCTGCAGCAGGCCATGCAGGCGCGTGCGTGCTCGCGCGTGTGGTGGCAAGCCTCCTGGCGCGACCGCAGTTCCCTCGCCTCACGCCAGGCGCACGTGCCCCACACACGCGCACAGCCGCGCGCAGGAGCGTGAGGCGCTCATGGACGAGTCGCGCAAGGCCACGGCCGAGAGCGAGGCGGCGCTGCACCAGGCCGTGGCGCAGCTGCAGGCGCAGCTCACGGGCCTCAGGGAGGCGGCCGTCAGCGTGCTCAGCACGGGCGACCTCCACACCCTGGCAGGTACGCACTTGCACGCATACCCGCCTCTACTCCGCCTCCCGCACACGCCCACAGCCCACAGCATCAGCACCTGCGGACCTGTGACGCTTCCCACTGCCTGTTTGGCTGTGTGGCGTGCAGCGTTCCTCAACCACGGCACCACGGAGCGCGCCGCGCCAGGCGCCAGCCCCTCGGACCCCCAGCAGCAGCAGCAGCAGACGCCCGCCACGCCCGCGCCCGCTGCCCTGGCACGCGCCGCCACCTACCTGCAGCAGGGCGGCGGCGGGGGCGGGGCGGCGGCGGCGGGCAACCCCAACGGCGCGGGCATGGTGACGCCGGGCCCCTCGTCGGGGCACCCCTTCCCCGCGCTGGGCACCGGCGGCGCGCTGCCGCTGACGCCGCTGGCTCTGGCGGGCGGCGTCACGCCCGGCGCCGCGCTGGCGGGCAAGAACACGGCAGAGCTGTACAACATGTACCTCGAAGTGGTGAGGGCTGTGCCTGCCTTCCCGTCATCCCTGGGGGCGCCTGCGCTGTGTCAAAGCGCCCCAGACCTTGTTGGAGAAGGCAGGGAGCGGCGTGCGCAGCGTCGTCGTCAAGCGTCGTTTGGGCCCGGTGCTGCTTGCTGCTTCCCGCGGCGCAGTCGGACGCCTGGCGGCAGGAGCGGGCGGGGCGGCGCAAGCTCGAGGTGTACATTGAGCAGATTGCCAAGGAGGTGGACGCCAAGGTGTGTTTGCCTTCTTGGCTCTGGTCAAGGGCTCCAAGGACACCTGAGGGGGGGCGGGGGCTCCAGCGTCTGGGTGTTCAGGCCTCGTGTCTGCATGACCTCAAGGCTGGACGTCATGACCACCGTGGCGCGGTGGTGTGTGTGTGTGGTGCACAGGCGGCCACGTTTGACCACGAGCGCGCCGAGCACGCCACGCTGCAGACGGCGCACACGCTGCTGCAGAGCAGCGCCGCCGCGCTCAGGGAGCAGATCAAGCAGCTCGAGGACCAGGTGCGGGCGGGCGGGCGGGCCGGCGGCAGCGACTGTGCTTCGCCCCGTGACTCAAGAGGGCGCAGCCTGCCACACGCGCGCTGTTGCTGCTTCCCTCCCTGCGCACAGGTGGCTCAGCACCGCGCCGACAGCGCCCGCGCCGCGCGGGAGGCCGCCGCGCTGCAGCAAACCCTCCAGGACCAGCAGCAGCAGGTGCGCCGCCACGCCCGCCAGGGCTTGCTGGGCCGCACTGTCTCCGGCAGGCGAGGGCCCGGGAAAGAGGGAGGAGCAACGGCATCAGCAGAACAGGGGGACAGCGAGGGCCTGGGCAGCATGCTCTGCGCATGGGGCGTCACCCCGCCCACGTCCAACGTTCCCATGCTGTGTTGTGTGTGGCGCTGTGTGCGTGGCGGTGCAGGTGGCGACGCTGGTGGCCGAGGTGTCTCGCCTGCAGGGCACGCCCCTCTCACGCAACGCCGCCGGCGGCGGGGCCGGCGGCAGCGCCGTGACGTCCCCCGGCGGGGACGGCGGCACGCTGAGCCTGGAGCAGGTGGTGACGAGCAGCCAGGTCATCTCGGCGCGCCTCGTGAGCTTCGCCACGCTGGGAGAGCTGGTCGAGCAAAACAGGTGCGCGGCGGCGCCGCACCTTGGTGCGGGGTATGGAGCACTGCGGAGCTGCAGAGGCGGGTGCAGCCTGAGCCTCGCTGCTTTGGCCCTGGCGCTTGCCTGCCGGTGGTCGTGCGCGGCAGGCGGCTGCTGGCGCTGGCGCGGCAGCTGTCGGCCGAGAACGAGCGCTCGCAGGAGGAGCTGCGGCGCGAGGTGGCGGCCGACGTGCAGGCGCGCGAGCAGGCGCTGCGCAGGGTGGGTGCGCGGGTGGGCGGTGAGGGGCGCAGCAGGGGTCAGGGGCCGGCACCCATCGCAGCACTCAGCATGCAGGCGTGTGGGCAGTGAGGGGCGCAGCGACCGTGAAAGGGGCCCGTGTGCACCGCAGCACACGAGCCCGCAGGTGCCGTGCCCGCGGTTTGGGCAGTGCCGGGGCAAGGGAAGCGGGCCCGGCTGCACTCGTCCGGCGCTGGCAAGGTCCCTGCCCCTGAGCTTGGGGGATGTGAGCTGGGGCTGAGGCTGCCGCGTCCTTCCCTTGCGCGTGCACCCTCCCTCGTGTGCAGGAGCTGGAGGAGAGCCAGGAGCTGGTACGCCAGCTGACGGGCGCCGGGCAGAAGACAGCCGAGTTGGTGCGCCGCCTGCAGGCGCAGCTGGCCCAGGCGCCGCCGCAGCAGCAGGGCGCCGGCACGCCCAGGCGCGCCGCCAACGGCTCGGTGCTGGGCTCGCCGGCAGCAGGTGCGGGCGCCTGGGCACCTCGCAAGCGCGCGGCTTTCCTCGAGAGCGTTTTCAGTGGACCAGTGGAGGGGGGTTGCTTGATGGGTGCGGCGTGGGCGTGGGCGTGGCGCAGGCGTGCTGGACGTGTCGTCGCTCGAGGCGGAGCTGGAGCGCGTCAAGCAGGAGCTGGACACCACGCGCAACC